>Ga0209655_10000963_pt1 | contig 10805 bp, 5 predicted proteins | sample BogFormECP03_OM2_FD_188236 | JGI IMG/M metagenome (GOLD analysis project Ga0209655, IMG submission 188236) | Bog forest soil microbial communities from Calvert Island, British Columbia, Canada - ECP03_OM2 (SPAdes) (version 2) | ecosystem: Environmental > Aquatic > Freshwater > Wetlands > Bog ...
CGATTCGAACGATTTTGAAAGGGAGCGGCGGCGTTGAAGTTGTCGAGGAGCTTTCGGGTAAGGATTTGCTTGGGCTCACTTATACGGGGCCGTTTGACGAATTGCCTGCGCAGAAAACGGCTGGCGGGGTTTTTCCTTATGGCGAGACCGGCGGGGGGAAGTCGGCTGCGGAAGCGCATCGCGTGATCGGCTGGAAAGAGATCAGTGAGGCTGAGGGCACCGGGCTTGTGCACATCGCGCCGGGTTGCGGTGCTGAGGACCAGGAACTGGGAAAAGAAAATGGGATTCCGTTTATTGCGCCGCTGGATGACAGTTCCGTTTTTCTGGATGGATTTGGGCAGTATACGGGGCGGAATGCGAATGAAGTGGCGGATGACATTATCGCGGCTTTGAAGGCTAACGGGATGCTTGTGGCGCGCGAGAAATATCCGCACGTTTATCCGCATTGCTGGCGGTGTAAGGAAGAGCTGGTGTTCCGGCCGGTGGATGAGTGGTTTATTCGCATGGATTGGCGCGACCGCATCCAGAGCGTTGTGCCGACGATCAAGTGGATTCCTGCGGAGGGCGAAGCGCGCGAGTTGGACTGGCTGCGGAATATGAGCGACTGGATGATCTCCAAGAAGCGTTTTTGGGGATTGGCGCTGCCGATTTGGGTTTGCGGGGAGTGCAGCCATTTTGTGGTGATCGGGAGCAAGGAAGAGTTGAAGGAGAAGGCGGTTGAGGGTTGGGACGTGTTTGAGGGCAATTCGCCGCACCGGCCATATATTGATGCTGTGAAGATTCGGTGCGAAAAGTGCGGAGGATTATCGACGCGAATCGAGGACGTGGGGAATCCTTGGCTGGATGCGGGGATTGTGCCGTTCAGCACGATGGGATACACGACGGACAAGGCCTATTGGGAGAAATGGTTTCCTGCGGATTTGGTGCTGGAGAGTTTTCCCGGACAGTTTCGGAATTGGTTTTATTCCATGTTGGCGATGAGCGCGATGATTGATGGGCGCGCGCCGTTCAAGGCGTTGCTGGGGCACGCGCTGGTGCGGGATGCGCGCGGCGAGGAGATGCACAAGTCCAAGGGCAACTCGATTGCGTTTGATGAGGCTGCTGAGGCGCTGGGCGCTGAGGTGATGCGCTACATCTATACGGAGCAGAAGACGGCGCAGAATCTTAATTTTCCGGATTTGCATCCGACGGGGAATGTCGGGCAGACCATTGATGGCGATGCGCGTAGGAAGCTGCTGACGTTCTGGAATTGTTACAGCTTTTTTGTGATGTATGCGGGTGCTGACGATTGGAAGCCCGGCGGGGCTGCGCTGCCGGTTACGAACGAGCTGGATCGCTGGGTCTTGAGCAAGCTGCAGCGGCTTGTTGCTGAGGCGAACAGCGCTTTCCAGAATTTTGAACATTACAAGCTGGTTGAGGCTTTTCAAGAGTTCGACGAGGAGTTCTCGAATTGGTATTTGCGGCGGTCGCGGCGGCGATTTTGGAAGAGCGAGGCGGATGCTTATCAGACTTTGTACGAGGTGCTCACGACCGTTACGCGCGTGATGGCTCCGGCGCTGCCATTTTTGACGGAGGACATTTATCAGAATCTTGTGAGGTCGGTGGATTCGTCGGCGCCTGAGTCGGTTCACTTGACGCAGTATCCGCAGGTGAACGCAGCGCTTGTTGACGAGGGGCTGGAGCAGAGCATCGCGGGGGTGATTCGAATCAAGAACCTGGCGCTGAGTTTGCGGACGCAGAGCAAGGCGAAAATTCGGCAGCCTTTGAGCACGCTTTATGTTCGGCCGAAAGATGCGGCTGATCGACGCGTGCTGGAAAATGCGGATTATGCCGCGGAGATTCTGGAAGAGACGAATGTGAAGCATCTCGTCTTGATCGACGACGAGAAGACGCTGGTGAAGGTTCGCTTGAAGCCGGATGCGAAAAAAATTGGGCCGCGCGCGGGAAGATATTTGAAAGCCATTGGGGAAGCTTTGGACACCGCGGATCCCGATCAGGTGTTTAAAGGCGGGCCGTATTCAATTTCGCTTGACGACCAAACCTTTGAGATCGCGCCCGAAGAGATTGTCGTTTACTTCGAGGGTCCGGAGAATCTCAAGTGCAGTTTGGAGCAGGGAACTTTCCTGGCGCTTGATACGACGCTGACGCCGGAACTCATGCAGGAAGGGCTTGCGCGTGATTTCAATCGCCTGCTGCAGGACCAGCGGAAGGTGCTCAATCTCGACATCTCTGATCGAATCGTAGTGAGTTATTCGGCCTCGCCGCGCCTTACCGACGCGATCACCGCGCACGAGGCGTTTCTGCGCAATGAGCTGCTAGCGGAGCGGCTGGAAAAAAGCCCGGCGCAAAACGGTGGCGTAAAACTCGCTCTGAGCGGCGAGGACGTTTTTGTGACCATCACTCGTGTTTAGCAAGCACTCGTGTATGGCAGGCACGCGCTCCACGCGCAGCGTGCACGGACTGCTACAATGCCGCTAGAGGATTTCTGAGAAACTATGTTTGCCGTGCGGTTAATCGGTGTGCTGGCACTCGTCGCGCTGAACGGTTTTTTCGCTGCGGCTGAATTCTCGCTGGTCGCCGTGCGGCTCTCGCGTGTACGGCAATTGGTCGCCAAGGGCGACATTCGTGCGCGCGTCGTGGAGGAGTTGCTGGCGGATTTGCACCGCGTCGTTTCGGGGGTGCAAGTCGGCATCACGCTGACGAGCCTGGCTATCGGGGCGCTCGGCGAAGCCACTCTGGCGACGGCATTCCAGCAAATCTGGCACGGGACGGCGGGCACGAAGACCGTGTTTTTTGCGCACGCGGCGGCGCTAGCCTGCGCTTTCGCTTTGTTGAGTGCGATGCATGTCGTCGTTGGCGAGCTGGTGCCGAAGACGGTGAGCCTTGCGAAGGCGGAGCGCGTCGCGCTGTTGATCGCGCTGCCGTTTCAGTGGTTCTTGCACACTTTCCGATGGGCGATTGACCTGCTCGACGGAGTGTCTGGTGCCATCGTGAAAGGCATGGGTGTGGCGTCGCCGCAAGGGTACGGTTCGGCGCACTCGACTGAGGAATTGCAAATCCAAATTCAGCAGGCGCGCGAGCGGGGATTAATCGCGCCCGGTGAAGAAAAATTCATCGTGAGTGCCATCGAGCTTGGGCAAGTGCAGGTGCGCGAGATCATGGTGCCGCGGCCGGATATTCACGCGCTCCCGGTGGAGGCGACGCTCGACGAAGTGATGCGCATATTCGCAACCTCGCAGCGCTCGCGGATTCCTGTTTATCGGGGCTCGGAGGACCATGTTCTCGGGTTTGTGCACATCAAGGACATGCTTTGGATTTTGCTCGACCGCGAACGCCGGGTGGAAGAAAATCTTGCGCCTCCGGCGTTCGATTTACGGCGCGTGTTACGCGAAGTCTTGATCGTTCCGGAAACAAAACCAGCGAGTGAGTTGCTCCAGGAGTTGCGCACGCGGCACATGGGAATGGCCATGGTGGTGGATGAATTTGGGAGCATACTCGGGTTGGTTACGCTGGAAGACATTCTCGAACAGGTCGTCGGCGAGATTCACGATGAGTTTGACGTGGTGGAGCGGCCACTGACGCTGGCCGACGGCGCGGTGATTTTTGATGCGGCGTTGAACGTGCGCGACCTGGACGCGCAATACAACATCACGCTGCCGGAAGACCCGGCGTACGCGACGGTCGGGGGATTCGTGCTGGATCAGCTTGGTTTTATTCCGCGCGGGGGAGAGAGTTTTGAATATGGACAGTTTCGTTTCACCGTCGTGGAAATGGATGGACGACGCGTGGCGCGTGTGAAGATTCAGAGGGTGCGCCCGGCACCGGAAGAAGAGCGCGCCGAAGAACTCCCGGCCAGTGCTGAAAAAATGGCCAACGAAAGAAAAGCCGCCGCGGCGGATTCCTAGACTCCTCTGACGAATGGCGCGCCATTTTCTCCAGGACATTCTGATCTAGCGACGCTGGCTCTGGCATTTTTGAGCGCTGATGGTCTTCGCCGCCGTTGCCATGCCTTCCGGGATGTTGCCAGCTAGGAGGGTTTGCTATCAGAACGATTGCAGACACTCGGTAGAGTGTCAGGATGGACAAGATTCGGAGGCATGAGCATTGAGGTTCGTAAAAGTCCCGTAGAAACTGAATGCGTGAATCCCCACAAGCATCGGATCGCCGATTACCTGCGCCCCAAAACGCTAGCCATGTTGTTGCTCGGGTTTTCTTCAGGCTTACCCTTTTATTTGGTTGGCAATACGTTCGGCTACTGGCTGCGTGATGAACACACCTCCCTGACTGCGATCGGCTTTCTTTCCTGGGTGGGCATTGCCTATTCGCTGAAATTTCTCTGGGCGCCATTGATGGATCGCGTCGACTTGCCGCTATTTAAGCGGCTTGGACACCGGCGCGGATGGATGATGTTCTCGCAAATCGTTGTCGGGCTGGCGCTCGTTGCCATGGGCGGAACCGGCACGACAGCCGGGCTCGGACGTCTCGGTGCATTCGCGCTCATCGTAGCTTTTGCCGCAGCGACACAAGACATTGTGGTTGATGCGTGGCGAATAGAATCGGCAGACGACGGAGAAGAACAAGGCCTCCTCGCGTCTGCCTATCAGTTCAGCTACCGACTGGCTCTCCTGGCTACGGATTCCCTCATCCTCATTGTGGCGGCGGCCGTGGGCTGGCGAATGTCGTACGGTATCTACGGCGCCGGCATGGCCATCGGAATGATCGCCGTATGGTTTGCGAAAGAACCCGAGCGCGCGAAGGCGGTGATGAGTGAAAGAGAACGCGCAGGGCAACTCTGGACGCCTCGCGGCTTCTTCGACGCCATTGTTGGACCGTTCATCGCTTTCTTCCGCGCGCACGGCTGGCTGGCACTTGTGATGTTAGCGGCCATTAGCCTCTACCGGATACCAGACTTCATGATGGGGCCGATGGCGAGTCCCTACTACGTCGATCTCGGTCTAGCGAAGCCAACCGTCGGAGCGATACGCGGCTCCATCGGGCTCATCGCCACGTTTTGTGGAATCGCAGCCGGCGGATACTGCTCCCTGAAGCTCGGCTACATGCGTGCGCTCATCATAGGGGGCATTTTACAGGCGGCCGCGACTGCCGCGTTCGCAACTCTGGCGTTCTGGGGATTGAGCCTTCGTCTCTTCGCTGTCGTCATGGTCGGTGACAATTTCAGCCTCAGCTTTGCCGGCGTTGCGCTTGTTACGTACATGTCGAGTCTCACCAATCTGGGATACACCGCCACGCAGTATGCGCTCTTGAGTTCAACCTACGCCTGGCTGGGAAAGATCTTGAAGGGTTTTTCCGGTGCAATGGTCCAAAGCCTGAGCGCTACGCACGGCCTCATTCACGGCTATGGCATTTTCTTTATTGCTTGTGGACTGACCGGCTTGCCTGCCGTCCTTCTGTTCGCAGCATTGGGTTACTGGCAAAGGCAAAAGCAACCGAACCCAGCCTCTGCCTAGGGACTCTTCATCGGTGCAAGGCGGCAGACGCGGTCGCAGATGGCGGCGCTGGAGCACTCGCAGTGGACGCTCCCCACATGCGGCGGACACACTAAAGGGCGATCCGAGGGCTGGGATGCCTACTTCTCGGAGAGAATGACCGGCGCGCCGCGGCCCACGCTCAATGTGCGCGCCGCGTTAGCTTTATTGATGGCGACTTCGAGGTAACCGCTCGACCCAAAATAAGCAATCGGTTCACCGGCCTTGCCGCGAGCAAACGTGTCCACAAGCCGGCTGACCGCTTGGGTTCCCACTTGCAGTTTTAAGCCGCTCCCATTCTGTGCGTCGGCTGGTAAATCTTCGGAGCGGAAATTCGTTACCAGGTTGCCGAACGAATCGATTTTCAGGACCAGGCCTTTCAAGCCGCCAGCCGCCTTTTTAGGCCGCGGAAGCGCCATCTTCTTGTAGTCACTAATCTCGTCGCCCATGCTGCCGCTTTGCCAGCCCTTCGTCAGCCATGCGGCGACGGGAGCAAAAATATCGCGTCCGTGGAAAGTGCTGCTGAGTGGCTGCAAATAGTAATGTTCGACGTTGGCGTGGCGCACGATGACGTTTTGTTCGCGTTCGTAAACCAGGGAAAGAACGCCATTGTCGGGTGCGACGAAATACTGATTTTGCCCGCTGACGAGGAGGGGACGACGCTCGGTGCCCACGCCGGGATCCACGATGACGACATGAATTGTTTTTGGAGGGAAGTACGCGTAGGCGGCGCCGATGGCCAGCGCGCCATCGAGCAAATCGAACGGGGTGACGTGGTGGGTGATGTCCACGATGGTCACATCGGGATTAATTTTGAGGATGACGCCTTTCATGGTACCGACGAGATGGTCGTCGGTGCCAAAGTCTGTGGTAAGGGTGATGATGGCGTTGGCCACTGGGTTCTCCCGCCCTGGGTATTTCGCGCACCGCGCGCGCACGAGATGCTTCGGAACTGCCTACTCTTTGACGCTAACGGAGGCTCGCTCCGTCGTCAAGAAATCGCGCGCGAACTGCTGTGCAAGCGCCAACGGCCACTCAGTAACGCGAGTATCTCCTTGGGCATGTTAAAAGGGAATGGGGGTGGCTGGAGTGAAGTTGTCTGCCTTTATTACCCAATCGTGGGATGCGGATATCGCACTTTCGAGAGTTTCGAGAGAAGCTCGCGTGGAGCACACTAACCCGCACATCTCACCCAAATGCTCGGCGGGGCTTCACATTAGATCGGCAAGATCGTTCTCACAGGCCTGGCAGAATTCAAAGGCAAGCTAAAAGGAGATGGTATGAAAACTGATCGCGATTTGCAGGAGTTTGTTGTTTTTTTTGCGCTTCTGTTCGTTGCGTCGTTTTCCACGACTTCGCAAGCTCAGACAGGGGCAAACGCCATCGTTTCACTCATGAACTTTCTGTGACCTGTACGAGCAACTGCGTCGTTGTGTATAATCTGGCTAGAGAGCAGAGCGGGCGTCGTACAATGGCAGTATAGAAGCTTCCCAAGCTTCGGACGTGGGTTCGATTCCCATCGCCCGCTCCAGAAACCCTGTTGATGCAGTTGGCTTGCTTACGGATACGAAGGCATCAAAGAGCATCGGCTCCCGAAGTTCTACAAGATTCCCGTAATCTATCGCTCTCGGGTAGCGCAGAAAAAACCGACGAGCTCCGATCAGAATGATGCTGAATTCGCCGCAATAAATCATCTTCTGTCTTCTGGTGCACTCAAATCCACCGCCAATCGATCCCACGGCTCGCCCGCACCCTCTGATCCGAAGCTGTGTAGTCCGAAACACTGCGGGTGCGTGTCCCGAATGAGTCCGAAGTTCCATTTGGGAACGCGTACACCGCGAACTGCGATTGGCTGCGAATTTGGCCTGACGTTTGGCGAGACCTTTGGTGTCGGAGGACTTGGAATTGCTTGCGCAATCCCGCTGACGCATTGTCGGCATATTCTCATGTTTCTGTTGGCTCAATGGCTCTGGCCTGCCCGACGTCCTCCACGCATGAGATGAGCATTTTCAAATACTCTTGGAACTCATCATGGCTCTTGGATTGCAGTTCTACTTATTTACAATGGCCGACAGAGAGGAGAACGAAAAACGTATTTCAGTGCCGCGCCGGATCCTCAGCCGGAGACACGCAGCAACCTCAGGAGGGCGGGCGCGATGCTTAGAGCGAGGCCGGAACGAAAACGTGTAGCGTCGAGAATCCTGATTGCCGATGATGATGATCTCACGCGGCGTCTCCTGCAAAAAACATTGGAGCAGGCTGGCTACGAAGTTGTTGCCGTCAAAAACGGCCGGGAGGCCATCGAATGGCTTTCCCACAAAGGTAACCCGCGGTTGGCGCTCTTGGATTGGCTCATGCCTGGATCGAGCGGTATCGAAGTCTGCCGCGAGATACGGCGGCACTCCGAATATCCTTACATTTACATGATTTTGCTGACTTCCAAAACATCCAAAGGCGATGTCGTCAGAGGTCTCGAAGCGGGCGCCGACGACTACTTGACGAAGCCCTTCGACCAGGAAGAGTTGATGGCACGGTTGCGCTCGGGTGAGCGCGTTCTAAAACTCGAAGACAAGCTGACCTACGATGCCCTTCACGACCCCCTTACGCTGCTTCCCAACCGTGCCTTTTTTCTCGAGCGATTGAGCTTGTGCGTCAGCTGGGGAATTCTGCATCCGGATTATGAATTTGCCGTGTTATCGGTGGACATGGATCGCTTCAAGATAGTGAACGACAGCCTGGGCATCGCTGCAGGCGACTGGCTTCTGGTCCAAATTGCGGATCGCCTGCTCGGCTCGGTCCGCCGGGACGACGCGGTCTTACGCATGACGGCGGACCGGGAGGGGGAAGGCCAGCTCGCGGGCAGCGGCATATTGGCCAGGCTGGGTGGCGACAAATTTACGGTCCTGCTGGATAACATCAGGAACGCAAGCGAGGGGATTCGAGTGGCAGAACGGATTCAACAAAACATTCAACTGCCATTTGATATCGACGGGCAAGCGGTGTTTATCACGGCGAGCATCGGAATTGCGTTCAGCGGAAAAGGATACAGCGCAGCGGAGGATATGCTGGGCGATGCCAATACAGCCATGGCGCGCGCCAAAGCGCTCGGGAAAGCACGCTACGAGATGTGCGATCCCTCCATGCACGCCACGGCCGCGGCGCGCTTCCGGCTGGAAACGGACCTGCGCCGCGCCACGGAAGGCCAGGAATTTATTGTTCACTACCAGCCTATCGTTTCCCTGCTGGATTTTCGAATCAGCGGCTTCGAAGCCCTGGTGCGCTGGCAGCGGCCGGACTTCGGATTAGTGATGCCGAGCGGATTCATCTCAGCGGCAGAAGATACCGGCCTGATTTTATGGATAGGGAATTGGATACTGCGGGAAGCTTGCCGCCAGATCTGCGCCTGGAATTTGCAATTCCCATGTACGCCCCCGTTTACGATGGCCGTTAATATCTCTGCCAAGCAGTTTGCGCAGCCCGACCTGGTGAGCCAAATCGGCGAGGTCTTGCGCGAGACGGGTCTCGCGCCTGAAAACCTGAGGCTGGAACTGACGGAAAGCATCACCATGCGCGATGAAGCGCGCACCACGCGAATTCTAAGCGAACTCCGAAAACTTGGCGTTCGTTTGTGCATCGATGACTTCGGAACCGGATACTCGTCCTTGAGCTACTTGCGCCGCTTTGCGCTGGATATTCTGAAAATCGATCGATCCTTTGTCAATGACATGCTAAACGACAACGAGAGCCAGGAGATCGTAAAAACTATTTTGAGCCTTGGAAGAAACCTGGGCATGCAGGTCGTGGCGGAAGGTGTCGAGACCCTCGAGCAGATGACCTTGCTGAAACAACTTGGTTGCGAATTTGCTCAGGGCTACCTTTTCGCGAGACCGCTGGACTCGCTGGCTTTGGCTCGCACACTCGTGACATCGGAGGCAAACTGTTACACCTTGCCGCAGGAATCCGCGGTTCCGTTTCATGCGCCCGTAAGGTAACCCGAGGTTGAGCTCGTTGTCCATTGGACACCCAGCGCCAAAGCGTTCTTGGACGGGGCGAAGGGCCGGGATAAGCTTGCATTCCCTTTGAATTTAAGCGGCACGTGGCTACAGGCTGCCCTCTTTCAGCCCTCGGGACCGTGCCGGAATACAATCTCCTTTTCGATTCAGGTGCGCGATGAAAACGAAGTCTGCGTTGGGCCGCAAACTACAGCTCGCATTCGGCTCCGCCGTTTTGGCACTGCTCGTTGTGGGAGTGGTTAACTATCGCAGTATGGTTGAGTCCGGTAACAGCGACTTATGGGTGCGCCACACAGACGAAGTTCTCGAGAAATTACAGGAGCTGCTGGCAGCAATGGAGACCGCGGAATCAAACGCCCGTGGGTATTTGTTGACACGCGATGAATCATTTCTCCTGGTTTACCGGGCTGGCGTTTCAAATACGGAGAAGAACCTGACAACCCTGCGCGGCTTGACCGCGGATAACGCCCTACAGCAAGGCAGGCTGGACGCTCTCGCAACTCTTACCACTCGCAAATTCCAACTCGCCGAACGCGTCCTTGGCTTGAGACACACGAGTGGTTTGGAGGCTGCCACCCAGGCCATCCAGGATGGCTCCGGTAGACAGATCTCGGATGACTTCCGAATTCTGGTTGGCCAGATGCAGGACGAAGAGTTGCGATTGTTGGCTTTACGCGAAGCGGAGGCAAAGCGGCGGCTAGCCCAAACCAAGACGGTGCTATTTCTCGGGACGATCCTCGGATTATTCATCGCAACCGTTGCGGGATGGAGCGTCCAGCGGGAGAACTCCGCGCGCGCCTTTGCCGAGGGAGCCCTGCGCGAAGGCGAAGAGCGCTTTCGCACTCTGGCCAACAACATCCCCCAATTGGCTTGGATGGCGGATGAGAAGGGCTCTACCTTCTGGTACAACGAGCGATGGTTTGAATATACCGGTACGACTTTGTCGGAGATGAAAGGCTGGGGTTGGCAAAAGGTCCATCACCCCGACCATGTGAAGCGTGTCGTGGACAAGATTAAGCGATGTTTCCAGAGTGGAGAGGTCTGGGAAGACACCTTCCCCCTTCGTGGCCGCGATGGCACCTACCGCTTGTTTCTTTCCCGAGCCGTCCCGATTCGTGACCCCCAGGGAACCGTGTTGCGCTGGTTCGGCACCAACACCGACATCAGCGAAAGCAAGGAGTCGGGCGCGAAGTACCGCGGACTGCTGGAAGCGGCTCCGGATGCCATGGTGGTAGTGAACCAGGCAGGAGAAATTGTTCTTCTCAACGTGCAGGCAGAGAAGCAGTTCGGCTACCGCCGCGATGAA
>Ga0209655_10000966_pt1 | contig 10779 bp, 14 predicted proteins | sample BogFormECP03_OM2_FD_188236 | JGI IMG/M metagenome (GOLD analysis project Ga0209655, IMG submission 188236) | Bog forest soil microbial communities from Calvert Island, British Columbia, Canada - ECP03_OM2 (SPAdes) (version 2) | ecosystem: Environmental > Aquatic > Freshwater > Wetlands > Bog ...
CCCCTTCGTGAGTTCGGTCCTCAAACTTACTGTGGCAAAAGTGCTTTCGATAGGGTTGATGGTGCGCAGGTGGATTCAGTACTCGGCGGGATACCGGCAGAACTCCTCAGCGTAGTCAAGACTCCCACCCGGAGGGTCACGCGGTCGCGCGAACTCTTAGACCACGCCTATGGGCTTGGCCGCCACTCATCAGGGTCTTGGCAACCAGTCAACGGATAGGTACAGGTACGAGGAACTGGCGCAATGGTTGTGGCTGGGCGGGTGCCAATTGACCAGGCCTGACAGCCATGAGTTTCGAATGCCCGGTCGGTAGCTGCTACCAGTACGTACTGGGCGTCGCTCGACTCGCCGCGATCGATGATGGTGGAGGTGTCGCCGCTCCCGATGGATGAGAGCCGCGACCACGAGCACATTCCACCCCCGGTGGTGCCCAACGTCATATACAGCCCTGGCCGGATATCCTTGCCGACTAGGTAGGTGCCGTCGTGCTCCATGTACGGTTCCGGGAACGGATCTGCGTAGATTGTGATTGGGTCTGCCACAGCATATTCGGCTGGTGCAGCACACCCGATGGCAGCCGCTATCGCGGCGGCGATGAGCAGTTTCGCCTTCATGAGCACCTACGCGCCATCGCAGACATGCGACCGGTGAATTTGGTCGCCCCAATGCTTAACCCTCTCCACGGACGGACCGTTCACCCAAGCGGTATTGCGGGCTTTGATGCCGACACCAACATTCGAGAGATGCGTCCACAACCGGTAAAAAGCCTCGCCCTCATAGATGGCAAAATGCATGTCGCCGGTGAAGTCGTGGGTTTGAGTCAACGCTTGCGCGCGCGGAGCGAGGAATGCTTCGGTCTGATCGATGTTGGCGGTCACGGCGTCGCCCTGCGCCTGGATCTGTCCAACAGTCCAATCGTTACTAGCCTCAAGGAGATTGAAGCCAAACCTGTCGATCTGACGAACCAACTCCCTGGACTGCGTGTTGAACCACTGACACATCTCTCGCTCGGAGGTGATATCAGCGTCCGTCACGTCCTTGCGATTGGCGTCATACGGGAACGGGAATTTCGGTGTCCAACTGCTTGGGCCGGGATTAACGACCGGTAACCGTGGATCGGGCAGATCGGATGGCGCGGCGCTGGCGTGTTCGCCGAGCACAGGCAAGGTCGACGCGACAACCGCAAGACACCAGACCACAGCGTGAGATAGGCGCTGCATAGTCTTTCGGGCGGGCTTGCGGTGAGACGCATCAGACATCCGGCACCTCCGGGTCATGATGAGGGTGACCGACGATCCATCCTCAAGCGTACACAGTAAACGCGGCAAAATCGAGATGTCAACCTATGTGGTGACGCTAGCAAGGATGTGGTCGAACGTGTCTCGTGCCTGTCGCATGGCCGGCTCCTGATGAGGAGGGTGAAACGCTGCCGCGATGGGCTGGCGGGCAAAGTCGTCGCAGGCATTGGCACAGCGGCGTCGGATCGTGTTGGGTTGCGCGGCAAGGAAATCCAATAAGGAGATTGCCGCCAAGATAGGTGCGGCCGCAGACGGTGGGCAAGTGGCGACAACGGTTCCTGGTGGATCGCTTTGGCGGGCTGGCCGATGAGCCCCGCGCCTGCCACGCTTCCTTCTTTACGGCCGATTACCTAATCTTGTCCAGCCGAAACGGCAGCACGATCGTGAGCGGTTGGCCATACCAGTATGTGCCACAGGCGTAGCGTGCGCCGACGGTCTTGTCCTTACCCTCCAGGTAGGGCGATCCGATCTGGGTGACACCATCCGCGTTCGCGGGAGAGAACTGGATTGTCTGGTGCCCGGTAAACGATGGCCCCCCGCCGGGGCACGTTTCCCAGTTCGGCAGATCCCGTTCGACGTACCAGACGCGCCCCTCCAGGCGTAGCGGTGCGCTCCACCCCTGGTCGGTGCTCACCCGGCCGGTGCATCTCACCTCAGTGGGGCAGGTCGATGTGATCGTCCAGGTGCTTTTCATCGTCGTCTCGTTATGAAACGCGTAGTTCGTCGTGGCGTAGGTACCGTCTGATGTGGCGGCGTACGTTCCGTTGATGGCGAAGGCGTCGCCGGTTGCCTGCGCTGACGGTGTTGTACCGACACCGACCAGGGCTGCCGCCATCAGCGTTGCGCTTACGCGCGTGCACTTTGGACGCATCACGTCCTCCTCGACACGTCACCGTTTTCGCCAATGCCTATCGGGCTCGGGCGCGGCGAGATCCTCGAGCGGGGATCGTAGCACCGTTTCCGCCGATCACGAGAGCCTTCTTGAAATCTGTGGATCGGCCCACAAGTGGTGTGCCGTCCCTAGACCGCGCGGTTCGCCGCCGAGCGTGACGAGAAGGGCGTGGGCCCTTGATGCGGAAAGGCTATCGCGAGCCATGCGACGTCGCCACCAACGTGGGACGCCAGCGAGATGACAGCCCGGTGGGTCAGCGCCAGTCATTTCGATCCGTGATTCGTTCAACGGCAGCAGTTTTCGCGATGACGCTGGCGCTGGGGCGCACCGGACGGCAAGGGGCGCTGAAGTGCTGCCGCTGCGGCACCTGGATGCGGTTTCAGCCGGGGATTTCGTGGCTTCCACCAACTGGTAGATCAGGGCGGCTGCTACCAACCAGCTTGCTGCCGAGGAGTAGTTTGCTGCGTACACAGCTTCGCCTGGGCAGCGCCTACCAAGCCCGTGATTTGCTGCGAGGTGGCGTTCGGGTACTCAGCGGATATCACTTGGCCCGCTTCTTGCGGCGTCTGGCCGTGGTTAAGTAGCAGGCAAACTGTCGTTCCAGCAGTGAGCGTGAGTTCCAAGTCTGGCGGCGTTTCACCCACGTTAAAGCCCTCCGCGGACAACATGGCAAGGAAGTCGGTGCCGTTGTCAGCGTGCGCCGGTGTGGCGACTGCTAGCGATATCGACATGACCGCTGCCACCAACATCCCGATTCGCGCCTTTGGCATGACCGCACCATAGACCCATGCGAACGCGCATGCCACCGGTTTCGCCGTCGAGTACCGCGGTCAACCCGGGGCGGCTAACAAGGCCGCGCGACTGCCCGACTACTAGCGCATCCACGACGGGCGCTGCACCCGCTAGGACTCGAAGGCGATTGCGCCGGCCACCAAACTTCTCGAACCCAGGTGTGCTCGACGCCTCAGACGGTGCGGCAACTGCACAGACTCGACACTTCCAAAGGGCAGCGGATAGCCGACGTCTGCCGGCGTTCGAGAACCGATCGAGGAGCCAGTACTCACACTGGAATAAGGCGCTCTGTCGAGCGGGAATCACCTCGCTGCTCTAACCGCCGCACCCAAGGCGAGAGTCTCATTAGCGGCGATCGTGGTGGCGACCTCGGCTACGTGGGAGCGTTGCGTGCACCAATCATGATGAGTACCGAATACTCATGTCCGCCGTGCATCGACAGCGTGTCGTTGACCAGTAAGCGTTCGAGAATCAATCGAGGAGTGCGCCTATCAGATGCAGGTTACTGTGCAGGACACTGGGTATCCTCCGCTGGGTCAGCTTCTGAAGCTCAGCGATGTCGCGACCGAGGTTAGCGTCAACGGCATACGTCCGTACCGTCAGCCGATGCACTGTAGGGCGGGACCGATTCGGCGGCACCGGAGAGAGCAGCAGCGAGGGGTTGATTTCCCCGAAGGTCCCGAACTAAGATGCCGTGGCGTCGAACTGAGATCATCAAAGATCATATTATAAGAACTAGATTCATACTATACTCGGGCTCGCTCCTCTGCACTTTCTGGCCAGCGGGGCTGCAGACCATGCGAGGGGAGCGTGTGACCGTGAGTGTCCGCACCATCGCTAAATATCCACTGGTTCAACCTATCTCGCATCGAGGCCGGCCGCGGTCCTTCGCGGAGCGGTGCGACCCCCTTCGCGTTTGTGGGCTCGCTGCCCGACGGTTCGGTCACCGACCGCCAGCACAAAATCGCATCGCCTATTCGTCATGTCCGTCCTCATGAACATCAGGAGCGAGCCGACTCTAACGGCTGGGTCGCACCTTCGGTGGCGAGATCGTAAAGAGTCAAAGGGAAACAGCCATGGCGACAAACACGCTAAGTAGCCGGTCGCCGGCGCCGGCATCAGCGGCGCCAGCATCGGCGGCGCCGACCCCTTGGCGGCCACCCAAGGCGCTGGTGTCGTTCGGGATGCGTCCGGTGAACAGTGTGGCAACGATTGGGCGAGCCGCGAAGTTGGCTGTGCAAGTCGTTCGTTACTGCGTGACTGATGCGATATCTGGACGTTTACCGTGGGGTGAGCTCATTACCCAGGCATGGACGCTCTACAAAGTGACGGCATTACCGGCGATAATGATGGCCGTTCCGTTCGGCGCAATGGTAGCCGTTCAGATTTCGGGGCTGATAAACCAGGTGGGCGCGAATTCGCTAGTCGGAGCGGCAAGCGGGGTAGGCATTGTTCGTCAGGGCGCACCGATCACCGCTGGGCTCCTCATGGGGGGCGCCGCGGCATCGGCAATCGCGTCGGACCTCGGCGCGCGGGCGATTCGTGAGGAACTCGATGCCCTACGTGTGATGGGCATCAATCCGGTTCGTCATTTGGTCGTGCCGCGGGTTCTGGCGTTGATAATCCTAGCGCCGGTCTTGTGTGCCATCATCATCGCGTCGTCGGTAGCTGCTTCGTTCATTCTTTCGGTCACGGTTAGTGATGTGGCGACCGGGACCTTCTGGCTGTCCTTTGGAGCATTTGCGAAGATGTCAGATGTCTGGTTCGCCATGGCCAAAGCAATCGTGTTCTCGGCAATTGTCGGTATCGTCTCGTCACTTCGAGGAATGGAGGCCAAGGGTGGTCCGCGCGGTGTCGCGGACGCTGTGAATTCATCCGTGGTGCTCAATGTGGTCGGCATCCTCTTCGCGAATCTGGCGATAACACAATTGCAGACAATGTTCTTCCCGATGCGGGTCGCGTGATGGGCCTCCAGACATCAGCCCGCGGGGGTGTGCCGTCGGCGTATTTCAACACGTTGCGGAGATTTACAGGCTTATCCCAGGGGCTGTTCCGGACGGCGGGGCAGTGGGTGGTGTTCATCGCACAAATTGTTTACCTCCTCCCGCTGACGGTTCGCAAGTATCGCCGGGAGACCTTAGACCGAATGAATGACCTGGCCTGGGGCCGCGGTTCATTGATCGTGGACGGTGGCGTGATCAGCGTTCTGGTCATTCTCGGTATTGCGATCGGTGGCATGGTGGCCATTGAGGCATGGGCGACGCTGAACATAATGGGCTTGGGGGCGCTGACCGGGATTGTCGGTAGTTTGGCGAACGTGCGAGAAATGGGGCCACTGGTCGCGGGAATCGCATTCGCGGCGACGTGCGGATGCCGCATGACGGCTGAGATCGGCTCCATGCGGATCGCCGAGGAAATCGACGCCACCGAGGCCATGGGTTTGCGGCCGATACCGTTTGTCGTGGGGACGCGCCTTGTCGGCGGATTGCTATGCGTGGTTCCAGGCTACGCGCTGACGTTGCTGACAAGCTTCTTTGTCTCTGATGTCATGATCCGGCACTTTTATCACGCGACCGGCGGAACATATGCCCATTACTTTGTCCAGTTCTTGTCGCCTGTCGATCTCGTTTTTTCGACGCTGAAGGCCGCTGGATTTTGTGCCGCCGTCATAGTAATTCACTGCTATTACGGGTATTTCGCATCGGGCGGCCCAGTCGGTGTGGGCCTAGCGTCTGGGCGTGCGGTGCGAGCGAGTCTCGTGGCAGTCATGGTGCTGGATTTCGTGCTGACCGTATCACTGTGGGGACTTCGACCAACGTTCGTGTTCAAAGGGTAGGCGGCCGATGACATTACTCCATGCAAGTGCGGAATCAGAGACCCGTACGCTGACCAAAATCGGCGCCATCGTGGTCCTGTCGATCGTGATTGCAACAGTTTTGTACCTTGTGGTCAACCCGTTCGGGGGCAGATCGCGTGACGTCATCTCTGTGTCTATCGACACGCCGTATGTCGGCCAAGGTGTCGCCGTCGGTACGCCGGTGATTATCCATGGTGTGAAGATCGGTCAAGTCGTATCGGTGTCGAGCATTTCAAGCGGCGGTGTTCGCCTGAAGACAGATTTGCAGCCGGGGCTCACGCGTGGGTTGACCGACGCCATGGGAATCGATTATCGACCATCGAACTATTTCGGTGTCACTGGAATAAACGTGATACCCGCACAAAGTGGCCACCCGCTTCAGAACGGCATGCAGATCAGTATAAGGCCGAAGGGCAACTTCTCCCTACAGGCATTGCTTTATCGGCTTGGCGAATTGTCGAACGGGGTATTCAATCAGCGCATGGTCAGTGTAATCGAGCGCGCGACGCGATACGCCAATGGTCTTACCCCCTTACTGGAGACGGTGCTCATGGTAGGTACGTCTGTCGCTAAGGTGCAGACGGTGAGCACTGACCGTCTTTTGAGGAATACCGCCGGGGTTAGCGTAGCGTTTCCGGGCTTCATTAATGGAGCGATCAGCGTTGGCAATAAAACGCTGAATAACTATTTTGGGGCTTTCGATCCCGAGAAATACAAAAAAAGCGTTTGGGGGTATTATCCGGTATCTGATAACGCAACGAAGAAACACTTCGACGATTTTGCCCGATTTTCTCAAGACACGAAAGCCACAATGGAATATTACAACAAAGAGTTCATTCCGTGGTATAACGCGACCCAATACAATCTTTTCTACCCGATCGGGAACCTGGAGTCATCGCACATCAACGATTTATTCCCCATCCTGGAAAGCGTCAGAACCCTCGCAGATGTGGTACCGAAAACTCTCAGTCCTGACAGCTTTGCTGACACGATCACCGAGTTGCGACAACGATTCGAGCGCATGTACGCGGGGTCAGGTGATCAGCGTGCACTGCAGGTACGGATCATCTTGGACCGTCTTCCAGGTGTTGCGGCGCCACTTGGTTTGGCGATGGGCGGATCATCATGAAGCCTAGGGCCGCGCTATGGCGATTCATACTTGTTACTGCTGTCAGCATCACCTTGTTGATCGTGATCGCGAACGAGATTAGGCAGCCCATTGAAGCCACCACCCGTACATATAACGCTGAATTTACCGACGTTTCAGGCCTGAGCGATGGAGCCGATGTGCGTGTCCGTGGCGTACGCGTCGGTAAGGTCCAAGCTATTGAACTGAAGCGATCGGGTGATGGGCGGACCATCGCGGCCGTGCGACTCACACTGAATCGACGATACAGCATTGTGCCAGCGAGCCGCCTGGCCGTCAGATACCAGGCGTTAACGGGTCTGCGCTATGTCGATGTGCAAAACCCCGCAGAAGGCGACGCGTTAGCAAATCGGGTAACCGACGTGCCCACGATGATGACGCAGCCGTCTTTCGATATCACAGTGCTGTTCAATGGGTTGCAGCCCGTACTCGCTACGCTAAGTCCAGAGCAGATCAATACGTTCACTGAAAACGCGATAACGTTCCTTCAGGGCGATGGTCGGGGACTTGAGCCCATGCTTGACAGCATCCACAAACTGACCGAGTTCGTCTCTGATCGACAACAGGTCGTGGCGACACTCGTGCGGAACCTCGCCACGCTGGCTGACGGCGTTAGTGGTCGTGCCCAATATTTGACACAGATTTTGGACGAAGTTGAAATGCCTGTCCGACAGGCCCTGAAGGTGCTCGATGAGTTTCGCAAGGCACAGGTGGCAGGCGCGGACTTCACTCGATCGGTATTGAGCCTGCTGGCGGCCGCGGGAATTAAGCCCGGAACCGACGTTAACACGGCACTCGACAGGGCATTCACAAATGTATACGACGCCATGGAGGCACTTAAACGAACACCCGTGATCTGGGAAAATATCCCGCCACCACCCGATGCCGGCGCACCGGTTCCGTGCTCTCATGGCCGGGCCCAGCTCCCCGAGACAATGGATGTACTTCTGAACGGCCAAAGGGTGGTGTTATGCAGCAAGTGAATTCGATGCGAAGCCAACGATTCTGGGGCGCAGCTGCGCTGGTAATCGCCACGATTGTGTGCGTGGTTGTGGCGTTTCTTTACGTTAGCCCACCGAACCGGCGGATCGTTACGTTTTACACTGACGACGCGGCATCGATCCGCCCGGGGGACACTGTCCGTATTGCCGGCGTCGTGGTCGGAACGGTGAAGGACCTCTCGCTCGAGCCGGACCAAATCAGTGTGCGAGCGATTGTGAACCGAGACGCCTTTATCGGCGACCAGTCTCAAGTTCAAGTCCGTATGCTCACCGTCGTTGGTGGCTACTACGTCACCATCGTCCCACTCGGTAACGCGCCTCTTGGCACCCGCCCGATACCCAAGGAGCGTGTCACGATGCCGTACAGCCTGATACGGGCTCTTACGGACACGACAAAGATCACCGAGCACGTTGCACCCAAGCCGATCAAGCAATCCGTCGATCAGCTGCAGCAGGGGCTGCGTGGCACCAATCTCGATTCCGTAGCAGCGGTGCTCCACGCCGGTAACAGCATCGCCGACACACTTGACAGGCAGCGGGGTGAACTTTCCAAGATTCTTCAGCTCTCCGACGAGTACATCGACAAACTGACCAATTACCGTGGCCAGTTACAGGAGTATATTCGTAAGATCGCGGTCCTAGAAGAATCGGCGGTCTTGTACGGTGCGAGCCTTGCTGATTCGCTCTTGGGACTGGGCGCTGTAGTCCAGGCATTGAAGCCAGCAGTTGATGTCTATTACACCCATCGTGACGATTTTCTTGAAAAGGTCCGTGGCATTCTCGGGGACACGCGAACGATAGCGTCGCGGAATGGCATGTTGGTGCGCTTGCTCGGTCGAATACACGACAGGATGGAACGCCAGCTGGACAGGCAGAACAACTTTGTTCGGCCCGAACTGCTGGCCACGGACATCTGCATCCCGGTGCATGGGAGACCCTGTTGATGTCTGCTGTCGCCTGCTCGCGCGTTCGCGTCGTCTTTGGCTCGATCATCTCGGCGTTAGTTGTTGCGGTTTGCGCCACATCGTGTGGAGCCGGACGGGAAAGTCAGTCGGCTCAATTCTGCGCGATCATGTCGGATAGCGTCGGACTATACGTCGGCAATCCCGTGACCCAGATGGGCTACAAGATCGGCACCGTCGACGAGATTACGCCCCGCGACACTAGCGTTGAGGTTCGATTCACCGTAAAGGAACGCCGGCCGATGCCGCGCGATGTCAAGGCGGTGACCCGGTCAACATCGATTCTCGCCGACCGTTCGTTGGAACTCGTGGGAAATTATAGCGATGGCCCGCGGCTGGTGGCTGCCCAGTGCATCCCTCGTAGCCACACGTCCACGCCGTTGAGTATCTCCCAGGTCATCGGATCGGCTACGAACTTCGTGAATGGGATTAATCCGGACGGCTCCACCAACATCAAAGATGCGCTCCGCGGCGTCGATGACGCGGTCAAAGGCAACGGGGCCGGTCTAAACAGGCTTCTGACTACGTCGTCATCGCTATTAGATAATCCCGATGCGGCGATTGCCGATATGGGCGCGATCGTGAGGAACGTCGCGCAGTTGACGGCTATGTTGAAAGCAAATCGAACTCCAGCGAAAAAGATACTGCTGGATTTTTCGGAGACCGACCCCCAATTCACAAACATGTTGTCGGGCGCGATCGATATAGTTAGCTACCTTGCCGACCTTATCCATCTGGCCGACGACCTCGAGAAAACCCTTGGTAACGACATCCAGCTCGCCCTGGATACCCTCGGGGATATGCTCCGACACTTGAGCCCGCACTATAAGGGAATTGCGAATATGCTCAACCCAGTCCCACGGTTCGTCAACACGCTGTCTTATTATGTCAACAACCATCAGTTCGATTTCATCTCGTGGAGCCCGCCGCTGTTTCGTATCCGAACCCCGGACGGGCTGGCCCTTTGTGGACAAATGAATGCGTCTATGCCCGGTAGCTGCGCGGACGTCAACGGGCAACCACACGCGGTGGACATGGCGCTCTTGCAGTACGTACTGACGGAGGCCCAGCGACGATGAGAAGCAGAGCACGGTTAGCGGTCGCGGTAATCGCCGGCGGCCTGTTGTTGTCGTCGTGTGCATCGCTCAACGTCGATGCGGTACCGCTGCCTGGCAGTAGCTATCGCGGCGGATACGACATTGCCATCGAATTTGCGAACGTCCTAAACCTGCCTCAGCGTGCGAAGGTGGTGATGGACGGCACCAAGGTGGGTGTGGTGACGAACGTGACCCTCACTAGCCGTGGCGTTGACGTGACGTCACGTATCGATCACGACGTCGTGGTGCCGTCGAATATCCACTCGGTTCTGCAGCAGGCGACGGTCCTCGGCGACACCTACATCGCACTCGAACGAGCCCCGGAGACTGATTCGGCGGCACCGCCGTTAGGGCCCGGCGGGCGGATCCCCATCACACACACCACGTCTCCGCCGCAGCTAGAAGACACCATCGCCAATCTGGCGAACTTCATCGGCAGCGGGTCGATCCAGCGGGCACAAAATACGGTGATCAATATCAATAAGATCACTCCGCCCCGGCCCGAGATACGAGAGATTGCATCGCGGGCGGCAGCCGACCTTTCAGACTTGTCGAGCAGCATGGATAATGTTGATACATGGCTTAAGGGGCTGTCCGAGTCAGCCAATGTGATGTCTGTCAGTACCCCGGACTTTAAGTACTGGCTTTCTCCGGAAGGCGTAACGACGTTCCGTCACAGTCTTCTTCTATCGCACGATCTTGCGCCGCTCTTACCAACACTCGGTACCGTCTA
>Ga0209655_10000968_pt1 | contig 10767 bp, 4 predicted proteins | sample BogFormECP03_OM2_FD_188236 | JGI IMG/M metagenome (GOLD analysis project Ga0209655, IMG submission 188236) | Bog forest soil microbial communities from Calvert Island, British Columbia, Canada - ECP03_OM2 (SPAdes) (version 2) | ecosystem: Environmental > Aquatic > Freshwater > Wetlands > Bog ...
AGGCGCAACGCACCGACCTCGGCTTCAAACCCGATCACGTCCTGAACCTGATCATGGATCCGAACGAAATCGGCTACAACCAGTCGCAAACGCGCGACTTCTACAAGAATCTCCTGCAGCGCGTGCGCGCGCTTCCCGGAGTTGTCTCTGCCTCCACCGCCAATGCCACTCCCATGGGCTACTACAACAATTTCGATTCGCTCGCGATCGAGGGATACCAACCGCCCCCGGGTCAGCCCGCTCCGGCTTCCCTGTACAACACGGTCTCCACGGATTATTTTCCGACGATGGGAGTTTCGCTGCTCCGCGGCAGAAACTTCACGGAAGCTGACGACGAGAATGGCCAGTATGTCGCGATTGTGAGTGAAGCGATGGCCAAACAATTTTGGCCAGACAAAGATCCTATCGGCCGCCAATTTCAGATGACCACTGACCCGAAGCACTCGCTCGTGATCGTCGGCGTAGCCAAGGACATTCGCTTCAACGGTCTCACCGGCCCGTTCAGCTCGATGTTCTACGCGCCGTATCTGCAGCACCAAATCGGAAATACGCTGCAGGCTCTGCAACTGCGCACAGCAGGCGCGCCGGAAGCGATGATTCCCGAAGTCGAGCACACCATCGAATCCCTCGCACCGCAGCTTCCGGTTTTCGATGTGCAGACAATGTCCCAGGCGCTCAATACGCTCAATGGGCTGCTCTTCTACAAAATTGGCGCGGTGCTGGCGGCGCTGCTCGGAATGTTGGGACTGGTGCTTGCCATCGTCGGAGTTTACGGCGTGGTTTCCTATGCTGCCACGCAGAAGACGCACGAAATCGGCGTGCGCATGGCACTGGGCGCTCAGCCCGCGGACATTCTGAAAATGGTTTTCCGCGAAGGATTGCTGATCGTAGGAGTCGGCCTGTTGGTGGGCATTGGCGGTGCGCTGGCTGCCGGGCAAGTGGTGGGCAGCTTCCTCACGGTCAGCCCTCGCGATCCGGTGACGTACGCGATTGTGACCGCGATACTGCTGATCGTGGCGCTCAGCGCGTGCTTTATTCCGGCCCGGCGCGCAATGCGTGTGGATCCGATGGTGGCACTGCGATACGAATAACCAGTGACGAGTGGCAAGCAATAACTGACGTGTGACAAGTGATTCGCGACGAGCGCTGACGGGGAAGGTTGGCCGTTTCTTATCACTCGTCACTTCTTTAGGAGGTCCGATGGGAACATTGCTGCAGGACATTCGCTACGGAATCCGCATGCTGGCGAAAAGCCCCGGGTTCACCGCGCTAGCCGTCATCACTCTGGCGCTGGGCATCGGTGCGAACACCGCGATTTTTTCCGTGATCAATTCCGTCGTTCTGCGGCCGCTCCCGTTTCACGAGCCCGGACGTCTGGTGGCGCTATGGCAAACCGAAAGCGCGCCCGGAAATTTTCCGCTCACCGGACCCGATTATCTGGACTGGCAAGCGCAGAGCCGCACCCTCGAGGCTGCCAGTCTGTATTCCTGGGAACGGTCGGCCAACGCCAGCGACACTGGTGAGGCCGAGGCCGCTACCGCAATCAGCACCCAGGCAAATTTTTTCACCGTTCTAGGCGTGCAACCGCAAATCGGGCGCGCCTTCGATTCCGGCGAAGACCTGGCCGGAAAAAATCACGTGGCGATCCTGAGCAACGCTTTCTGGCAGAAGAAATTCGGTGGTCGCTCCGATGTCTTGGGCAAGACGATCGAGCTGAACGACGAACCCTACACAGTTATCGGCGTGCTGCCTGCCTGGTTCAATTTTCAGCGCGCCACCGAAATTTGGACGCCCATGGACATGACGCGCAAGGCGCTCGGACCGCGCGGCACGCATGCCTATCGCGCCATCGCCAGACTCAAAGCGAACGTCAGCGTGGCCCAATCACAAGCGGAGCTCAACAACATCATCAAGCAGGTGGCAAAGCAAAACGGGGATACCGATAAGTACAACGGGGCGATCGTCGTTCCTCTCACTCACGAGCTAACCGGGAGCTCTCGGGAAAGTCTTTTCATCCTGCTCGGCGCCGTTGCGCTGGTGCTGCTGGTGGCTTGTGCCAACGTGGCGAACCTGATGCTCGCGCGCGCCAGCAATCGCCAGCGCGAGATCGCCGTGCGCGCCGCGATGGGCGCCGGAAGGTGGCGCCTGGCCCGACAACTACTCACCGAAAGTATTTTGCTTTCTCTGGTCGGCGCCGCACTCGGGCTCTTGGGTGCATTCTGGGCCGTATCTTTTCTGCAATCGGCTGAGACCCTGCCGATTCCCCGCGCCAATCCCATTCAGATTGACTGGACCGTGCTGCTGTTCACGATCGGCGTCAGCATCCTGGTCGGCACGCTGTTCGGCCTGGTGCCGGCAATGCAATCTTTCCGCCTCAATCTCAGTGAGGAACTCAAATCCAGCGCGCAGGCTGTGGTCAGTCCTTCCGGAACACGCCGCTTGCTACGCGATGCGCTGGTCGTCGGCGAAATTGCCGCTTCGCTCGCGTTGCTGATCGGCGCGGGATTGCTCCTGCGCAGCTTCGCGCACCTGCGCAACTCCGGGATTGGCGTGCAGACGGAAAACGTAATCACCATGGGCGTTAATCTACCCGCGGCCAAATACCAGACGCTCGCGGCGCGACGCCACTTCTTTGACCAATTGATCGAGCGCATCGAGCGCGAACCAGGCGTGCAGGCAGCCGCGGTCTCCACGGAAATCCCTCTGGAAGGCGGCAACAACGGGTACGTCACCGTGGAGGGCCAGGACAATCCTGCCTTGGCGACTCAACTAGTCGAATGGAACAACGTGACGCCGGATTATTTTCGTGCGTATGGCGTTTCCGTGTTGCAGGGTCGCGTTTTCACATCGGAAGAAGTGGAACGCACCGCCGTGGGGAATCTGAAACTGGACGAATTTTACAAGAACCCCTCCCCTCCAAAAACGCCACCAACGGATCTGGGATTTGTCGCGGTCATCAGCCGCAAGATGGCGCAATTGTATTGGCCGAAGCAGGATGCGGTGGGCAAAGTGTTTCAAGCCAGTGGCGTTCCGGTCACAGTCATCGGAATTGTGGGCGACGTAAAGGAATGGGACATTCGCCAGGATGTAGTTCCACAGGCATATTTCCCGCTCACTGCCGCGCTAGACACGGACGGCTTCAACGGACGACTGACGGTGCAGACCAGCGTCGCTCCGCGCGGCGCACTGGCGGCGATTCGCGGCGATCTTCGTTCGCTTGACGGCGGCCTGGCCGTGTTCCGTCCCCGCACCATGGACGAAGTCGTCGCCGACGCCATGCAGGACACCAGCGAACAAACCATGCTGCTCGGAATTTTCGCCGGACTCGCGCTGTTGCTTGCCGCCGTGGGAATTTACGGAGTGATGGCCTACGTCGTAACGCAACGCACGCACGAAATTGGCGTACGCATGGCGCTCGGCGCGCAGCAGCAGGACGTGTTGCGCCTGGTCCTCGGCGAAGGTTCCCGCCTCACTGCAATCGGTGTGGGCCTTGGCCTCGTCGCCGCTTTTGCTCTCACGCGATTGCTGCACTCGCTGCTTTTTGGCGTCAGCGCCAGCGATCCGTACACATTTGCGGGAGTCTCCGTCCTGCTCGCTCTCGTCGCCATGGCGGCTTGTTACATTCCAGCGCGCCGCGCTTCGCGCGTGGATCCAATGGTCGCCTTGCGTTACGAATGACGGCGCAACAACGGTCGTAATCCCGAGGGAGCGAAGCCAGCGAAGGCGCTCTCTTTAGCTAAAAGTTTTCTTGGAGTTCAACAATGCAAACGCTGCTGCAGGATATTCGCTACGGCATTCGCATGCTGGCGAAAAATCCTGGATTTACCGCCATCGCCGTTCTTACTCTGGCGCTAGGTATTGGTGCTAACACCGCGATCTTCTCGGTCGTCAACGCCGAGCTTTTGCGCCCTCTGCCATTTCGCGATCCTGGCCAGCTCGTGCGCGTGGCGACAGCGAACGCGAGACTTCACACCGTCAGTGGAGCCGTTTCCTATCCGGATTTCGCGGACTGGCGCTCGCAAAATCACGTTTTCCAGAATATGGCCGCGTACGTGGACTCCAGCTTCGCTCTTACTGGCATCGAGCAACCCGCGCACCTGGCGGCAGCGACCGTCTCCGCCAGCATGTTCGATCTGCTGGGCGTCTCGCCGGAATTGGGCCGCGGATTTTCGCCGGAGGACGATGAACCGCATCATCACGTCGTCATTCTCAGCCATCGGCTCTGGAAAGAACGCTTCGGCGGCGACGTACAGATCATCGGCCGCGTGATCACGCTCGATAACAGCGCCTACACGGTGGTGGGCGTGATGCCCGCGAGCTTTCAGTATCTGCTGCAACGCGAAACGCCCGCGCTCTGGTCCAGCTTCAGTCCTCTGCGGGAATCTACTCCGGATTCGCCCTCGATGTCCGACCAGCGCGACGCGCATTTTATGAGAGTGATTGCGCGATTGAAGCCCGGCGTCACGGTGGCAGAGGCGCAAGCCAACCTGGATGTGATCGCAGCCTCGCTGGCCAAGCAATATCCCGACACCAATAAGTATTTCGGCGTGCACGTCGTTTCTGAGCAGGAAGAATTGACGCAAACTATCCGTCCGGCGCTATTCGTCATGATGGTAGCCGTCGGATTTGTGCTGCTGATCGCCTGCGTGAACGTGGCGAATCTGTTGCTCGCGCGCGCCACCTCGCGCACGCGCGAAATCGCCATCCGTTCGGCGCTGGGTGCCGGACGCCAGCGCGTGGTTCGCCAGCTCCTCACGGAAAGTTTCCTGCTCGCGCTCATGGCCGGTGCGCTTGGCCTGCTGCTGGCGCTATGGGGGAGCGCGGCGCTGGTGCGCTTCAGTCCCGAAAATTTGCCGCGCATCGCTGAAATCCGCATGGATGGCTGGGTGCTGACGTTCACCATGGGATTATCGCTGGCCACGGGAATGTTGTTCGGCCTTGCGCCTGCTCTGCAGGTGTCGCATGCCAATATCGTGGATGCTTTGAAGGAAGGCGCGCTCAGCTCTACCGCAGGGCGCGGACGTCACGCCTTGCGCGGTTCTCTTGTCATCGTGCAAATGGCGCTGGCGCTCGTGCTGCTGGTCGGCAGCGGACTGCTGATTCGCAGCCTGGTGCATTTGCAGAACGTAAATCCAGGATTCGATGCTCACAACGTGATGACCTCCAACGTGGATTTGCCGGACGCAAAATATACAGACGCCAAGAAAACCCAATATTTCAAGGATCTGATGCCGCAACTCAAGGCGCTGCCGGGAGTGCAATCCGCCGCGGGCATTTATCCGTTGCCGATGGGCGGCGACGAAATTCGCACCAGTTTTCAGGTTGATGGGCACCCGGTCGCGAAGAGCGAGGAACCGCACACTTCTCTGCGAGACATCACGCCGGACTATTTTGCGACGATGCGAATTCCCATTCTGCAGGGGCGTGATTTCGGGGCGCAGGATGAAATCGCATCCACGCCGGTCGTCATTATCAACGAGGCGCTCGCGCGCCAGGTCTTCCCCGGCGAAAATCCGATTGGAAAGCACATCATGCCCGAAGTTGGGCAAGGCGCAAACGAGCCGCTGATGCGCGAGGTCGTGGGCGTCGTGGGCAATGTAAAATTCCACGACCTAAGCGGCGAGTGGGCGCCTGAATCATACGTTCCTTATGCGCAAATCTCCTTTGGGTCTGTGACTCTTGTGGTGCGCAGCACGCAGGACGCTCACAGCCTCGCCAAGCCAATCGCCGAGACCGTGCGTTCGCTCGACAAGGACCTGCCCGCTTACGCGCCCAAGACTGTCGAAGAATATCTGAACGGCACCATCGCGCAGCCCCGCTTCAATACCTATCTGCTGGGAATTTTTGCGGCGTTGGCGATGCTGCTGACGGCCGTCGGCCTCTACGGTGTGATCTCTTACTCCGTGGCTCAACGCACGCATGAACTCGGCATCCGGATGGCCCTGGGAGGTCAGCCACGAGACATGCTGCGCCTCATCGTGGGCCAAGGCCTGCGTCTCGCGATCTTCGGAGTCGGCATCGGCTTGGTCGCTGCCTTCGCGCTGACTCATTTTCTATCCAGCTTGCTCTTTGGCGTCAGCACAACCGACCCGATTTCGTACCTCGCCGTCGTGAGCCTGCTCCTCGCGGTCGTGATCGTCGCTTGTTACGTCCCGGCTCGTCGGGCCATGCGCGTGGACCCGATGGTGGCGCTGCGGTACGAGTGATTTTTGCCGGCTACGACGACGCCAACCGATCGGACGCGGCCTGAGTTCCTGGACAGCTGAGCAGGCGGAGGTGCGTGCTTATAAAGGATATTCGCGTCCCACGTGCGGGTACTGTCCGAAATCGTAACAAGCATTCCCGCAACTGGTCAGACGTAGTCATCCAAGGTCTCCATCCAGGCTTTAATATACTGTAAATGCGTGGCTTATATTAATCTTGGCCTGGAATCTCACCTGCCCATATTCGGGAGGCACCTAACCAGAGAACTCTCCGCAACCAGCTCAGCGGGGCTCGAATGATAAATGGCATGACGCTCGAACCCACTACCGAAACTCCCGCAACGCAGCCGCGAGTCCTCATCGCGGACGATCAGCCCGACATACTGGAAGCCCTCCGCCTGTTGCTAAAAGGACACGGTTACGTTACTGAGGCTGTCACTTCGCCGGCGGCACTGTTTGCCACGATTTCCCAGAATGGATTCGATGTGATTTTGATGGACCTTAACTACGCCCGCGATACCACCTCGGGCCGCGAAGGCATCGATCTACTGGCGCGACTGAAAGCCACCGAAAACGCTCCTCCAATCGTGGTGATGACCGGCTGGGCCACCGTCGGCCTGGCGGTCGAAGCGATGCAGCAGGGCGTAGGCGACTTCGTCGAAAAGCCCTGGGTCAATTCCCGCTTGCTCGAGATTCTGCAGAAACAAGTTCAGATCGGCCGCGAGCGCCGCGAGGCTCGCCAAAAAGCTGCGGCCAACACCATCGCGCAGACCGAAATCGCCTCGCAGCTTCACGCCCAGGACCGCGAGATTGCCGAAGCGCGCTCAATTCAGCAGGGATTTCTGCCGAAAGAGATCCCGCAACTGCACGGTTTCGAAATTGCCGGCGCCTGGCAACCAGCACGCGTAGTCGGCGGCGACTACTACGACGTCCTTCCGTTCGGACAGGAGACGTTGGGCATATGCATCGGCGATGTTGCCGGAAAAGGCATGCCCGCGGCGCTACTGATGTCCAACCTCCAGGCGGCCTTTCGCGGCTTTGCCTCACCGTCGCTTACTCCTGAAAATCTGTGCAGCAGGTTGAATTCGCTCATTTGCCGCAATATCGCTACCGACCGCTTCATCACATTTTTCTACGCCCTGCTGGACGGCGCGGCGCGCCAACTGTGCTACACCAACGCCGGGCACAATGCGCCAATCGTGTTTCATCGCGACGGCACGCATGACCGCTTGTTGGAAGGCGGCGGCATTCTCGGCGTGTTTCCCATCCAGGAGTTTTCCACGGGCAAGTACGACCTGGCATCCGGTGACCGCGTGCTGCTTTTTACCGACGGCGTCACCGAAGCGCGTGTTCCGGAAGGCGAAGAGTTCGGCGAAGCGCGCCTGCTCGCGCTGCTCGATCAGAATCGCCAAGCAAGCGCCGAAGATTTGCAGAAAATCGTTTTGCAAGCTGCGGGCGAGTTCTGCCACGGCCATTGGCACGACGACGCCACTCTGATCGTCATCGCCGTGGAATAACCACGGTCGGTGAACGCACCAACGATTCGTGGCGTCGAATGTCTGACAACAGAAAGTCGAACCGAGGAGCAAACGATCGTGATCAAACTGATTGACGTCGAAAAATTCTACGAATCCGGCGCGGGCAAGACGTGGGTACTCCGCCGCATCAACCTGGAAATCCACGAAGGTGATTTCATCACCGTCATGGGTCCATCCGGCGCGGGCAAATCTACTCTGATGGGCATTATCGGCATGCTCGATGGCGCCTGGAAAGGCGAATACCATTTGCTCGATAATCCGGTGCACAAACTGGACAATCGCCGCCGCGTCGAACTGCACAAGAAATATATCGGCTTCGTTTTTCAGCAATACCATTTGCTCGACAATCTCACCGTCGCCGAAAATCTGGACCTGCCGCTTTCCTATCGCGACATCAAGAAAACCGAGCGCGAAGGCATGGTCGCGGACGCCCTCGATCGCTTTCAAATTGTCGGCAAGAAAGCACTTTTCCCCAATCAGCTTTCCGGCGGCCAGCAGCAGCTGGTGGCCGTCGCGCGCGCGGTGATTGGCAAACCCAAGCTAATTCTCGCGGACGAGCCCACCGGCAGCCTGCATTCCAGCCAGGGAAAAATGATCATGGACATGCTGAAGAAATTGAACGACGACGGCACCACCATCATTCAGGTGACGCACAACAACGAGTGGGCCGCTTACGGCAATCGCATCATTCAACTCGCCGACGGTTGGATCGTGGATGGCCAGCCCGTGGCGGGAGGAGCCGCCGCCAGCCGCTGAGTCTGCATCGCGCATTCCGCGCTGCGCATTGAACAAGGAGCCCGAGGTGCGAAGCAAGCAGTTTTTTGAAAATTTGCTGCAGGACGTACGCTATGCGCTCCGCGTGCTCCGCCGCAGTCCCGGCTTTACGGCGACGGCCATTGCCGCGCTGGCGCTGGGCATTGGCGCGAACACCGCGATTTTCACCGTCGTCAATACAGTCCTGCTGCAACCCCTCGCCTATCCTCAGCCCGATCGTCTCGTGCAACTCGAGCTAAGCAGCGCTGAAGGCAACGCAAACGTCACCTCGATTCCGAAGTACGCGATCTGGCGTGAACAGACGCAGGTGTTTCAGGATGTGGCGGCCTACGATGCAGGTGGCCCTGGCGTAAATCTCACCGGCGGCGATCGCCCGGAACAATTGAAAGGTGTGCACGTCTCCGCCAGTTTTTTCCCGTTGTTCGGTGCGAGCATGGCGTCAGGCCGCGCGTTTTCCGCAGATGAGGATCGTCCCGGCGGCGCTCGCTTGGTAGTGATCAGCAATGGATTGTGGCGCCGGCGATTCGCCACGGATCCCAACATAGTGGGCAAAAACATCGAGCTCGGCGGTGAGCCCTATTTAGTGACGGGCGTGCTCGCAGCGACCTTCACTTCCGATCCGCCCGCGGATATTTATTTGCCGCTGCAAGCGGACCCCAACAGCACTGACCAAGCGCACTATTTGCGCTCCGCCGCGCGCATGAAACCCGGGGTCACGCTGGCCCAAGCCCAGGCCGCGATGAAACTGGCAGCCGAAGAATACAAACGAAAATTTCCCGGCAACATCGGAATGGGCCCGCAAGATAGCTTCACCGCCGAGCCCCTGCGCGACTCAGTGATTGGCGACGTTCGGAAATCTCTGCTGATCTTGCTGGGCGCCGTCGGCATGGTGCTGTTGATTGCCTGCGCGAACGTAGCCAATTTACTGCTGGTGCGCGCCACCATGCGCAAGCGCGAAATCGCCATTCGCGCTGCGATGGGCGCGGGCCGCGGCCGCATCATCCGCCAACTGCTCACCGAAAGCGTCCTACTGTCTTTGGGCGGCGGTGTGTTCGGTCTCGCCCTTGGCTATTTCGGCGTGCGTGCGCTGCTGACGATCAACCCCGGCAACATACCGCGCATCGGCGAACAAGGCGCCGCCATAACTCTCGATTGGCGCGTGCTGGCGTTTACTCTGCTCGTCTCGCTCGGCACTGGAATTTTATTTGGGCTGATACCCGCCTTCAACGCCTCACACGCCGATCTTGGTCTCACATTGAAAGAAAGCGGCTCGCGCTCCGGCAGCGGCCTCAGCCAGAACAAGGCTCGCGCAACTCTCATCGTCACCGAAGTTGCACTCGCTCTCGTGCTGCTGGTTGGCGCGGCTCTGCTCATCCGCACTTTTGCAGCCCTGCGCGGCGTGAATCCTGGCTTTTCCACGGACAAGATTCTCACCATGGAAATGTCTCTCACAGGCACGCGCTTTGACACCGCCGCCGCGGTGAATCAGCTGGTGCGCGATTCGCAGCGCCGCGTGGAAAGCCTGCCCGGCGTTGTCGCCTTTGCTTCCACGTGCTGCCTTCCCCTCGAAGGCGGCTTCGGACTTCCGTTCATCATCGAAGGGCGCCCGCTCACCGACGGCCCCGCTCACGGCGGCGCCGGCTATCGCCCGTTATCACCGCGCTATTTTGACGTTTTCAAAATTCCGCTCCTGCGCGGCCGCATGTTTACGGACCATGATGACGCCGGCGCGGAACCGGTCGTCCTGATCAATGAGGGCATGGCAAAAAAATACTGGCAGGACGCGAATCCCGTGGGCCAGCGCATCACCATCGGCAAAGGCGTAGGCCCTGAATTCGAAGAGCCGCCGCGCGAAATCGTTGGAATTGTGGGAGACGTAAGAAATGGCGGCCTCGACAGCGATCCGGAGCCGATCATGTACGTTCCCGTGGCGCAAATGACCAACGGACAGACGGCGCTAGACAACCGAATCATTCCAATCACCTGGATCGTGCGCACCAAGGTCGAGCCATTTTCACTCAGCACGGAAATTCAGCAGCAGCTTCGCATCGCGAGTGGCGGCTTGCCCGTCTCGCATATCCGCTCCATGGATCAAGTGCGTTCGGAATCCACGCAGCGCACTGATTTCAATATGACGCTCCTGGTGATTTTCGCCGGCGTCGCGTTGCTTCTGGCCGCCATCGGAATCTACGGCCTGATGGCTTATTCCGTGCAACTGCGCACGCAGGAAATCGGCATTCGCATGGCTTTGG
>Ga0209655_10000969_pt1 | contig 10758 bp, 6 predicted proteins | sample BogFormECP03_OM2_FD_188236 | JGI IMG/M metagenome (GOLD analysis project Ga0209655, IMG submission 188236) | Bog forest soil microbial communities from Calvert Island, British Columbia, Canada - ECP03_OM2 (SPAdes) (version 2) | ecosystem: Environmental > Aquatic > Freshwater > Wetlands > Bog ...
GCAGGGTGACGAACTGGTGGCGGCGCTCGGGGAATTGGATGCGTTTCCCGCGCTGCTTTGGCGTGACGGTCGGCCGGTATTGCAAAGTGGCTGGCATGAAGAAGTGAACGCCAGCCGCAAGCTGGGCTCCCGCGGGGCGCTGCAAATCGCGGCGTTTCATGACGACCAGAGCCACGTGGCGGTGTATGGCCGCGGCAGTGATTTGCCGGCGGCGGACTACCTGCATGATTTTTACGGAAACGGCTTTGCGTATGACGGCGGATCTTCGAGTAGCTGGGGCGGACGAATCGCCTGGACGGAAAAACTCAACGACAATGTGCAGTTGACGGCAGTGTATGCCTATGCGGGGGCTTTGATTCCTTCGGGGGACACGGACGATCTGTTGCGCGACGTGTTGCGCACGGTGCCGCGGCACTCCTTGGGAGCGAACCTGCGCGCACGGGTGCCGCGCCTGGGAACCAAGCTGGACACGGGATACAAATGGGTAGGTGGCGAGACGGTTTCGCGTGTGGATCTTTACGGCGAATCGCTGTATCAGATGGACCCCTACTTTCACCTTGGGCTGCGACAGCCATTGCCGCACTTCGGGCTGGGACGCTGGGAGGCCGTGGCGGAATGCGACAACCTGTTTGGGCAGGGCTTCGTGCCGGTGGGCAGCCGCGACGGTCAAGTGACGCTGCTGGCCGCCTTCCGCACCTTCCGAGGCGGGTTGAGCGTGCAGTTTTAGCCTCTGTTTTGACCTGTTGAAACCTGTATGGGTGTTACCAAAATCGGGATAGTCCTCTGCCGCCCAGGCATCGTATTCAGTAAGTCTTTTATTTTTAGTTATTTATAAATATGTAAAACTGTTTGGTATGGACATTGGTTTGCTCCTAGGTATGGTTAAGGTGATGTGTAGCGATTCATTTCGGTTATGAAACAGAACCTGCGCGCGAGTCTCGGAGCTGTCGTACTGGCCATCGCTTCCGTGGCGGCGTTCACCTATGCCTTGCTGAACTTTGAGCAGCGGCGATTGTTCGATTCGCCGGATGACGGCGTGGCGTGGGCGGATACCGATCACGGCATTGAGGCTTGGAAGGTAGCGCCCAACTCACCAGGGGCGCAGGCGGGGATTCGCGCCGGCGACCATCTGGTGGCGTTCAACGACGTGGCTATGACGCGCGCGGTACAAGTGACCCAGCGGCTATGGCGCGCGGGCATCTGGACGCAGGTGCGCTACAAGCTTTCGCGCAACGGGGAAGAGTTCGAGACGCCGCTGGTAACCGCGCCCGCGCCGAAGCCGGCCTCGGTTGAGAATTATCTCCGCGTGGTTGGATTGCTGTATCTGTTCATCGGCTTGTTTATTTTTGTGAAGCGGTGGAATGCGCCGCGCGCGGTGCATTTTTACGTGTTCTGCCTGTTGTCCTTCGTGCTGTATTCGTTTCACTACAGCGGCAAGCTCGATGCTTTCGATTGGGAAGTGTATTGGCTGAATATCGTGGCGCATTTGCTGGCGCCCGCGCTGTTGCTGCACTTCGCGCTGGTCTTCCCGGAACGCACGGAGACGGCTGCACGATCCTTTCTGAAGCTGCTGGTGGTGTACGGGCTTCCGGTGGTGCTGCTGGCGGTACACGTGAGCGCCGCGGACAACATGCTGGGCTTCGTGCCGTGGCTTGGTTCGCGCGTGCAGCTCGAAAAGTGGGATTTGGCGTTTCTCGGCGCTTGCTTCCTGGCGGCGGGCGCGGTTTTCTACAAGAGCTTTCGCGAAGCGCCTTCCGGAATATTGCGGCAACAACTGAAATGGCTTACCGGCGGAACGTTGATCGGCAGCCTGCCGTTTACATTTTTCTACATTTTGCCTTTCGTGCTGGACGCTTCGACGCAGCCGTGGATGCAGTTTTCCGCGCTGAGCCTGGTGCTGATTCCGCTGTGCTTCGCGTACGCCATCATTCGCTACCGCTTGATGGACGTGGACATTATTTTCAAGCGTGGCTTGGCGTACACCGCGGCCACGGCTGGCGTTGCCGTGGTGTATTTCGCGCTGGTGGCGGTGATTGCGGAGATTTTCCACGCCAAGACTTCCGGACCTGTGGCGGGCATGATCGCCATTGTGATTGCCGCGTTTCTCTTTCAGCCGTTTCGCGAATGGATTCAGATGCGGCTGGACCGTTTTTTTTATCGCGACCGGCTGGATTATCGCCGCACGCTGATTGAATTTGGGCGCACGCTGACGCATGAAGTGCGCTTCGACCCCATGCTGGGGTCGGTGATGGACCGGATTTCGCAAACGCTGCTGGTGGACCGGCTGGCGATTTTTGTGGACGACGCGGCGCATCCGGGACGCATGCGCATGGCGCGCTCGATGGGCGTGCGGCTGTCGGAACCGCAGGATCTTAGCTTCCTCGAGCCGGCCCGGCCCGAGTTCGCGCGGGGGGCGCTGTTTTTCGAGTCGCCCCGCGCGGCGAGAGACGTGAGCGAGACGGTGCGGCGAACGCTCGAACAACTGGATTTGAACTATTTTGTGCCGTGCCGCATTCGCGAGCACACGGTAGCGGTGCTGGGGCTGGGTAAGACCGTCGACGGCGATTTTCTTTCGAGCGAAGACGTGGAGTTGGTGGAAACGATCGCCGGGTACGTGGCGGTGGCGCTGGACAACGCGCAGCTGTATACGTCGCTGGAGCAGAAGGCCAGCGAGATCGTGCGGTTGAAGGACTTCAGCGAAAATATCGTGGAGTCCCTGAACGTGGGTGTACTGGCCGTGGACTTGCACGGCGTGGTGGAATCCTGGAATACGCGCATGGAGCAGCTTTTCGGCGTGGCGCGGCAGGACGCCGTGGGCCACGCGCTGGCCACGCTTCTTCCAGAAGAGCTGGCCGGTGAAATCGCGGCGCGCGGCGATGACGAGCAGGTCTCCGGGATTTATAAGCAGCGGGTACAGCACCAGGGCGCGGTTTTGACGGTGAACGTTTCCATCACGCCGCTGGTCAGCAAGTCTGGGGAGCACATCGGGCGCTTGCTGCTTTTCGACGACGTGACGCAGCGCGAGCGGATGGAAGAGCAGATGACCCAGACGGAGAAGCTCACGTCGCTGGGGCTGCTGGCCGCCGGCGTGGCGCACGAGGTGAACACGCCGCTGGCGGTGATTTCCAACTACATCCAGATGCTGGCCAAGCAACTGCCGGAAAACGATCCGAAGCAAGCGCTGATTGAGAAAATCGTGAAGCAAACATTCCGCGCCAGCGAAATCGTGAACAATTTGCTGAACTTTTCGCGCACCGGGGCGTCGCAGGCGGTGGACATCGATGTGAACCGGGTGGTGGAGGAAACGCTGTCGCTGGTGGCGCATCCTCTGAAAACTGCGCAGATTCAAATCGTGAAGCAGCTAGGCGAGAGTCTGCCGGCGGTGCGTGGGTCGGCCAACAAGCTGCAGCAAGTGTTTCTGAATCTTTTTCTGAATGCGCGAGACGCGATGCCCGCCGGGGGCATGCTGGAGGTGCGCACCGCAGCGCACAACGGCAGCGTGGAAGTGGAAATCGTGGACACCGGCGCGGGCATTCCGCGGGAACACATTCATCGGATCTTTGACCCGTTTTTCACCACGAAAGCGGTTGGCCGGGGCACGGGGCTGGGCCTCTCGGTGACGTACGGGATCATCAAAGAACATGCCGGTAAGATTGATGTGCGGTCGACGCCGGGCAAGGGCACGGCATTTCACGTAGAGTTCCCAGCGGTCAGGAAAGCGGTTCATGTCTAAGGGCTCGATTCTAGTTGTCGATGACGAATCCGAAATTCGCGAAGGCTTGGAACTTTTACTGAGCAGCGAAGGCTATGGCGTATCCAGCGCCGAGACGGGCGAGTCCGGGCTGGTGAAATTAGGCGAACACCCGTTTGATTTGCTGTTGCTGGACGTTAGCTTGCCGGACGGCAATGGCTTGGACCTGCTGAGGGAAATTCGCCGCCGGGATCCCCACCTATCCGTGGTGCTCATCACGGCGTATGGCTCGATCGACATGGCGCGAGCGGCGTTCAAGGGCGGTGCGCTCGATTTCATTACCAAGCCGTGGTCCAACGACGAGCTGCTGGCGCAAGTGGCGCAAGCGGTAGAGTCGCGGCGGCTGCGCGATGAAAACGTCCAACTGAAGCGGGCGCTGAAACAGCGCTTCAATTTTCCGAATATCATCGGGAAAAGCGACCGGATGCAGACGCTTTTGAATCTGGTGACGCAGGTAGCGCCGTCGCGCTCGACGGTGCTGATCAGCGGCGAGAGCGGGACCGGTAAGGAGCTGATCGCCAAGGCCATTCACTCGGGGTCGCCGCGCGCGGACAAAGCGTTTGTGCCGGTGAATACCGGGTCGATTCCCGTGGACCTGCTGGAGTCGCAGCTTTTCGGGCATGTTAAAGGCGCGTTCACCAGCGCGGTAGCTTCGAAAAAAGGGCTTTTTGAAGTGGCGGATCAGGGCACGATTTTTTTTGACGAAATCGCGACGATCAGCCCGGAAACGCAAGCCAAACTGCTGCGCGTGATTCAAGAGCGCGAGTTCATGCGGCTGGGCGGCACGGAGCAACTGAAGGTGGACGTGCGCATCGTGGCGGCGTCCAACATCGAGTTGCTCACGCTGGTGCGCGAAGGGCGCTTCCGTGAGGATTTGTACCACCGGCTCAACGTGATTCACCTGCAGCTTCCGCCGCTGCGCGAACGCCGCGAAGACATACCGATGCTGCTGCTGCATTTCATGGAGCGCTACTGCCAGGAGAACGGCAAGCCGCTGCGGCAATTTACGCCGTCGGCGATGAAGCTGCTGATGGATTACGATTGGCCGGGCAACGTGCGCGAGCTTGAGAACGTCGTTGAACGCGCGGTGGTGCTCTCGACGCAGGAGCGCGTGGACGTGGATTTGCTGCCGGAAAGCGTGCGCAGCAAGGAAATCGTGCGCGGCGTGCGGCTGCAGCTTTCGGAATTTTTACCGCCGCTGCCCGGAGAGGCCGGTTCGCGCACCGGCGCCGATCAAGCGCAACCCCTCCGGGCGCAACCTTCGCTGTTTCAAATCATGGATGAGATCGAGCGCCGCATCATCATGGACATGCTGGAGCGCACCGGATGGAACCAGACGGAAGCGGCGGAGCGCTTCATCATTCCGCTTTCCACGCTGAACCAGAAGATCAAGCGCCTGGGGATCGACGTGCGGCGGCGCGGGCGCAGCGACGAAACATCCTCAGCATTTACTGCAAAACAAGCATAAGCTTAGGGTAATTTAAGTGGGCGCGACGGTTTTCTTGGCACTTTCGCCTTGCATCTCCCAGGAGGTCTAGGCAAAGTACCTTCGAGATGATTCTGCGCCTCTCGACCTCGGCGGAACGGGTTGTCGTCTTGGCGGCGGCCATTCTGCTGGCGGCGTTTCTCTGGTTTTTCAGTATTCGCGCGGCATGGGCGGCGCACTTCGCGACGGCGAGCGACGCCAGCGGTTTGCAGCGCGCCACGCGGCTCGAACCAGGCAACGCGGAATACTGGTATCTGCTGGGCCGTTACTGGCAGTTCAATCTGGAAGATGCGGACAACGACAAAGCGATCGACGCCTACCGAAACTCTTTATCGTTTGATGCGCACTCCGCGGAAACATACATCGATCTGGCTACCGCTTACGAGGGACTCGACGATATCGGCGAGGCCCGCGACAATTTCCTGAAAGCCAAAAAAGCGTATCCCCTTTCCGCGGAAGTGTCCTGGCGAATTGGCAATTTCTATCTGCGCCAGGGAGAACTGGAACTGGCCTTCGCGCAAATTCGCGAGTCCGTGGAAGGCGACCCCAGCCGCGGCGCGGAGGCCTTCTCTCGATGCCTGCGCGTGGAGCCGAATATCAAAACCGTTTTGGCCTTGGCGCTTCCTGAAAACCCCGCGGTTTATCTCGATATCATTCATGATCTATCCGACGAAGGGCGCACGACCGATGCGCTGATCGTGTGGGACCGCTTGGCGGCCCTGCGACCGAGCTTTGCGCTGGGTGAAGTGTCTCCGCTGATCAGCGCGCTGCGTGAGAAGCAGGAAATCGTCGACGCCGCGCGCGTGTGGAAGCAGGCGGCGGAGTTTGCCGGCGTGGGACAACTCAGCGATCCCGCGAATTCCGTGTTGTGGAATGGCGGTTTCGAATCCGGTTTTCACAATTCCGGCTACGCGTGGTTTTATGACAACAACATGCGGAGCGTGCAGGTGCAGTTGGACCACAGCGAAAAACATTCCGGGGCGCAATCCTTGCGACTGACCTTCGACGGCGAGTCAGACATCACTTTTGCCGAGGTTTGTCACCCGGTTCCAGTGCTTCCCCTCGTTGATTATAAATTGTCCGCATGGATACAGACGCGCGACCTGAGCACCGATCAAGGACTGCGCCTGCGGATACAAGGTGTTGGACCCGGGGGCGCTCCGGCATTTACGTCCGAGATGCATGGCACACAGCCCTGGACGGAACTCGAAATTCCCTGGAGCGCGGGCGCGGGAGTCAGAGAGACGCAGGTATGCCTGGCCAGGCTTCCCAGCGATCAGCCCGACAATCGCATTCGCGGGACCGCGTGGGTCGATGACGTCTCGCTGATTCCGCAATCCGCGCCACAAGTGGATTCCACCGCCAGCCGCAAACCATCGGGAAGCGCCAAGCCATGAGGTTTCTCAGAATCGGCATCTGCGCCTTGCTGGTGTTTGGCGTGGCCGCGCACGGAGGGGTGGAGGATTGGGCGCGGACGGTGCTGGAAAGCGGCGTCGCCGTGCTGCTGGTAGCCTGGGCCGCGCGCCTATGCTTCCGACGCGAAGAGCAAGTAGTGCTATCTCCGCTATTGCTTCCGCTGGGCGCGCTTTCCTTGCTCGTGATGTTCCAATGGGCCTTCCACAAGACAGCCTACGCGTACGATACGCGCACCGAATTACAGCTGCTGCTCGCTGACGTGATCCTGCTGTTTCTTACGGCGCAGGCGTTTCGGACGCTGGAAGACTGGAAAAAGTTTGTGTGGTTCGCCATGTTTTTCGGGTTCGTGGTGTGCACCTTCGGAATCCTGCAGCACCTCACCTTCAACGGGAAGATTTACTGGTTTCGCGAGATGCGTTTTGGGGGTATTCCGTTCGGGCCGTACGTCAACCGCAATCACTTCGCGGCATTTGCCGAGTTGCTTATCCCCATTCCGCTGGTGCCGCTGCTTATCGGCAAGGTGCGGCGCGAACGGCTTTTCGTGGTGGGTTTGTTTACCGTGCTGCAGATTGGAGCGCTGCTGTTGGCGGCCTCTCGCGGAGGGATTGCCAGTTTCGCCGTGGAACTACTGGTCCTGGCGGCGTGGTTTGCCATGCGCCGTCCCGGGGGCAAGCAGTTGCTGGCCGGCGGCGCGATCGTTCTGGTGGTGGTGCTGCTGATTTCCTGGCTGGGCGTACGGCAAATCACACAGCGTTTTTCCGCCATGCAGTCGCTGGAAATCACCACCGGCAAGCGAGCCTCCATGCGTTCCGACACCTGGCGGATGTTCCTCGATCACCCGGTTCTGGGCACCGGACTGGGCACCATTCAAGTGGTGTTTCCTCCCTACGAAACCCTCTATGATGGCAAGATAGTTAATCACAGCCACAACGATTATCTCGAAGCCTTGGCGGAAACGGGCATTCTCGGCGGGCTGTGTTGCGTGTGGTTTCTCGGCGTCTTTTTTGCGCACGCCGTGCCGCGCTTCGCGCCCGCGAACCGCTCTTTCGCCGCGGCCCTGCAGTTCTCGGCGTTTCTCGGCTGCCTGGGGTTTCTGGTGCACAGTTTCTGGGATTTCAATCTGCACATTCCCGCCAACGCCGCGCTGTTCTTTGTGTGGAGCTACATGGCCACGACTAAGATTGAGGCCAGCGCCGCCGTGCCGGTAGAAGGCCGATTTCGCACACGGCGGCGAAATCAGTAAGTCCTATAAGCGTTGGCTCTGTGTATAATCAAACGGGGGATTTCTATCCGTATGCTGCTGGGCCGCGTAGTCAGGCTGACCGTTTTGTGCGCCGCCGCCACCACCTTGGGTGTGGCGTTTTGTGCGCCGCCGGCCCACGCGCAAACCATCGCGGACACGCCGCAAGGAGCCAATGCGCGGATCAAGGAAATGGCCGATGCGGCGGTGAAGTCAGGTCCGCATGATTACATCATTGGTAACGGGGACCTCATTGACGTGGACGTGTTTGATGTGAAGGAATTGAGCCGCGAAGCGCGAGTGAGCCAGACCGGGACCATCGCTATTCCCTTGGTTCCCGTGCGCTTGCACGTGGCCGGATTGACGGAAGCGCAAGCGGAGCAGAAGATTGCCGAAGTGCTGGAGGCCAACGGTCTGGTCACCAATCCCGCCGTCTCCGTCACGGTAAAGGAACACAAGAGCAAGCCCATAACCATCGTTGGCGCGGTCAATCGCCCGCAAGTGTATCAATCGGACCATCAGGTGACGCTGCTCGAAGTGTTGGCCGAAGCCGGCGGTATCGCCAACGATGCGGGTGACAGCGTGATTATCACGCGTCCGGTGAGCGCGCAGTTCACGGATGTTTCTGAGCCGCCGGCGATTGGGCCAGAGGTGGCTATTTCCAGCGCGGCTCCCGCAGCCCCCGGTTCCGAGCCGAGTATCGATGCGCAGAAGGATTCTGCAGCGGGGCCCATAGGGACATCGGGGGGCAGCGCCGCGTCAGCTGCGACTCCGTCGCCCGCGCACGCCGGCAACAGCAGCGGCAACACCATCACCGTCAACCTGAACGACCTGGTGGAAACCGGTGATGCGACCAACAATGTTCCGCTGCAAGCGGGGGACATCGTCACCGTTCCTCATGCCGGCATCGTATATGTGCTTGGCGCGGTGGGCAGACCGGGCGGCTATATTCTTTCCAATGATCGCTCGGAGGTCAGCACGCTGAAGATTCTGGCGCTGGCCGGAGGCCTGACGCCGACCGCGAAGTCCGATCATGCCTTGATCATCCGCAAGAACGAGCAGGGCCAGCAACACGACATCGTGGTGGATTTGAAGTCGGTACTCAAACGGCAAACAGAAGACGTGCAGTTGCTGCCCAGTGATATTTTATTTGTACCGGATAGTCGCGCGAAAGCCGCCCTTTTGAAGGCCGTGGAGCTTGGCGTGGCCATTGGCACGGGCGTAGCACTGTATCGCGTCGCGTACCATTAGAGGACCATGGACGATCACAAAATAATCCCGCACGAGCACGCTAACGGTTCCCATGGTGCCGTGGAACTCGACCGTTTGCCCAATTGGGAGCTTTCGCCGCGCGAACCGCATCTGTACGACTATCTGTTGATTCTTCGCAAACACCAGTGGCTGATTCTTTCTTTCTTGCTTACGGTCGTAACCATCGTCAGCGGCAATCCAGGCATCCGGCGGCGCGTAGAATTTCCCCTTGCTGTCGGTTATCGAGATACGAGCTGGCACCCTATCGCCTTCTTCATCCAGAACGCTCAACTGCAGGAGGTATCGCGGAGATTTATAGCTGCGATCCTGCTGGACCAACTGCCGCCGCTTGCCTCCCGCCACCGCTAACAGATCTATCTCTGTAGTTCCGTGCTCGTTGGAAATGTAGGCGAGCGTTTTTCCGTCTGGCGACCAGCGGACGTTGGTGACGTCGTAGTCGCCGTAGGTCAGCGGAAAAGCGTCGCCGCCATTTGCCGGCAAGAGCCAGAGCTGGTGCCAGTTGCGGCCCAGATACGAGCTGTAGACGATACGCGAACCATCGGGAGAAAAATCCGGCCGCGCTTTCCAGTTGGTCTCTTCATAATGAATTTCGCGGGCTTCCGCTCCGGGCCGGGCTTTCATGCGCCAGAAGCCGCCGGTGCCGTAAATGTGTCCGCGATTGGAAACAAAAAGAATTTCCTGTCCGTCGCGCGACCACACCGGACTGATTTCCATGTCGTACGCGCTGTAGTAGTAGCGCGGCAAGGGACTTTTCGTCTCTCCCGTCAGCCGCGTGACATTTTCCAATTTGCCGCCGCGAAAATCCGCGGCGAAAATATGAAAGCGTTTGTTATACACGGTTGAAACGAAAACAAGTTTCTTGCCATCCGGCGACCAGCGCGGCTCAAGATTTACGGCACCGCCGTTGGTTAGTTGTTTCGTTGCACCTGTCGACACGTCCAGCAGCCACAGCTCCAGGGCGTCTTTCTGATAGGAACAATAGACGATGAATTGTCCGTCCGGCGACCAGTCCGGCTGGTAATCGTAACCGTCGCCATCGGTCAACTGCTGCGCGGAAGATTCACTGATTTTTTGCCGCCACAGCGATCCGCCCATGGAGTACACCACGGCCTGCGAATCCGGCGACCACGCCACGCTGCTCGGCCCGCTGGTCAACTGCGGCAAATACATTTCGCGGAAATAGTAGGGATGCGGAAGATCGATCTGGTCCAGCACCGGCCGGCGTTGCGCCAACGCGCCCTGCGCGGCGATTACTAGGAAAAATAAAAGCCGTGCGCAACGGCGAAGCTTAGGCCCCAAGTTCCTAAGCCTCCGGCCAGATTCCCAGGGCGCGGCGCAAATCCACCAGCTGTCCGAGGTGATAGGAATTGTGGTCGGCGAGGAGGAGGGCCTCGCGGAGGATGGTCTGGCCGTCTCCATGCGGAATGCGAGCGAGGAGATCCATATTCGGATCGGCTACGAGTTTGGCCATGGCGTCTAGGTCGCTATGAAAGGCCTTCACGGCTTTGTTCCACGCGGCGGCGCTTGCGGGCGTGAGGGCGCGCCCGGCGGCGTCCTCGAGCCCCGTGCGGGCGAGGTCGGCGACCGACATGG
>Ga0209655_10000970_pt1 | contig 10757 bp, 7 predicted proteins | sample BogFormECP03_OM2_FD_188236 | JGI IMG/M metagenome (GOLD analysis project Ga0209655, IMG submission 188236) | Bog forest soil microbial communities from Calvert Island, British Columbia, Canada - ECP03_OM2 (SPAdes) (version 2) | ecosystem: Environmental > Aquatic > Freshwater > Wetlands > Bog ...
CACGCCCGACTCGTACAAAATATCAATGAAGATCGCGGCGATGGTCGGCGAATCGCTCGATGGTTTCACCACCACCGTATTTCCGGTGACGATCGCAGCGACCGTCATGCCGCCCATGATCGCTGCCGCGAAATTCCACGGCGGAATCACGATGCCTACGCCCAGCGGAATATATTTCAGATAATTTTTTTCGCCGCGGAACGGCGTCAGTTTCTGCGGCGCGCCCAGCCGCAACGCTTCGCGCCCGTAGTATTCGCAGAAATCAATCAGCTCGGCTATGTCCGCATCCGCCTCCGGCCAGGTCTTGCCGATTTCGTAGCTCAGCCAGGCATCGAGTTCGTAGCGCCGCTTGCGCAAAATATCGGCCGCCCGATACAGGCAGGCCACGCGCTCTTCCACCGGCACGCGCTTCCAACGCTCAAACGCCGCAGCCGCTTTTTCCACGGCCTGATTGGCCATCTCCACGGTCGCCTTCTGGAATACGCCGATCACCTGGTCTGGATGCGACGGATTGTAAGATTTGATTTTCTCCGTGGTGGTGATGCGCTCGCCGCCGATGGTCAGCGGGTACTCGCGGCCGAACATTGCGCGCACCTGGGCCAGCGCGTCCTCCATGGCCTTGCGATTTTCGGGCTTGGTAAAATCGATAAACGCCTCGTTCGAAAATTCGCCGCGATGCAAATTCGCCGCAGCCTTGGAAGTGGCGGATGTCCCGGTCGTGCCAGTCGTCGCTGTAGATGTCATTGGTTGTGCCTCGCTCTGTGTTGCTTGCGCGTTCTGCAGCATTTCATTTTACCGCCGTGCGAGATAGAGGCACAAGGACCGCGTAGGTAGTAATCGGGGGTGATGCGTATTTGTACGTGCTGCGGGGCGCGGTGCAATGATTTGCGGGACTGTGGATGGCCAAAAACGGCGAAAAATAGTTGATTAGAAATAGCCCCGGTTGTTTGTTTTCAATGAGTTGCGTCATTATCTAATCGCCGAGTAGTTGATTAGAATCCCGTTGCGCGGAGCCGTAATGTCCGCAAGCGCTCCGGCGCGGTTGGGAACAACCTGAGGGGAAGGCAGATGAGGTTGCGGGTAGACGCTCGCAATGCGCTTTGGCCAACGTGTTGAGACACGCTGCCCGCGCAATTGTTCATGCGCTCGCCTCGTTAACTCGTTTCTCCGTGCGCCGATCTGCATACCGCGTCCTCGTCAGGGCTGAAAAGTGCCCCGACTGACGCTAACACATTTGGGAGTTGTTGGATATTCGTAGAAATACTCACTGCGATAAACAATAGAAAAGATGAGGGGTTTGGTGCGATGGCGGAATGCACGGATTCGGTCCAGAGCACTTTGACCGAGATCCGCTGTGCCCGCGGCCAAATCTGGATCAACGCTGGGACAGAAATCATGGAGTCGGACTACTTGCGGTAGATGACGCCGGCTTTCATTACGAAGGAAACTTTTTCTAGCGCGGTGACGTCTTCGAGCGGATTGCCGGGGACAGCGACTACGTCTGCCTGATAGCCGGGCTTTAGTATTCCAATTTTATCCTGCCAACCGAGGAGTTTTGCGCCGTTCAGCGTGCCGGCTTGAATTGCGGCGAGCGGCGACATTCCGTATTTCACCATCAAGATAAATTCGCGGGCTTGTGTGCCGTGGGGAAATGGGCCGACATCTGAGCCCATGGCGATGGGTACGTTTGCGGCGAGCTGCTTTTTGAACTCGTTGCTGTGGAAGTCGAGCAGGGCGCGTTCGCGCGCGGCGGCTTCGGCGGTGGCGGCGTGTTCCGCGAAATATTCGAAGACGGTGAAAGTGGGGACGGCGAAGATTTGTTTTTCGCGCATGATGCGCATGGTTTCCTCGCTGAGTCGGAGAGCGTGGTCAACGGATTCGACTCCGGCGCGGGCGGCGTACAGAGTGCCGGGTTCGCCGGTGGCGTGAACGGCGACGCGGTTGCCGGTGCGCGCGGCTTCACGGACGGCGACGGTGAGTTCCTCTTCGGTGTACTGATATGGCGTCGAGAATTTTCCGTTCGTGATGGAATCCGCGCCGGTTTCGTAAATTTTGATGAAGTCCGCGCCTTCTTTCAGTTGCTCGCGAATTACGGTGACGAGTTCTGTTGCGTTGTTGGCGTAGGTAGCGTTGGGAAGAACGTGCTGCTCGGGGTTGTAGCCGATGGCGTCTTCATGGCCGCCGAGAATATTGATGGCGTTGCCGCTGATGCGCAGGCGCGGGCCGGGAATTTCGCCGCGGTTGATGGCGTCGCGCACGGCGGTGTCTGCGGAGCCAGCGCCTTCGGTGCCCATGTCGCGTTCTGCTGTGAATCCGGCCAGGAGATCATCGCGGGCGGCGATGGTGGCTGTGATGGTGCGCTGCGGGACGGATTCTGTGACGGTTTGCAGATCTTCGGCGCCGGGATGGAGGAAGAGGTGGACGTGCGCGTCAATCAGGCCGGGGAGGAGAGTGGTGTCGCCTAGGTCAACTATTTCGGCGTTGGTCGGCCTCGGAACTTTTGCGCCGACTTCTTTTATGGCGTCGCCTTGGATGAGGATTTCGCCAGGCGTGGTGATGCGGCCGGATTCGACGTCCAGGAGGCGCGCGGCGTGGAGGACGATGGCGTGAGATCGGGGCGCGGGCTGTGCTTGCGATTGCATTGTTTGTGCGTGGAGTTGCGCGCTGCTGAGGAACGCGAGAGCCGCGGCCAGAGCGAATGCGAAAATGGTGCGCGGCGTAAGCGTATTTAGAGTCATCTGATGGCCGCGATTCTAAACCAATTCGGCCTGGTAAATTACGATTTATAATGCGGGTCGGGTGCGACGCTTTTGAAGCCGTAGGTTTCGTAGCGCCAGGAGATTTTTCCTTCGCGGAGGCTCACCGTTGTAAATCCTTCGGGGAAATCCAGGCGTGGACCATGCCACCAGTTGCCGCAGACTGCGCCGCAGCAGGCATACTGGCAATTTTTGTAGTTCACGAGTTCGTTGATGTGCAGATGGCCCTGCAGAACCGCGAGAACATTGTGCGTTTGGAACAGCGCGATCACGTCGGCAGAATTCGCAACCGACACGGTGTCGTGGCGCGGCGTGCCATCCGGTTTCGGGCCGTAGGCGAGATAGCCGGTGATGAGCGGGACGTGGGTGATGACGACGATTGGACTCGTGGGCGTGAGGGTGGCGAGGTCTTTCGCTAGCCATTGCAGCTGGGCGTCGTCAATGCGGCCTTCCCAGAGGCGATCGGGCGTTGGAAAGATGGAATCGAGGATAATGAAGTGGTAGCCGCGGAGATCGAAGGAATAGTACGTGCGCGCGCCGATGCGGTCTTCAAACATTTTTTTGCCGTAGCCGGAATCGCTGGGCGCGGCACCGCTTTGGGTGAGGATGCCGTAGAGGTCGTGATTGCCGATGGCGTGGTGGAGCGGGACTTTTATGGCGTCTTCGGTGCGATGGTAGAGATCGAAGAGCATGTCGGCGCGAGTGCGGCTGGCGCCGAGCGCGTCGAAAACCAGATCGCCGCCGCAGATGGCGAATTCGGGTTTGACTGCGGCGATTTTCGCGAAGGCCATTTGGCAGCCGTGCGCGGCGTCTAGCTCGGGTTGGATGTGCGTGTCGGTGAAGAAGACGAAATCGAAGGAGGCGGGCGGTTGTCCTTTTACGGCCGCTGCGGCGACCTCCGCGATGCCATGATTCAGGAGCGAAATGGCGGGAACTGTGGCGGCTGCGCTCGCAGCGGCCAGAGCTTTGAGAAATTTTCTGCGGTCCTCGTTCAAGTGCGTCCCTTACTACGCGTGGAGTGGTCTCAGATCGCTCTTTGCACGCGGCCAAGGCTGTCCGGCTCGCGATGGACCGCACAATTGAGTATAACTAATCGGAAGCTGGAGCGCAGGAGCGAACGATGTTGAAATTTCTTTCGTTGGCGATGCTTTTCCTGATTTCTTGCGCGGCGAGTTTCGCGCAGGAACCGCAAAAGCCTGTGGCGCAAGGTGCCCAGGTGAATCCATGCGAGTCTGCGACGACGCAAGCGGACCTTAACAAGTGCAGCGGCGAGGAATTTCTGAAGGCTGACGAACATTTGAACGCTGTGTACAAGAATTTGTCGCGGACACTGCAACAAGCTGTGCACGATGCTAAGAAGCTGAAGGATGAAAATCTAACGAAACAAGCGGCAACGGCGGTACAGAAACTGCACGTCGCGCAAATCGCTTGGGGTCAATATCAGGCGCTGCATTGCGACGCGGTAAAGCAGCAATCTGAAGGGGGTACGATCGCTCCACTGGAATGGGCGACGTGCATGACCGAAACGGCAAATCACCGCATCGCGGAATTGAAGAGTGGATACGAAATTGGGGACCGCAAGCTGGAGTAGGGATTAGGGGCGGTGATACGTTACGCGAAATTTTCTGACGCCTGGGTCGTGCGGGTCGAGGTAATCCTCGAAGGAGACTTCCTGGAGGCCGGCGCGAGAAAATGCGGTGAGTTCGGCGCGCGTTAGCCGCCAGGGAACGTGGCCTGGGTCTTCTTCTGAATCGCGGCCTCTGGCGATTATTAGTAACAGGCCGGCCGGCTTTAGAAATTCCGCAATCCTGGCGAACGCGTGCTGGCGCAAGTCTGGGGGAAGCGATTGTAGGGTGTAGGACTCGAAGACGAAATCGAATTTCGCGCGCCAGGTTTCGGGCGAGGCTAACAAATCCGCTGCGAGGTATTGCACGGCGGTGGACGGAAAGCGTTTTTTTGTGGCGCTGATTGCGGTGGTGGAGATGTCGAAGGCTGTCGTGTGAAATCCCCAGGCGGAGAGCTGCTCGGCGTCGTCGCCTAGGCCGCTGCCGATAATCAGGGCTGATTTGTTGCGGGTTTCTTGGGGATGCGATTTCCAGAAATCGAGGAGGTTGGGATTGGGGACGAGGTCGGCCCAGGGAATTTCGCTGACGCCGGATTCGGCTTCGCGGTAGAGAGCGTCGAACCAGCCGAGCGGGTCGCCCTTGGCGTTGAATTCGGCGGCTAGTTCGCGCGCGCGCGTTCGATCGGGCATTCGTTTGCTCCTAAATTCGTCCCGGGAGCATCAGGTCGCGGATGATCGCGTCACTGAGTGAGCTCATGGACCGCGGCTGTGAAAACTTTGGTGTGTTGGTCAATGTCTGCGGCGCTGGTCGCGGGGGACATCAGGGCCATGTTGTGGAACGGCGTTAGGAGGATGCCGCGATTCAGGGCGTAGAGGTGCATGAAGCGTTCTAGCTCGAAGTCCATAGCGGCGGCTGCTTCTCCGCCGTTGCGCAGCGGATGGGGAAGAAATAAATATTCGGCGCGGCAGCCCAGGCGGGCGACGTGCCAGGGGAGCGCGGCTTCGGCTATGGCGTTGGCGACGCCGTCGGCGAATTTTTCTGCTAGCGGAATCATGTGGGCAAAGGCGGCGGGAGTTAGGACGTGTTCGAGCGTGGCGCGGGTGGCGGCGAGCGAAAGCGCGTTGCCTGCTAGCGTGCCGCCGATGCCGCCGGTGTCGCAATCTTCTAGTTGGATGCGGCCCGTGATTTCTTGTGCTACATCCGCAGTGCAGCCGTAAGTTGCCGCGGGAACGCCGCTGGCGATGGGTTTGCCAATCACGAAAAGATCGGGCTTGAGGCCGTGGGCGTGAGTGTAGCCGCCGGGGCCGGTGCAGATGGTGTGCGTCTCGTCAATGATGAGAAGCGTGCCGAATTTTCGCGCGAGGGCGGCGGCTTTTTCCCAGTAGCCAGGCTCGGGATGGACGATGCCAACGTTGGTGAGGACAGGCTCGGCGAGGATGCAGGCGACGTCGCGGTGCGCGAGTTCCCTTTCGAGCGCAGCGAGATCGTTGAATTCGACTACGCGCGTGGTTTCCACCGGATTGATGGGCGGGCCAATATTTCCGCGGCGCGGGCCGGCGGTGCCGTTGTGGAGCGAGATGTAAGTTTCGTCCACAGTGCCGTGGTAGCAGTAGTTGAAGACTAGAATTTTTGGACGCTGCGTGATCTCGCGAGCGATGCGAATGGCAAAGCGATTGGCATCGGTGGCGGTGAGCGTAAATTGCCAGTAAGGCAACCCGAAACGGCGGGTGAGTTCTTCGCCGACCCATGCGGCGTCATCGGTGGGGAGCATCAGGGTGATTCCGTGATTGGCCTGGCGCGCGATGGCTGCTGCGGCTGGCGACGGGGAGTGGCCGGTCATGGCGCCGGTGTCGCCTAGGCAGAGGTCAATGTAATCGTGGCCGTCAACATCCTGGAAATGGGCGCCGTGTGCTTCGGCGACGAAAACGGGGAACTTGCCGGCCCATTTTTTCATCCAGTTCATGGGGACGCCGCCGAGGAGGGATTTTTGGGCGCGGGCGTAGAGAGCTGCGGAGAGAGGGCGTTCGGCGATGAATTTTCCCTCTTCGCGGGACATGAGGGCGTGGAGGCGGGAGCGATCGATCATTTTGTGCGGTTGTCGTTTCGGTGCGGTCATTGTTGGCGCCCCGTTGCTGATAAAAAGTCAAACGCGCCCCGCTGAAGCTGGCCGCGACAAATTCAACTGCGCCACTGTTCGAGAATACGTGGAGAGAGTTTAACGCAGGTGCTTGAGGATTTCGCGTGCGGCGTTGTGGCCGGAGGCGCCTGTTAGGCCGTTGCCGGGGTGGGTGCCGTTGCCGCAGAGGTACAGACCTTTTACGGGCGTTGCGTAACGGGCCCAGCCTAGGAGGGGGCGCATGGTGAAAATTTGGTCCAGGGCTAGCTCGCCGTGGAAGGGGTGGCCGCCGGTTAGACCGTAGGTGGTTTCGAGATCCTGAGGCGTCAGGGTTTGCACGGCTAGAATTTTCCCTGGGAAATCCGGGGCGTATTGCGCGAGGGTTTTGATTACGGTGTCGCGCAGGGCGTCGCGTTGCTGGGTCCAGTCGCCGGATTTTAGTTTGTAGGGCGCGAATTGAATGTAGATGGACATCACATGCTTGCCGGCGGGCGCGAGCGAATTATCGAGAACGGAGGGGATGGAAATATCTAGAAAAGGGGCGCGGGAAAATTCGCCGTATTTGGAATCGTCGAACGCGCGCTCCAGATAATCAATGCCGGGGCCGATGTGGATGCGACCGGCGAGCGCGGTGTTGCCATCACAAGAATGCTGCAGCGCGGTGAATGTGGGCAGTGCGTCGAGCGCGACATTTATTTTGGCAGCGACACCGTTGCTACGGAAATTGAGCATTTTTACGACGAAGCTGGGCGGCAAGTGCACGGGATCGAGCAGACCGAGCAGGGTGCGGCGCGGATCGGCGCCGGAGACCACGGCTTTTGCTGAGATCTCTTCACCGTTCGCCAGCGCGACGCCGGTGACTGCGCCGTGCTTCACCAGAATTTGCGCGACTTCGGCGCCGGTGCGAATTTCCGCGCCGGCTTCTTTCGCGGCTGCGGCCATTGCAGTGGTGAGCGCGCCCATGCCGCCGCGCGGGTAGGCCGAGTTCCCTACTGGATGTGGGTCTGCGGCGGCGCGCAGTAGAAGCAGCGCGGTGGAACCGGCGGACCAGGGGCCGAGCGAGGCGCCGAAAATTCCGCGGGCGGCTACGGCAGCACGCAGCAGATCGGTTTCGAAAAATTCAGCGACAAAATCCGCGACGGCCATGGGGCCCCAGCGGATGAGCTGCATCATTGCTTTCTTGCCGAGGCCGCGGACCTTGCGCCCGATTTTCAGGAGCTTCCAGAGGTCTTCCTTGGAAGGTTTTTCGATGACCGGCGGCGTGAGGACCACAAGCTCAGCGGCGATTGCGGCGGCGCGGGCGATTTCTTTGGAGAGTTCGAAATATTTTGCGCCGTCTTTTTTCGAGAAATTATCGATTTGGCGGGCGGAGGCTGAAGGATCCGTGTGCAGAACGAGCGCGCGGCCGTCGGGCGAAGGCGCAAACACGCGAACGGGCGATTCGAGCTTTTCCAGGCCGTGACGGGCGAGCTGCATGTCTCGCACGATGGAGGCGAGAGGCGGGCCGCCGGCATGCGCAACGGTGGAGCATTTGAAGCCGGGATGAAATTCCTCGGTGACAGCGGCGCCGCCGACGATGCAGCGGCGTTCGAGGATGAGCGGCCTGTAGCCTTTTTTCGCGAGATAGAAGGCTGTGACGAGCGCGTTGTGGCCACCGCCGAGCATGATGATGTCGCGTTGCGCGGCCACGCTCAGTTTCTCCTCGCGTCTTTCAGAATTTCGAGGGCGGCCAGGCGTCCGGGAGCGCCCATGATGCCGCCGCCGGGATGGGTGGCCGAGCCGCACATATACAATTTCTTAATCGGAGTGCGATAACGCGCCCAGCCGGCGGCGGGACGCAGAAAGAATAGTTGTTCGAGCGAAAGTTCGCCTTGAAAAATGTTGCCTTCCGTGAGGCCGGTCTGGCGTTCGATATCCAGAGGAGTGATGAACTGTTTTCCGATGATCAGATTTTTCAGGTTGGGCGCGAATTGCGAAATGGTGTCGATGACCGTGTTGCCGAAGGCTTCGCGCTGTTCGTCCCATGTGCCCGAGGCCAATTTGTAGGGCGCGTATTGCACGAAACAGGAGAGGATGTGTTTTCCGGGCGGCGCGACGGAGGGATCGGTGAGCGACGGGATCACCATATCAATATAGGGGCGGCGGGAAAATTCGCCGTACTTGGCCTGGTCGTAGGCGCGTTCCATATATTCCATGGAAGGGGAGATGGAAATCGCGCCGCGGAGATGATTTCCGGGGCCGGGCAGGCAAGTGAAATCCGGCAGGCCGTCGAGAGCGAGATTCACTTTGCCGGATGAGCCGCGATATTTGTAGCGGCGGACGTCTTCGAGGAAATCGGCAGGAAGCTCGCGCGATTCGATGAATTTTAGGAACGTGAGATTGGGATCGACGCTCGAAGAGACTATAGCGGCGCGAATTTCTTCGCCGTCTTCGAGGACCACGCCCTGCGCGACGCCATTTTTGATGAGAATTTTTGAGACTGCGACTTCCTTGCGGATTTCTACGCCAGCTTCGAGAGCGGCGCCGGCGATGGCGTTGGAAATGGCGCCGGTGCCGCCGCGGCTGAAGCCCCAGGAGCGAAAGGCGCCATCAATTTCGCCCATGTAATGATGGAGCAAAACGTAGGCGGTGCCGGGGGAACGAATTCCGAGGAATGTGCCAATGATGCCGGATGCGGACATGGTGGCTTTGAGTACGTCGGTCTCAAACCACTGGTCGAGAAAATCGGCAGCGCTCATGGTCATGAGCTGCACGAGATTGTATTTGTCTTCGGCGTCGAGATTCTGGAAACGCTTGCCGAGAAAGGCGAGTTTTTTCAGGTCGCGCGGATCGAAGGAAGTGGGATCGGGAGGAATCATGCCGAGGATCGGTTTTACAAAGCGGCACATGGCGACCATGGACTTGCCGAATTCTTCGTAGGCTTCGGCGTCGAGCTTGGAGTGGCGCTCGAGTTCGCGGCGCGTTTTGCCGTGATCGTTTTGGCGCCAGAGGTAGTCGCCGTTGGGCATGGGGGTCATGGTGCCGTCGAGGGGGAGGATTTCCAGGCCGTGGCGCGGGAGATCGAGATCGCGAATGATTTCTGGACGGAGGAGCGAGACTACGTAGGAAAAAACGGAAAATTTGAAGCCGGGGATGATTTCTTCGGTTACGGCTGCGCCGCCGAGGACGTAGCGTTTTTCGAGGACTAGGACTTTTTTTCCTGCTTTGGCGAGGTAAGCCGCGTTCACAAGGCCGTTGTGGCCGCCGCCGATTACGATGACGTCGTATTTCTTTGCCATGAGTTTGTGCGGGTGATGCAGCGGTGCGAAGGATGAACACCGAAGCCGAAACATTTTACAGGCGTGGAAGCGGAGTCACAAGGGAGAACGGTGAGTTTGATTGACTGCGAGTCAGAGGGACAGTGACGGGTGACAAGTGGTGAATGACGAACGGTTGGAAGTTGCGACGAGGGTCGTGCGCACACTATAATCGCGGGCTGCGTGTGGTGGGATTTTTCTTGTGGATAGGAGTGACTGTGCCGATTGGGACTGCGGTTCACGACAGGACATCGAAATTGTGCGAGAGCATGAATTTTCGCGAGTGGTCGGGGTACTACGCTGTGAGCGTGTACGAGATGCATCACGACCACGAGTACAACGCGATTCGCAATGCTTGCGCGCTGATTGATGTGACGCCGCTGTACAAATACCGGATCGACGGGAACGACGCGACGAAATTCGTGAACCGGGTGATCACGCGGGACATTAATAAGGTGGCGATTGGGCAGGTGATTTATTGCTGCTGGTGTGACGAGCAGGGAAAAGTGATTGATGACGGGACAATTTCACGGCTGGGCGAGAATTCGTACCGCTGGACGGCGGCGGATCCCAGCATTCGCTGGTTTCACCAGAATGCGCTGGGGCTAGACGTGCAGATGGAAGATATTTCGGACAAGGTGGCGGCGCTGGCGCTGCAGGGGCCAACCTCGGGGCGCTTGTTGAAGAAAGTGGCGGAAGCGGATATTGCGAATCTGAAATATTTTCGCTTTGTGCCCGGAAAAATCGGCGGCGTGGACGTGGATATTTCGCGGACGGGATATACGGGCGATTTGGGATACGAGATTTGGATGGCGTGGAAGGATGCGCCGCGGGTTTGGGATGCGTTGATGGAAAATGGCCGACCGTTCGATTTGCATCCGGCGGGAATTATTGCGCTGGATGTGGCGCGCATCGAGGCGGGATTGATTATGCTGGAAGTGGATTACACCAGCAGCAAGCGGGCGTTGATTGAAGCGCAGAAATATTCGCCTTACGAATTGGGATTGGGAAAGATGGTGGATTT
>Ga0209655_10000971_pt1 | contig 10751 bp, 7 predicted proteins | sample BogFormECP03_OM2_FD_188236 | JGI IMG/M metagenome (GOLD analysis project Ga0209655, IMG submission 188236) | Bog forest soil microbial communities from Calvert Island, British Columbia, Canada - ECP03_OM2 (SPAdes) (version 2) | ecosystem: Environmental > Aquatic > Freshwater > Wetlands > Bog ...
CTCGCGACGCTGGATGATTCCGATGTGAAGCGCGCGCTGGAATCCGCCGTCGCCGATCGTAATTCCACGCGCGCGCAAATTGCCGACCTGGAAGTGCAGCTAAAAAACGCCGAGATCGAAATGCAGCGCGCGAAAGCGTTGCTGGCTGCCGGAGTGCAGAGCCAGGAAACGCTGGACAACAGCACGACGGCCGTGGACAGCCTGAAAGCGAAAATCGCGCTGACCAAAGTGCAGGTTGCGGGCTCGGAAGCGCGCATCGCCGAAGCGCAGCAAGCGGTGAACAATTGCGTGATTCGCGCGCCGTTCGATGGCGTCGCGGTTTCGAAAGATGCGCAGGTGGGCGAAATGATTTCGCCCGTCTCGGCCGGCGGAGGATTTACACGCACCGGCGTCGCCACCATCGTGGACATGAACTCGAACGAAATTGAAGTGGACGTGAACGAGGCTTACATCGCGCGCGTCGAGCCGGGCCAACCGGTGACCGCGATCCTGGACGCTTATCCCGACTGGCAGATCCCCTCGAAGGTGCGCACGGTGATTCCGACAGCGGATCGCCAAAAAGCTACCGTAAAGGTTCGCATTTCATTCTTAAAGCTCGACCCGAGGATTTTGCCGGACATGGGCGTGAAGGTCTCGTTCCTCGGTGACGAGCCGGACAAGCAAGCCGGCGTGCCGCCCGCTGCACTGGTTCCTTCCGGCGCGATCCGTGACGAAAGCGGCCGCAAGATCGTTTTCCTTGTTAAGGATAATCAACTGGAGCGCCGCGCCGTCAGCTTGGGCAGCACGCGCGGCAGCGACGCGGAGATTATGGCTGGCCTGACTGCGGGAGACACGGTCGTCGTAAAAGGCCCCCCGGATTTGCACGATGGTGAAGCGGTTCAGATTAAGAAATAGGAGCGCGCAAAATGGTGCGAGTGGACGGCAGTGGCAGCGCAAACAGCCTGATCAAAATCCGCGGCCTCGACAAGAAGTACAAACGCGGCGGCGAGGAAATTGACGTCTTGCAGGGCTTGAATCTGGATGTGGACCAGGGCGAATTCGTCGCCTTCATGGGACCCAGCGGCTCCGGCAAGACTACCTTGCTCAATTTGCTCGGCGGGCTGGACGTGCCTTCGCACGGCAGCATCACCGTGGCGGGCGACGAGATCACGCACATGTCCAGCGGCAAGCTGACGCAATGGCGCGCGCGGCACGTAGGCTTCATCTTTCAAATGTACAACCTGATTCCGGTACTCACGGCATTTCAGAACGTGGAGCTGCCGCTGCTGCTTACCAAGCTCTCAAAGTCCGAGCGGCGCACGCATGTGGAGACTGCGCTCGGTATCGTCGGCCTCGCCGACCGCATGAGCCATTACCCGCGGCAACTTTCCGGCGGACAAGAACAACGCGTGGCGATTGCGCGAGCGATCGTGGCCGATCCCACCTTCTTGCTGTGCGACGAGCCGACCGGCGACCTGGACCGCAAGAGTGCTGATGAAATACTTGAACTATTGCAGCGCTTCTCGAAAGAACATAACAAGACCATCCTGATGGTGACGCACGATCCCATGGCCGCCGAAAGAGCTCAAGCAACACTTCACCTAAATAAGGGCGTACTGGTGGAAGCCGGGCGCGTCGGGAGCCTGGCATGAAATTCCTCCCGTTGATTTTCGCCAACCTATCCCGCAAAAAGCTGCGCACCATACTGACCATTGGCTCGTTCGCGGTCGCCGTCTTCCTGTTCGGCTTTCTCGCGATCATCCATGGTGCATTCAGCGGCGATCTCGGCGTGATCGGTGTGGACCGGCTGATGGTCATCAACAAAGTCTCGATCATTCAGCCCTTGCCGCTTTCGTATAAAACGCAGATCGAACGCATGCCTGGCGTGAAGTACGTCACGGCGCAGACCTGGTTTGGCGGCATCTATCAGGACCCCAAGAATTTCTTCGCGAGTTTCGCTGTTGATCCCGATAGGCAACGGCTGGTTTTTCCCGAGCTGACGGTGCCGGACGACCAGTGGCAGAAATTCGTGAACGATCGCGAGGGCGCCATCGTCGGCGCGCGCACGGCGAAGCGCTTTGGCTGGAAAGTCGGCGACCGCGTTCCGCTGCAGGCGCCGATCTACGGCGGTGCCTGGGAGTTCAACATTGACGGCATTTACAACAATCCCAAGGATGGCGTGGATCTGACGCAGTTCTGGCTGCACGACAAATATCTGGAAGAGCGCCGCACTTTCGGCAAGGGCGAGATCGGCTGGTACACGGTTTCGCTCTCGAACCCCGATGATGCGCCGCGCATCATCAAAGCGATAGACGATCAGTTCGCCAATTCCCCGTTTGAGACGAAGAGCGAGACGCTGGCGGCCATGACGGCCTCCTGGGTGAAGCAGGCCGGCAACATCGAATTCCTGATCATGGCGATTGGCGCGGTGGTGTTTTTCACACTGCTGCTGGTGACGGGCAACACGATGGCGTTGTCGGTGCGCGAGCGCATGGGCGAGCTGGCGGTGATGAAGGCGGTCGGCTTTTCCGACCGTTTCGTGCTGTTCATCGTGCTCGCGGAATCGCTGACGATTGCAGTGATTGGAGGTTGCGTCGGAATTCTTCTCGCGAAATTAATGACTCTGGGCGGCGATCCTACCGGCGGAGTTCTTTACAGCTTCATTCTGCCGGTTTCAGCAATGTTGCTGGGCATCGCGGCCGCGATTGGAATCGGAATAATGGCGGGAATCATTCCAGCGGCGAATGCGATGCGGCTGCGCGTGGTTGACGCGCTGCGGAGGGCTTAGTTCATGGCGGTTCCCATCGTTTACAACTTGCGCAGCATGAAAGTTCGCTGGCTCACCGCGGTGGCCGCGGTTTTGGGCATCGCTGGCACCGTGGGTGTCTTCGTCGCGATGCTGGCGTTGGCGCACGGCTTTCGCGCCACGCTGGTGAACTCCGGCTCGCCCGAAAACGTCCTGATCCGCAGAGCCGGGTCTTCGGCCGAACTCGACGGCTCCGTCGCGCTCGACCAAGTGCAAGCCATAGAAGACGAGCCGGGAGTGGCTCACGCGGACGGCAAACCTCTTGCCAGTCCCGAAGCCGTGCTCATCGCCGGTTTCAACTTGAAGAGCACCGGCACGAACGCCAACGTGCAAATCCGCGGCGTCTCGCCGATTGTTTTGAAGGTTCGTCCCAGCGTGAAGATCGTCGCAGGCCGCTTCTTCGAGCCCGGCCTCGCCGAATTGGTGATTGGCAGGAACGTCCCCTCGACCTACGAGGGCCTGGAGCTCGGCGATACGATTCCCTTCGGCGGTGAGACGTGGAAGGTTGTCGGCGTGTTCGACGCGGGCGGCAGTTCTTTCGATTCCGAAGTTTGGGCCGACAGCCGCGTGCTGAATCAGGTGTACAAACGACCGGAGAATCTTTATCAGTCGGTCACCGTACGTCTCACTTCTGCAGGCGCATTCAATCAATTCAAGGATGCCGTCACCGCCGACCCGAAATTGACAGTTCAAGTGGATCATGAGATCGAGTATTACGCGCGGCAGTCGCAGGTCCTGACCACTTTGATCACGATTCTCGGCGGCGTGGTCGTCTTGATCATGGGCGTCGGCGCGGTGATCGGCGCGCTCAACACCATGTATGCGATGGTGTCGGAGCGCTCGCGCGAAATCGCCACGATGCGAGCCATCGGCTTCACGCGCCTGAGCATTGTCCTTTCGTTCGTCTTCGAGGCGCTGCTGATTGCGTTCGTCGGCGGAGTTATCGGCTGCGTTTCCGTACTGAAGCTCAACGGGTATACCACCGGGACTATGAACATGCAGACGTTCTCGCATGTGGCGTTCGCGTTTCAGATCACACCGATACTGCTCGCGGTTGGCATACTTTTCGCGCTGCTGATGGGAATCGTTGGTGGTATTCCTCCGGCCGTGCGCGCGGCTCGGCGGCCTATCGCGAGCGCGCTGCGGGAACTGTAACCGTCAGTTGAAGTTCACGCGCGCGAATCGCCGTCGGTGCGCCGACAACTCCAGAATCGGTCGAAGCGAGCAAGCGGAGTGCCGCAACACCTAAAGTGAATCCTGCATTTTTCGCGCGGCATTTCTTTCCGCATAATTTTGTTCCCCGCTTCGCGAACCGGACTAGAATGGCAGCTGCTCCCGGCCCTGTTTTTCTGTGACCGATGATTTCATTGCTGTCAGTAACGGAGGCTTGGAATGATGAGCGGCAAATTTGGTTTTGAACGATACGCGTGCTTGGGTTTGCGGCTGGGCGTGGTAATTCTGCTCAGCGCGCTTCTGTTCCCGCGCGCAGCATCAGCGCAGAAACCCGCGACCGGCAATCAGATCATGGGCGAGGTTGGATTTACGGCCGCGACGAAGCCGGACAAGACTGCCGGCGTGTGGGTGGACGGCCAATACGTTGGCTTTGTGAACGAACTGCGCGACGACAAGAAGATTCTGCTGCTGCCCGGGGAACACGATATCACCGTGCGTCAGACGGGATACCTCGAACTGTCACAGAAAATTGTCTCCCAGCCCGGCAAGAAGACCATCCTGACGATCAAGCTGGAGAAAAACCCGCAAGCGCAGTTCTCCGCGGTGACCGGAGAGATCAAACTGGAAGTTACGCCGGAAAGAGCTGCCGTATTTGTTGACGGCCATTTCGCCGGCACGGTGAACCAATTCCGCGGCGTCGGCCGCGGCATGCTGGTCGCGCCCGGAAGCCACCACATCAAGATTGACCTGGTCGGATACCAACCTTTCGAAACCGACGTGAAGCTTCTGGCCAAGCAGAAAATCACAATCAAGACCGATCTCGCTCCCGGCACAGTTCAGCAAGCGGATCCCGCAGTGAAAAATAATTAATGCGATTGTTGAAGTTCTCGCGGGAAAGGTCAGCGCGGCGAGAAAACGAAGCGGACTCGAAGAATTACGGCCTAAAGAAACACATTAAGAATCAGTTTCAAGCGGAAAGCGAAAGATGCGCTAACGATTTCGTTTATCTCAGATTTACCTCAAGGCTTTTCTCTGTGCGCTCTGTGTTAAGGTTTTGATCTTTCGCACTAACCAGCAGTGCCAGATTTCGACACTCTGTTCGCCACCCAATCTCCCACTTGGCGGGTCGGGAGCGTCCCGCCGAGTTCCGCGGGAGTCTTCCCCTCCCGCAGAGCCGCCCGCACGGCCGCGTCAATCGCCTGAGCCTCCGCCTGCCAGCCGAGAAACTCGAACATCATTCCTACCGTGAGAATCGCGCCCATCGGATTGGCGATGCCCTTACCCGCGATGTTGGGCGCCGAGCCATGCACCGGCTCGAACAGCGAGACTTGGCCCGGATGAATGTTTCCCGAAGGCGCCAGGCCCAGGCCGCCGGCCAGTTGCGCGCCCAGGTCGCTCGCGATATCTCCGAACAGATTGGAAGTCACAATCACCTGAAATTGCGAAGGGTCGCGCACCATCTGCATCAGCAAATTATCAATGTACTGGTGGCTGGATTCGATCGCAGGATATTCCGCGCGGATTTCCTTGAAGACGCGCTGCCACAGGTCGTGCCCGAACGTCAGCGCATTCGATTTGTCGGACATGCACACGCGCTGCAGTCCGCGGCGCCTGGCGTATTCGTATGCATAGCGAATGATGCGCTCGACGCCCTTGCGCGTGTTTACATCCTCTTGAATCGCGACTTCGTCCGCGGTGCCCTTCTTGAAGTTTCCGCCCATGCCGACATACAGGCCTTCGGTATTTTCGCGGAACACCATGAAGTTCACGTCTTTTTCCGTGCGGTCTTTCAGCGGGGTGAAGCGCTTGTCGAAAAGCACGCAGGGCCGCGCGTTGACGTACAGATCCAGCTTGAAACGCAGGCCCAGCAGAATTTCCGCGGCGTGGATATTCGTGGGGACGCGGGGATCGCCCATCGCGCCAAGCACAATCGCATCGAAATCGCGGTGCAGCATCGCGACCGCGTCGGCGGGTAGGGTGGTGCCATCGCGCAGATAGCGGTCCGCGCCCCAATCGAATTCCGTGAGCGCCACTTCCCTGCCGCTGGCAGCGGCCGCGGCCCGCAGAACCTTCACAGCTTCAGGAATTACTTCCTTGCCGATGCCGTCGCCGGGAATCACCGCGATGCGCTTGCGCGCGCTGGACTCACTGATTGCATTCATGCCGTCGCGCAAACTAACATGCGGGTCCGGCGCTGTCAACGCGGGCAGGTGAAAGCTCCGCGTGAATATTTCCGAAACGTAGCGTCCCGTTCAGCATCCCAACAGGCCACTGCGCTACAATCAGCGCGGTGCAAATCCTAATCCGCACGGAGGAATCATGGCAAAGATGCGCGTGGTGCAAGTCCCGAAAGCCAAGGGTCCATTCGAGATTGTGGAACGCGAAATTCCCCAGCCCGGTCCGGGCGATGTGCGGATCAAGGTGCAAGCTTGCGGAGTTTGTCATAGCGATTCGGTGACGAAGGACGGTTTGTTTCCGAACATATCGTATCCGCGCGTGCCGGGACACGAGGTCGCGGGCGTAGTGGACGCGATCGGCGCCGGCGTCAAGGGCTGGAAACTCGGCGACCGCGTGGGAGTGGGCTGGTACGGCGGCCACTGCGGTTACTGCGATTCCTGCCGCCGCGGATATTTCGACATGTGCCTGATTGACCGCCAGGTCACGGGCATATCGCACGACGGCGGCTACGCGGAGTACATGGTCACGCCGGCTGTGACGCTGGCGCTGATTCCGGACGACGTCTCGCCGGTGGATGCCGGGCCGCTGATGTGCGCGGGAGTGACCACGTTTAATTCCCTGCGACATTCCGGCGCGGGGCCGGGTGACGTGGTCGCCGTGTACGGTATCGGCGGCCTGGGACATCTCGGCGTGCAGTTCGCGGCGAAGAGCGGCTGCAGGACGGTGGCGATCGCGCGCGGTGCAGACAAAGCGGAGCTGGCGAAGAAGCTCGGTGCGCATATTTACATTGATAGCGACAAGCAGGACGTTGCGGCAGAACTGTTGAAACTGGGCGGCGCAAAAGCGATTCTCGCGACCGTCACCGCCGCGGACGCGATGAGCGCGGCTTTCGGCGGCCTGGCACTTGACGGCAAGCTGATGGTCCTCGGCGTGCCGAATGCGCCGATCCAGGTGAATCCGATCACGGCGATCTTCAGCCGCTCGGCGGTGCGAGGCTGGGCTTCTGGCAGCTCGATTGATTCGCAAGATACGCTGCGCTTCAGCGCGCTCACTGGCGTGCGTCCGATGACGCAAGTTTTTCCGCTGGAGAAAGCGAACGACGCGTACGACATCATGATGAGCGGGAAAGTGCGATTTCGCGCCGTGCTGACGACCGGGCTATAAAGTCGCGGATCGCCGCGCGCGAGTACGTCATGTCGCGGAGTGCTGGTAGCGGCGGTCAGCGCTACGGCGATGGCGCACTGAAGTGCGCCGCTACAAATTCAAAAGCGTTCGCCGCGCTTACGAGTTTCTGCTGCTAATTCCATCTGCTTGCGCGGTGCGAGCGGATTTAAATCAGGGGATTTGTCATGTCCAGACTTCGCGTCCACTGCTTTTCGGCTTCGCTCGACGGATATAGTGCCGGCCCCAACCAGGACCTTGCCAACCCGCTTGGCATTGGAGGGCTGGCTGTATTCGGATGGCAATTAGCCACTCGCACCCACCAGCAGATGCACGGGGGCGAAGGCGGAGCGACGGGCCTGGATGACGACATGGTGCGCCAGGGCTTCGCGGGAATTGGCGCATGGATCCTCGGGCGCAACATGTTTGGTCCAGTCCGCGGGCCTTGGATTGACGACAGTTGGAAGGGATGGTGGGGCGACAACCCGGTTTACCATACTCCGGTGTTTGTGCTCACTCATCACGCTCGCGCTCCCATTGTCATGCAGGGAGGCACGACATTCCATTTCGTCACCGACGGCATTCACGCTGCTCTGGCGCGCGCCAAAGAGGCCGCGGGCGGGAACGATGTGCGGCTCGGCGGGGGCGTCTCGACGATGCGGCAGTATCTTCGCGCGGGGCTGGTGGATGACATGCACTTCGTGATTTCGCCGGCGCTGATCGGTTCGGGAGAACACCTGTTTCAAGATTTGGATCTGCCTGCTCTGGGGTATGAACTCAAAGGCCACACGCCTTCCGCAGACGCTACTCACATCAAAATCGGCAAGCGCACAGCGTAGCGACGGGCTTCAGACCGCCAACGCTGGGCGACGCAGCACCGATGGCGCACTGAAGTGCGCCGCTACAAATTCAAAGACCAAGGCAAAGTCAAAGACGCCCGCCTAAAGAGCAAAAGCAGGCGGCCGCTGCAAATTCAAAAACAAAACCAGGCATCGCGCAGCGCGACCTTTGCGCCAACATGCTACTCGTAGCGCAGGGCGACCATGGGATCCACGCGCATGGCGCGGCGGGCGGGGATGTAGCACGCTAGCAGGGCGACGGCGCTTAGCAGCAGGCCGACTGCGGCGAAGGTGATGACGTCTGTGGCGCCGACGCCGAAAAGCACGGTGCGCAGAAATCGCGTCAGCGCGAGCGACAGCACCAGGCCGCAGGCCAATCCGGTGAGGATCAGACGCAGGCCGTTGCCCAGCACCATGCGGAATACATCGGTGGATTGCGCGCCCAGCGCCATGCGCAAGCCGATTTCGTGGGTGCGCTGGCGCGTGGTGTAGGCGATCACTCCGTAAATTCCCACTGCGGCAAGCACCAGCGCGAGCAAACCGAAGGCGCCGACGAAGGTGCCGGCAATGCGCTGCCCGGTGCTGGCCACCTGCACGCGCGCTTGCAGCGTGGATTCGTCGTACACCGGTAGGTTGGCATTCAGTTCGTGTACTGCTTTCTCGATGGCGGCCGTGAAGGTAAGCGGATCTCCTGCAACGCGCGCGTGAATGGTCACTTCATCGGAATAATCCTGAAACACAGGCAAATAAATAAAAGGCAGCGATTTATCGCGCAGCGAATAATAGCTGCCATTGCGCGTCACACCGACAATCGTGCGCCAGGCGCCCTCCGCGTTCACGCGCTTGCCCACGCCGTCCTGATTGGGCCAATAGCGATGCACGAACGCTTCGTTGACGATCACGACGGGCTGTGAAGTCGCAGTGTCCTGTTCGGTGAAATCTCGCCCGGCGACGAGCGGAATTTGCATGGTTCGCAAATAATTCGGCCCGGCGTCTGCATCGGCGATGCCCATGGATTCGTGCGGCTGCGGGACATATCCTTCGGGATTGACCGTCGTGCCGTTGGAGGTGTAACCGAGCGGCACCCAGTCAGCAATCGTCACGGATTGCACACCGGGCAACGCTGAAATTTTAGCTAGCAGCTGGCGATGGAATTCCATTCCGGATTCGCGGTTATAGCCTGACGGGAAGAGACTGTACGAAGCGATCAGCACGTGATCGGGGTTAAAGCCGGGGTTCAAAGTCTGCGCGGCGCGAAAACTGCGGATAAACAGCCCGGCGCATACCAGCAGAAAGAGCGAAAGCGAAATTTGCGCGACCACCAGCACACTGGCAAGCCGCGCGCGATGCAATCCGCCCGAAACGCTGCCCGAATCTTCTTTCAACACGGAAATAGGAGCGAGGTCCGAAGCGCGCCACGCCGGCAGCACGCCAAAAATAATTCCGGTGAAGAGCGAAAGCAGCATGGTGGCGAGCAGCACGCGGTGATCAGCGTGAATATCCATCGCCACCGGAATATTCGTCGGCGGAATGAATTGCGAAAATGTTCCAGCGGTCCATATGGTGATGAGCATGGCGACACCGCCGCCCGCGAGCGCGAGGATCAGGCTTTCGATGAGCAGTTGGCGAATCAGGCGCCAGCGGCTGGCACCGATAGATAATCGAATCGCGATTTCACGGCGGCGCGCCACCGAGCGCACCAACAGCAGATTCGCCACGTTGGCGCAAGCCAGCAGCAGCACGGCCCCGGCAATGGCCATCAGCATCGGCAACAGCACGTACAAATAGCCATTGGCTCCAAAAGGGGCGCGCCACAGCGGATACAGCGTCACCACATTTTCGCCCTGATGTTCCCTTGGATACTGCGCAACGAGCTGCTTCATCAGCAGATTCATTTCCGTCTGCGCCTGCTCGAGCGTGACGCCAGGTTCGACGCGCCCCAACGGCACGGCCCAGGTGTTGCCGCGTTCGTGCAGCCGGTCCGAATTAGCCATGATCTGCTGGGCCATCATGATCGGCAGCCAGAGCTCGCTGCGCAGCCCCGTCTGCGTTCCCTGAAAGACGGGCGGCGCAACGCCGACGATGCTGTAGGGATGCTCGTTGATTTGCAGCGTGCGGCCGATCACCGAGCGGTCTCCGGCGTAGCGCAACTGCCACATGCGGTAGCTGATCACCACCACCGGCGCGCCACCCGGAGCATTGTCTTCCGACTGCAAAAATCCCCGGCCCAAAATCGGGTGCACGCCTAGAAAATCGAAATAGTTCGCGGAGACCAGGCTGCCCCAGGTACGTTCGGGCTTGGCCTTGCCAGTCAGATTCATCGGCTCGATGGAAAATGCGGTGAGCGCAGAAAAGCTTTTGGTGCGTTCGCGCAAATCGAGAAAATCAGGATACGAAAATGGGATGGGAGTGCGCGAATTTCCGCCGGAGGTGAAAGCGAGAATATTTCCAGTGTTCGCCGCGCCCGGAATCGGATTCAGCAACGTGGAATTGATCCAGCTGAAAATGGTGCTATTGGCGCCGATGCCCAGCGCGAGCGTGAGGATCGCCGTCGCCGTGAAGCCCGGCGATTTCAGCAGCACGCGTAGTGCGTAGCGCACGTCTTGCCAGAGAGC
>Ga0209655_10000972_pt1 | contig 10743 bp, 13 predicted proteins | sample BogFormECP03_OM2_FD_188236 | JGI IMG/M metagenome (GOLD analysis project Ga0209655, IMG submission 188236) | Bog forest soil microbial communities from Calvert Island, British Columbia, Canada - ECP03_OM2 (SPAdes) (version 2) | ecosystem: Environmental > Aquatic > Freshwater > Wetlands > Bog ...
GGTGCCCGGGTGTGGAGCGTCGTCGTCGGCGTGGCTCGCCGCGGCGAAACCGACGGCGACCGCGGTGAGCGCCGTGACCAGCAGAGTGCCGGCCATAGTGCGGCGCCGGAATCCCACTGGCGTGGTGCGCGCAGTAACTCGCGCGGTGGTGTGAATCTGGTTTGTGTTTGCTGAAGTGTTCATGACACTGATCGTTCATCCGGCGAAGGCGCAGCAGTAGCGGTCGCGTTCTTGCAGGGATACAAGCCCGCCTTGTATCCAGGAGACGGCAACAGGTTTGCCCGCAACGCGTTTGCCTGGGGTTTTGACCCGGAGACGGTCGCGTCTGGCGCTACGATCAGGCGTGGCGTTAAGCGCGCGGATGCCCGAACTTTCCGCACTCGAGGTGCTGTCGGCGATTGCCAAGACGGGCAGTTTGAGTGCGGCCAGCCGTGAAGTCGGGATCAGCCAGCAGGCCGTTTCGGCGCGGCTGACCTCGATCGAGGCCCAGGTCGGCGTGCGTCTGGTGACGCGCACGACGCGGGGTACCCAGCTGACCCCGGCGGGCGAGGTCGTCGCCGAATGGGCGGACCAGGTACTCGATGTCGCGCAGCGCGTCGACACCGGACTGGCATCGTTGCGTGCCGAGCGTCGCAGTCAGCTCAAGGTGGCCGCGAGCCAGACGGTGGCCGAGCAATTGCTGCCGCGCTGGCTGGTGTCGTTCCAGGCGGCGGCCGCGCGGCACGGCGCCACCGCGGCGGAGGTCAGCTTCAACGCAACCGACAGCGAGGGAGCAATTGCCGCTGTGCGCGAGGGGCAGGCAGAACTTGGCTTCATCGAGATTCGCGGCACACTTCATGAGTTGCGCAGCCGCGTTATCGGGCACGATGAGCTGATCGTCGTCGTGCCGCCCGATCACAAGTGGGTGCGGCGATCGGCTCCGATCACTGTGGCCGAGCTTCGCCAGACGCCGTTGGTATCGCGTAAGTCGGGATGGCGTCTCTTACTCGGTACCGAGGAGCCTCTGGACAGCGATCAGCCGGCGCCCGCCGCTCATCCACTCGAATTCGTCTCTCCGGCGGCGGTTCGCGCGGCAGTTCTGGCCGGTGCCGGTCCGGCGGTGATGAGCCGGCTGGCCGTCAGCGATGACCTCGCTCATGGTCGGCTGCGTACCATTCCGGTCGCGGATCTGGACTTGCGACGCGAACTACGTGCGATCTGGCTGGGCGCCCGCATCCCGCCTGCAGGGGCGGCAAGGGACTTGCTCAACCACATAGCGACCAGCCGGTAAGTGCGGCCCGCTGACGTCTTCTGGATACAAGGCGCACTTGTATCCCTACAAGGGGACGACCGCTACTGCGACGCCATCGCCGGATGAACGATCAAAGCCATGAACACTTCGGCAAACACCCACCGCAGCAAGGCTTGTTGCGAGTTTGGTGGCGTGGTCGTCACTTACTGGCCTTGCCAGTCGTCGCAGGCCGACGCGAAATGAACGGCGCACTAGCGGTGATGCACTCGCTGCAAGCGCTCTCGGTCGTCTCTGCCCTCGTCTCGACCCTTTGGGCACTGAGGACGCCATGACCCAGGTTCATCTCGGCCATATCTACCACGTCGCAGGTAGCCCGACGATCAGCGAAGCCGCCGCCGCACTGGTATCGATTCCCGACGGTGCATTGGTCATCGATGACAGCGGGACGATCACCTTCTGTGGTGAGCGAACCGCGATCCCCGCGGATCATCAGGCTGCGACGGTGCTGGATCACCGGCCCGGGTTTCTGCTGCCGGGCTTCGTCGACACGCATATCCACTTCCCACAGACCTACGCCGGCGATTCCTACGGCGGCGGACAGCTGCTGGAGTGGCTCAACCTGTGCATCTATCCTTCCGAATCCCGCTTCGCTGACGCCGAATTCGCCCAGCGGGCAGCAGTTGAATTCTGCAACCGGCGCATCGCAGCAGGAACCACTGCGGCGATGGTCTTCGGTTCGTCGTTTCCCCACGCGCAGGATGCGTTGTTCACCCAAACACACCGGAGCGGGTTGAGGATCGTCAGCGGCCGCGGCATCCAGACCGTCGGACCGGAAACCGCGCGGCCGCTGTTGACATCCGAAAGCGACGCGATCCGGCTCACCCACGAAGAGATCGACAAGTGGCACGCCGCCGATACCGGCGACGTCGACACGGCGCTGCTGCATGTCGCGATCGTGCCGCGGTTCTCCCCGGCGGTGACCACCGAAACGTTGAAAAACCTTGGTGAGCTCTATGATTCGGTCCGCGATAGCGGCGTCTACGTGCACAGCCACCTCAACGAGAACAACCGCCCGCACACCGGTGAGGTCGACGCGATCAAGCGGGCATACCAGGTGAACTCCTATCTCGACACCTACGACGGGAAGTTCCTTCCGGGGTCCGCCGTCGGCGGCAAGAGTCTGCTGGGCAGGCGGACCATCCTCGCGCACAGCGTGCACTGCCAGGATGTCGAGCTGGCCCGGATGGCGGAGACCGGAACGTCGATAGCGCACTGCCCGGTCTCCCAGTTGTTCTTGGGCTCGGGCACCATGCCGTGGAAGCGGACGGTGGCGTCGGGCGTAAACATCGCCGCCGGAACAGATTTTGGCGCAGGCGACGAGTGGTTGATTCCGCGGGTGCTGGGTGACGCCTTCAAGGTGCACATCAGTGAGCCCGGAAACGACAGTGTGTCACTGCATCCGGCCGAGATGTTGTTCACCGGCACCCTGGCCGGTGCGCGGGCGCTCGACATGGAGAGCCGCTTCGGCAACTTCGACGTCGGCAAAGAGGCCGACTTCGTCGTCGTGGATCCGTCCGGTACCCCGGCATTGCAGGCCGCACTGAGCCACGGCGTCCGATCCGGCGACGCGGATCTGGCCCGTGACCAAACGCTCTTCGCAGTGCTGATGGGTTTTCGGGAATCATCCATCGCCGAGGTTTACGTGCGGGGCAGCCGAGTCACGGCGGTATAGCAAACCGGTGAATTTGGCCTCCGAGGGTCGTTCTTCGCTATTCGGGACCTCGAACCAGGGCTTCGACGCCGAGTGGCGAGAGGTCAATCTATTGACGGCTGAAGGCGAAATGATCAACCGGTGCGAGGTCTTCGACGAGACAGACCTCGACGCCGCGATCACAAGGTTCGACGAGCTCGATCGGCAGACGCCCGACTAGAAACCGCGTCACTCGTTTCACGGGAGGGGCGTGCAACGATCGCCATCCGGCGGGGCCTGTACTACTGGGCGTCCGTCGAGCTGAGCACTCTCCCATCTGGACCAGATGCCCTCCGAGAACGGCCCCGGTGCACCGTTGCGCTCGTAAAAGCCCTGCGGATCATAAGCTTTCGCGCTCGTCCAAGGCCATGGGCAGACCACCGACGTCGCCGCGCCCGACCAGCGAGTGATGGCCGTGTACACCACTCCATAGGTCATGAACGCAAGGTTGACGCCGACGAGCATCACGACGAACGAACCCAGCACGGGCCGAGTCGGCATGATCTTGGCTCGCCGCGCCAGTTTCTCGGCCACGGTGCGTCCGGTGTCATCCCGGTAGATCATTACCGCGGCAGGAATCATCAAAATGCTGATCAGCGATGATTGCCACAACAACGGGAACTGCCAGCGCGTACCGACGAAGACTGACCCGAAGGGAATGACTTGGGTGAACGTGTACAGGCCTATGCGGACGCACAACTGCTCCATTGCGAAGTCGTAGACGAAGCCGAAGGCGAAGACCAGACCGGACAAGCTGATCAGCGGATGCCGCGACACGAATGAATCCGGCGAGCGGCGCGCTTGCAGGCGCCGTAGGAACCAGATCGCTGCGAAGAACGGCGGAACCACGAACATCGATATCGCCGCAATGAACAACGGCTCGACGGTCGGAGACAACGACACGATCGGCCAGTCTTCGGGCCAGTGCCACAAATCGGGGTTGTAGGCCGCGAACGTCACCCAGTTCATCGGGGCGTCGAGCCACGCGAGTGTGGTGACCGCAATCGTCATCAACAGGTAGGGATGCTTGGGATGACGGCGCCACAGGACGACGATCAGCGCGACGATGCTGACAAGCGCCACGTAACTGAAGATCTCGATGGTCACGATCCAGTGGCCATAACCGAATAACGGATCCGACAGCGGATGTGGACGACCGGCGTCATTGGGGTTGCGAATCCGCGGAGAGACCGCGCCATACCGGGCGTTGTGAATAATCAGCCCTAGCAGAACCAACGCGACGGCGATCGCCGCCACCGCCCACAGTGAGCGGTTCGTGGATGCCTTGTCCGGCCTACTGAGCTGTTCGGCTGTCATGGGAGCGCTCAACGAGGATGCCGGCCAGCCGTTCCGGTTCACTGATCATCATGAAGTGACAGGTATCCATCTCGATGAGAGTCGACACACCGCCAAGCGCCTCAATGTATTTGCGCTGCACCTTCGGCGCGAGGGCACGATCCCGCCGAGTCAGAGTCCACGTTCGCGGGATCTCATCCGGCATTCCTCGCCGAGACACCTTCTCGGTGAGAATGCGAAGTGATTCCGCATAGAGCTTGCCGGCCATGAACCGGCGGCGATATGAAGGAATGCCGTTCATAAACACGAACCTCGCTATCCACTGCGGCGTTTCGGTCGGCACGTTTTTCTTCGCAATGCCCCGGGCGACTCGCGCGATCAGCCACGGTGAGCCGTCCACAAAGGATGTGCCTACGGGCGGAAGGAACGCGGCGGCGAAGATCATTTCACGCACCCGCGCCGCTCCCAGTCTGGTGACCACCCCTGGCAGCATCATGCCTCCCATTGAATGGCCAACGATGACCATCTCGTTCAACCCGGCGCTTTCGATATCGCGGGCAAGCGACTCGACATAGTCGGCGATAGTCATCTCCCTCAAGTCGCCGGGCTTGTTCCGCCGTCCCGGCATGTCGAGGACAAGCACGGTCAAGTCCGGTGCCAGCCGATGGATCTCTTCGACGACGAGGCCCCACGAATCGGCGGCCATTCCGCCTCCGTGCACGAGGACCAACGCGGGCAGTCCCATGGCGGGCTCCTTTGGCGCCGTACCCCCAAGACCGCATCGTAAAGGCCGCGACGCGCGGGCACGCCACGATGCGCCGGTCACGTTAATTAGCCGCGTCTGCGCCCGCCTGCCCGCGTACGCGATTGGGCTTATCCACAGTCGAGCATTCACGGCGGCAATCGACGGCGGAAACAGGCGCCATGTTGTCACTTCGCGCTCAGCGTCGTTCAGCTACTTTTCCCGGCACTCGTCAGCGGAATAGCAGCCTTGCGCCCACAAAACACCTAGTCTGTGCGCGAGAGCGCGAGAAACGGATTACCGGCTGACTTGGGATGACCCCCTGCCCCTAGGTGAAATGGGTGTGGGGCCGCGATAACGAGGTGCCATCGACAAAGATGTCGAGCTTCTCGTTGTAGAAAGCGATCATCCCGGCGATAGGCGCGACCTCGCGCAGTGGATAGTCGTACGTCCACGCAAGGTCTGGATGCACCGTCTCTCCGACTCTGACGTTCCAGTACTGCGAGGTGATTCCTTTGTAGGGACATATGGTTTGGGTTTCGCTTGTCGTCAAGTGCGAGAACACCACGTCGGTGCGGTCGATGTAGTAGCGGGTCGGCAGTCCTGTCTCGAAAAGCAGGACCGGGCTGTGTGTCTCGGCCAGCACGACGCCGTCGAGTTCGACCCTGACTTGGCGGTGAGAGCGCAGCGCGTCGACACGGACGTAGGGATTGCGGGGATGACCGATGATCGGTTCGTCCTCCTCGAACCAGTCGAGTGCGTCCCATTCGAACCGGACGCTGCCTGCGACCGGACCTGAGTCGTACAGGCGAGCCGCCGACTTCCGTACGCGCTCAGGCGAAGTCAACGAATACAGCCGCGAAGAGCCCAACTGTAGTTTCTGGACGTGGTTTTCGTCTTGCAGATGCTCCATACGGACGTCAGCCGCAGGCACGTAATACTGCGGGTAGTAGGCAATCTCCCAGACGTAATGGGCCTGGGTCGTATCGAATACGAGTGTGCCGTCGAAGTAGCCGCGCACGCGGCGGGGGGCCGGCTCCACAAGGCCTCGCTTCCCCATCATCTGGGGATAGTCCCGATCAGGGGTCTGTGACTCAGGAATCGTCGGTCCCGGTGAAGAGGATTTGGCGGACACGGTCATGTGCAATCTCCTTATTCGGATGCAGCCCCGACAATTAACATCTGCGCTCGAGTCACGCCGAGCTGGAGGCTCGCGCGGCTGCCAGGGTGAGCCGCGCGATGCGTTTGGCCGTCATTGCGGCGGTGCGCGCGGGCTCGTCTGTGCCGGTGGTGGCCAGCGCCCCGTCATACAGCACGATCAGCGCATCGGCCAGCGCTTCGGAGTCGGATACGCCTGTTTCAAGGGCCAGTTGACGAAACGAACGGCGCAACCAGCTGCGGTACTCCTTAATCGCCAGCTGCTGGGCCTCCCCCGCCGGTGCTTCGGCGGCGGCGTTGTGGAAGGGGCAGCCCCGATACTCGGGAAGCGACACATAGTCGGCGATCGCATCGAAAACCGCCAGGATCTTCGCGTCCGGGTCATCGACGCCGCCCTGCGCGGCCTCCACGAGCTGCTGCCATCTCTCCAGGCGCCCACGCAAGTAAGCAGCAACCAGCTCGTCCTTGCCGCCGAAGATGTAGTAGAGCGAACCTTTTGCCACGCCTGCCTTCTCGATGACGGCGTCAATTCCTGTGGAGTGCACCCCGTCGCGATAGAAGAGCTCATCGCACGCTGCCAGCAGCCGTTCCCGCGGGGACGGCCGTTTCGCTGTCTGTGCCGGCATGTGGCGAGCATATCAGACAGACTTGTCTGAAGATGACTTCTGTGACCTCCCGCTGACGGCTGGTTCCGGGAAGGGGCCTCAAACCCGGCCTGTGCGTCCGGTCGGCCCGACGTCTCGAATCTCGAGACGCTTCAGGCGGACGCGGTATCCCGACGGAGCGGATTTTGTCCTTCGACAGTCGCCGGCAATGACGCAGCTCACAAGAAAGCGCGCAACGCCGGCCTTGCAAATTCAGACCGATCAGTCTAAATTTGTGTCTAGAAGATCAGACAGATCAGTACAAATACTCCAGGAGTGGTCATGACAAGCCCCACCGCGGTTCGGGATCTGGAAGGCAAGGTCGCGCTGGTGACCGGCGCGACATCGGGAATCGGTCAGGCGGCCGCGGTGCAGTTGGCCGCGCAGGGCGCCACGGTGGTAGTGCACGGTCGTGACGCCAGCCGGGGCGCTGCGGTGGTTGCCGAGATCGAAAACGGCGGAGGCACAGCTCGGTTTGTGGGTGCGGACTTGACTGAACCGATGGAGGCGCTGCGGCTGGCCGAGGAGGTCGGCGACGTCGACATCTTGGTCAACAACGCCGGGTTTGCCTGGTTCGGCCCTTCGGCAAACCTGCCCGTCAAGACGTTGGATCAGTTGTTCGCCGCCAACGTGCAAGCCCCTTACCTGTTGGTGTCGGTGCTGGCCCCGAAAATGGCGGCACGCGGCGACGGTGTGATCATCAACATCGCCAGCAGGGCGGGGATCGTCGGTCAACCCAACACTGCGGCCTATGGCGCCACTAAGGCGGCACTGGCTTCCTTCGCCCGATCCTGGGCCACCGAGTACGGGCCGGCTGGCGTCCGCGTCAACGCGATTTCACCAGGACCCGTCTACACCAACGCAGCCGAACGGGAACTGTTCGATTCCCTCGGCGAGACCACCGTGCTGGGTCGGGCTGGTGAGCCGCAAGAGGTGGCCGAGTTGATCGGATTCTTAGCGTCCCCTCGCGCGTCCTACATCACCGGAGCCAACGTGCCCGTCGACGGCGGCCGCAGGGGCGCCGAAACCCATCACAATCCAGACGCGACGTCATGACCATTTCGGTACTGGCGATCAGCTTCGACGCCCATGACGCCGCCCAGCTGGCACAGTTCTGGGCGCAGGCCCTGCACCGGAGCGTCAACGAAGGCGCCACCAAGGACTTCGCGGCAATCGCCGCGGACGCCGACAGCGGGCTCGGAGTCGTCTTGATGTTTCACAAGGTGCCCGAGGGCAAAACGGTCAAGAACCGAGTGCATTTCGACCTCAAGGCCGCCGATGTTCTGGCCGAAGCCGACCGACTGACCGCTTTGGGCGCCCAGCAGACCCGCTCGCTGGTCGAGAACAACAACCGGTGGATCAGTTTCCTGGATCCCGAAGGCAATGAGTTCGACCTCGTCGCAAGCAGATGAACCAATCACAGGAGGCAAAGCCATGACCGAGACCGAGCAGCGCCACAAGGCGCTCGTGCTGGAGGCGTTCGACACGCTGTTCAACAAGCGGGATTACGCCGCCGCACAACGCTTCTGGTCAGCCGACTACATTCAGCACAGCGCTCACATTCCGCCGGGACGCGAGGGGCTTTTCGAGCTTGTCAAGGCCTCACCACCCGACCTGCGCTACGAGAATGCGGTGATCACCACCAACGGCGATTACGTGATGCTGCACGGTCGCTTCTGCAATGTCGGCCAACCCGCTGACTGGATCGTGGCGGACATCGTTCGGATCCAAGACGGCGTGCTTGCCGAACACTGGGATGTCATCCAAGACGAAGCCACCGCCGGGGAATCCCTAAGCGGGCTGCCAATGTTCGGTGACGCCTTCCCCACCCGGGCCTGACACGACATGCCCGCACACCATCGGGGTCAGCCCTCACCACGAATTTGGAGGATCCACTGATGTCAGGCCTGAATGGCAAGGTCGCTGTGAAGGACAACAACGTTTCGTTCGACCCAAGCAAGCTCTCCGGGCGCAGAAGATAAAACTAGAAGGCACATCATGATTGAGGCAAGACGGCGGGAGCGGCTGCGAGGCCCAGATATCGCCGATGCGAGCCCCGTCGTATCTGTTAGCGGAAGGCTCGTGTGATGCGGCGCGGTGCGGTGAGCGCGTTCCAGAGGTGGCAGTTCCGCAGCGGGCGTCCAAATCGCTCGGCACGCGTCTTAAGCCGCTTGCTCGGTATCGCCTTTGCGACGGGCATCGGGCCAAGTCGAGCTGCCACAATCGAGGTTCGAGGACGCAAGACCGGGCGAAAGATCTCGTTTCCCGTAGTTGTTGTCGCCTACCAGGGTGAGCGCTATCTGGTGGCCATGCTGGGCGACAGGACGAACTGGGTGCGCAACCTGCGCGCCGACAATCATGCTGTTTTGCTACAGGGCAAGCGCCAGAACGTGTCCTTAGTCGAGGACTTCTCCGATAACCGTGCTGCGATCTTGCGCCGTTATCTCGAGGTCGGAGCCGGCGCGCGCCCATTCTTCCCGATCGACCGCCGGGCGCCACTGAGCGAATTCGAGCGGATTGTCGACGAGTACCCGGTGTTTCGGGTCGTCGCGCCTGTCTAAGGGCCGTGTCGTCCACGCGCATCGATGATCACGTTTATAGCGAACGGCAGGAGCAGCAGGCCACTCGTGGGGCGGAAGCGGCGCGAACCGGCAACCAACGGATTTGCGGACGGCTGATCCGGATCGTTCCGGTTGTGCTCCGTCAAGGCGCGACATCCCCTGTCCGGCGCGTAGGATCCCTATATGAGAAGGGGTTTCGTCGTTGCATTCGCGGTCGGGTTGATCGTCGCAGTGTTCGGTCTGATCTGGGCGCTCCAGGGATTCGGAGTGCTTCTTGGTAGCCCGATGAGCAACACCACGACCTGGTCCATTATTGGTCCGATCACGGTGCTGATCGGAATCGTGATTGCGGTATTCAGCTGGCGGAGACTGTCGTCGAAATAGTGCTTCACCGCTCCGACACGGTGAAGTCCACCATGTGCCATCCGGTGGCGCCGTCGGGGACGGTACCAACCCGATCCGCAGTTTGGGCAGCTCCGGTGTTGTCGATGGCGCGCACGGTGATGTTGTGTTTCCCAGGGCTTTTCGCATGCCAGGGGAAGCTCCACAACCGCCACGTCTCGTTGGAATAGCTCGCGCCCAGTTCAGCCGGCTGCCACACGCCATCGTCGATGCGGACCTCCACGGCCCGCACGCCGCGATTCTGTGCCCACGCGACACCGCCAAACACCACGGACCCCATCGGCACCTTCTGACCACCTTTCGGCACGTCGATCCGCGACTCGGTCTTGATCGGTGCACGCGGTGCCCAGCCCATCCGCGTCCAGTACGCCTGTGCTCGGTCGAAGCGGGTCAGCTCCATGTCGACGACCCACTTGGTGGCGGACACGTACCCGTAGAGCCCGGGTACTACCAGCCGGGCCGGGTAGCCATGCTCGACCGGCAGCGGCTCACCGTTGAGGCCGACCGCCAGAAGCGCGTTGCGGGTATCGGTGAGTGCATCCAGCGGCGTTCCGGCAGTGAAGCCGTCGATCGACGTCGAAAGCACCATATCGGCGTCCGCGTGCACCCGGGCGGCCGCCAGCAGATCAGCCACCGGGTAGCCTGTCCAGATACCCGTCGAAATCAGATTGCCTCCAACGGGATTCGACACGCACGTCAACGTCGTCGCCATTTCGATGGCGTCGAAGTCGGCGAGGTCGTCGAAGCTGTAGGCGGTTTCGCGATCCACCATGCCGTGGATACGCAGCCGCCAGTCGCCGTGGCTGAGTTGGGGAACAGTGAGTGCGGTGTCCACCCGGTAGAAGTCGGCGCTGGGTGTGATAAAGCTCGGTAGCGCAACGCCGCTCGGCTGCACATCGGCAGGTATCGATGGCGCCGACATGCGCGGTCGGGGAAGTGTGAAGTTTTTCCGGTCACCG
>Ga0209655_10000973_pt1 | contig 10740 bp, 10 predicted proteins | sample BogFormECP03_OM2_FD_188236 | JGI IMG/M metagenome (GOLD analysis project Ga0209655, IMG submission 188236) | Bog forest soil microbial communities from Calvert Island, British Columbia, Canada - ECP03_OM2 (SPAdes) (version 2) | ecosystem: Environmental > Aquatic > Freshwater > Wetlands > Bog ...
AACGTGCCGACGATCACGCCCCACAGCAGCGCGCCCGGTAATCCGATGAAATGCAGGCACACGCCGATGAAAATCCCGTAGCAGGTGTTCACTACGAGCTGCAGCAGCAAATATTTGCTCACGCGCGCGCTGGCGTCGTCCAGCGTCTGCGTGATTACGTGCAGGTTCCCGTCGCCCGCCAGCGATATCAGCCGATTGCGCAAATCCTCCCGCCGAATCAGCATGAAAATCGTGAACACCAGCACAATCAGCGCGCTGGCCAGCAGTCCCAGCACATCCTGCATGGATTCCAGCGGCAACGCCGGTGCTTTCACTACCTCCACGGGCACCGGCCGCGGCTCCGGCACCGGCCGCAGGATCGTGGGCCGCGTCAGCGTTGGATCGCCCGAGCGCGGTGCGGTCGGAGGTGTAGCCAGATCCTTGCCGATTTCCGTCATCGTCTGCGAAGCATTGTCCAGCGCGTGGTGGCCCGACCAGTGCAACGAGGTGAGCTTCGTTCTGATATTGGCCTTATAGTTCGGGAGCTGATTCACTACTTGGCTGAACTGCTTCGCCACCGTCCAGCCCAACCCGCCGCACGCGCCAACCGACAGCAACACCACCAGCAGCGCCGACGGAATGCGCCCGAAATGCACGCGCTCCAGAATTTTTACCACAGGCGTGAGGATGAAAGTGAAGAGCAGCGCGAGCGCGAAGGGAATCAGCACAATCCGCGCAAAATACAGCGTGGCGATCGCCACCACCGTGGCCACCACCGCAAGCAGATGAAACAAATCCTTCGACGAGCTGGGCCGCGGCCCCATGGCGTGACCTGCTTCTGGCACGCTCACGCTCGTGTAAGCAGGCCCACTGCTAGGGAGATGACAAAGAGCACCACGAACAAGTAGAACAGCAGCTTCGCGATTCCCGCCGCGGCTACCATGATTCCAGCAAAACCCAGCACTCCGGCCAGGATCGCAATCACCAGAAAGATCAAAGCCCAGCGCAACATAAATCCTCCTCACCGAAAATTCTAGGCGCACAGAAAGCCCAAAAACCCAAAAAATCCCAGGTCCTCGGGCTTTCCATGCCCCTATCCGAGAAAATTGTGCTCAGCCGCATGGGACGCCCTCATTCCTTCAGGGACATCAGTCACCAACTGAGCGTACCCGCATCTTCAGAAATCCGCATGAGTCATTCCCTGTAGATTCGGCTATTTTTGCCAGTACGATGATAGGCGGGACCGATGCAGGCGGCTGTTCACATTAGAACACTTTCCATTCTTATCTTCGAAATCACCCCCTCGCTCCTTTGACATGTGTTGCACATGCAAGTATGCTGATCACATGCCAGTCATGGTTCAGATCCGCAACGTACCGTCCGACCTGCACCGCGAACTCAAGGCGCGTGCGGCGCTGGAAGGCATATCTCTCTCCGATTACTTGCTCCGCGAGCTGCGCCACGCGCTCGACCGCCCAACCCTTGATGAAATGCGCAAGCGGCTCTCCAGGCGCCAGCCCGTGCGGCCGCATCCCGCGCCGGCAGCAGCAATTCGCGCCGAGAGGAACGGCCGCTGATCGTTGTTGACGCCTCCGCGATTCTTGAGGTTCTCCTCCACACGCCTGCAGCTCGGCGTGTGAGCCGCGTCATCTTCGCCGCGAACCAGACGCTGCATGCTCCACATCTCATCGACCTGGAAATCGCCCAGGTTCTACGCCGCTACGTGCGCTCAGCCAGCATCTCCGCCGAACGGGGCGCCGAGGCTCTCACCGACTTCCTCGATTTTCCGCTCACCCGCTATCCCCATTTCGTCCTGCTCACCCGCATCTGGCAAATGCGCCACAATCTCACGGCTTATGATGCTGCTTATCTGGCTCTCGCCGAAGCGCTAGATGCCCCGCTGATCACGCGAGACCGCGCGCTCGCCAAATCCGACAGCCGAGTGCGAGTCAAGGTCATTTGATTGGAATGAAGGTCGGATTTGAACCCACGATCCCGCGCCCGCGGGATTCTGAGCCCGGAAGGTCATCCCTAAAGCCCGTTGATGCTGTCGCCCCTGTTTTTTGTCCCACCAATGAGATCGCATTCCCAATGACCAGGGATGGCGCGGTCCTCGATTTCTGCGAGCCTTTGCCGGATGGAGATGGCATCTACGATTTGACCGCGCCAGCCCTTAAAGTCACGAGCCTCCTGAAAAGGGGGTATTGGGCACTGGGTCGGGGATATCGCGTCACAAATGGAGCGCCGAGTCCATTCTCCGTTATGGACCTTTTGTGCGGTAAATCAGTTCGTGGCTGGGCCATAAAGCTCCCACGATTGCGCCGCCGGCAAATCCGACAACGGCGAAAATCCCAGCTTCGCCTCCGCGTCCGATGGGATTAATACAGAAGCTCTGCGCAGGATTACACCCTCGGTACGCCGCCGCCCCTATGCCGGCACCCACACCCGCTCCCAGTGCGCCGCCGATCGCGGTGTTGCGCAAACGATGCTTATTTTCCATGAGCTTAACGCTGGCAACGTCTTGTCTCTGGATGGTTTGCTGGCCTGACTTTGCTTGCAGCGAGATCGTCTTGTCCGAAACGCTCAAGAACGTGCCCGAGTCTTTCTTCGAGCCCACTTCAACGACTTGAATCTTCTGTCCGGCTTGCAGTCTATTCAAATTATCCCATTGGGCGGAAGCTACGCAGGGCAGTGCCAGAACGCAGGCGAGAATCCAGAGCTTTCGCATCTTGATGTATCTCCTTTTAGACGTGGAGCCGATTTTGGCGTACGAGTACCGAGCGAACACATTCCGACAGATCAATCGTTTGCGGCTACGGAGCGCACTTCGCCGGCATTGCTGGCGAACGACTTCAGATTTGCACCTGCATCACCCGAATTTTCTTGATAATGAAATGAGCGCCCCTGGTAAGCTCATTTCAGCACTGGACTTTTTCGCCACGCTGCTGAGCGCACCTGTAACTCCCTTGGCGGTGCCGTGCCTGGGTGGTTGGGCGGATTCATTTGTCGCTTCGCCTGATCGGGCGGGAATGGGCGCTGCAAACTGACACAGATTGAGAATTCTGGATAACTCGTGTAGATACACAACCGCGACGACCAGCACAGTCGCAACGCCCTCCAAGGAATGGGGCGTGATGGAGCCGCTAGCTCCGGCCGTTGCATTTCCGATTATGGTTTGTGCCGCTGCTGATTTAGTCAAGGCCGCGCCGAGAGCGACGACTAGAATTCCGCGCCAAAGATATCTAGAAGGCACGCGTTCCTCCTTTTGCAATGGCTTCGATTTATGTCGGACCGGCCGAGTTCTTTCTACCAACTCGGTCGGAGCGAACATCATTTGAGGAATACCGGGGCGGGGCTGAGGCCACGCACGATTCTCGCGCCAAGTTCGACCGGGCCGGTGGGAGGGGTGCCCATAAACTTGGCAGCACTTGGCCCCGTTTTCAGGCGTCTCCAGTGCGCTTCGACCAGTAAGTGTCTTATTTTGCATGTCTCTTGCTCTTGGCGGCCAGTGAGCTGCCTCTTTCCAAATCGTAATATGCAGCTAGCCTGCCATTATTCCAGGCAGCGCCACCCGACGTTCGACCGTGGCGGTCAGCCACCCGATCGTGTATATTCCCCGCAGGAAGGTTTGCAATGGCCTCGAATCCAGAAAATCCCCCAGCTGAACACCTCGGTCTTCTATATCGCGTGTCGCGCGCGCTCCTAAAAGAAGGCGAATACGGCGAACTCCTTTCTGGACTTTTGGACACACTCATCGAGGGATTGGGAGCGGATCGGGGATTCGTAGTCGTGCGCGAAGGGGGAGAGTTCCGGGCGACTGCCGCGCGAAACTTTCGCAGCGAAGCTCTGTCGCGCGCAGAAGAGGCTTTCAGCCGTTCGATTGCCCGTGCGGTAATGGAAAGTGGGAAAGCGGTGCTGATCGGCGACGCCTCCACCACCGAGCCTTATCGCGGTAGCACGAGCGTACAAGAATTCTCGATTCGATCGGTCTTGTGCGCTCCGCTCGTGACGAGCGATGAAGCGTTCGCACTTATTTACCTGGAAAACCGCCAGGTCACGAATTGCTTTACGGAAGAGCAGCGAGTGTTGCTGGACGAAGTCTGCGGGTTAGCCGCGCCGCGATTGCGAGGAGCGGTGGCCATGAGTCAAGCGCAGCGCCGCGCGGAGGCTTTAGAACACGCCCACAGCCGGTCCGACGGAATATTGACCGCCGACCCAGAAATGACGCGGGTATTGCAGACGGTGCACCAGATCGCCACCACGGATTTGCCGGTGCTGATTGAAGGAGAAACCGGAACCGGGAAAGAGTTAATCGCTCGGGCTGTCTATCGTCATAGCGCGCGAGTAAAAGGACCCTTTGTCGCGTTAAATTGCGCGGCAATTCCGGCCCCGCTGATAGGTTCTGAGCTCTTCGGTTGCGTGCAGGGTGCGTTCACCGGTGCGAATCGCGATCGCGTCGGTTTCATCGGAGCGGCGCATCGTGGCACGCTGTTTTTAGATGAGATCGGCGATCTTCCGCTGGATTTGCAACCCCATCTACTTCGTGTTCTGCAATCCGGCGAGTTTACGCGGCTCGGTAACTCGCGGACCGAGCAGGTGGATGTCCGGTTCATCGCCGCGACAAATCGAGACCTCGAAAGTGAAGTGAAGGCCGGCAGATTTCGCGCCGATCTTTTTTTCCGGCTATCCGCCATCACCCTTCGTCTGCCTCCCCTGCGCGAACGGCCGCACGATATCCGGCTCCTGGCTGAACATTTTCTGCGCGCCGCCGCGGCGCGTTACGGCCGGCCTACGCCGCTGCTCACGGAGAATTGCTTATCCGCCTTGGCCTCCTACCCATTTCCAGGAAATGTGCGCGAACTGGAAAGTGAAATGGGCAGGCTGGTCGCGCTGGCCGAGCCTGATGTTGCGTGCGACACCGCTCTACTGAACGAAAGAATTCGGAGCCGCGGCAATTCCCAGCCGGTGGCCTCGTCGCAAGGCACGGCGCTCGCTCCCATGTCGCTGCAGGAAATGGAAAAACAACTGATCTTCTCCGTGCTGCAACACACGGCGGGAAACCGAACGCGCGCCGCCGAGGTGCTTGGGATTAGCCGCGAAGGTTTACGTACCAAGCTGCAACGACTCCAAATCTCTGCTCCGCCCGATTCCGTTTCATGAGCACACCCGCCATGCAAAGCCAGTGGCAACGCTGGAATTGCGATCACTCTCGAACCGGTCTGCAGCGGTAACCGGCGCTGCCAAAACTAAAAGTGCCGCAATGCAAGCTGCCACCGCGCGTCACGAGTGAAGCTGTGAATTTCCCATCAATTGACTTGAATCACTTCTCCCTCGCCAGCTCACGAAAGGCTCGAGCGCGGCGCTATCACAATCAAGAATCCAGCCGCAGCCCCACCGCCTGGACCAGCTCTGGAAATCTTGGATGCGAGCGAAGCGCGTCAAGCACCGGTTCAATCTTCAGGAAAATAAGCCATCCGCAGCGCTCTGCAATGGCTTTGTTCAGCAGCTCGAACGCGATGTCTTTTTGCCCCAACCCGAGGTTGACAAGCGCCAAATCGTAAGCCGAAACGTACCTTTGCGATGACGCCTCTGCCAGCTCCACCAGAATTTGTCTGGCTTGCTCCACTTCCCCTGCCAACGCCTGCGCGTACCCCAGCGCGGACAAGATAGGCGGCAATCGCGCGGAAAGACCGGCAGCTATCTGCAATTCCGCGATCGCTTCGCTCAATAGGCCTCGCTGGGTATAAGCCTGCCCCAGCACGAAATGCGCCAGAATGTAATCCGGATCCAGTTCCAGCGTCGCTCGCAGCTGCTTGATGGCGTCGTCGAATCGGCGAAAAAAATAGAACGCCCATCCCAAGTGGGTGTTGATTGGCAGTGAGAGCAAATCGAGTTCATGCGCTCGCCGGATGGACACCAATGCTTCGTCCGGACGCTCCATCACCGCCAGAAAAATCGTGTACCACTGATGAGCCGTCGCGTACTGCGGATTCAAACGAATGGCCCGTTTATACTCTTCCTCGGCTTCGGTCCAGTTCCAGTCATAAAACAGCGACGTCGTCGCCAGGGAATTATGAGCTTCCGCCACGCGCGCATCGATCTCCAGCGATTTCATCGCCGAGGCTCGCGCCATTGGAAAAGCTTCCCGCGGTGGCAAAAACCGATAACCCCCGAACAAGGTAAAGCAATCAGCCAACCCGGCGTATGCCAATGCGTATCCGGGGTCCTGGTCGATCGCCTGTTGCAGGAAACGGATGGCCTTCTTTACGCCGTCGGGTGTGCGCTTGTTCCAGTGGTGCCTGCCCTTCAGATACAACTGATACGCCACTGGATCTCGGGTGTCACGAGGTTGCAGTTTTTCTTTTTCCTGCGGCGATAAACGCAGACGAAGTTCGGACGAAATCTGATTGGATATCTCTTCCTGGATCGCGAATATCTCAGACATCTTCGTGTTGTACTGACTGCCCCACAGCTGCCGCCCGTCTGCGACGTCCACAAGTTCAGCGTTGACCACCAACCTGTCGCCGCGTTGCAGTACTTGGCCGATCAGCACCGCACCCACATTCAGTTCCCGCCCGATCTTCTGCGGCTCGGTCGGATTCTTATATCGAAACACCGTACTGCGCGCCATCACGCTAATGCCAGGAAACCGCGAAAGCGAGTTGATGATATTGTCCGTTATTCCCTCGCTGAGATACGCCGCATCCGGGTCATCACTGATCTCATTACCAAACGGCAGTACGGCCAGCGAACTGATCTGTTTTTTCTTCCGGGCGCGAGTCATCGTGGGGTCCGCTGCAGCTGGAAAATCCTCGCGGAGAGTGCTTGTCGGCGCGGCATTGCCTCCGCTGATATCGTGTCGAACCCGCTTCAGGTCACCCGCAAGCTCCAGCGCGCTCTGGTAACGCAAGGCTCTGGTTTTCTGCAGCGCCTTGTCAATCAGTCTCTCTAATTGGATCGGCAAATTCTGGTCGAAGCTCCTGATTAACGGTGGCCGGGAGCTCATCACAGCGGTCAAGATCAGCGCAGGAGTGTCACCCGCAAAAGCTTTCTGTCGGCTGGCCATTTCGTAGATCACTGCCCCCAGGCTGAAAAGATCTGTGCGCGGATCTAGCTCATCTCCACGCGCCTGTTCCGGCGACATGTACGAAAGCGTGCCGACCATTCCAGTGGGGCTGGTGAGCATTTCGCCGTGGGCGGTGACGTCATTGGATCCAATTCCCACCTGTTCCGCGGACTCGCTGGTCAGTTTGGACAAGCCGAAATCCAGAATCTTGACAATGTGCCCGGTGGTCACAAAGATATTGGAAGGCTTGATGTCCCGGTGGATGATGCCCTTGGCGTGAGCGGCTGAAAGGCCCTCTGCGATTTGGATTCCAATATCAAGGATTTCTTCTGCCGCCAAATTGTGATGAGACGTGTACTGCTCCAGTGATTCGCCATCCAAAAATTCCAACGCGATAAAAAATGATCCCTCGAACTCGTCAACTTCGTAAATGGTGCAAACGTTGGGATGATTTAATGCGGATACGGCTCGTGCTTCGCGCTGGAAGCGCTCGATTGCAATCCGGTCTCTGGATAGAGACTCCGAAACAAACTTCAGCGCTACATTTCTATTCAGCTTTTCGTCGCGGGCTTTGTAAACCACTCCCATGCCGCCAGCAGCCACCCGCTCCAGCAGACGGAAATGCGAAATTGTTTTTCCAATCATAGAGTGTGCGAGCGCGTGACCTGAAGTTTCAGCTCCGGAATACCGCCGTTCGAAACGCAATCCCTGCGCTGGGATTGTAGCTAGAATCTGGGGGCCCGCCCACTAGTCATCTGCTTTCTCTATCCTCTCAAATACCATTCGCTGGTGATCCATAATCTCACGCTTGAAGCACTCATATTGACAACCTTGCACCAGCGACATCAATTTAAATCTGAAATTTCGATCAATCAAGAAATACCGCAGCGTGCGCAGCATCGCAACCAAGATTGAAAAGTTCAGGCGCAACCGGCTGTTCCACCGCCGAATCGTCTCAATATAGTCCAGCCGTCCACTGTTGCTCGAGACAACCTTGAAATATGGTCTTGCGCAGTCGATGACTTGACTTTCGCCAGAAGGAAGCCAGCACCCTGGGTAAAACTTCTCTGTGAGTGCCACTACATATTCATTGGAAGTCTTGTCCGCGTCCAGAGAGATGTCATTGAGGGCGGGTGCGTTCTTTCCCCAAGTCATGGTTTGTATGAAGAGCCTGCCGCCTGGCCGCAACAGCTGGTGACAGAATGCGAAGAACCGGCAGTAGATTTCGTTTTGCTTACCTGCGAGGAACTCTTCTTTGGAGCAAAACGCCTCGAGCGATCCCACACCGGCGATCGCGTCGAACTTCCCCAGACTTGCACGATCCGTATGTTTCCAGTCTGAAACGCGGGCGTCTAATCCATTCCTCCGGCAAGCCTCAGCCTGTTTCGTGGACAAAGTGATGCCCAGCCCAGTCGCGCCATGCTGTTGCAAAGCCCTCAGCATCGGTCCCCAACCACAGCCAATATCCAACACACGATCGCCGGGTCGGACACCTAGGTGGGCGAGAATGTACTGGTGTTTTGCATCTTGCGCTTGCTCCAGGGATAGCGAGAAATCGCCGTTGAACATTGCACCGCTAACATCGGCGTCCTCACCGTATGCGGCACGGAAAACCTCATCCATATAGTTATAAGTCTCTTCGATTTGTGATTGTGTCGCCATCGGCACCTTTGAACAATCGTCTTCCGGCCGTAATACGTGGGTTCCTTGGTCAACGACCCACTCTGCCCTGCGAGACCGAGCAAGTCACGAATTGCGGCGCGGGCCACCACTCGCGTCGCTTCCTCCAAAGGCCCTCAGCAGAGGATGCTGGGCGGCGATTCGCAGGAACTCGAATGTAATGCTGGCACAGTTCGGATACAGTGCCCTAGTTTCACCCAAAATTCATAGACGGCACATCATAGCCAAAACCTTCATTTTGTCACCGTTTAATTAGGCAGTTCCGATGTAAAACTTCCGGGCGGACGCGGACCAGAGGACATAGACGAAATAAGGTTTGCCGGAGACGCGCGACATAGGACGCAAAACAAAAAGGCCGGGCGCCTGGGCCCGGCCTTCAAAATCTCAAATTGGTTGCGGGGGCCTGCAACCATCCGAATTGTCTAGTACTGCCCTTTCGGTTGGATCTAATCCGGCTCGCAGCGTAGCGAGAACACCCAGACTAATGGCGCTTGAGCCCGTGAGAATCAAGATTTTCGTTCGGGACAATGTCACGTTTAGCGAATTGTTGGACGGTATTCGATCTTAAGGACACCCGAAATTCGCTTTTGCCATCACGCCAAGACAAGAGTACGGTCGGTACTGCATGACAAGATTAATGGTAACAAGGCTGTGCGCTGTACCGCATCGACTGCAAACGACGACGAGAAATCGTTCTCGGACGAATGACCTACATCGCACTTCGTTGGCTACCGGCACCGCTCGCCGGCGGTTTGAAAATTCGTTTATTCGCAGAGCACGTGCGGGTCTTCTCTCGTTTTCTTCAACGCCAGGACAATTGTGCCGTCGAGGCTTCGCAGCGTAGCCGATTTCCCGTCATGGATTTGAACTAGAAACTTGACATTATCGACCACGGGGATGATCTGGTTACCCTGAATCCTGGCCCCAAACTCTGCGCAAGCCATTCCTAACGGCCAGATTGTCAACATCTGATCAGGGGTGTCGGCTGGGAGAATCGATACCCATTTCACAAACGCCTTTTCGGAGAAAGGCGTGACCCGCCAGAGGCCCGTCGCTCTCCGCTGAAACCTGGTGGGCTTGGGATGTTTCTCTCCTTCTGTTTGCCCACTTACGCAGGGGAGCGCCAGCGTAAGCGCCGTAACGACACACATCACTCGAGCAGTGATCTTCATATTTCGGCCTCCCACAATCTTAACCTTATTTGCAGCAGTGCTTCCTACGGTTGCATCGGGTGCGCAACGAATCCTTATCGCTGTAATCATCTGAGTTTGGCGCGAACCGGAAATTATCAGCCAGGTGCATCGGCCGGGAACTCGAAGTAGGAGACGAAGTCTCGATGTCTCTTAACAACTGAAGACGACAAATTCGGATGGTTGCAGGGTTTGCGGAAGTGATTGAAGAGAAGACACTCACCGATTCGCGCCGGCAGCCTGGAAGTGATCCCGAGGAATGTCTGGGAAGAGCTAGCATTGCCGCCGCAAAGCAATTCTGTCAAGACATTTGTCATTGCGCGAGCTGCGCTGGTTCCAGGCAGGCGGCAAGCGTTTAGAGATTTGTCAATTCGGATGGTTGCGGGGTTCGCGGAACCAATTGAATGGAAAAGGGTTTTTGGTTGCGGGGGTTGGATTTGAACCAACGATCCCGCGCCCGCGGGATTATGAGCCCGAACGCCTGATGAATCGGACAGGCTCCAGACCTGTTAGAGTGTAGAAGCCCGTTCCACCCTTCTGTCTCTTGAGCAGCAGCTCTCGCTTGCGGGCGTCTGAATAGCTTTCGCGCCTTTCCACGTGGACGATTTCCCATGGCATATGTCTCGCCGTCCATTTCGAGACCCGAGAGTTGTGCTGAAGGAGCCGCGCCGCCGGATCTTCGCTAATTCCGACGTAAAACTTCCGCGCGGACGCGGACCAGAGAACATAGACGAAATAAGGTTTGCCCGAGACGCGCGACATAGGACGCAAAACAAAAAGGCCGGGCGCCTGGGCCCGGCCTTCAAAATCTCAAATTGGTTGCGG
>Ga0209655_10000974_pt1 | contig 10736 bp, 9 predicted proteins | sample BogFormECP03_OM2_FD_188236 | JGI IMG/M metagenome (GOLD analysis project Ga0209655, IMG submission 188236) | Bog forest soil microbial communities from Calvert Island, British Columbia, Canada - ECP03_OM2 (SPAdes) (version 2) | ecosystem: Environmental > Aquatic > Freshwater > Wetlands > Bog ...
GCGGCAATGGGGCGAAAGGACGAGGCGCGGCAGGAGTGGGGCACGGCACTCAGGGAAACGCGAAAACTCGAGCCGGGGGCGCAGGCGATGTTCGTGCCGGATCTTGAGAGCAGGCTCAACAAGTAGAGGTTTCCCGGCGCTGATTTTTCGAGAAGCTTGAGTGAGAATGCCGGCGGATGGAAATTCCAGCGCCAAAACCGGGGAAAAGCGGAAGTTGCACGAATGTGGGGCGGGACGAATGGCGCACCCGGGGGGACGAGCCACGAGTCCACAATAGAACCATGGTTGCCACCTATCAACCGTGTTGCTCTCGGAACGGACGGGCTTCGTCGCAAAGAGGCGATGAAAACCACTGCTAGAGAAATCCAAAAACGCTACGGGACTTCAGTAGCGTCACGAGATCAAGGAACGGAAGGCGAGAACATTCCTGCTCAATGGGGCGGGCTGGACGTCAAGGAAAAAATCCGGCCACACGGGGGTTCTTGATTCCCTTTATAGAACTTATGAACTCAACTATGCGTGCCAGCGCCTGCTTTCTGCGTTGCGATGGGGCTCACCGGCCTGTACCCGCTCAAAGCGAAATACAGCACGTAGAGATGGCATAGCAGCGGAACGATGAAAGCCCTTTGAATGTTTGTGGCGTCTGAAATGATGCCCATAACCGCGGGACAGATTGCCGCGCCGATGATGGCCATTACCAGGACCGACGAACCAAGCTTCGTGTAGGGGCCGAGATTTTTCAGGCTCAACGCGAAAATTGTCGGGAACATGATCGAATGGAAGAATCCGACGAGTACGATCGCCCACACTGGAACCGATCCTGTGGCAAACAGCGCGACGCTCAAGCAAATCAGCGAGCCGCCGCCGAATATACTCAACAGCCTCGGAGCCGGAATTTTCTTCATGATGGCCGAGCCTGCGAAGCGCCCGATCATGAACCCGATGAGATGCATTTGCAGGTAGTGCGCCGCAGATTTCTCGTGCGTGTGCGAAATCATGTGCTCCGCGAAGCGAATTACAAAGCTGGCGACTCCTACCTGCGCGCCCACGTATAAGAATTCTGCAACAACGCCTTTGACGAGATGAGGGTACGCCCAAAGATCGCGCAAGCGCACCTCCGTTTCCGCGGGACCTCCGGTGACGCCCGCCGCGGGGACTTCGGGCAAGCTTGAAAAATAGATCAGCGCCGCAACGCCTAGAAAAATTCCGGCGATGACCAGGTACGGGACTCTGACCATGCTGGCTTCGAGAACGCGATAGGCTTGCTCCTGGCCGGGCGGCATTGCGGCGAGCTCGGCGGGCGTGTGCTCGATGCCGGAGAGTATGAATGCGGCGCCGATAAACGGCGTTACTACTGCGCCCACGGCATTGAAAGATTGCGCGAAATTCAGCCTTCGCTCCGAACTCTCTGGTGGACCCAGGATCGTTACGTAAGGATTGGCGGCGACCTCGAGGAAGCTTTGGCCGCACGCCATGATGAAAAGCGCGAAGAGGAAAAATCCGTAGATGCGTACGTAGGATGCGGGGATAAATAGAAACGCGCCGGTGGCACAAATTACCAGTCCGATCAGGATTCCTTTTTTGTAGCCTACCCGCTCCATCACCCATCCGGCCGGAAGCGCAGCGATAAAATAGCCGCCAAAAAAAGCCGACTGAATTAGCGAAGATTGAAAGTCAGTGAGGCTGAAGGCTTTTTTCAGGTGGGGAATCAGAATGTCGTTCAGATTGACGCCAAGCGCCCAAAGAAAGAACAGACTGGTGACCAGAATGAAGGGCACCATGAAGCGGCGTTCGGTGAGCGGCGCGGATGATGTTTGCATCTCGCTCCCTTAGGTCAAAGCGCGGTCGAGGTGCACGTAGCCGCCGTCCACGAACAAATACTGTCCGGTGATGTGGCTGGCCTGAGCCGAAATCAGAAACACAGCCATCGCCGCAATTTCCTCTGGAGCCGTCATGCGGCGCTCCAGCGGAATCTTCGCGACCACTTCGTTCAGCTTCGCGGCGGGATCGGAAAAAGTATCGAGCCACTGGCGGTAAAGCGGCGTCATAACTTCTGCGGGAAGAATGGCATTGACGCGAATGCCGTGGGGTAGCAGTTCCGCGGCCCATTCGCGCGTGAGGCCCAGGACGCCGCCCTTCGCCGCGACGTATCCGGACGTGCCGCCCTGCCCGGTAACTGCGGTTTTTGAACTGATATTCACGATGGGGCCGCGCGATCGCTTCAGATGCTGGAGCGAATAGTGCGCCATGCAGTAGTAGTGCAGGAGATTGCGTTCGAGGGAGCGGACGAAATCTTCTGGATTGCCGTTCTCGAGGCCGATTTTGTCGTTGATGCCGGCGTTGTTCACGAGCGCATCGATCTGGCCGAAGCGCTCCACGGTGGTCTCGATGGCTTTGCGGCAATTGGCGGGCGAAGTGAGATCGGCGGCGATGAAATGGGACGTGGCGCCGAGGCCGCGCAGTTCGGCGGCAATTTTCTCGCCGTGTTCGGCGTCGCGGTCGACAATCACGGGAACCGCGCCTTCGCGGGCGCAGGCGCGTGAAATCGCGGCGCCGATACCCTTGCCGCCACCGGTGATGATGACAATTTTTCCTTTTATTTGTAAATCCATTGGATGGGTGCGTGTTGGGCGCGATCAGCCGTGGAGCTTGAAGAAGCCGCCATCGATCGGATAGTCCGTGCCGGTGATGAATGCGGCTTCCTCGGAGCACAAAAATAGTGCCAGGTCGGCGACTTCGCGCGGCTGCGCCATCCTCCCGATGGGCTGCGTTTCGGAGAGCTTCTTGAAAATTTCAGCTTCGCGGCCGGGATAATTCTGGCGAAGATATCCGTCCACAAAAGGGGTGTGGACGCGAGCGGGAGAGATGCAATTGCAGCGGATATTGTGCTGCAGGTAGTCTCGAGCGACGGAATAGGTCATCGAAACAACTGCGCCCTTGGTCATCGAATAAGCGAAGCGATCACTTAGGCCGGTTGACGCGGCGATGGAGGCCATGTTGAGGATGATTCCGCCGCGCGTCTTCAGGTGCGGAATGAGAGCGAACATGCAGTTGTACATGCCCTTCACGTTGACGCGAAAGATGCGGTCGAAATCTTCCTCGGATGTCGATTCGAGCGTGCCAACCTGTGAAATTCCGGCATTGTTCACCAGAATATTCACCGCGCCATCGTGAATCACTTGTTCGAACACGGATTTCACTGCCGCGTGGTCTGCCACGTCGCATTGATAGGCTCGCGCAGTCCCTCCGTCGCTTTGGATCTTTTCGGCTACCGATTTCGCTGATGCAAGGTTGACATCAAGAATGCGAACCGTTGCTCCGGCTTCTGAGAACCGCTCTGCAATGCTTTCTCCGATTCCGCTGCCGCCGCCGGTAACGACCGCATTCTTGCCATCCAGCCGAAACGGATTCATTGCGTTGTCCTGACCTCTCAGAGAGAGACGCCGCGCTTCCAGGGAATAAAATCGTCCTGGCCCAGCAATTCAGACTTGGTCAATACTTCGCCGCTGGCGATCTGAATTACGCGATCGAGAATATTTTCGCCCATTTGCTCGATGGTCAATTCGCCGGTGACGACAGGACCCGTGTCGATGTCGATGATGTCCGGCATCCGCTGCGCGAGCGCCGAGTTGGTGGAGAGTTTCACTACCGGAGCGATCGGATTTCCGGTCGGGGTGCCGAGGCCGGTCGTGAAGAGAACCACGCTTGCTCCCGCGCCTACTTGTGCTGTTACGCACTCGACGTCGTTTCCCGGCGTGCATTGCAGGTTCAATCCGGCTTCGGTCGAGTATTCTGGATAATCGATCACCGCGGTGACCGGCGACGTTCCGCCTTTTTTTGCGGCGCCGGCGGATTTCATCGCGTCGGTGATCAGCCCGTCGCGGATATTTCCGGGCGACGGATTCATCTCGAAGCCCGAGAACACTGCTTTGGCTCGTGCGTCATACGCCCGCATGAGGTGGATGAATCGGTCGGCGGTTTGCTTCGTTGTACTCCGGTTCATCAATTCCTGTTCCACGCCGCACAGCTCCGGGAATTCCGAAAGAATCGTGCGGCCGCCCGATGCTACGACAAGATCGGAGGTGTGCCCGATCGCGGGATTGGCGGAAATTCCTGAAAATCCGTCCGAGCCTCCGCATTTCAGTCCGACGCAAAGGCGCGAAATCGGTACGGGGACGCGCTCGCACTTGTTTGCTTCGACCAATCCCCCAAAAGTTTTTTGAATCGCTCGAGAGAGCATGGCGAATTCGGTGCCACTTTGCTGCTGCTCGAAGACGAATAGAGGTTTTTTGAAATTGGGATCGCGCTTCTTCAATTCTTCGCGAAGCACGGCGACTTGCGAATGCTGGCATCCTAGACTCAACACAGTCGCTCCGGCTACGTTGGGGTGATGCAAATAGCCGGCGATGAGAGCGCACAGGTTGTCGGAATCTTCACGAGTTCCGCCGCATCCGCCTTCGTGGATCAGAAACTTGATTCCATCCACGTTGTGGAAAAGTGTTGATGCCCGGCGCAGAGGTTGCGCCTCGGCCGCTCGATACGCTTCGATCTCGTCAAACTTGCGCTCGCGAAATAGCCGCGCCAAATCCGCAACCTGCTGGCGATACACCGGAGGCGGCGCGAACCCAAGTTCCTCTTCAAATGCTTGTTTCAACGTCGCGATGTTGCGGTTCTCGCAGAAGACCAGCGGAACGACGAGCCAATGGTTTCGCGTTCCCACCTGGCCGTCCGGACGTAGGTAACCCAAAAACTTGCGCTGCTGCCATGCTGAGATGTCCGGGGCCGTCCAATGAAAATCCAGCGCCCTGTCTTCGACCGCCGAAGTGTCGTGGCGCAGATTTCGAGTGGTCAGCGCCTGCCCGCGACGCAGCGGCTCGGCCGCCTTTCCGACGACAACGCCGTACATTATGACGCGATCGCCTTGCGCGAGGTCTGTGGTGACAAATTTGTGCTTCGCGGGAACTTCTGAAACTAATTCGAAACTCGTCCCGGAATCATTGACGGTGTCGCCCTTCCCCAAATCGGTCAGGGCGATCAACACGTTGTCCCGAGGATCAATTTTAAGAACCCTGTTTTGCACGCCTGCAACCTCGAACCGCTTCGCGCTGGTCCTAATATTCCTAGCACTTTCGAGAAGCGGAAGAAACCCCGTCACGTTCAGCCCGCTTCTCCATCTTTTTGGCATGCAGAATTCCCGGGTGTTTTTTCAGTAGGCGCCACATCGTGGATCGTTTCTCTTGCGTCTGCGAATTCCGCAAGTGCATATAACAAGCCAGGACTTGAAATTCAAGGGAAAAGACGTATATTTCACATGTTGAAAAGTGAAATTGGGCCGGCCGCCAGTAAAATCAGCGCCACGCGGCTAGCGGCATCAAAGGCATAATCCGATGATTCGAGCCAAAGAATCAAAATCCGCGCCCGTCGGCGTGGTCTCCAAAATTCTAAAAATACTCGAAGCTCTGAGCACATCGCCGTCCGGTCTGCAGCTCAAGGAAATCGCCGGACAGACGAACATCAATAAGAGCACCGCGTATCGTTTTCTGGCGCATCTTGAGACCGAGGGCTATCTGTTTCGAGACGATTTGGGCGCCTATCTGGTCGGTCCGAAACTTGTACGATTAGGTTCGGGCGCGACTTATCAGGCGGCGCTTCGAAAAATCAGCCGGCCTGTGCTTCAGCAACTTTGGAAAGTGACGAACGAGACCGTCAACCTGGGAATCCTCGATGGTCACGACGTGTATTACGTGGACGTGGTGCAGAGCCCACACCCATTTCGAATGGCCTCGCCGGTTGGATCGTGGCGCCCGGTCTATTGCACGGCGATGGGCAAGGCGCTGGCCGCGTATCTTCCCGCCGGCGAAAAAGAGCATGTGTTGTCGTCCATTCGATTCGAGCGCTTCACGCCTCATACGCTCACGCGCTTGCCGCAACTCCGGAAAGAACTGGAGAAGGTGCGTCAACGCGGCTACGCGCTCGACGACGAAGAGGCCATTTTGGGGGCGCGCTGCGTGAGTGCGCCCATTCTGCATGATGAAGGAAAAGTGATGGCGGCGATCAGTGTCGCGGGCCCGACGACGAGAATCGCACGCGACAAAATTCGCGAGTTCGCCGGTGAGGTGGTGGCCGCGGCGCGAGCAATCGCCACCCGTCTTGGCGCTTCTGAATCTTAAACCGGTCTGCGTGCTTTATTCGGCGCTGAGCGCTAGGGTTACTACCAGCCGCCGCGGGCCGTGCGCTCCCATCACCAAAATCTTCTCGATGTCTGCGGTGCGGCTCGAGCCGGTGATGAAACACAGGTAAGAATTCTTGTTCGCTATTCCGCGCTCGCGGATGCGCGCGAAGGCTGCATCCAGATCGGGGACAAGTTGCGTGGCTTTTGCCACCACAATGTGAACTGGCGCGACTAATGGCGCTCCGCGTCCGCCGCACTCCGCCGAAACGAGCACCGAGCCCGTCTGTGCCACCAGCACCTCCGCCATCGTGATCGCCGCTTGGGAGGATTCGCTTGGGCCGCTCTTCGATCCGCCGTTCGTTGCGGATGCGCTCGACCAACGGATGTTGTGCATGTTCCACGCTGGCGCCATGGTGCGCAGCTCCGGCGAGTCCTGCACAAAAATCTCTCCCGCAGGAAGCTCGCTTAAGATTTTCGAAATTGCGGCGGCGCTCGCGCTCAAATTCGCCGTCGTGACGCATTCCGTGTTGTTGCCTGCGCATTCTTTCTGAAACCGCTCGAGAGGGTTGGCAACCGGCGCGAACGCGGGATCATTGGTGCTGGGCGCATGCGCCGATGACGGCGAAGCCAGAGCCCTCTTGATGCGCTCGAGAATTCTCGCGCGGCTCGGATTGTCAGTTCGTTCCAATGCCTTTTCTCCAGAGCGAGCGGAAGGACTTGGCGGGGATGGGCGGCGCGGCCCGATCTTTAGTCCACGGCCGCAGCGGATCAAGCATCGAGCGTTCCAGTCCGACTGCATAGACGACGCGCAAGGCCGCGCGGCCGACTGCGCCCAAGAACGAGAAGCGTCCCGCGCTCATGGCGGCCCAGCGCCAAAGCTTGAACGCGACGCGCTCGGTTAGCGGCCGATGGGCTTCATTCACTGCGTTGCGCCGGTTGTGCAATAGATGATGATGCAGGTCGATCTTCACCGGGCACACGTCTGTACATGCGCCGCACAGCGACGACGCGTACGACAAGTGTTGGAATTCATCGAGGCCGCGCAGATGCGGAGTCAGCACACTTCCAATCGGGCCTGGATATGTCGTGCCGTACGTGTGTCCGCCGACGGTGCGGAATACCGGGCACGCGTTCAAGCACGCGCCGCATCGGATGCAGTTCAGCACTTCGCGCTGTTCGGCATCGGCAAGTAGTTCGCTGCGGCCATTATCGAGCAGAACGACGTGAAACTCCTCCGGGCCATCCGTCTCGTTCGGCCCGCGTGGCCCACCGATCAAGGTGTTGTAGCAAGTGATCGGCTGGCCGGTGCCAGACGTGGCCAGCACCGGCCACAAGATCGCGAGATCCTCGAGCCGCGGAATTACCTTTTCAATTCCTGCGATGGCTACGTGTATGCGCGGCAGGCTCGTGCCCAGATCGGCATTGCCCTCATTGGTCGTGATCGCGATCATGCCCGAATCCGCCACCAGAAAATTCGCCCCGCTGATGCCCATCTCCGCCGCGAAAAAGGTGCGCCTTAGCCAGATTCGCGCGGCGGCAACCAGTTCGGATGGGTCCTGGGTATCGACGCCTCCGAGCTTTTCCTTGAAAAGGGCGGAAATATCCCCCCGCGTCAGATGCATCGCGGGAGTGACGATGTGGTAGGGTGGTTCATTCCGCAGTTGTACGATGAACTCTCCCAGGTCGGTCTCGTAAACTTTGATGCCTTGCTTCTCGAGCGCCGGAGCAAGGTGAATTTCCTCCGCGACCATGGATTTCGATTTCACGATAGTGCGAACGCCCCGCCGGTGCGCCAGATCCGTGATATACGTGCGCGCTTCTTCCGAGTTTTCAGCCCAGTAAACGTGCCCCCCGCGCGCCTTCACTTTCTCTTCGAATTCCAGCAGATAGTGATCGAGGTGATTTACCGCCTCCGATTTGACCTCGCGGCACTGTTCCCGCGCCGCCTCCCAATTGAAAAATCGCGCGCGGCCCCGCTCAAATGCTTCGTTGTACTTGTCGATGCCTTGCCGGATGATATGTCGATGCCCCAAGTCGGTGGACTTGGTCACCGCTTGGCGGAGGAATTCCGAGGCAGCGTTGCTCATCGCGCCATCCCAGACGCAGCGGTTCGAGAATCGAGTTCGTTTGCGGCTTCCGTGCGCGCGAGGATACTGGCGAGATGCAGCGTGCGCACCGGCGAGTTTTGTCTCTGGAGAATGCCTGCGATGTGCATCAGGCAACTCGGATCGGTCGAGGTCAAGTATTCGGCGCGTGCGGCCACTGCGCTCGCGGCCTTCTCCTCACCCATCGCCGCGGAAATCATGTTGAACTTCGCGGCAAATGTGCCGCCAAAGCCGCAACAATCTTCGCAGTATTGCATTTCGACAAGCTCGAGCCCGCGCACATTCCGCAGAAGTTGGCGCGGCTCCTGCTTGAGCCGCAACTCGCGAAGAGCGTGACACGCGTCGTGGTACGCCACGCGATAGGGAAACGACGCGCCGACATCCTTCCTCTGCGCGACCTTCACGAGAAACTCGGAGAATTCGAAGACGCGTTTGCCGAGTTGCCGGGCTTCGTCGCGCAGTGCTGTGGCAGCCAGCAATTCGGGATAGAAATTCCGCACCATGGTGGTGCAAGAACCTGACGGGCAAACCACCGCCTCGGCCGATCGAAAGACGCGCACGAAGCGCTCGGCGAGCGGCCTCGCATCGTTCCAATATCCGGCATTGAACGCTGGCTGGCCGCAACACGTTTGCTCTCCGGGAAAATTGATTTCATAGCCGATGCGCCGCAGCACGCTAGCCGTATCCACGCCCACTTGCGGCATCAGTTGGTCCACGAAGCAGGGAATAAAGAGCGCGACTTTCATTTTCGAAGGGATTGGATATTGAATGGCCCTGAAATCATTACCGAAAGTGTTTACGACGTTCGTCTTGGGGTTGTCCAGCGATTTGTGACGTGCCGTGGAGCATTTCAGCTTTTGAAACGCAGCGCGCAAATACTGGAATGCGCTTGACTCTCGATTCGAGCCGCGATTAGCTAAGACCTCGCATTTCGCTTCGACTCTAAATCGAGGCCGCTAACATTTCGAAGTCACGAGAAGGCAAGAAAAGGAAACCCGCAGCATGAAACTCATTCGATTCGGCGAGCCGGGAAAGGAAAAGCCCGGGTTGCTTCTCCCCGACGGGGCCCGTGTGGATGCGTCGAGCTTCGGTTGCGACTACAACGAATCGTTCTTCGAGCGTGACGGACTTGCTTCACTGCGAAAATGGTTCGAGGCCGGCGTTTCGGCCGCTCCACGCGTGGATTCATCGGTGCGTCTCGGCTCGCCAGTCTGCCGGCCGAGCAAAATCGTCTGCATTGGCGCCAACTTCTACCAGCACGCCATCGAGAGCGGACTCGAGATTCCGAAAGAGCCGGTAATATTCTTCAAGTCCACCACGTCTCTAGCGGGACCAAATGACAATGTGATCATTCCGCGCGACGGCAGGAAGGTGGACTGGGAAGTGGAACTCGCCCTAGTCATTGGAAAGAAGGCCAGCTACATCCCGAAAGATCGCGCGTTCGAATACATCGCCGGATACGTCCTTCACAATGATTACTCCGAGCGAAGCTTCCAGCTCGAGCGCGGCGGTCAGTGGGTAAAAGGGAAAAGCGCGGATACATTCGCTCCGCTCGGGCCATTTCTTGCGACGCGCGACGAGATTTCCGATCCAGGGCATCTAAATATGTGGCTCAAGGTAAACGGCGAAGCGCGGCAAAAAGGCGCGACCTCCGATATGATCTTCGATGTGCCCACGCTCATCAGCTACTTGAGTGACTTTATGACGCTGCTGCCCGGCGACGTGATCAGTACCGGAACTCCCGCAGGCGTCGCGCTCGGGATGCGCCCTCCGAAATATTTGAAGCCCGGAGATGTTGTAGAGTTGGGGATCGATGGCCTGGGAGAATCGCATCAAACTCTGGTCGCGTGGAAACCGTAGATCCCGCGCTGCGTGCCTCCGTTGACAAAATGAAACGCTCTCCGCTCCTGCGATTGATCACTGCGTCTTCGGTATGGATCACCATTGCCGTCCTCGCTTCTGCACAGGCGCAGCATCCTCAGCCACATGAATCGCCCCCGGCAAAATCCGGCGCCGTTCAATTTGAAGACATCGCGCACCAAGCTAAACTGACCGCACTCGATGTCTATGGCGGCGAGAAAAAAAAGGAATTCATAATCGAAACCACCGGTAACGGCGCCGCAATCTTCGATTATGACAACGACGGCTGGCCCGACATTTTTCTTCCGAATGGCTCGACGGTAGAAGGCTTCGCGCCGGGAAGCGCGCCCACCGGCCATCTCTACCACAACAATCACGACGGCACTTTCACCGATGTAAGCGCGAAAGCCGGCCTCTCGCGCGCGGGCTGGGGACAAGGCGCCTGCACCGGCGATTACGACAACGACGGCAATCTGGATCTGCTCGAGACTTTTTGGGGACAGAATGTGCTGTTTCACAACAACGGAGACGGCACGTTCACCGACGTCACCGAAAAAGCCGGCCTGAAAACGCCCAGAGACGAATGGAGCACCGGCTGC
>Ga0209655_10000975_pt1 | contig 10726 bp, 7 predicted proteins | sample BogFormECP03_OM2_FD_188236 | JGI IMG/M metagenome (GOLD analysis project Ga0209655, IMG submission 188236) | Bog forest soil microbial communities from Calvert Island, British Columbia, Canada - ECP03_OM2 (SPAdes) (version 2) | ecosystem: Environmental > Aquatic > Freshwater > Wetlands > Bog ...
TCACAATCGCAATAAGAGCGGCGACCGTGAGTAAAAACTGACCGATTTTCCGGACCATGGTGTCTCCTTTGTGGGAATGTCACAGGGATGCCCGGATCGGTTGGGAGGACACGGCCAGCCCTTTTTGTGCGGGTAAGATACCACCGGAGGACATTAACTGTGAAGGAAATTCGATCTTTGTTTCTTGCTACACTCGCGTCTTCGCCCCATTATCTCTCGCCTGAATGCTTCGCGTACTCAGCTTTTGCGGCCATGTATGCTACTGCCATTCCGATAATAGGAAGAAGCGGGATGCGGGGCCTCTAGCCTCCAAGCGTAAATATGACGGGCAAACTAGTTTCTACTTCCGTAGGTTCGCCCGCAATTAGGAACGGCCGGTACTCCCATTTGAGAACGGCGTCGATTGATGCTTTCCGCAATTCATTCGGTCCGCTAATGGCTTGGGCATTTGTGACACGACCGTCTTTTCCGATCGTAATGTGCAAAACGACGGTACCAGTAATGCGGTCTGCCTTGGCGTTCTCGGGATAATGTGGCAAAACCTGCCTTAGCAGCAGTGCTGTCATGGTCTTCTCGGGCATTACGACCTTGCCACTCGGGATTCGGACCGCGTCAGGGGGAGGCATAAGGTCCGAATCGTTAACTTGGGGCGCTTCCTCGATGCTGTCGATGTGGAGGACAAGGCGCGGCTTGCCCGCGTTGAGCACGCGAATGTCCCGAGCCAGAAATTGTCCCTGAAACGTGAAGATATTGTTGTAGACGGTCACGTTCCTGCCTCCGGGAGCATTCGCAAAGCGGAGGATCGGCTTGTCCGGCTGAAAGCAATAAACGTCACTACTGAGAAAGATCCAATCCGCCTTTAGCGTGACGCATTGAAGATTTACTTTGTCCACAGAACGATGGTTGCTTTCCAGACGAAAGCCAGTGAAGTTCAAAGCGACCGGGACTGGCTCGATAATCTCGAGACGAAGCGTGGTTTCTTCCGGGCCCGGCCAGTTCTGGTTTCCGCTGCGATACAGACCATGATCGGTAGCAAAGTCCGTTTGTGCAAAAGTTGGACTTGCATAGCTGCGTTTGTATTTTTTATCTGAAACCCACAATTCTTCGTAGGCTCCAGAGTCTCTAGAATGTCCTTTGTCGTCGAAGATTTGATAACTCGCCCGAAGATGCCAGGGTATTAGGCTAGCGCCACCAAGGCCGTTGATCCTCGCTGCCATATTCAGAATCGCGGCCGAATCTTTGGGCATGGTTAGTGTGACTTGCGCGGATGATGTGTCGGTTGGAGTTGAATTCTGTACGGGTGGAGGGTGCGGCGCGTCTCGCGTTCGCGGCGCGGACCCCAATAGGAGAATGATCAGCAGGACAGTGTTAGCAAGAGAAAATTGCATAATAGAAGGCCGCTCCTCGGTAGATCCGCGTCACGCTCAGTTGTCGAACGCTGAATCTTACCTGAAGCTAAACTGTTTTCGTCGAGAAACACGCATGCGGCGAGGCGGAGCTATGTGGGGGGACGGGAAGGAGCCCGCGACGACTTAGGGCGGGAACCAAGCCGAGGAGTCGGCGTCGGAGAACTGGATGCGGAAGCCTCGCGCAAATTGCATGTCAGGAATGATCCGAAGTCGTGGACTGCGCCTCGTATAGATCCAGGTCGCGCTCAATACTGCGCAGGACTTCATCGCTAATCTTGTCTTCGTTGCGGAGATGGAGAAGCGCGGCGCGCTGCAGAGAGCGGACGTGCCCGGACAGCTCCCTGAATCGGGCGTAATCCTGCGGCCGATCGCCGCTCTCCGCGAACACTTTGCCTTTCAATAAGTTCAACTTGTGATGCTGCATGCGGATGAGCTCGTCATAGACCGAGGCAAATTCGGGGGCATCTTGTTCACGAGCATGCTCAAGATACGCGAGGGCTGCTTCGATCATCGCGGTGCGCGCTTGTTGTTCCTCGGGATTCTTGCCCGCAGGAACGGTAACTCCCAATCGGCGAATCAGAGGCGGCAGCGTGAGTCCCTGGAACACTAGAGTTACGAATATGACGCAGAATGTCAGGAAAATGATGATAGCGCGATGTGGGAAAGGCGTGCCGTCGTTCAGTTTTATCGGTAGAGAAATCGCTGCGGCCAGCGCCACCACTCCGCGCATTCCAGCCCAACCCACTATAAAAATCGCGCCTGCAGAGGGGACCTTCTCCGGCTGGCCCAGCAGGCGGCGCCGAATGAAATACGAAATCCGCGCGCCGGGGAATACCCAGAGAAGACGAAGCGCAATTACCAAGCCGCTGAAAAGCACGCCTGTCAGTAAAACCTTGCCCACGCTCGCGCCGCGAATGTCAGAGAGAATATAAGGAAGTTGCAACCCAATAAGAATGAAAACGATGCCGTTCAACGCGAAATTGAGGGTTTCCCACACAGCCGCCGCTTGCAGTCGTGCGCGCGTGGAAAGATAGATCGAGGATTCGTGGCCAAGATACAGACCGCACACCACGGTTGCCAGCACCCCCGACGAGTGAACGCTTTCAGCGGCCAGATAAGCGAGATAGGGTGTAATGAGGCTGATCGTGATTTCGATCGGCGCGTCATCGATTTTCTTCTCAACCCAATAAATGATTTTACCGATCGCGAATCCGATCGCGACGCCGCTGGCGATTAGATACAGGAGCCTGCCGATCTGCGAGCCGGCCGAGGGCACATTTCCGGTCACCACGATTGCGATAGCGAACTGCAAAGCGACCAAACCGCTGACATCGTTGACTAAGCTTTCGCCTTCGATGACGTCGCGAATTCTGCTCGGCAAGCCAATCCGCCGGGCAATCGATGTGGCGGCGATAGCATCGGTGGTGCAAATCACCGCTCCGAGCACGAGTCCCAGGTGCCAGTTAAATCCGGGAAGAATCCAGGGAACCACCGCGGCAACGCAAAATACCGTGAAACCGACCAGGCCGAATGCGAGCATCGAAATGCTGACCAGGTTGTAACGGAAGTCGCGCCAGGAAGTCTGGAAGGCCGCGGAAAAAAGCAGCGGTGGGAGAAAAACAAGAAATACAACCTCGGGATTCAGCTCCGCATGCGGCATGTGCGGCACCAGGCTGAGAAACAGGCCGCCAATCACCAAAATGATCGGGTAAGGCGTTCGAAATCGCTTGGCGAGAAGTGCGAGTACCACGACAAGAATCAGAAGAAGAATCAGGACTGGTTCGAAGTGTTGAATGTTGCGTCCGTACATGTTCGCCGCGAACAGTACGATATCCTAGTTGTCTGCTCATCGCACGCGCTTCGAATAATCGAGTGCGAGCCGCTGCAATTCGCTCGCCTGAACAGCGCGGAGCCGCTTGACCCTGCAGGCGAATCATTATCGCTTAACGCTGGGCTTATCAGACGAACGGGATTTCACATGTCCGGTGCGGTGGAGTTATTTTGCGAGCGGCGAAGGGTGGGAAGGCCAGCGGCGGCCTAGGGCTCGGATTAGGCCGCCGCTGCGCGGGACGAAGCTGGCGAGATTCGCGTCTTAGAGGCCGGAACCGACGTAGCCGTTTTCGGCGGTTCTGAAACCCATGTTGGACACTTCTGTTGTCACTCTTACGGGCTCGAGGCTCGGCTTGTTTGCACCCTTGGCCAGGAATGTAAGCTCGTATTGGTGCTTCAAGCTGAAGCTCACGTCCGCCAAATACGGAGTGATGTCAACAGGAGCGCCGTAACCGAGGTAGTAAGTTTCTCCGCCAGTTGCTTGAGAGAGCAGATCGAGGCCGGTCTGCGAGAGAGTGGTGCGGAACGAACCGCGGCCGCCAGAACCTGCTGTAGGTGTGTAAATCGAATAGATGATGAACCCGCCGCGTTGCGCGCGATTCATAGCCTCGTCGAGGTAAGGATTCGTATAAGGATTATCCGAAAATCCGTCGCCGAGAGAATCGATCCCGCTGGTGAACATCAGGATTTCCCGGCGGTCCGCGGTCTGCGGCCATTTCTTCATCAGGTCAGACAGCGCCAAGTAAGGGCTCGGCGCTCCCGCCGCGGCGCCGATGGGCAACCGCAACGCTTTTTGTGCCAAGGCGTGGTCGGTAGTCAATGCTTGGGCCGTTGTGACCGTGCCGTTGTGCATATAACCGATGCCGATGGATGTGCTGGCCGGCTGTTCGTCGATGAATTGCGCGATGCTGGGGAATTGCAAGGCGAGGCCGTCCCGCGCAGAGTCGTCTATCAGAATGAAGAGCTGCAATCCGGCGCGGTCTCCCTGCAGAGGAACCCAGCTCGTGACCATGTTCCGTTTGTCGCGCTGGTACACTTGGACGTCAGCTTCTGCTACCACTGGAACTTCTGCGCCGTGGCGCGCCTTCACCGTCACGACCATTTTTACCGGCACGTCGGTAGTTGAAGTGTTTGGCTTGTGCGGTGCGGCTGGTGTCGGCAAAGAGACCGCGCCGAGAATTAGGCCCAACATTGCTCCCAAGATTACCGAGTGTTTCGCTATCGAATTTTTATTCACGTTTAAGATTCGCATCGTCTGATCCCTTCCCTCGAAATCGAGAGTTTTAAGTGGGTGTCGGCGCCAGCGTCGTTTGCACGCGGCTGGGCTGGGTGACACCGTTTCGCCCACATATATAGGATGCGGCCAACGCAGTATAGGGTACGCCGGAACTGGACGCTAAGTGATAGAACACAAGCATCTTAAGAAAGGGATTGGGAGCGGGGACGGATATCTAAGGGACTATAAAGACCATGGTGGCTTTGAAAGGGACGGGCTTGCCGGCTTCGAGATAGGGAGAAAACTTCCAATGAGCAATCGCGTTGTAGGCTGCGGAGAATAGCATCGAATCTTCCTTCGACCCCGGGGATGCGCCCAGGAAGGTGCCGTCATCGTCCACGGAAATCATTACTTCAACTCTTGTTCCGCGTCGGGCTGTGGACGGAAAAACGGGATCGACTTTGTTTGCGGCCAGCTTGCGCGCTGCTTCATCCGAGAGCTCGGTTATTGGAGGCGCGGGTTCGACGTGCACCTTGAATGGGAAGCCCATCAGCGCCGTTACTTGCACCGGGACGCCGTTGACAACAGGCGGCTTCAATTTCCACTTGAGCAAAGCTTCGTGCAGAGGCTCGTCGAGACCAGTGTTGTCGCAGCCGGCAGGGAACTCCTCGCGAACATTTCCGTTGCGGTCCGCCGATACGAATGCGCCGCATCCGCCAGAATCCTGACCGCCGACCACTGTGGGCCAGGCGATATCTGCGCTGCCGATGACGAGGCTGCGCATGGCGTCTTCGCCGATGCGCAGGACCTGGATACGGTCAGCGGCCGGAGTGGTCGTTTTCACTTCGAAAAGTGATTCGCCCGCAGCGTCCTTCAAGTCGCCCTGGAATGGAGGCAAGGGATCGAGCAAAGTGACCGCAGCCTCGATTTCGCTTTTGTACTCGGGCTCGGTGACGATGCGGCGTGCCACCTGCTTGTCTCCGAACTTTTGATAATCCCTGTACTCTGCATAGTTGCCCTTGGTGAATACGGATCGCAGGCGACCATTCCCCTCAAAACAGACCATGATCCGATCGACACGAAAGTGCAGGTCTCCGCACACGTGATCGTTTGCTCCGCCGGATGGCTCGGCGATTTCCTGTTTCGTCTGCTTGAGCTGGGCTGCGAACGGCACCGGGTCGAAGACGGCTGTGACGACTTGATAGAGCCAGTAAGGATAATAGTCGCCCGTGTTGGTTTCGGAGATGGCGCTGCCATTTACGACGAGCGTTTGCGAGAACGCAGGCGACTGGATTGTGCGCCGGTATTTTTCAGCGGAGACCCAGTATTCCTCGACTTCGGCATGACGGTCGGATTGCGGATTGGTGGTTTCGCGAATCGAAAACTTAATATGAAAAGGCGCGCTTCCAGGAAGCGTCAACTGCGATTTGCGCAGGGCGCGATCTGTGGCGTCGCTCAGCCGGATTGTGCGGCGCGTTTGAGCGGACGTAGGAACGGCGACCAGCATGATGAAGAGGAGGGTGGGCAGTGCGAAACGCATGCGTTTTTGACCCTTCTGGCGCGAGCAAGCCGCGCGGATGGAGGCGGCAGCATTCTACACGGGAAATAACGAGTTGAATAATTGAATGTGGCGTCCTCAGAGGGCGACGCCGAAGTTGGCAGGTTTGGGCGGCGGAAGGGGGCGGGATGGGCGAGCGAAAGAATTATTAGCTAACTGGGGCTACTTCGGGCCGAAGTCGAAGCGAGTCCGTTGATTCTGGATATAGTTAGACTAGGAGATTCTAACTGTGCTACGCGCTCGTCGAGGTGCTCAGGGTATTTTGCTGGACTATTTCCGCGGCTTGCTGGGTAGCCTCGCAAGTTTTGCGTCGGCTGGCGCTGTGGCGTCAAGCTCCACCGAGCGCCGCGATAACAATCGCGCGCAGGACCGTTCCGCGCTGGAACATCGAGGCATCGTTCGCGTGGCGAGCGGTATGGTTGCAATCTTCGCTCTGCTGAGTATTTGTGCGTGCAACGGCGGTTTTGAAGGCACGAAGCCACTGCCTCCGACGATTATCACGCAGCCGGTAAGCCTGACAGTGGAAGTTGGACAGACCGCGACGTTTAGCGTGACGGCGACGGGCGCGGGAACGCTGACCTATCAGTGGTACAAGAACGGAGTGGCGATCAGCGGCGCCACGTCAAGCAGCTACACTACGCCGCCCGCAGTGTTGGGCGACAGCGGTTCGATTTTCACGGTGACCGTGTCGAATGCGTTCGGCACAGTAACAAGCAATGGTGCGACGCTGACTGTGCTGCTCCCGCAGGCCAGGAGTCTTGTACCCAGTTCGGCAACGCCGCCGTACAACTCCTCCGTAGGACTGGTTCCCACATTCTCGGGCGGGACGGGCGTTATTGGTTCGACGGGCGTCGGGAGTTCCGATATTACTACGTCGGCCGTGAGCGGCTCGTCGTACCCGACTCCACTTTTGACTTCCCCAAAGACTTACACGCTGACGGTTACGGATTCCAAAGGGAACGTTGCTTCCACCACATGTTTGGTCACCCCAACGATGGTGACGATTACTCCGATTTTGCCGGCGAATCAGACCACCGCGCCGGGACTAATCACTTTTACTGCCACGGCAAGCGGCGGCGTGACGAACAACTTAATCTTTAGCGCGAGCGTTGGAACTTTCAACGCTAACGTATGGACTTCTCCGACTGCTGTGGGCACCTACACGATCACGGCTACGAGCGTGGACGAACCTTCGGTCTTCGTTACAACCACGGCTTCGATCAGCGCTCCGGTGATTATGAGCCAACCGACTAGCCAGCACGTTTGCACCGGGGGGAGCATCGTGCTCAGTGTGACTGCTACGTACCCAGCCAGCTATCAATGGAGCTTTAATGACGTGCCGATTACGGGCGCCACGAGCGCGACTTACACCGTTCCGGCGGCCGCCGCGGGAGATGCAGGAAATTACAGCGTCACGGTGACGAATGGAGCGGGAAGCGTGACTTCGAATATTGCCGTGGTGGCGGTGGGATCGACGATCACGTCGAACCCCGCGAATCTCACGGTCCTTCCTACGCAGACGGCTATGTTTGCAGTGGCGGCGCAAGGGCTGCCCCCGTTCACGTATCAGTGGTATCTAATCGCGTCCGGCGCCACGAGCGGAACGGCGATCACCGGCGCAACCTCCAGCACATACATCACGCCGGCTGTGGACACGACTTTCAATGGCGATCAGTACTACGCGACGGTTACGGATTCCTGTGCGACTCCACTTACCAGCAGCGCTGCGACGCTAACCGTGGTGGCGGGAAATGCCGCGCCGACGATCGTTACTCAGCCTGTCGGTGAAAGCGTTGCGCCAGGAGATACGACATCGTTTACCGCGGTGGCTTCCGGCACGCCAACGCTTACTTATCAGTGGTATGTCATCCCCGCCGGACAAACGACCGGAGTTTTGGTATCGGGAGCCACTTCCGCCAGCTACACCGTGCCGGGCGCGGATACCGCGGTAAGCAACGATCAGGATCAGTATTACGTCATCGTGACCAACAATTACGGGCAAGCAGTTTCCCAACCCGCGCCGCTTGCAGTTGGCGATGGAATCCTGCTTCAGATCACCGGACAACCTGTCACTCAATATGTCCTTGTGGGCGCGTCCGCGACGTACCAAGTGACGGCGGTTTCCAATCTTCCGCTGACCTATCAATGGTTCGAAGCGGCGCCCGGCAGTTCCGTATTTACAGCGGTACCGGGAGCGACCGGCTCGACGTTCACACAGACTGACGCAACTCTCGCGGAGTCCGGTTCCGTTTTTTATGTTGTGGTGAGCAACGGCAGCACCACGTCCGTGGTCAGCGTCTCGGCGGGTCTCTTTGTGGGACCTTTGTCGGTCCCGGGAGATCTTTGCGACACGAATTGGTCACCGTTGGACGACACAACGCCCGGCTCGGCGGAATGCAGTTTCCAATTAACACCCGCGACAAACGATCAGTTGGGAGAAATTGTGTGGCCTGACCTGATCTCCACTGGCGACATCCAGCTCAGCTTTACCATGACGCTGAGCAATCCGAGTGCTACTCCGGCCGATGGTTTTACGTTGGTTTTTGGCGATCCATCGCTTGGAGCGACGCCGACGAGCTTAGGGACGCCGGGCATGGGATTGGGGGCGAGCGGAATTCCGGGCAGCTTGTTCGGATTTGACACCTATCACAACGTGGGCGACCCAATGGTTCCATATGTTGGCGTGGGAAGAAGCGACGCGGGACTGTTCGAAAACCCCTGGTTCAACGTGAACACCAGCATTCCGACGCTGGTCGCCGTGGGCCAGTCAATTTCACACGACTACACCATATCGATTATTCAGGGGCAAATGACGGTGACGCTCGACGGAGTGCAGGTGATGTCCGGAAGCGTGACGCTTCCAGCCGTGGCTTATATGTATTTTACCGCGTCGACAGGAGGATCTTTCGAGCAAGCGGTGATCAGCAACGTGGCAGTCAGCATTTCCGTGCCATCCAATTAATGAAGCGCGTTTGAGGAGAATTGCGAATGCGATCGCTTGTTGTAGCAATTATTTTATTATTCGCGGGAACATCGGCGGCGATGGCCCAGGACTCGTCATATCACGGGGACGCCGCGGCGACTTACGAATGGGTACGCACCAACGCTGGTCCCGGACAGTGCGGCTGTTTTGGGCTGAACGGCGGCGGCGTTTCGGGCTCATGGAATTTTCATGGCCCCTGGTCCGCGGTTGTAGATTTCAGCGCCGGGTACGCGAGTAACGCGCCGACTGCGGGAAGCTCGTTGACCTTAACCTCGTATTTGGCCGGTGCGCGTTACAAACTTCCGCAACCGTGGCTGGAAGGGAAACATAAACCAGAACCCTTTGCCCAAGTACTTTTGGGCGGCGCGCACGCCGGAGGCGGAGTAGCAGGGGTAGGCGAGGGTTTTTCGTTTGCTGCTCGCATCGGCGGGGGCATCGATGTGCCGCTGAGTCCGCGGTTCGCGGTGCGAGTGATTCAGATCGATTATTATCTGACCAACTTTGCGAACGCCACGAACGACCACCAAAACAATTTGCTGGTTGGCGCCGGCGTCGTGTTCCATTGGTCCCGGTAAGAATAATGGTGAAGCCCTAAAGTCTCGGCCGAGTCGTTCAGCTCCTCCCTGGCGGAGCGCGGCGTTTGAAATTGCAGAGAAACAGAGACGTTTCACGTCCTCCTCAGGCCAAGTTTCCGATTACTCCCGCTTTCACCGACGACTGGCAGGTGGCACTATTCCGTTCATGCGCAGATATTCCACCATCTGGCCGTAATGGTTGCTGGAGTGAGCCACCACATCAACGGCCAGTTGAAGGCGGTTCTTCTGACCGATACTTGGGGAAGTGGTCAGGGGCTCCAGCATGTTTCCTTCATTAATAGACGTGATGGCTCGATGCAGAACTGCGAACGAGCCTTTTACATATTCCATAATCTGGGGTTTTGATTGGACGGTGTCGGGGCCAGTCTCGGACATCTGGTCGGGAGTGGGAGTTTCGTTGAGGATATATGCAGCCATGCGGTAATTGTTGGCGGCCAAGTGCTTGATCTGTTGGGCGAAAGTGCGGACGCCTGTAAACTGGCCTGCGGTTGGCGCAAAAGAATACTTCTCCGCGGGCATGGCATCGGCGGCGGGAACGACCAGATTTTCTGTATTGGTAATCCAGAAGTCGAGCGCCTGGCTGACCGTGCGAATCGGCGCCGCTTCGCTGTGTTGCGCGCGCGCCGTGCCGCTGCCGGCCAGCAGGAGTGCAAGCGCCATAAGACAACGGAACGATTTCGTATTCATATACAGTCTCCTTGGAGTGCCGGCTTCCGTGGCCCGGCCGGCCCTCCCTTAAACCGTACAACTTCAAGTTGACTTTAAGTCAAGCGCTGTTTTTGCCATCCGAAATCGCGCTGGTCGTGAAAAACGGAGTGCTCTAGACTGCTGCCATGTCTCAATTGTCCATTTCTGAAGTAGCACGCCAGGTTGGACTTCGGGCGTCCGCAATTCGCTATTACGAGCAAATCGGGCTGCTCCCTGCGGCTCTGCGAGTGACTGGGCGGAGACGTTACGACGCATCCGTGTTCCACCGGCTTGCGATTATTCAACGGGCGCGACAACTCGGTTTTACGTTGGACGAAATCCGGCAGTTATTCTTCGGCTTCGGGCATGCCACGCGGGCTTCGGAGCGTTGGCGGAAGCTGTCCCGACGAAAGCTCGCGGACCTCGACAATTTGACGGGCGGGATAA
>Ga0209655_10000976_pt1 | contig 10719 bp, 16 predicted proteins | sample BogFormECP03_OM2_FD_188236 | JGI IMG/M metagenome (GOLD analysis project Ga0209655, IMG submission 188236) | Bog forest soil microbial communities from Calvert Island, British Columbia, Canada - ECP03_OM2 (SPAdes) (version 2) | ecosystem: Environmental > Aquatic > Freshwater > Wetlands > Bog ...
ATCTTCAAAAGACTCTTCCCAAAATATCGCAAGAAATGCTGTCGGAGATGATCGGCACAACGCGGTCTCGGGTCAATTTTTTCATGACGAAATTCCGCAAGATGGGCTTTATCCACTACACCAACGGCAAGATCCACATCGACAATTCCCTCCTGAGCGTCGTCCTGCACGACTAGATGACGCTTAACTCCATACGGAAAGATTCCGCTCTTCCGGGCAGCTACGGCTAATACGGAAAGTGTTCCAAATTGAACTGTTTTGCGGCTGACATTTTCGCATTCTGACCGAAATGAAGAAGAAAGAACTCACACCCAAACAGCAAGCCTCGGTCGCCTGTCCTACGTGTGGCGTGTCTGCCGGGGAGCGTTGTGTGCTGCATTCAGGCGGCCCGCGCTCGGAGCCCCACGTAGACCGGAAACTTGCCGCGATTGAAGCTATTGAAAGGAAATGATTCGGCGGGACGGTGCTTGATGATTCGTTCTATGCGGTCCGTTTACCGTACAAAGTTACCTTCCCATCTGCGACCACTGCGACGTAGCGTCCATCCTGAATAAACTGCATCACCTTCTTGCCCGCGCGAGCCAGCTGAGCCCATCGCGATTTAGTCTTGGGATTCTGCTCGATTCCGACAATCGAGTTTCCATCATAATTGAATACGACTTGCCGAAGCATCTTGGCCTTGCTTCGCGTGACGAGATAACGCTCTGAACCCCGCTTTACCACGTCAGCTTCATCCACAAGTGCTTGCTGCCATACGGAAATAAGCGTGCCGTCAAAAGAAGGTTTCACTTGAAGAACTCACCGGGCTGAATCAAATCCCTTGCGAACACTCGGAAGTGTCCATGCGCGGGGCAGTAGAGTTCAATTTCCCAATCAGAAGGTCGAATAACAGGTTCGTTGGTAATAGCATTCGTGTCGCCGCCGTACGGGCACTTGTGACCGCAGACAGGGCACGTCTCGTAAGAGCTTCCGTAGATGTGGACCACGTCGGACACTGGCTGGATTATACCGCCGACTACACAGCATACCGCCCCAAACGGGTATTCGGATCAGTTTGACCGGAGTGCGCTACGGCAATTTTCTTACGATTACTTCTTGGGTATCCACCTGCACCACAAAAACTTCGTTAGCGCTAATCGCTGCAATTTGTTCGAATTTTGCAATCGCTTTGTCGTGCCCCGCGACGGACAACCGCCATACGACTTTTCCATCCGAAAGTTTCTCGAAGATGTCGTAATCGGAATCCATATGGACACTCTTACAGACTTCTGTCATCACGCCGGGTCGCGTGAGACTGGGGGAGCCGAGAACGCACGAAGCCCAGTCCTTGCACACCGTCGCGCGTTCCCGTCTCGCAGCTAATGGTCGCTGCAATTCGTCTCTCAAACTATACGGTGAAGCCTGTATCACTGCGCAGCGCGCTGTCTGGGGAAGATTTCAATTGAAGAATTCATCTGACCCCGAGACGCGCTGAACTGTATTTCGGGAGCATCGAGATGTCAGTACGGCAGCGTACCGACCGGAATGCCGTGGAGCGTTACATTCTCCGTAATCGGTCGAGCGTCCCCTGGAGGCGCTATGTCCGTTGACTGGAAAGAAATCTTCATGCGGACCGCGAATGAATCAAATCGCGAGAAACTAACGAGCCTTGTGCGCGAGGCTGAGTTAGCAATCCTTCGTCGCCGCGAAGAACTCTGGCCTTCGCCTGACTCGCGCGAAGAGTTGAGTACGATGGCCGTCGCGATTGAGGCCTTACGGTCAATCCGAGTTCATCAACTTGGCGGCGAGCCTCCGACAGAATCCGCAGAGTTCTCCTAAGCGTCGGTCATCCCAGCCGATAATGGCAATGAACCCGCCAATTTTCAAGAAAATCGAGCGTGCCCAGTCGGTGATCGTTCATGGGCAACATTTGTTTCTCAAAGAGTGCGGGACATGCGGAACGGATTTCTACGGTGTTGAGAAGCAGACACGCTGCGACGAGTGCGCGAGAAAGAAGAGAAAGCGCGCCTCTTGAAGCGCGCGGTTGAAAAGGTACTGGGTGGATGGAAATCGTCAGGAGAGTTCTTTTACTTGCAATTGCACATTGGGGGCTGTCCATAGGCGTCGCGTTCCAAGTCCCACAAAGTGCTCCGTTCACGATCCATGTCACGAAGATTCAGCGGGTCAACGGGGGCTGCGCCGTTGACGCCGAGTCTGCTAGCATCCGGTTCAAGCTACGCTCATCAGTTCCCGCAGCGTGTGCGATGCTCAAGTCAGGGGAAAGCTACGAGGCTTTCAGAGCCATCACAAGGAATGACCCGAAAGATGAAACCAAAGACTCGTCCAGCCTTGTCATCGCCAACAACGTAAGAAACAGCCGCAGGCCGAGTGCAGTTTTCGCCATTGATTCTGAGGAATCCATCCCGCAGAAGTTAGAAACTGGCTCGACGCACGTGCTCGGTCGCATCCAATTGAAAGGAGCTGGTTTGTCCACGAAGTTTGAGGTGTTCACATGATTGAAAATCATCTGTGTGGAATGAAGGCTCGAAATGGGACGCTAATTTTCGTTTGCTCGACCTGCAAGGAACCGCCTAATTTCACGTTCGGGGCCCGAGATAAAGGCGAGCTGGTGTATCTGATGCTTTGTCCAAAGTGTGGACTTGTTCTCGCGGAATGGGATTCTCTTGAGGACAGACACCGTGAACTCAGTGAGTTTGGACAAAAACTGAGAATGCACCATTAGTGGCACTGGCTTGGTCGGTCGCGCGCAAAAGTGCTACGGTAACGCCGCTCGATATATGGCGGACCCCCGAAATTCGGCTGACCGTCAAACGGTGCATGAGGTTTACAGAATTCAATTGGAAGCGTGCCGCGAAGAATGGAAAAGACGGCATCCGAAACAGGACGCCCCGAAATAATATTATCAGAGACTCTCCAAGTCCTTTGCGTCAAGCTGAAGTCGATATTTGGAGGACTCCTCAAGTTGACTTTTGAAACTGGGTAAGAAATCTCGGCGGCTGTTGATGCTAAATTTGATTGTGCCGGTTACTCTGTCGGTCAGGCCCCGACTTCAGGTCCGATTGCTCCTCGATATCTCAGCCTGAAATTGAAAAGCTTTTCGAAGACGCGAAGTCCAAGCTTAATCCCAACTCTACATGCGAAGTCGCCCTTAACGCAGTACGTAGAATTCGTCAGCCTTTTCCGTACCGTTTGGATTCGTTACTGTCAGCACGGTGGTGAGCATTTTCCCGTCAGAGCCAAGCTTCATCACACGTTTCGTTTCCACTGTGCCGTTGGCAGACTGCTGTTTGATGGTCAACACCAATCGAGTGCCGTCTATATCGCCCCAACTGACACTGGCGGTGCCGGTTCCTCCGTTCTGCTTGACCTCACTGCCGTCGGTGGTCAAATCGAACACCTGGTCTTGAGTGCCTTTTCTTGTTTCAGTCATAATCTCGATGTGGAGTTTTGGCTCGTGATGCTCGATGGTCAGCGTCGTGCCCTTCGGAGCGGGAACTCCTTGGTCGAACCGACTCATCAACGGGTCTAGCTTCCAAGTCCCACTGAAGTCTGGCTTTCCCCCGGCCGCCAGCACAGTCCCGGCAACCATTGCAAAAATACAGATACCGAGAGTAATTTTCATGGCACCTCCTCTAAAACGGAGCGTCTCATTACCGTTCTGGATCGTTCGTCGGACGCGATTGTATATCCAACCTGGTTAGCGTTGCGCGAAATTGGCGCGCGAGTTCCTCAATCTAAACGAAACGCGGGATCCGTCATGTTTCAGTTCGAAGATGTAGTCGGGGTCGTTGAAGGGTTTGGTGACGCGGAGTCCATTGGACTAGGCGGGCGCACTGCCCAGAAGCTTTTCAAGAGTGCGTGACGGGATGATGAGCCTATCCTTCCTACGAGTTTGTCAGCGACATCACGGCTCTCCTGTCCGCTGTTGCCCGCTAGGATGGCTACCTTGATAGGCTGACTTTGCGCAAACATTGGGATCGCCATCAAAATTGCAACAGCACAAAATAAGCACTTCATTGCGCACCCGCCTTGCAAAGCCACTCGGTTTTAAACGCAGCTATCGCCAGACTGGCTGCGCCTCTTGTAAGTTCACCGGGATGCGCTTTCATATATGCGATGATGACCATCTTTATTTGATCGTCTGTAACATCATCCGGTACGCAGACGTCGCCGCCAGGGTACGACAGGGCCTTTATTCCTTGGGCTGCCATAGCTTTTTTAAAGGCTTCCTCGTTGTCCCGAAGCATTTGTTGCGTTTTTGCGTTACCTCCTGAAACCGTTTGTTCCGGGCGAATATTATCTTCTATCGCCATACCCTGCATGACGCCTGCGGCCCAATAGTTGCACACGACAGCCCACAACTCTTTGCCAGACCTGTTTAGAGAGAGCATGTAAACACTGCTATCGTCGCAATGAGACAGAAAGTCATTTCCGCTGTGATAGAAGGCGGGATCTTTCGGTGCTGGCTTGGGTTCCTGTGCGAAACTCGACGATGCAAGACAGATGGCGACTAACAGCAGGGTTATTTTCACGATTTACCACCTCTCACGATCCGATATACCACGAGAATGCAAGTCCATCCAGAGATATAAAGGAACGTAGTATCGGATGCTTCGGTGCTTACCAAAATGTTGTGGATAACATAGGCTGTCAGGGGATGGAACGGCTGAAGCTGGGAAGCAACCGATTCATGGAAGAAGCTGCCAAGATCGGATTCATCCATGACGAGACATCGGAGTGGCGCCTGCGATTGCCGGACGGCGTGGATCCCCCGGAGTAGCGCCGGCAGGCGCTATTCGATTCCATAAGCAGCTTCGGTATCTCGTATGACGAGTTTACGATGGCCCCGGGATTGATCGCCGCGATCGAAAAGTACGTCAGTTGAATCCGGTGGGGGTGAATCATGTTGTGGACGGTGATTGGACTGCTCGCGCTTATCGCGTTCCTTCAGTTCCTGATCTTACTCGAAGTGAACGCGTCGAAGGGCCTATTGGTGTGGTTGTGGCGCAGGAAACCGCCATAAAGGTAAAAAGAGGCCGACTACCCCGATAACTATCGAGGCTTGCTGGGAGTCGGAAACCTCGCGTCAATCCTTCGCATCAACTCGACGGCATTATCAATCGCATCGCGGAACGCCTTTTCCCGTGCGGGCGAGGGCCGGCGATCCAAGCCGGCCAATCGCCGAACCAGGAACATTCCGGCGACAAGAAAGATCAATTTCTTTCGGCCCTCGTCCATCGAGAAGACAAGATATCATCTTCGCTTTATGCTCGCCTACCAAGTCTTCGTTTCTCGGCCCAACAGAGTTTCATCCATCGCGGTTTTACTTTCATTGACTTGGCGGATTTCACAACCTAATATCTGCGCAAATGGCTGAGGGTCAATCTCTAATCGGCCAGACCATCTCGCACTACCGGATCATTGAAAAACTCGGTGGTGGCGGAATGGGTGTGGTTTACAAGGCCGAAGACACCAGCCTGCGCCGATTCGTTGCGCTCAAGTTTCTGCCGGACGACGTTGCACGGAATCCGCAGGCGCTGGAACGATTTCGCCGCGAAGCACAGGCACCGTCGGCGCTAAATCACCCCAACATCTGCACCGTTTACGAAATCGGGGAACAGGACGGGCAAGTCTTCATAGCCATGGAGTTTTTGGATGGCATGACGCTGAAACACCGCATCGGTGGCCGCCCGATGGAGGTCGAAACCATTCTGGATTTAGCGATTCAAGTAGCGGACGGGCTGGACGCCGCCCACGCTGAAGGGATCATTCATCGGGATATCAAGCCGGCAAACATTTTTCTGACTAAGCGCGGGCACGCCAAGATTCTCGACTTCGGCCTGGCAAAGCTGGTTCCTTCACCTGGAGTCGCGCAGGGAATGGGCGTTTCCTCGCTGCCCACCGCCGCAGAAGAACTCCTGACCAGCCCCGGAGCCACAGTGGGGACAATCGCTTACATGTCTCCGGAGCAAGTGCGCGGCAAGGAACTGGACGCGCGCACCGATCTGTTTTCCGTTGGCGTGGTGTTGTATGAAATGGCCACCGGCGCTCTCCCTTTTCGCGGCGATACTTCGGGAGTGGTCACCGAAGCGATTCTGAATCACAAACCGGTCCCTCCTGTACGGCTGAATCCCGATGTACCAGCCGAATTAGAGCAGATCATCAACAAGGCTCTGGAGAAAGACCGCGACTTGCGTTACCAGCACGCCTCGGACATACGCACGGACCTGAAGCGCCTGCGGAGGGACACGGATTCGGGCCGAATCTCGTCATCGCGGAGCGGGGCGGTTTAGGGTCTCGCTCCTGAAACCGCGACTGGCTCGGCCTCCGTTCTCTCCGTTCAGCCTTCGGTGAAACCTGCTAGCAAGAAATATGTCCTCGTGGCCGCTTGCGTTGCACTCCTGGCAGCAGCCTTCGTTGCGTATCACGTTTGGCTTCGCTCGAACACTTCGAACGAACCCGCAAAGATTACGCAAATCAGCCAGTGGAACAAACCGATGAACCACGCAAAGCTATCTCCCGACGGCCACAATGTGGCGTTTAGCTCACCTGTAGGCGGCATAGCACAAGTGTTCCTCATGCTCACTTCTGGTGGCGAACCTCTTCAGCTCACGAATGATGAAGGCGACAAGCATGTAGATGCATTTTCGCCCGACGGCAAAGAGGTCTACTACGGGAAGTCCCTCGGCCGCGGGGAGGTGTGGGCGGTGCCTACGCTCGGTGGGGCTCCCCGCCATGTAGCCGTTTGGAAATGGAGCGTGGACGGTTCGAATCCGGAGAAGGTTGCGAACAACTGCACTTCAATTTCGGACATCGACCCAGGCGGGCAGTACCTGTTTGGGGCCATTTCCTCTGGAGAAAAGTCTGGAATTTACGAGGTGTCGATATCGGACAGGAAATGCATCTCACTCCTACCGGGTGTAGTAACGTTCAATGTGACCTTTGCGCGAGATGGCAAGTCGTTCTTATATGCAGTCGCCTCCCGTGGTGAAGTCACGATTTTCCGTCAGCCTTGGAGAGACGGTAAAATCATCGGGGCACCCCAGGTCGCGTTTAAAGTTCCCTTCGCTTTTCCCCTGCTGTACGCTGGTGGTAACGCCTACGATTTTTCCAAGGACCTATCCACCATCGTCTATGCGCGTCCCGGCGGTCACGCCGACCTGTATCTTCTGAGCCAGAAATAGATCGCTGTAGCGGATGGGGTTTCTGCTCAGCCTCAGGGGCTCGCCGTTTTCCACAACTTCTCAAACTGCTCAACCGTCGCTGGCGCAAAACCCGCATAGTGATTGTTCACGTAAACGTACGTGCTAACACCTCGCCGGATCGTGCGCTGACAAACATTTACCCAACTCATTAGCTCTTTCGAACGGTCCACGATTACTTTGCCCCAAGTCTTCGTCTTCTGCTCGATTCCTTTTCGATCGCCTAACAGGCGGATGTACGTGAAGTCTGCCGTGATGGGATCAAACTTCTCGAAGATCTCGGCGGGTCGTGGCATCCACGATTGGTCAATCAGGGCGTAGGCGACTTTGTGCGCGCGTAATAGATCGAAGAACGGTTTGGAAAGCCAGTTCTTGTTGCGAATTTCGACCGCAAATTTATATCCCTTCGGCAATTTTGCTAGGAATGGTTCCACGGGCTCGACGATTACGCGGCCTAGTGACCATTCTTGGCTAATCGAATCATCTGCTCAACTTGAGCGTTCGCGCTGATACTTTCAATCTGCATCTCAGGGTGCTCGTTCGCAAATACGCGGAAGATTTCATCCGCGAATGACTGCCCGATTGTTTCGACATCCTTGAAGTTAAAACAGACGATTTGGAATTTATCCAAACCTGCCAATACCATTTTTGCCTGCGACCTAGATACAAGTCTGTCGCCACTGTATTGCGCGAGTCGCACCGGAACCACCGTCTTTGCAAACGCGAAATCATGTTCTGGACCCGCGTATTGGTTGTAGATCTCTTGAGCGGTGCGAGTTGATTCATTATCTATTTTCATCCAAACCCCCGTTCCGTTTTTGAAGTGATCTCTTTGCATGAGCCAATCTGTCTGACTGTTCGATTCATGCGTGAAAAATAAACCGCCTGAAAGAATGTCAAAAGAATCAAACATCCGTGACGTGAAGAAAATACCTAGACCAGAATGCTTCTTCGGGTCCGTCGTGAGTTTGCCTTTCGACAATTGAAGGATCGCGTGTCGCTCGTCTTCGAGATTGAGAGCAAGTTGTATCTTCTTAAAAATGCCGACGCCATCATCGTAAAGCGCCAATTCCGTATTGATAGCGGTGCGGCGGATTTCGACAGAAATTTGCGTACCGGCTGAATGATCTACGGCATTGTTGAACATCTCCGTGAATCCGCCGTTCCAAATGCTGAGAAGGTTTTCAGGCAACAATCCTATTATGGGTGCTGCATCGTCCCACGCTGTGTCTTCGCTTAAATTCGGAGCCACTTCGTAGGTCTTCCTCCACTCTTGCAATATACCTAGGCGATGCGCTCGATCGCTCGTGGTTCCGGTCGCGACGAGAATTTGGTCAGCGCACAAACGATTGATGTGTGTACTAACAGCGCGTTCAGTCATGCCGAACTTTTCGGCAGTCGTTTTCACTATATCCCGTGGATAGTCGCCCACATTTCGAATGATAAATCGCCGAATTGTTTCGCTCGGAACGCGCCTCGCCACGATCTGCTCCTGTGGTCCCACTCCTCAGCCGTCTTCCGAAGATTATACCCCATTCTTCCGAAGTTTGAAACGGAAACTTCCGAAGATGCGACGCAATCCTTCTGAAGGTGAAATAACACTATCTTGTTTATTTACAGCTGCTTATGGTTGTTGTCTCTCTTTGGTGGGCGACGGGGGCCGTCGAGTGCCGGACACCGGCGAAACGAACACGTTTTGCCTGGAAGCTAGATCACCTACTTCGACTCCTCCAGTTATTCAAAAATATCATTTTCGCTTTTTGTACGCCTCCTCGGCCGCATCCCGTTGGCTCGATGCCATGACGCAACAGCTCAATGCGTCCAAGTACGAGCTGTGCAAACAAGAATACCGGAGGAGACATCCGAAGACGCCGCGAGAGGGCTAGCGCCGTATGAGCATAATAACGATCGATCACCTCGTCAGTTGGCTCACGACTCAGGTGATGTTCGGGCGCGCTCACACGGAAATCTTGAGGGGCCTGCTCGTGGCTGACCCTTCGGTGCAGAAAGTAGCGCCGAGATTCCTCTCAATGACAATGGACGCACACGCTGATGCATCAACGATGTGCTTGCATCATATTTTCGATAAACGATCTGATTGTCTGACAATCGGTGCGTTGCTCGATCTTGCCTCCGCGACAGCCGGGACATTTAAGTACGGGACGTCTCAACAGGTGAAGGATCTCGTGAAACGGTCCAAGGCTGCGATTAGCGCGCTCGAACCTTCGCTAAGAGCCCTGCGTACCAGACGAAACGAAACAGGCGCTCACTCAGCGCGCCGGCCACTCATCGATCCTGGCGGATACATAGAAGCGGGGGCAATCAAGCACAAAGATATAGATAAGCTCTTCGATGTGACAGCTGGAATACTTACCGAGGTATCGCAACTGTACTTTGGCAAAACTTGGGATTTGAGGCTTCCGGACGAATCCGACTATCAACAGGCCATTGCGCTTCTCTCCCGCCAATCTCCATAGAATAATTCGCGCAGACCGCGGGAGTCAGTGGATGCTCCCAGAAAGCGGACATCTATCGCCGGAACTTTTTCCGCCGAGTCCGTTGCAATTGCTGCAAAGAATTTGGAAGCCCTTTATGCCGTTCCGTTGATCTTCCGGTGTTCCCTCGCCGCTTCCAACTTTCGATCCCGCTCGGCCTGAATCTCCAGCTGATGCCCGGCGAATCGACGCCAGCGGGCCGCGTGACGGACGAAACGGATTACTTGCGGTTGGCCGACCACGCGCTCGGAGTATGCCCGATCACGCGAACGCCGTTGGGCAACACCTCGCGCTTGATGGCGCGCGGCGGATGGTGGGGTTTGCGCATGCCTACTCATCATGGTAGCGCGTCCGCGCCGAGCCAAAGGTTGAAGGTACTCAGCTCTGCGCGCCCGGCGGCCTTCAGATACAGGAACAACTGCATGCGATAGGCGGCGTAATGAGACAGCACGAGCAGAACCAGCATCGACCCGCTGAGATTACGTCAGGCCAAGACAGGTGAGTCAGTAAGCGTTCTTCTACCGACAGACGTGGTGGATGCTCTGAAGGCCGTGCCCCACTCGAATTCAAAATATTTCTTCTGGACTGGAAGTTCGAAAGTGACAAGCACAACGGGTTTCTGGCGAGCGAAGATAGCTGATGTGTTCACGAAGGCGGGGATAGCCAATGGTCACACGCACCGCCTGCGCGATACGTTTGCGGTAGACCTGCTCCAGGAAGCCGTATCGCTTGAAAATGTTTCCACGCTGTTAGGGCATAAAAGCATCCGGATCACAGAGAAGCACTATTCTCCGTGGGTCAAAACCCGTCAAGATGCCCTAGATCGCGAGCTTTTGCGCGTACATTCAAATAGACCGCAGGAACAAAACAGGAACACTTGATTTCTAACCACGCGTACACATGCATAAACATTGACGATTTGATGGCGGAAGCGTGTGGGAGTCGAACCCACCATTCTGGCCGCGAAGGACAGAATCAATGGCTTTGAAGGCCACGAGGACCACCGGACCCCTGGCGCCTCC
>Ga0209655_10000977_pt1 | contig 10715 bp, 9 predicted proteins | sample BogFormECP03_OM2_FD_188236 | JGI IMG/M metagenome (GOLD analysis project Ga0209655, IMG submission 188236) | Bog forest soil microbial communities from Calvert Island, British Columbia, Canada - ECP03_OM2 (SPAdes) (version 2) | ecosystem: Environmental > Aquatic > Freshwater > Wetlands > Bog ...
GGATTCGGAAAAACAGCAGCGCATCGCGCGCGAGACGATCGATATTTACGCGCCCGTTGCGAACCGGCTAGGCATGGGCTTGATTCGCGGCGAGCTGGAGGATCTTTCTTTCCGCTACCTGGAGCCCGAAGCGTTTTTTGAGTTGCAGAAGAAACTCGCCAACAAGCAAAAGGTGTTCGATAAATTTTTGTCCGAAGTGAAGGATTCCATTCGCGACAAAATGATAGAGACCGGCATACCTGCGGAAGTGCAGGCGCGCGTGAAGCGCTTCTATTCGCTGCATCTGAAGAGCCAGAAACAGCAGCGCACTTTGGATCAGGTTTACGACTTGCTCGCGATCCGTGTGATCACCGACACTGTAAAAAATTGTTACGCGACGCTTGGCGTGATTCACCAGATTTGGCCGCCGGTGCCGGGGCGTTTCAAAGACTACATCGCGATGCCGCGGCCCAACCTCTATCAATCGCTGCATACCACGGTGATTCACGGCGGCCAGGCATTTGAAGTGCAAATCCGCACGCAGGACATGCATCGCATCGCCGAGCAAGGCGTCGCGGCGCACTGGAAATACAAAGACGGGCGCACCGAAACTTCCAGCGCCGATGATCAGCGCATCGTCTGGATGCGGCAGCTGATTGAGTGGGTGCAGGAAATGCAGGAGCCCAGCGAATTTCTCTCGACCTTGCGCGTGGACCTCTATCCCGAAGAGGTTTACACATTCACGCCGATGGGGCGCGTGGTGGTGCTGCCGCGCGGCGCGACGCTGATTGATTTTGCTTATGCGGTGCACACCGAGGTGGGGCACCAGTGTACGGGCGCGAAGGTGAACGGCGCGATTGTGCCGCTGCGGCATTCGGTGGCGAACGGCGACGTGATCGAAATCATCACACAGAAGGGCCACGAGCCATCGCGCGATTGGCTTTCCTTCGTGCACACTTCGCGCGCGCGCAGCAAAATTCGGCAGTGGATCAATCTGCATGAGCGCGAGCAGGCCAAGGACGTCGGGAAGCGTCTGCTGGAGAAGGAAGCGCGCCAGGCGGACGTCGTCCTGAAGAAAATTCCAGCGGAAACCTGGCAGCGCGTCGCTTCGGAATACGGCTGCGGCCGCATTGACGATCTTTATGCCGACCTAGGCTATGGAAAATGGTCCGCGCGGCAAGTGCTCGCGAAAGCCAGCGGGCTGCCGCTAACCGATCCCGCTGAAGAGAAGCAGCCGAAGATCGTGGACACCGTGAAGCGCATGCTGGGCATGAACGACGGCGCGATTCTGGTGCGCGGGCACGACGATCTGATGGTGTACCGCTCGAAATGTTGCAATCCGATTCCGGGAGACGACGTGATCGGGTACGTCACGCGCGGGCGTGGCATCGCGGTGCACGGGAAAAATTGTCCGAACGTGCAGAACTTGCTTTACGACGCTGAGCGGCGCATTGCCGTCGAGTGGGCGGGGCAAACGCAAGCGACGTTTCCGGTGCGCTTGCGGATTCTGACCGAGGATCGTCCGGGGATGCTGGCGAGCATTACTACGGTGATCAGCGACAACGGCGCGAACATTCGCACATTTGAAAGCGGCGGACAGGATTTGCGGGCGCGCATCGAAGTTGCGTTGGATGTGCAGGATCGCAAGCAGCTGGAGCGCATTCTTTCCGGGGTGAAGCGGATTCCTGGCGTTTTCGATATCGAGCGCGTTTACAACGTTTAGTTTTTGGGACGCTAAAGGCTTTCGTCACGCCTTCATCTCGCTTCCGCAGGCTGGGATACTCCAAAACCCGTAATCTTTCCGCGTCACTCGGTTCCACGCAGACGTTCACTCTGTACAATGAAAGCAATGGGGACGGTCCCGGCAGCCGGTTCCGCCCGCGGATTCGGCCGCGTTGTGCGCCGCAGGATTTCGCTCGCGCGTTTTTTCGTATGCGCTGTTCTCTTGTTTCAAGCGGCGTGCGAAAGTCTGACTCCACTCGACACCAAACCACTCGATAACGCCGGGATCAGTTACAGCACAATCAAGGAATTGAAGAGGCAGCGCATCACGGCGGCGGAAGTCGGCGAAATCGTCAAAGTCCGGCAGTCCGGGCTTTCCGATGCGGATTGCGTGACGTTGTTGCAGATTTTTCATGGACGCGGCGAATCGTTTGTGGCTGGTGATGCCGTCGCGTCTTTGCATCAGTCGGGGATGAGCGAAGGGGTAGTGCTGGCTCTGGCCGGAATGGACCAGGTTGGATTGGGTTACGGCGAGTTGCAAGCGATGCACCTGGCGGGACTTTCTGACGCGATCGTTTTGGAAGTGGCGCGCCATCACGCGGCGGGTACGCCGGCGCTTTCGGGCGCATCGTTGGGCACGCTGCGCAATCTGCGCATGGACAATGGCACTTTGCTGGAATTGGTGCGTCGCGGCATCCCGGATTCCGAGGCGGCGGAGATCATCGCGGCACGCCGCCACGGTTCCACGGATGCGGAAATTTTGCGCCATTTCAGCGCTTCTTAGGCACGGGTCGCAGTTCGCGGATAAGGCCGAGCGGTGTCATCCCGAACTCGTGACAACGGGTGAATGACCTGCTTTTCGTGCATCCAATACCGCGGGCACATTTCCATTTTCTATTTTCCCTTTTCTGCTGTCACAGCTAGAATCCTTGCATCTTGACTCGCGTCGCGCCGCGTCCGCTTTGTGCATTGTTCCCGCTTGTGGTCCTCTTGCTTTGCACTGTCGCTTGCACCGTGCCGCTGGCTCCCGGCTACCAAATCCTGAAGGAATCGCGCGAAGTGCGTTTCAGCGATGGGCCGCCGCCGGAGCTGCGGATTCGCACGAGTTACACTCTGCAAAATTCCGGCCTTAGTGATCTGGCATTCGTTGATGTCATTTTTCCGGACGAAAGGGCATACGGGCGAACCAACCTGCGCGTGGAATGGAACGGGCATGAAGTGACGCCCGAAAAGCTTCCCGTGGAATACCAGGCCGAGCATCCGGACACTTTGCGCCTGCCGTGTGATCCGCCGTGGGCGCGCAAGGAACAGCGCAGCTTGCAGATTGATTACAGCTTCGTCGAGCCGGCCGAACAGGGCGCGCGCATCACACTGGGCGCCGCTAACTTCCACCTGGGCTCGCGCGGATGGATTCCATTGCCGCAGCCGCCGGGCCGGGTGTTGGCTCCTTATCCGGCGCGGCCTCCGAAAACTTTTTACACCGTGCGCGTGCCGGAGAATTTTCTGGTCCTGGGTGGTGGGATGCTCGCCGGCCGGAAAAAAGACGGTGGCGAAGTCGAGTATCGCTTTGAATTGCGCAAGGATGATTTGCCGGCGTACGTGGCGGCCGGGCGTTATCTAGATTCTTCGTCGCGTGGGAAATCGGCGGATAGATCAGAGGTGGCCTTCTGGACGTTGCAACCGCTGCAGTCGGATCCCGCAGCTGCGGCGCAGCGAATTGCTGCAGCGTGGTCCGCGCTGCAAAAGGATTTCGGACCGCTCGATAAGAATATTTCCGGGCCGCATATTGTGGAGTCGCCAGAGTTGCGCGCGCGGGCCGGAGAAGAAGGTCAGGCCGCCGCGGCTTCTTTTCCTGGCGGTGCATTGGTGAATTCGAGCGTGCTGGCGCTGGGGTTCCAGAGCGACGAGGTGGTGGAGGACATCAACCAGGCGCTGGCGCACAGCTGGTTCGGAGTGGAGATGTATCCGGAGCCGGACGCGGCCGTGGGAATCGGCGAAGGGCTGCCGAACTACGCCACGATCGTAGTGGATGAGTCTACCGGTGGAGAGGCCGCACGCCGGCGGCGCATTCGGCGATTTCTTGAGACGTATGAAGCAGCGGTGAAACGCACGGCTGGAACCTCGAACGCCGAGAAGTCGATCATCACAACCATGGCCTACGACCCGTTCGAGCAACGGCGCATCGGCGCGACCAAAGCTGCGCTGTTTTTTATCGCGCTGGAAGACGCGTATGGGGCGGCGCCGGTGCGCAGCGGGCTGGCGCAGGTGGTTGCGTTGCTGCGCGGCAAGGAAGTAGGCTTCAATGACTTGCGCGCGGCGCTGGAACAAACTACCGGGAAGAATTTGGCCGAGCCGTTTCGCGTGTGGCTGTATCGCACGGGAATGCCTCAGGAGTTTCGCGATCGTTACGCCTCAGAAAAATAAAAAATGAAAATGGAAAAGAGAGAATGGAAAATCGCGCGACCAGTGAGCACGAATCAATGAGCTAGCGCAGCGCGATTTGCCTTTCCATTTTCCGCTCCGAGGAGGGTTTGTGAGGGAAGTGATTTTCACTGAAAAAGGACCAAAGGCTATCGGCCCGTATTCGCAAGCCATCAAGGCCAACGGATTCATATTCGTTTCAGGGCAGACGGCGTTCGACCCTACGACTGGCAACGCGCTGACGGGCGACGCCGCGCAACAAGCGGAATGCATCATGGAAAATTTGAAGGCCATCGTGCAGGCGGCGGGATCGTCGCTGGATCGCGCGGTGCGCCTGGGCGTGTTCCTGAAGGACATGAACGATTTCGCCGCGGTGAACGAAGTGTACGCGCGCTATTTTCCGAAGGATCCGCCGGCGCGCACCACAGTGGAAGTGGCGCGGCTGCCGCGCGATTTCCGCGTGGAGATTGATTTGATCGCGCTGGCTTGACGTAGCGTGGCGTGGCGCGATGAAGGAAGACACCAGGATCGGCGGGCGCAGCGGAAAATTTCCCGCGACGCGCTGGTCCGCCGTGGTGGCCGCACGCAGCGACGATCCGCAAGAAAGGTCGCGAGCGTTCGGAGCGATCGTTGAGGCTTACTGGAAACCCATTTATAAATACCTGCGCATACGCTGGAATAAATCCAATGAAGATGCCAAGGACGTTACGCAGGAATTTCTGGCGCAGTTGATCGAAAAGGAATATTTGAGCGATTTCGATCCGGCCAAAGCGCGTCTGCGAACTTTTCTGCGGGTGTGCGTGGACCATTTCGTCGCCAATCAATCGAAAGCCGCGAAGCGGTTGAAGCGCGGGGGCGACCTGCTGCACGTGACGCTCGATTTCGAAGGTGCTGAGGCGGAATTCGCGCGCGGCCGATCGCCTCTGACGGCGGCGGCATCTGCTGAAAGTTTCGACGAATATCTGGAGAAGGAGTTCGTGCGCAATCTATTCACTCTGGCGCTGGCGCAGCTGCGGGCTTTTTGCGAGACACGCGGCAAGCTGCAGCATTTTCAGCTGTTCGAGCGCTATGATCTGGGCGACTCGGAGACGTCCCGCGCGAGTTACGCGGACCTGGCGCAGGAATTCGGCATCGCCGTCACGGATGTGACCAATCATCTCGCGTTCGCTCGCCGCGAATTTCGCCGCATCGCACTGGAGAAACTTCGCGAGATGACTTATTCAGAGGCGGAATTTCGCCGCGAAGCCCGCGCGCTGCTGGGAGTGGAATCGGCATGAATTGGCTTTCGGATGAGGCGGTCGCGCGCCTGCGTACAGCGGGCGCCGAGCCGGAGCTTGCCGGAACCCGCTATCGCTTGATCGAGCGCATCGGGAGCGGCGGCATGGGCTCGGTGTATTTGGCCGAGGATGCGACGCTCAGCCGGCGGGTGGCGCTAAAAATTCTCGACGTTCTGGATTCGAGCGGGGATTTGGCGGCCCGTCTGCAGCGAGAGGCGCACATCCTGGCGAGCCTGGAACATCCGGGGATTGTTCCGGTGCACGACGCCGGCACGCTGGTGGACGGCCGCGTTTTCTACGCGATGAAATTTGTGGAGGGCGAGCGCCTGGACCGTTTTTCCGAGCGCGAGAGCACATTGCCCGGCTGTTTGCGCATCTTCCAGAGGATTTGCGACACAGTCGCGTTTGCGCACACGCGTGGCGTGCTGCATCGCGACCTGAAGCCGGAAAACATCATGACCGGGCCGTTCGGCGAAGTGCTGGTGATGGATTGGGGCGTAGCGAAAATTCTGCGCGCTGATCGGATTTCTATGCCGAACGAAGCGATACCCGACCAACCGCGTGAAACTCCACGCGGGCTGGCGGCGGTTTCCATGCGGACACCGTTGAAGACGGCTCACGGCGCGGTGCTCGGAACGCCGGGATACATGGCGCCGGAACAGGCGCGCGGTGACGTGGAGCATCTCGACGAGCGGGCCGACATTTATTCGCTGGGCGCGATGCTGCAATTTCTGATTGCGGCGAACGCGCGCGGCACGCAAACCACGCCACGCGCGGTGAGCGCGATTGCGCGAAAGGCCATGGACGCTGACCCTGCTGCTCGCTACGCTTCGGCCGCCGAGCTGGGCCAGGATATCGCGCGCTATCTGGATGGCCTGCCGGTGCTGGCTTACCCCGAAAATGCGTTGCAGAAGATTGCGCGCTGGGCCGCACGGTATCGGCTGGCGATCGTGCTGGTGCTGACGTACCTCGTGGTGCGTGCGCTGCTGATTTTCTGGTTTCGGCGTTAAAGGAATTTCGATTCACGGTTAATAGAATGGCGAGGGCCGGAACACACAAGCGCCCCGGAGGAATTAGATGAACAAGATCACTTACGGGCTGATTTTGGGCGGTATTCTGGGGATTTTCGACGGGCTTACTTCCTGGTTTACGCCCGCGGTGCGGCCGCAGCTGATGGGCATCGTGCTGGGGTCCACGTTCAAAGGATTGCTGGCGGGCGTATTGATCGGCATCTTCGCACGCAAAGTGCATTCGCTGGGTCTAGGCGTGCTGTTCGGGCTGGCCGTGGGATTGTTGTTCGCGTTTTTCATCGCGTACATGCAGCGGAATTACTACGTCCAGATCATGGTGCCCGGCGGATTGGTGGGCCTGATCGTGGGCTATGCAACGCAGAAGTATGGGGACTCGTCCACAGCCTCGCCGTCGCGAACCTGAGCGACCGGATCGTCCTGCCATCCTGCGCCGGCGCCATGTGTGTACCTCTTCGTCCACACCGCATGGCGCAGGGCGCGGTTTTTCAGTATGCTAGTCGCGTTCATATTTGTGCAAAGATTTGGCGGCAAATTCATACTGGTGCGCACTTCGGTCCCCTCCGTGCGATTGAAGCTGGAACTTTGCTCAGCATCCTGCAAACGCAGCCAACACGCCTGTCGTCCAACCGCGATGGTGATGCTGCGCGCGATTCCATTTTCAACACTGTTCGGCAATAATTACCGGTGAGCGAATGCCTGAGACCAATTTCGACCTGATCGTAATCGGCAGCGGCCCGGCGGGCCAGAAGGGCGCGATTTGCGCGGCGAAGCTGCGCAAGCGCGTCGCGGTGATTGACCGCACGCTCATGATCGGCGGCGTTTGCGTGCATACCGGCACGATACCGAGCAAGAGCGTCCGCGAAGCGATCTTTCAGTTGACGGGCAACGCCGTGAAGGCTTTTTACGGCGATAACTATCGCGGCAAGAACGATATTTCGGTGCAGGACCTTTCCTTCCGCGTGCGCTCCATTATTTCGCGCGAGACGGAAGTAATTCGCGCGCAGCTGAAGCGCAACGGGGTGCAGATTTTTCAGGGCACCGCGCAATTCACCGACCCGCACACCATCGAAATTCAGGGCGACACGGAAAGAAGCGTGATCCATGGCGAGCATATTCTGATCGCCTGTGGCACGCGTCCGGCGCGCAATCCGGAAATTCCTTTTGATGATAAACGCATTGTGGATACGGACCGGCTCACCGTGCTGGAAGGTTTGCCGCGCGAGCTGATCGTGGTGGGGGCCGGCGTCGTCGGGCTGGAGTACGCGTCTTTCCTCGCAGCGCTGGGCACGGAAGTTACTTTGATTGATCAACGGCCTACGCTGCTGGATTTTGTGGACCGCGAAATTATCGAGTCGCTGGCGTATCACCTGCGGCAGATGGGGACGACGTTCCGGCTGGGCGAGAAAGTCACGCGCGTGGGGATTGACCCGCAGCGCGATCGAGTGTTCGCGGAACTGGAAAGCGGCAAGAAAGTGCAGGCCGATGCCTTGCTGTACGCCGTGGGTAGGCAGGCGAACGGCGATCAGCTGCGGATCGAGTCGGCGGGGCTGGACACGGGCGAGCGCGGGAAAATTAAGGTGAACGCGCATTACCAGACAAATGTGCCGCACATCTATGCCGCCGGCGACATTATCGGATTTCCAGCGCTTGCGAGCACTTCGATGGAGCAGGGGCGGCTCGCGAGTTGCCACATGTTCGGCGCACCTTCCGAGCACATGCCCGAGCTTTTTCCTTTCGGCATCTACACGATCCCGGAAATTTCGATGGTGGGACAGACGGAAGAAACTCTTACCGCCAACAAAGTTCCTTATGAAGTGGGAATCGCGAAGTACAACGAGCTGGCCAAGAGCATGATGCTGGGCGATGAAAGCGGAATGCTGAAATTATTGTTCGACCGCAATACGCGCAAGCTGCTGGGGGTGCATGTGATCGGCCAGCGCGCCACAGAAATTATTCACATTGGCCAAGCCGTGCTGTATTACGGCGGCTCCATTGAATATTTCCGCGACACGGTGTTCAATTACCCGACGCTCGCCGAAGCGTACAAGGTCGCGGCCCTGGACGGTCTGAACAAACTTTAGCGAGGGGTCACTCTTGTTCAGCTGAATCGTGCTCAGGCTTGCACACATCCAACCTCTTACATAATATTCTGTAGAAAGGAGGCGCTACTTGATCTCATTCACCGTCAATGGCAAGCCTGTAACCGTGGAAGATCCTCCGTCCACACCTTTACTGTGGGTAATCCGAGATTCGCTGAATCTTACGGGAACGAAATTCGGCTGCGGCATGGCGCTGTGCGGCGCCTGCACGGTTCATATTGACGGACAGGCGGTGCGATCTTGCGTTGCGCCTGTTTCGCGCGCCGAAGGGAAGAAAGTCACCACGATCGAAGGAATTTCTCCAGACCTGACGCATCCACTGCAGCAGGCATGGATCGAAATCGACGTGCCGCAGTGCGGTTACTGCCAGTCAGGGCAGATCATGAGCGCCGCGGTGCTGCTGGCCGAAAAGTCCGCGCCTACCGATGAGGATATTGACGAAGCGATGTCCGGCAACATCTGCCGCTGCGGTACATACCCGCGCATCCGCCGCGCCATTCATCGCGCCGCGGAGATTCAAGCACAGCGAGGTGGCAAGTGAGCGCCGCCACGGAAATGAAACGCCGCGAATTTCTGAAGGCCGGCGCAGCGCTGGGCGGCGGTCTGCTGATCAGTCTCTACATCCCGGAGTTTGTGTCTGCTGCGCGTGCGGCCGATTCCGCCGCGAAGCCTGTGGCGCTGAACGCGTTCGTGCGCATCGGCACGGACGAAACCGTAACGGTGATCTCCAATCACTCGGAAATGGGGCAGGGAATTTACACTTCGCTGCCGATGCTGCTGAATGAAGAACTAGAGGCGGATTGGGCGCGGGTTCGCGTGGAATCTTCTCCGGTGGACGCGGTTTACAACCACACTGTTTTCGGCATCATGATGACCGGCGGCAGCACCACCACCAATTCCGAATACGATCGCTTCCGCAAAATGGGCGCGATGGCGCGCATCATGCTGATTGCCGCCGCGGCGCAATCGTGGAGTGTGGATCCGCAAACCTGCCGTGCGGAAAAGAGCTTTGTGATTCACACGCCGACGGGCCGCCGCGCTTCGTATGGCAGCCTGGCGGAAGCGGCATCGAAAATCGCGCCGCCAAAAGATATTCCGCTGAAGGATCCGAAGGATTTCACGCTGGTGGGCAAGCCGGTGCATCGGCTGGATACTCCTTCGAAGACGAATGGCACGGCGCAATTTGGGCTGGACGTTTACATTCCCGGGATGCTGACGGCGGTGGTGGCTCGAGCGCCGGTGTTCGGCGGGAAAGTCGCGAGCTTCAATGCGGATCAGGCGAAGGCCATCCCCGGCGTCGTGAATGTTGTGCAGGTTCCTTCGGGCGTTGCGGTGATCGCCAAAGGATTTTGGCCCGCGAAGCTCGGGCGCGAAAAATTGCAGATTACCTGGGACGAAGGGCCCGGGGCCGGCATATCCACAGTCGAAATGCGCGCGAATTATTCCGCGATGTCGAAAACTCCCGGCTTAGTCGCGCGAAAAGTTGGCGATCCTGCGGCTGCGCTGGCGGGCGCGGCAAAGACGATTACCGCCGAGTACGAGGTTCCGTACCTTGCGCACTGCATGATGGAACCGCTGAACACTGTGGTTGATTTGCACGAAGATCGCTGCGAGATTTGGACCGGCTCGCAATTTCAGACGGGCGACCGCGCGGCTGCTGCCAGGGTGGCGGGACTGAAGCCCGAGCAGGTGACGCTGCACACGATGCTTCTGGGAGGAGGATTTGGCCGGCGCGCGAATGTTGCGAGCGATTTCGTAACGGAAGCCACGGAAGTCGCCAAGGCCGCGAAGGCACCGGTGAAAGTGGTGTGGACGCGCGAAGACGATATTCGCGGCGGATGGTATCGCCCGATGTGGTACGACCATTTTGCCGCGGGGCTGGATGAGAGCGGCAATCCCGTCGCGTGGACGCACACCATCGTCGGGCAATCGATTTTGACAGGCACCATGTTCGAATCCTTCGGCGTCCAGAAGGGGATCGACTCGTCATCCGTCGAGGGCGCTGCCGACATTCTTTACGGAATTCCCAACCTGCAAGTGGAATTGCACAGCCCCAAGAATGAAGTTCCGGTGCAGTGGTGGCGGTCGGTAGGACATTCGCACACGGGATTTTCCGTGGAGGCGTTTTTGGATGAAGTGGCTCACGCTGGAGGTAAAGATCCCTACCAGTTGCGCCGCACCTTGCT
>Ga0209655_10000979_pt1 | contig 10712 bp, 10 predicted proteins | sample BogFormECP03_OM2_FD_188236 | JGI IMG/M metagenome (GOLD analysis project Ga0209655, IMG submission 188236) | Bog forest soil microbial communities from Calvert Island, British Columbia, Canada - ECP03_OM2 (SPAdes) (version 2) | ecosystem: Environmental > Aquatic > Freshwater > Wetlands > Bog ...
TGTGTATGAGAATTTTACTGCTGATCTTTTGACGCCGGTTGGAGCTTATCTGCGCGTTGCGCATCGGGCGAAATATTCGTTTTTGCTGGAGAGCGTGGAGGGCGGGGAAAATATTGCGCGCTATACGTTTGTGGGGGCTGATCCGGCCGAGGTTTTTCGATCGCGCGGGACGAAATGCGTGGTGGAGTCGGCTGGCGGCGGGCGCGAAGAGTTTGATGAGAATCCGATTGAGGTTCTGCGGCGATTGATGGGGCGGTACAAGCCTGTGCGCGTGGCGGGGTTGCCGCCTTTAATTGGTGGGGCGATTGGTTATTTTGCTTATGACATGGTGCGGTTGATTGAGCGGATTCCTTCCACCGGCAGCGATGAATTGAAATTGGATGATGCGGTGCTGATGTTTTATCGCGGGTTGGTGGCGTTCGATCATGTGCGCCATCGCGTCTGGATCGTGCAGAATGTTTTTACCGAAGCGCCGGGAAGTTTACGGGCGAAGTATGACGCGGCGGTAGCGGAGATTGAACGGACGCGGCGGAAATTACAGGCGCCCTTGCGGACCGAGCGTGTGAAGCGTGCGGCGCAGCGCGGGCGGCTTTTGGTGCGCTCGAATTTTACGCGAGCTCGCTATATTTCGGCGGTGAAGCGCGCTAAGGCTTACATCCGGGCTGGGGATATTTTTCAGGTGGTGCCGAGCCAGAGATTTTCGGCAAAGACGGATGCCGATCCTTTTGAAATTTATCGAGCGCTGCGAGTGATCAATCCTTCGCCTTATATGTATTTCTTGCGGCTCGACGATGTTTCGGTCGTCGGCAGCTCGCCGGAGATGTTGGTGAAGGTGCAGGGGCGCGACGCGTTTTACCGGCCGATTGCGGGGACATTGCCGCGCGGCCGGACTGAAGAGGAAGATCGCGCGAATGAGGCGCGGCTTTTGGCTGATCCGAAAGAGCGCGCCGAACATATTATGCTGGTGGATTTGGGGCGCAATGATTTGGGGCGCGTTTGCGAATATGGCTCGGTGAAGGTGGACCGGTTGATGTATGTGGAGAGATATTCCCACGTGATGCATCTGGTTTCGAGCTTGAGCGGGAAATTGCGCGAGGGTGTGGATTGCTTCGATGCTTTGATGGCTTGCTTCCCTGCCGGGACGCTTTCGGGTGCTCCGAAAGTGCGCGCCATGGAAATTATTGATGAGCTCGAGCCTACGCGGCGCGGAATTTACGCCGGCGCGATTTTGTATCTGGATTTTTCGGGGAATCTGGATTCGTGCATAGCGTTGCGAACGCTGGTAGCGAAAAACGGCTACGCGCATATTCAGGCTGGCGGCGGAGTGGTTGCGGATTCGGTGCCGGAGCGCGAGTATGAGGAGACGGTGAACAAAGCGCGCGCGCTGGTTGCGGCGCTCGAGGAAGTGACAGGAAAATAGACGTTTTCAATTCTTCCGTAGGGGCGTCCGCCTAGGCGGACTGCGCCCGGACTTTGTGGCGTGGCAACGGAGCGAGACGTGCATGATCCTGCTTCTCGATAACTACGATTCGTTTACTTACAACCTGGCGCAGTACCTTGGGCAGATGGGGCAAACGCTTTTGGTGCGTCGCAATGACATGATTTCGCTGGATGAAATTGCGGATTTGCGGCCGGAGAGGATTGTGATTTCGCCTGGGCCAGGGACGCCGCGGCAGGCGGGGATTTCGATTGCGCTGATTGAGCGATTTGCCGGGAAGATTCCGATATTGGGCGTTTGCCTCGGGCATCAGGCCATCGGCGAGGCGTTTGGCGGGCGCGTGATTCGCGCGGCGAAATTGATGCATGGGAAGACCAGCGCGATCCGGCATGACGCGCGGACCGTTTTTCGCGGCTTGCCGCAGGATTTTTTGGCGACGCGCTATCATTCGCTGATCGTCGAGAGAAAATCGCTGCCGCGGGAATTGGAGATTTCGGCAGAGACCGCGGATGGCGTGATCATGGGCCTGCGGCATCGCAAAATGAAGGTAGAGGGCGTGCAGTTTCACCCGGAATCGGTCTTGACGAACAACGGATTTCGGCTGTTGGAGAATTTCCTGTCAGTGTAGGGGGGCGGCTTTACCGTCGCCCCCGGTGTGGCTTTGGGTGGTCGGTTCGAACTTCGGAGGAAACACCCAAACCAAAAACGGGAGGGCGGTGAACCCCATCCCCTACAAACTTTGCGATCCTCTGGGTCTCGGACTCGATTTGATCATTGAGAGACTTGGGTAGCTTATCGAACGGACTTAACGCGATGGCGAGTTTCTTTCCCGTCACTTTGTGCGACCACGTGCCGATTACTTTCCCGTCCAGCAAAATCACCGGCGAGATCCAGCCCTGATTGCGGTAGATCAATTTGTAATGCCGATCGTGAACCATGTGGGATTTTTCGGCGTGGGCTAGTAGGAACACGTCGAAGTTCGCGAGCAGCCGGAGGTTGGGATTTTTTAGCGAGCTTTTACGCAGGGCCGACTCATCTTCGCGCAGAATGTAAGCCTTGCGGTCTTCCACTTCGACTTCGCCGAACTCGTCTTCGATAGATTTCCAAACCGCCGTGACTTCCTTCATTGAGATGCCCGACCAAAAGGCAAAATCGCGCGCCGTGGCCGGGCCGTAAGCGCGCAGATAGCCGCGCAACAAAAATCGCTGAGCGGATTCCGGATCGATTGATTTTTGTTTCGGCAGCCAGTCTTCAGTGCGGACGTAAGTGATTTCGTTGCCTTCGTCGGGACCGTAGCAGACCAGGCCCTCGACCACCGCGGGCCGAACGATGCCCCAGACCTTGTCCATCCAGGCGCGGACTTTTTTACTGACTTGCGGGCGGACGGCCGCGCGGAGTGCCTTCTGCGCCAGCGGCTTTTCGGCAAGAGCGTCAAGGAGGGCGCGCATTAGCTGATCGGCTTCGCGGTCGGTAATTTTGAAACGATCCATCACGTTGCGGACTTGCTTCACGCGAGTTTTCTTGTTGGCGGAGATGTAGGTGGCATATTGCGCGGATGGAAGCAGGTGCAGCGTTTGGCGCATGCAATGCACTTTGATCAGCATGCGTTTGTCGTTGAGGGCGCTACGAATTTCTTCGCGGGTCAGATTGGGCAGGCGGGCGTTCAAGGCGAGATGAGCACAGCCCATGATTTGCGCCTGGATGCCGCAGACATCGCTGGTCACCTCGAGCAGATTGGTGCGCTGGGAGCCGGCGAGGTGATGGCGCGACAGACGGAACGCGTTGACCTGAGCGGGCGTAATTCGCGGCGGCATTTAGGTGCGATGGAACGCCACGAGCGCGTCGAGTTTGGCTCGGGCGGCGCCGGAATCGATTGAATGGGAGGCCTGGCGGGCGCCATCCAGGAAATCGGTGGCGCGATTGGATGATACTAAGGCGGCGGCGGAATTGATTACGACGACATCGCGGCGTGGGCCGTGTTCGCCATCGACGATGCGACGGATGATTTGGGCGTTGTGCTGTGCGTCGCCGCCGGCCAGGGCTTCGAGCGGGGCGCGGGGCAATGCAAAATCTTCTGGGGCGATGGTGTAAGTGCGGACTAGTTTGTCGCGAAGTTCAGCTACTGTGGTTTCGGTGGATAGCGAAATTTCGTCGAGGCCGTCGTTCCCGTGAACCACGAAGGCACGTTCCACTCCCAACTCGCCCAGCGCGCGGGCCAGGAGCTCGACGTAGCTTTCATCGAACACGCCCGCCAATTGCGCCGAGGCGCCTGCTGGATTTGTGAGCGGGCCGAGGAGATTGAAGGCCGTGCGGATTTTTAGTTCGCGGCGGGCATTCATGGCGTGGCGCGTGGCAGTGTGGATGGCTGGCGCAAAGAGAAAACCCACGCCGACTTCTTCGATGGCGCGCCCGGCGGCTTCCGGCGGCAGATCCATGGGGATGCCGAGGGCTTCGAGAACATCCGCGGCGCCGCAGTGGGAACTAATCGAGCGATTGCCATGTTTCGCGACGCGGACGCCTGCACCTGCTACCACGAACGCCGCGGCTGTCGAGATATTGAAGGTGCCGCGAGTGTCGCCGCCGGTGCCGCAGGTGTCGATCAGCGGCTCGTTGGCCGGGAATTTGCGGCCGTGCGAAAAAATCGGCGCGGCGTGACGGCGCATTACCATGGCGAAGCCGACCAATTCGTCCACGGTTTCGCCTTTCATGCGCAGGGAGGCGAGGAAGCCGGCGATTTGGGCGTCGTTCGATTGACCGGTGAGGATGCGCTCCATCGCGGCTTCGGCTTCGCGGCGCGTAAGATCGTCGCCGGCGATGATTTTTTCGAGCGCGTGGTGCAGAGTGAAGTCTGCAGGCGCCGGGGCCGATGGATGAGATTGTGGTGCGCTCATGATTTCGCCGCGGCTTTCCGGCGGGGGCGCATTAACAGTTCGCCGCCGCAGTTTGGGCAGAGACGATTCATTTCACCGGCGCAGCGCGGGCAGAAGGTGCACTCGTAGGAGCAGATGAACGCTGCGCCGTCGCCGGAAAGAAGCTCTTCGCATCGCTCACATTCCGTGCGCATCTCGAGGGCCATCGTCTTGCCCGCCTTTTGCGTTCCGAGTAAACTTGCACGTTTCGACTGAGCGCAAATTTTAACACTAGTGGGAGTTTCATGAAGATACATGAGTATCAGGCCAAAGCGATATTGGCGAAATTTGGAGTGCCGGTGCCGCGCGGGGAATTTATATCGAAGAAGGAAGACGCCGAGGGAGTGGCGCGCAGGTTGGGGACGCCTGTTGTGGTCGTAAAAGCGCAGATTCATGCCGGGGGTCGCGGAAAAGGCGGCGGAGTGAAATTGGCGCGTTCGCCGCAGCAGGCCGCGGAATTGGCCGGGCAGATTTTGGGGATGACTTTGATTACGCCGCAGACGGGGCCTGAGGGGCGATTGGTGCGGCGCTTGTTGATCGAAGAGGGCCTCGATATCAAGCGCGAACTTTATTTGAGTATTCTGGTGGATCGCGCGACGGCAGCCCCGGTGTTTATGGCTAGCTCTTCGGGCGGAATGGAAATTGAGGAAGTGGCGAAGGAACATCCTGAGGCGATTTTGCGCGAGACGATTTCGCCCGCTACCGGTTTGCAAGCGTATCAGGTGCGCAAATTGGCTTTTGGATTGGGATTGCCTGCGGAGATGTTGAAGGTGGCCGTGCCATTTTTTCAGGCGCTTTATCGCGCGTTTGTCGAAACGGATGCCTCCCTGCTGGAAATTAATCCTTTGGTGGTGACTGCCGATGGGCGGCTGGTGGCGCTCGATGCCAAAGTGAATTTTGATGATAACGCCATGTTCCGGCATCCGGAATTTGCGGAATTGCGCGACGTGGATGAGGAGACACCGCTCGAAGTGGAAGCCTCGAAATTCAAATTGAATTACATCCAGCTCGATGGAAATGTGGCGTGCATGGTGAACGGCGCGGGTCTCGCGATGGCCACCATGGACATCATCAAGCTCAGCGGCGGCAGCCCCGCGAATTTTCTGGATGTTGGGGGAGGAGCTTCTGAAGAGCAGGTGCGCAATGCCTTTAAGATTCTGCTGAGCGATCCAAATGTGCGCGCCGTGTTCGTAAATATTTTCGGCGGGATTTTGCGCTGCGATGTGCTGGCGGGCGGAGTGGTGAAGGCGGCACGCGAGTTAGGCATTCGAGTGCCGGTGGTGGTGCGGCTTGAGGGAACGAATGTGGAGGCGGGGCAGAAAATCTTGCGCGATTCGGGATTGAATTTTACGGTGGCTGCGGGAATGAAGGACGGCGCGCAAAAAGTGGTGCAGTTGGCCGGGGGTGCGCGATGAGCGTGCTCGTAAATGAAAAGACGCGCGTCATCGTGCAGGGCCTGACCGGCCGCGAAGGATCGTTTCACGCGCAGCAGATGATTGAGTATGGGACGAAAGTCGTCAGCGGCGTCACACCCGGCAAGGGCGGGACGAAACATTTGGGCGTACCGGTATTCGATACCGTGGCGCAGGCGGTGAAGAAAACCGGCGCGAATGCTTCAGTGATTTTTGTGCCACCGCCGTTTGCTGCCGATGCGATTTTGGAGGCGGTGGACGCACGATTGCCGCTGGTAGTCTGTATCACCGAGGGAATCCCGACGCTCGACATGGTGCGCGTTGCTGCCGCGCTGAAAGATTCAGGCGCGACGCGATTGATCGGGCCGAATTGCCCGGGAATTATTTCGCCGGGGCGCTGCAAAATCGGAATCATGCCCGGGCGCATCCATAAAAAAGGAAACGTGGGATTGGTGAGCCGCAGCGGGACGCTGACATACGAGGCGGTGCATCAATTGACGCAGCTCGGCATCGGTCAATCCACCTGCATCGGAATTGGCGGCGATCCGATTATCGGCACGAGCTTTTTGGATTCGATTCGGATGTTTAATGAAGATCCGGGGACGAACGCAATCGTGATGATCGGCGAAATCGGCGGGAACGCCGAAGAACTCGCCGCCGCGTACATCAAAAAGCATGTGCGCAAGCCGGTGGTGGGATTTATCGCCGGGCAGACGGCTCCGCCGGGGCGTCGCATGGGCCACGCTGGCGCAATCATCAGCGGAGGCCAAGGCACGGCCGCCGATAAATATCGCGCCATGAAAGCCGCCGGAATTCACACGGTGCAAAGTCCCGGAGAAATTGGCGAGACGATGGCGCGCGTTTTGAAGAAGGGCGGCGCGAAAAAGGGTGCATCTAAGAAGACTGCGGGCAAGCGGAAAAAGAGGCGGTAGGGTCTGAGCTGCACCCGATTTTGCCGAGACGTGAAAATTCAAGGAGACGAAATCGAATGGCAATTGAGCGCACTTTGGCGATTGTTAAGCCGGATGCCGTGAAGCGCGGACTCACCGGCGATATCTTGAGCCGGATTCATGCGGCGAAGTTTCAGATTGTGGCGATTAAGTCGGTACAGCTTTCGCGGACAGAGGCTGAAGGCTTTTATGCCGTGCACCGCGAGCGGCCATTTTTCGGCGAACTCGTGGAATTCATGAGTTCGGGGAAATCCGTTCCGATGGTGCTGGAGGCTGAGGGCGCGATTGCGAAGTGGCGCGAGACTATGGGCGCTACAGATCCTGCCAAGGCCGCACCAGGGACGATTCGCAAGGAATTGGGGACGAGCATTCAATTTAATTGCACGCATGGATCGGACGCGCCGCAGACGGCTGCGTTTGAGATTGCGTATTTTTTTGCCGGGAGTGAATTGAGCTAGATCGCGACGACAGGGCAGGGCCGAAATGCGGGAGGGCCAAAGCACCCTCCCCTACTGGATCTATGGAGCCGATTCGGGAGATTGGGCGCGTTATTTTGATTTTGGGCGGCGTCCTCGTCTGCGTTGGGGGGCTGCTTTATTTTGGCGGGAAGTTGCCTTTTCGGCTGGGGCGTCTTCCTGGCGATATTTTCTATCAGGGTAAGCACGGATCGTTTTACTTTCCGATTGTTACTTGTGTTTTGATCAGCGTGGCTTTGAGTTTGATTTTTTGGGTGATTGGGCATTTCCGCCGGTAAATTTATGAGCCAGTTTCTCTTCGATCTTTCGCCTGAAAATTTGGTGCCCAAGCGGCGCATCTGGAAAGTCAGCGAGCTGACTGCGCGGATTCGCGATTTGCTCGAGGACGAATTTCCGGAAATTTGGGTGGAGGGCGAGGTTTCGAATCTTCATGCGGCGCAGTCGGGGCATCTTTATTTCACTTTGAAGGATGCCAAGTCACAGCTCAAGTGCGTTTGCTTCCGCGATCAGCTTCGCGGATTGAAATTCCGGCCTGAGGATGGATTACAGGTTACCGTGCGCGGCGGTTTGAGCATTTACGATGCGCGGGGCGAGTATCAGCTTTATGTGAGCCAGATCGAGCCGGTCGGTCTCGGCGCGCTGCAATTGGCTTTTGAGCAACTCAAAAAGCGGCTGGAGGCCGAGGGGCTTTTCGATGCGTCGCGGAAGAAGGCGCTGCCGATGCTGCCGCGGCGGATTGGCGTGGTGACTTCGCCTACCGGCGCGGCGGTGCGCGATATCGTGCGCGTATTGCGGCGGCGGTTTCCTAATGCCTGCGTGCAGATCTATCCGGTGAAGGTGCAGGGCGAAGGCGCGGCGAAAGAAATCGTAGCGGGATTGAAATATTTCAATGTGGCTCTGAGCGTGGACGTGTTGATTTTGGCGCGGGGCGGCGGATCGCTCGAGGATTTGTGGTCGTTCAATGAGGAGATTGTGGCGCGGGCGATTGTGGAGTCGTTGATTCCGATCATCACCGGCGTGGGGCACGAGACGGATTTCACGATCGCGGATTTTGTGGCAGATTTGCGGGCGCCTACGCCCTCGGCTGCCGCCGAGATTGTCGTGAAGACGCGGCAGGAGCTCGATGGACGGATAGCGGAACTGCAGCGGCGCGTGGCGCACCGCACGCGCTATTTGATGAGCGAGTGGCGGCATCGCGTGCGCGACCTCGAAGTTCATCGAGGATTCCGGCAGGTGGAATTGATTTTGCGCCGGCGGCGCCAGGAAGTGGATGAATTTACGAGTGCGCTGGCGGATTCTTTGCAGGTGCGATTAAAAGTGGCGCACCGGCGATTGACGCTTTCGAGCGCACGCGTCGCTTCATTTGATTTGCGCGGACGGGCGGAGGCGTTTCGTCTGCGGCTGGCGCGCCGTTCGGCGGATTTGCGCGGCGCGCTCGAACGCGCCGTAGCGCGAAAGCGGCGGCGCTTCGCGATGGCGGAAGTGCGCGTGGCGTCGCTCGATTTGCGCGCGCGCGTAGGACGCTTGCGACGGCGATTGGAACGCACCGCCGATGATCTGCGCGCGCGGATTGACCGCGCGATGACCGCCACGCGGCGGCGTCTCGAAGCCGCAGATGTGCGCCTGCGCGAACGAAGTCCGTTCGCGTTGCTCGAGCGCGGCTACGCCATTGCGTACGACGCGAACGGCCGCGTGCTGCGCTCGCCGGATCAAGTTGCGCTGGGTGAGGATATTGCGCTGCGATTAGCCCGCGGCGAAATCGGCGCGCGAGTGACGAAGAAGCCTTAGCCTTACGTAGCGCTGGCGTCTCGCCGGCTCTTACGACCCGAACGCGCCACGTCCCAAACTGTAAGGCGGCGCGACCTGCCAGTTTGAAGCTGCGGCGAAAGCAAGAGCGCAATTTCATGAGGACCGCGCCGCGTTACTTTGTTCGACTTGCCATTCTAGGAGGTCGTAAGAGCCGGCGGGACGCCAGCGGTACGTTTACTTGCGTCCGCGTTCGATCTCGGAAACCGCCCGCTGGAACGGAACTGGTTCATCGCCGGACGCTTTTGCGGCGTCGTAAGCGCGGATGGATTCGAGCTCTTCGAGCTCTTTCTCGATTTTGCGAAAATCTTCAATCGGAAGTACGACGCTGACCTTGCGTCCCTTGGAATCTTTGATGAAGCGCTTGATTTTCGGCGTCATAGATACCTCGAAATCACAGTTTAGTATTCGCGATGTGCGCACGCAAGTTATGGCCTGTTTGAGGAGCGCGAGAGGCTTAACATCGGACGTGTTAGGATACGCGGCGCGTTGACCGGGGAAGTTGGTGTTTTGGGGCGATGACTTTTACGGGCCAGGAGAAATGAATTAGACATGGGTGGCCGAAGGAAAATTGGGGCTGGGTCGCGATCCGAAAAAATGGCCGCACTGCGGGAGGGTCTAAAGACCCTCCCCTACTTGGTGCGGCGCGAGCCTGAGATGTTGCGGGTTCTGCGCTCGATTGTGGAGATTGAGTCGTTTAGTACGGATAAATCGGCTGTAGATCGGTGCGGATTGTTGGTGGCTGGGGAGTTTCGGCGGCGCGGCGGACGCGTGCGGATTTTGCGGAATGCGGCGCGCGGGAATCTCGTGCGCATTGAGATTGGGGCTGGGCGGGCGCGGGAGAGTGGGCAGCTGCTTGTGCTTGGGCATCTCGATACCGTTTATCCGAGTGGGACTTTGCGCCGCATGCCTTTTCGCGTGGCGCGCGGACGGGCTTGGGGGCCTGGGACATTCGATATGAAGGGCGGGATTGTGCTAGCGCTGTTTGCGGTGGAGGCTTTGCGGGCGTTGGGAATTTCGCCGCGGCGGAAGATTGTGTTTCTTTGGACCGGCGATGAGGAGATCGGAAGCGCGGCTTCGCGCGCCACGATCGAAAAAGAAGCGCGGCGGAGTCAGGCGGTGCTGGTTCTCGAGCCCGCGCTCGGGCTCGACGGGCGGGCTAAGACGCAGCGGAAAGGGATTGGCGAGATTGAGATTCTCGTGCACGGGCGCGCAGCTCATGCCGGCGTTGACCCGGAGCGTGGGGTGAACGCGGCCCACGAATTGGCGTTGCAGATAGCCCGGTTGATGAAGATGAATGATCCTCGGCGCGGGATCACCGTGCAGGCCAATGTGATTTCCGGCGGGACGGCTACCAACGTGGTCCCGGAATTTGCGCGCGCGCAGGTGGATGTGCGATTCGCTCGGGCGCGGGATGGGCGGGGGTTGCAGCGGCGTCTGCTGGGATTGCGGCCGATTTTGAAGGGGGCGCGGATTGAGGTGCGCGGGGGGTTGAATCGGCCGCCGCTGGAAAGGCGCGGGTCGGCGTGGCTCGCGGCCTTGACTCCAGATTGCAAGAAGCAATCGGAAGGGCTCTGAAGGCGCACTACGATGATCTTGTCCGAGCGCCCGTTCCCGACAAATTTACAGAATTGCTCGATCGCCTGGAAGCCACAGAGCGATCCGCGAGGTCGCAAAGCGGGGACGATGAGTCAGACTAGCTTTAAGGACGACCTCGTCGT
>Ga0209655_10000980_pt1 | contig 10700 bp, 8 predicted proteins | sample BogFormECP03_OM2_FD_188236 | JGI IMG/M metagenome (GOLD analysis project Ga0209655, IMG submission 188236) | Bog forest soil microbial communities from Calvert Island, British Columbia, Canada - ECP03_OM2 (SPAdes) (version 2) | ecosystem: Environmental > Aquatic > Freshwater > Wetlands > Bog ...
AATCCGGCGCGACTCCGCCCAGCCCGATTGCGGGCCGGGGCCGTAAGCCATGCTTGAGCCGCAATTCCATTTGCGCCGCCTTTGCGTCGCTCGACGAGTGTCCCTAGCCTCTAAGGATGCCCGTCGCACCCTATTAGTTTCTCCGACTTGAATCTGTTTCTCGCAACGACTGCTGCTGGGGACCCGTGGGTGACCAGCCTGGCACCACTCGCGCCACCGTCAATCTCAGCACTGCCGCGGCACCCGCCTGCTTCAGGGCCCGCGCGCATGAATCGAGGGTCGCGCGAGTCGTCAATACATCATCTAGCAGCAGAACTCGCAACTTGTCAACCCGCAGCCCTTTGCGAGTCGCGTACGCGCCACGTACAGATTCCCAATGCTCCTTGCGGGAGAGCACCAGCCGCGCCGGACGAGGCTTCGTGCGCATCTGCAGATTCGCGCCCTGCTTTATATGCAGCCGTCACGCCAGCGGCCGCGCGATCAATTCCGCCTGGTTGTAACCGCGTTCGCGCTGCCGGTCAGGATGCAACGGCACCGGCATGATCACGTCCGCGCGGAACGCCTCGCCTTCCCGCGCCACAATTTCCGCCAAGCGCGCCGCAAACCAATCGCCCAGCCGCGTCACTTCTTCATATTTCAGCAGCAGAATCGCGTGGTGCAGCGCGTCGTGGTACAAGCCATAGCTGCGTGCGCGATCGAAAGCATAGTTGCCATCGCGGCACAGCCGGCACCGAGGCTTCGCAACCTCGACACCCGCAGCAGCCACCCCGCCGGTCGCCACTGCAGGAAAAAGTCCCGCCGATTCCGCGCCCGCGACACTCGTTGCCACAGTCACGGGAAACGGCCGCCCGCAGCACTCGCACATCGGTGCCCTATCGGTTGGAACGACGCCAAACATAAATCGCAAATAGGGATGCGGCTAGCATTTAGAAGCGTAGTCTCACAAATCCGGCAAGGCGCAGGAAACAACACCGCGGCAAGCGCATCGAACGCAGTTCGCAATATCAAAATGTCACGTTAGCAAGCGAGAGAGACACTGCGAACGCTACTCCAGCAGGCAAGGAAAGGGTAGATCGTAATACTACGCACGATCGCGGCGTCCGGGCACACCCGTGCCCGGGATCCCTGGCTCGTTTTGGGGGGGTACGACCGATGTTGACCTGGCAGTTGTAGCGGCGCGCCTGAGTGCGCCATCGCTGTCGCAAAAACAAACGATGCCGTTCCAAAAACCGCCGCTACAAAATCTCGCCGCGCGACTTACAGCTGCCCCTGCTCCGTCTTTTCCTGGCAAGTAATGCAATACCGTGTCCACGGCACAGCTTCGAGCCTCTTCTGCTGCAGCTCTTCGTGGCACGAATTGCACTCGCCGTACGTGCCATCTTTAATACGCGCCAACGCGTTATCCACCAGCGCCAGCAGCGAGCGGTCGTTGTGCGTCTGGCCGAACAGGAATTCCTTGGTGTAGGAATTCGCCGCCTTGTCGCCCAGATCCACCGTGGGATCTTCGTCCGCCTCGCGCCCTTCCTGCTCGGTGCGCGCGATGCCACGCACTAATTCCTCGCGGCGCGTTGCCAGTTTCTTTTTGTAATACTCCAATCGTTTCTTGTCCATCGTTCAGTCCCTATGCGAGGCCCAATAGCTCGCTCAAAGCCGCCCAGTGTAACGATACCCACTTCCCTTGTCAAATCAGCGCGCCGCGGCCAGCGACAAAAGGTAAACGTGCAACTTCATCCCTCGCGCCACCACTAAGCGTCGCTGACGCTGACACCCTGACCGGGAAGCAAGTACCAGGTCGGTTTGAAATAGATGCTGCATCGCGCGAAAAGGATTCCAACGCGCAAACGCAGCGCTGGCAACATTCAGTTTAAAAGGGGTTATGTAGCGGCCGCTGTGTATCACGCATTTCGGGACGCAGCGGGCATCCTTCTGTCGCAACGAGACAATATGGCTAATCTCTTGCCGTTAGATCCGATTGCCCACTACGACGAAGGAATCTGCTTCTTCGGAAAAATGAAATGAATCCCCATGCCCGCAAGCAACAAAACCAAAAACGCGAACACGCTGCCTTCCGGACCTACTTTATCGCCAGTAAGCCACGCAGGCCCATGAAGAGCGGAATTGAACAAATGACCCTTCGCCAAAAATCCGCTATCTGGCACCGAATAAAAAAATGTCTCCGACCAATCCCAAGTGGCATGCATCCCGATCGGAAACCAGATGTTCCCGGTGCGCTGCAAGCTGAAAGCTGCCAGCACGCCAAACGACCCCGCCATCGCCGCGCCGTACCACGCTTCTCCGAGATTGTTCAAATGGATGGCGCCAAACGCAATTGAAAGAATTATTGCTGCCGGCCAGAACCCGATTCCCGGCCCCAGCGTTGCCTGCATGTAACCGCGGAACGAAAATTCCTCAAACAGCGCCACCATCACGAACGCGATGCCATACAGCGCGCCATATTTCAGCGCATTCGCGCCCGATAACGCCACGTTGCCTAAAGAAAATCCATGAAACGCCGCAATCAGCGCCAGCAGCAACGATAGCATCGCGAACCCGTACGGCACGCCTTGCCAGAAGCGCTTCCGGAAAGCCTGGTTCAGCGGCAAATAGTAATCCGCGTACGTCCGCTTCTCGATCAGCGCCATCAACAGCGTCGCCACCACCAGCGCGAATAGCATGATGAACTCGCTGAAGATCGAGAGGGCGGGCGTCATCACGTTCATATCCTGCGCGTTGTGCCAGGCCACCACTGCGGGAATCTGATGCACCACGAAGCCTTCCGCCTGCACGCATGCCGCCCAAAAAAGAATAAAAAGCAGCAGACGCCACCCCGCGCGGATCCCGTGCGGTCCCATGAAGAGATTGCCCATTCCCGAGCGTTGCGTCCCAGCCGGCCGGAACTCACCAGCCGTTGCAGGCAAACCGCTCGTCTCACCTTCCATGCTCATCGCGCTCCTCCCCAGACCTACTTAAACTATACGGCACCCGACCCCAATTGGTTTCAATTTCGGCCCGCACAGCTTTACTTCCTTCCTGCGCGCTTCTGCGCAATCACCAACCCGCGCGGCGTTGATAACAACACCACCGAAATTAACCCTTCCTGCTCCAATCGCAGCGCCGCTTCGCGCACCACTTTAAAATGCGAGCTCGCGTCGTGAATCAAAATCAATCCGCGCGCGTCAATTTGCGGCAGGAACCGCCGTATCTCCTGCTCGCGGATCGTCAGATGGCTGTCGCTGAATAGCAGATCGATGGTCCCGTCAATCGGAGTTTCCAGGCTCGACGCATTCCGGTACTCAATCCAATCCCTCAGCCCGGAAAGGTCAATACGCTGCTTCGCCTTGGCAAAAATATCGGGATCGAACTCAACGGTGATCAGCTTTCCGAATCCGTTGGCCTTCAGCCCCTCCGCCATTTTGATCGCGCTGTATCCGATAAAAGTCCCAGTCTCCACAATCAATCGTGGCTTGGTCGTCAGCACGATGGATTTCAGAAAATCCAGAACCTCGAGCTCCGAACTCTGCGAATCCACCATCTGCCACCATTCCGGGTGCGGGCATTCCGGGGTGGCTCCCACGTACTCCGGCTGAACGAATTCCTCCTGCTCGCTCACGCGATCCAGAATGTGATGCCCTTCGTAGCGTTTCACGAATCGCGGCACAATCACCGCGATCACCGCTCCGCCCGTTAAAATCGCCACGATGCAAGCCGTCACCGCCGCCGCACCGTGCGGAACGTGCGCCCGACCGCCGAACACCGCGGTTTCAATCAGCTGGTAGGCGCCGCCAAGGATCAACCACTCCCCAAACACAATTCCCGCGGGCCGCTGAAATTGCAGTTGCCGCCGGCCTTCACTCCAAAGAAAAAACGCCAGCAACCCGGCCGCTGCGATTCCCCAAGTTTCCGCCGCGTACAGCGGCACGCTGCCATTCACCACCGCCAATGGAATCAGCCCAAACGCCACGCCGATGGTTGCCGCCAGACACGCCACGTCCAGCGCTGTCAGCAGCCGCCAACCGGCACTTTCCTGGAATGTGAGCCGCCGCCGCTGCACATCAGCGCGCAAGGTGACGCCCGCACCCACGACGAAAGGAACGTAAACAAACAATGTCATCGCGAATAACTCCGGGCAGCGGGAGCGAGCGCAACTACGAGCGCGCGCGCGACAGAGGGAAGCTCGGAAGCGATCAAACTAATCCAAACTGGAATTTGCGCTAGGAAGTTCACCGGGGGAGTCTAGGAGGTAACCACGTCTGTTGGCAAGCTGCGAGACATGTAGGGGCGGTTCGCGAACCGCCCACGCAACAATCTCGGCCCTAAGCGTTTTCCGCCGACGCCACTTCCGTCGGCATTCCCATATTCACCGGCATCTGCCGGTGCGTCAGCCTTCCCAGCTCGAAAAACGCGCTCGAAGCCGCATTCTGCATCGCCAGCGAACTTTCCACGCCGCACGTGCAGCCCGGACATTCGCGCCGCACCATCGCCTCGCACTGCCGCACGTAATCCTCGGAAGCCAAAATCGTCGCCAGCTTGTCGCGCAGAATATTTCCCACCGGCTTCAGCGGATAGCATCCGGTCATCACGTCGCCATTCGAAAGCACGAACATCTGCAGGTAGCCCAGAATGCAAGGCGGCTCCGCCACCAGTTGCCGCTTGAAATATTTGGTCACATATTCCACTTCGTACTCCGGCCGGTTCAGGTCGTCGCGCAGAAACTTCGCGATTTCCTTTACGTCGCCTCCCTCCGGCCACATCGATTCCATGTCCGCGTCCTTGATAAAATAAATGCTCTGGCTCAGGACGTTGTACTGCACCTCGGCGCCCACTCCGTGTGCCACTTCCGCCAGCTTTCCCAGTTCCTTCGCGGAAATGCGGTTCAGCGTGACCGCGATCGAAACTTTCTTTCCGCGCAGCAGTTTGATCCCTTGCATCGCCAGATCAAAATACCCGTCAATTCCGCGAATCAGGTCGTTCGTCTCTTCGAGGCCGTCAATCGAAATGCACGCCTTGGTGATCGCGGAGGCGTTAATCTCTTTGTGCATCTTCTTGATCAGCAGCCCGTTGGTCTGCAGAATCACTTCGTTAAACGGGCGCATGTCCGCGCGCCTCATGATCTCGAACAGGTCGGTGCGCAGCAGCGGCTCGCCTCCGGTGAAACGCAGCGAGTGAATTCCCGCGGCCCCAATCTCGTTCAGCAACTCCACGGCGCGATCGGCTTTGATCCCGTCGTGCCAGCGCGTCTTCCAATAATCGCAGCTGATGCACTTCGCCTGGCAATTTTCCGTAAGCTTCACGTGCGCCGCGAGCGGCCGTATTGTCGAAGGCAAAAACCTCGGCGAAAAATTACTGCCCAGCCAAACGCGCGTCAAATACAATCCAGAAAACGACATCCAGCACTCCTCGGACGGCCCTGCAAATTAAAAATCCCTATAATTCCCCGAACGTCCAGCGAAGATTATACAAGGTACGCCGTACCGCCGCAACGCGCGCTCGCAGCCATGTGTTATCAGTCTGCCCGCCAATGAATTAGCGGACAGGCAAATCATGCGAGGGGGTGCCGCACCCCTCGCTTTCTGAAGGGTGGGGGGTTTAAACGCTGATTCAACGACCTCGCATCTCCCCGTGTCCCCTTTGTATTTGTCGTTGAATTTGTAGAGGCGGTTCGCGAACCGCCCGCCGCAGCCCAGCTTGCCACGGCGTCATGTTTCTCGAACTTCTCGCCTCGCTCGCCCGTAAAACAAACCGCCTCCCCACCACCCTCAGGGTTGCGGCCAACCTCCACGGCTGTTAAAATCCTACGTTTGCGAGCCTGGAAGAGCCGCAATCCTTATCCGCTATCCTGGACATCCTTCCATGATCGGAACGATTTCGTGCGCAGCACAGCTTTTGGGGGAGGACTGGTTTGGCTAAATACGATGTCGTGATCATCGGCAGTGGACCGGGCGGATACGTCGCCGCCATCCGCGCCGCGCAGTGGGGCCTGAAAGTCGCCGTCGTCGAAAAAGATCCTTTTCTCGGCGGCACTTGCCTGCACGTCGGCTGCATCCCCACCAAAGTTTTCCTGCACCACGCCGACATTTACGATCACTTCAAACGCGCCGAAGAATTCGGCTTCTCCGTCGAAAATGTAAAAATCAATTGGCCCGCTATCCTCGCGCGCAAAGACAAAATCGTAAAAAAACACGCCGGCGGCATCGGGCTGCTGTTCAAAAAGAATAAAGTCGAGTCCATCACCGGCTGGGGCAGAATTGCCGGGCCCGGCCGCGTCTCCGTGGAAAAGGACGGCAAAATCAACGAGTTCGAAACCTCAAACATCCTGCTCGCCACCGGTTCGGAAGCGCGCTCTCTGCCCGGCGTCGAAATTGACGGCACGACGGTGCTAACCAACCGCGAAATTCTCGGCCTGCAGCAAATCCCGAAATCCATGATCGTAGTGGGCTGCGGCGCCGTAGGCGTCGAATTCGCGTCCATTTTCAACACCTTCGGCTCCGAAGTCACGCTCCTTGAAGCGCTCCCGCGCGTCGTTCCACTCGAAGACGAAGAAATTTCCGCCGAACTTCACAAATCGCTTGTGAAGCGCGGCATGAAAATTGAGCTCGAAGCCAAAGTCGAGTCCGTGAAGAAAGACGCGAATGGCGCCACGGTCGTTTACAAAGACAAAACAGGAAAAGCGCAAACGGTCAGCGCCGAAAAAGTACTCATCGCCGTCGGCCGCCGCCCCCTGACTGAAAATATCGGCCTGGAAAAAACCAAGGCCAAGCTTGAGCGCGGCTTCATTCACACCAACGCCTTCCTCGAGACCGACGAGCCGCACCTTTACGCCATCGGAGACATCGTCGCCGGCCTGCCGCAACTAGCGCACGCCGCTTCCATGGAAGGCATCATCGCAGTCGGACGCATGGCCGGAAAAGAAGTGCAGCCCTTCGACCGCAAGCGCTGCCCCAACTGCACCTACTGCGAGCCGCAGATCGGCTCCATCGGCCTCACCGAAAAACAAGCCCGCGAAGCAGGCTTCCAGGTAAAAACCGGAAAGTTTCCGTTCCTCGGCAACAGCAAAGCCACGATTCTGGGCCAGCACGAAGGCTTCATTAAGGTGGTAGCCGAAGAAAAGTACGGCGAAATTTTAGGCGTCCACGCCATCGGCCCGCTCGCTACGGAAATCATCGCCGAGCCAGTCGCAGCGCTCGGCCTGGAAGCCACGCTAGACGACATGGCCGCCACCATCCACGCCCACCCCACGGTATGGGAAGCAATGGGCGACGCATTCAATTCCGTGCGAGGCTTGAGCATCAACTACTAGCGCGCGATGGAAAAAATTTGTAGCAGCGATTTTGGTAGCATAGGCAATCTTGCCTGTGCTGTTAAGGCAATACTGATCGGCGGCAATCCGCCGGAAACGGCTACGGTCTCGTGAACCACCCAGAAAAAATCTGCTGGCAAGTAAACGCAGGCCTCCTGCCCTACGCCCCCACCTGCGCGCTCCAACATCAACTCGTCGAAGCCCGCAAAGCCGGCGCCATTCCAGACGTCCTGCTCTTCTGCGAGCATCCGCACACAATCACCTTGGGCCGCAACGGAAAAAAAGAGCATCTCCGCGCCAGCGATCATCTGCTCGCGCAAATGAATGTCACATTCCATGAAACTAACCGCGGCGGAGACATCACCTACCACGGCCCCGGACAAATGGTCGGCTATCCCATTCTCGATCTCACCGAACATCGCCGCGATGTCCGCTGGTACGTCCAACAACTCGAAGAAACCATGATCCGCGCGACAGCCGATTTTAAAGTCACAGCCGCGCGCATCGCCGATCGCCACGGCATCTGGGTCGGCCAGCCTCCAACAGAAGAGAAACTAGCCGCCCTGGGCGTGCGCCTCAGCCGCTGGGTCAGTTCCCACGGCTTCGCGTACAATGTTGCAACCGATCTGCGATACTTTGATCTAATCGTTCCGTGCGGCATTGCCGGCAAGCGTGCCACCTCTCTGGAACGCGTGCTCGACCGCGCCGTCCGCATCGACGAAGTCCGGCCCAGGCTCGCCGCACATTTCGGCGAACTGTTCGAGCGCAACATGCTGCAAGTCTCACGCGCCGCACTCGAGGAAAAATTGCAACATCACATCCAACACGCGCTCGCGCCAAGCCCCAGCGAACTCTTGGAACTAAAAGGGAGCTTGGCATGACCCAATCCCCGACTCAATCCATGACGCAGGCTGCGGTTTCACCGCTCACACGCCAACACCACCTCGACCTCTACTACTACATGCAGCTGAATCGCCAGCTCGAAGAGCGCATGGTCCGCCTCTTCCGCCAAAATAAAATTGTCGGCGGCCTCTATTCCAGCCTCGGACAGGAAGCAGTCTCCGTTGGCACCTGCTACGCCCTGGAAAAACGCGATTGGATCGCTCCCATGATCCGCAACATCGGCGCGCTGCTCGTAAAGGGCGTCCCCCCGCGTGACATCTTCACCCAGCACATGGCGAAATTCACTTCGCCCACGCTGGGCAAAGACGGCACCAGCCATTTCGGCGACCTCAAAGTCCGCCACATCGTTTCTCCGATCTCGATGCTCGGCGATCTAATCCCGGTAATGACCGGCGTCGCCATGGCCGGCCGCTATCTCGGCCAGAATATCGTCGCGCTCACATGGATCGGCGACGGCGGCAGCTCGACCGGCGCATTCCACGAAGGTCTGGGCCTAGCAGCCTCGCAGCGCGCTCCCTTCGTGCTCATCATCGAAAATAATCAGTGGGCCTACTCCACTCCCGTTTCGCGCCAGGTCCCCATCCAAAATCTCGCCGACCGCGGCGCAGCCTACGGCATCGCCAGCGCCATCGTTGATGGCAACGACGTAGTCGCCGTCTATCAAGCCGCGAAAGAAGCCGTGAATGAATGCCGCGCCGGCCGCGGCCCGCGCATCATCGAAGTAAAAACCATGCGCATGCGCGGCCACGCCCAGCACGATCCCGCGGAATACGTCCCCAGGGAAATGATCGATCACTGGAAGGCTCGCGATCCCATCACGCTTTACGAAAAATATCTGACCGAAAATAAAATCTGGGACGCCGCCGCGAAATCCGAAATTGACGCGCGCATCGAACGCGAGCTCGACGTCGAGCAGAAATTCGCCGAAGATTCTCCGCTCCCGCCGCCCGAACTAGCCGAAGAAGGCGTGTACTGCGACGGCTGCCACAAAATCGAAGCCGACTGGAATCGCGCAAAATCCGAAGTGACGCCGCCGAAGTCCAGCATTGATCCCGCTTGGCGCTTGAAAGATCTTCCCGCATACACGCAGGCCGCAATTGCGGGGGGCAACGGCGCGAAAAATCCAGCACATACGCAGCCACCCGTGTCCGTGCCCTCGCCAGCCTCAGCATCAGTCACGGCCCCGGCGATGCAAAAGTCCGCTCCGGCGCCCGCACCCGACCGTGCCGAACTTCAGCCGGAACATTTGGCCGCTGGCGTTACCGCCGAGGATCCAACCGTCCCCCGCGTCCCCTTCGGCCGCGGCCCGAAAGACAAAGCCTTCCGCCAAAGTCCCGAGAACCCGCAAAACAAACCGGCCTACAGCCGCGCGCCCAAAGAAAAATTCTTCAGCCGTCCCCCACAGGAGAAATCCTTCAGCAAAGGCCCGCGCCAAAAGCCCTTCGGCAAAAATGCCCAAGGCAAGCCGATCACAAAAAATCCGCAGGATAAACAGGGGAGGCGCTGACGATGTCCCACAGCGCTCCGAACCTGTCCTCCAAAACCGTCCCCACTCCCGGCCCCATCACCATGGTGGATGCTATCCGACAAGCGCTGTTCGAAGAAATGGAACGCGACCCCGCCGTAGTCGCCATCGGCGAAGATATCGGCGTGTACGGCGGCGCCTTCAAAGTCACCGACGGCCTACTGGCGAAATTCGGCCGCGAACGCGTCATCGAAACGCCCATCGCCGAAACCGCCATCATCGGCGCGGCCTGCGGCATGAGCTTCCTCGGCCTGCGCCCCGTCGCCGAAATGCAGTTCATTGATTTCATCGCCTGCTGCTTCAACCAGGTCACCAACTTCGTCGCGAAATCCCACTACCTGTGGGGCGCGCCGGTGCCCATGGTCATTCGCGGTCCTTCCGGAGGAGGCGTGCACGGCGGCCCGTTTCATTCCGCGAATCCCGAAATGTATTTCGTGCATACGCCGGGGCTGAAAGTGATTTATCCTTCCACGCCGTCGGACGCCAAGGGCCTGTTGAAGTCCGCGATTCGCGACAACAATCCCGTGCTGTTCTTTGAGCACAAGTATCTGTACCGCCGGCTGAAGGAAGAAATGCCGCCGGGCGATTACACCGTGCCCATCGGCAAAGCCATCGTGCGCCGCCCAGGGCGCGATCTAACCATCGTCAGCTACGCGGCGATGGCGCACACGGCGATGGAAGCAACCGTCGAACTCGCGAAGGAAGGAATCGAAGCGGAAGTGATCGACCTGCGCACTCTGCTTCCGCTCGACAAGGACACCATTCTCAGTTCCGTAAAGAAGACCAACAAGCTGCTGGTGGTGCACGAAGACACGCGCACCGGCGGCATTGCCGGCGAAATTGCCGCTCTCGTGTTTGAAGGCGCTTTTGACGATCTCGACGGCCCCGTAGCCCGCGTCACCGCGCTCGATACGCCGGTGCCGTATTCGCCGCCGCTCGAGGAACGTTTTTTACCCAACACCGAAAAAGTAGTCG
>Ga0209655_10000981_pt1 | contig 10694 bp, 11 predicted proteins | sample BogFormECP03_OM2_FD_188236 | JGI IMG/M metagenome (GOLD analysis project Ga0209655, IMG submission 188236) | Bog forest soil microbial communities from Calvert Island, British Columbia, Canada - ECP03_OM2 (SPAdes) (version 2) | ecosystem: Environmental > Aquatic > Freshwater > Wetlands > Bog ...
GAGCCGATTCCTATCGAGTGCGTGGTGCGCGGCTATCTGAGCGGCTCTGGCTGGAAGGACTACCAGAAGACTGGGCGGGTGTGCGGTATTCCGCTGGCGGCTGGACTGACCGAATCGGCGCAACTGCCCGAGCCGATCTTCACGCCATCTACGAAGGCAACCACCGGCCACGATGAAAATATTTCCTTCGAAGAAGCTGCAACAACCATCGGCGCATCCCTGGCGCTGCGGCTCCGCGACGTCTCCATCGAAATTTACAATCGGGCTGCCGCCTACGCCTCCGCGCGCGGGATCATCATCGCCGACACCAAATTTGAATTCGGGCTCGGGCCGGGGCAAGAACTTATCTGGATCGACGAAGCGCTCACTCCGGATTCTTCGCGCTTCTGGCCCGCTGACGAATACGAGGCTGGCCGTGCGCAGCCTTCTTTCGACAAGCAATACGTGCGCGATTATCTCGAGCGCATCAGCTGGAACAAGCAGCCGCCCGGGCCGGCGCTGCCTGCTGAAGTAGTTGCAAACACGCGGGCGCGTTATCGCGAAGCTTACGAGCGGATCACTGGCCGCCCACTAGACTGAATACCGTGCGACTCATTACAAAACGATTGAACACAGGGCCACGCAGGGAGTGCTCCGAAGCGTCACTGTGGAGTGTGACATCGTGAAGGAACAACTCGAAACTCTCGTTGGACAAATGGTCGAGCGCGGGATACTGCTCGAAGAGGCCGTGGTTGAGTTTGAGAAGAAATTCATCAAGCGCGCGCTGGAACGCGCTAACGGCAATCAGTCGCGCGCCGCGAAATTTCTGGGGATTCACCGCAACACCCTGAGCCGCAAGGTCGGCGAATACAAAATCAGCGCGGCGACTCATCGCCGCCGATAGTTTCCCGGTACCGCTGGTTTACCATCGGTGGCAGCGCAGGGCGTCCCTGCCGCCATTCCCCCGTACCGCTGGCGTCCCGGCGGCTCTTACGATTACAAATCCCGGCGAACGCAACACTCACGTGCGGACTACATAACAAAAAAACTCGATGTATTTAACGTCGCGCTCCGCCCACGATTCTGGCACTGGCTTACACTTGCGCTCGTAGAGCCGGCGGGACGCCCTTCGGCTTCGCTCAGGGTAAACCAGCGGTACAAAGGCAAAAGAAAAGGCCGCCGGTTTTCCGGCGGCCTTTTTCATTTAGGTGAACGGCTAGATTACTTCTTTAGTTCCCCGAAGGCTTGGCTACCTTATGCGGCTTCCTCGTTTGGCCTTCCTTCTTTTCTGGCGGAATATCTTCCGCGTTCACCTTGCCCTTTTCCCAATGCAGCATGAACGGTGAAGGATCGTAGCCGCTTAAAGTTCCCGAGAACCGCACGCCATCATCCTTCTGCAAGCGGCTGGCTTCCGGCTGTCCGACGATCTTCACGTCCATATTCGCTGTGGTGGCCTTCTCCATCTCGTCCGAAGTGGCGCCGGTGAAAACGTGCAGTTCGACCGTGTCCGTCCCCGGCGTTACGTCGATCACCTTGCCTACAACTTCCGGGAAATCCGATCCGCAAACGGCCAGCCAGGTAGTCTTAGCCTTGTCGCCGCCGGCCTGCAGATCGCTCAGCACGGTAAGAATATTCAAGCCCTGGCGCACCTTATCGAGATCCGTCGAGCTGGGAATCGAGTAGGTAGCCGGGCGATCCGGCGCGCCTGCGGCAAGCTGCAGCAATTCGTTCATCTGCGAATCGATCAAGCTATCGCAGCCTGACTGCTGATAGCGCACCAATTGCTTGCGCAAATAATCCTTGATCTGCGCATCGCCGGGCGCCTTCAAAGCAATCGCCCGCGCCAACGCCCAGAATCCTTCGATCGAAAGCGGAGGAGTCTCCTGCAAATATGCAACGCCCAAACGGTATTCCGCCACGCCGTCCGCGGAAACATTCGCCAGAGCAGCTTTGAACGAAGTCGCGGCCGTCGGATAATCCTTCAATTGCAATTCCGCAAAGCCCATCGTGTTGTAAAAAAGAGAGGCAACGGGCTTCTTCTGATCCGCAAACTGCTGGTCATTCATGTTGTCGGGCTTGGGCAGACTGTTGAGCGCATCCAAGCCCGCCTGCGCCGCGGTCTTGGCCTTCGCCAGTTGATCGTTCGCGTCCGGTGCTTTCGCGTTGTAGGCAGACTCAAAAACCGCGCTGCGCGTATAGAAGGCCTGCACGCGCGTGGGAAGGTCGGCCTTCGGATCGCTGTCGGCGATATATTTGTCCGAGTAGTCCACCACTTTGGCCCAATTTTTCAGCTCGTTGTACGTGGTCCAGTACATCTGGTCGATATACTTCATCAAAGTGGACTTCGGAAATTTCGACACGAAGTCGTCGAGACACTTCAAGCGCGTCTGCCCGTTGGTTTCCGCGCGGCATGCCTGGAAGGCGTTGTATTCCGGGATCGTATAAGCTGGCTGCTGTGCCGGCGCGTCTTGCGCGGCCGCTGGCTTCACTTGCCAGCAGAGGAACAGCGTCAGTGCCAGCACAATTCCTCTTGCGGCCATACGCTCTCGCTTCATTGTTTACCTGCCTCCTCGAACAAAATTAAAATTAGGCAAGCGGTCGGAACCAAAGGAATTACGACCCCTGCAGGGACGTTGGAATAGAAAAGCTACGGGATTATAGGAAAAGCATTTCGGGCGTGCAAGGCTAATCGCGTCACTTTTCCACGGTTTAGCAACCCTGGCGCGCTCCCCGTCACTTTCCCGCCTAGATGCTAAGATGGTGACTGCGCCGCGAATGTCGCCTGGAGGAAATGCGCCGATGGGAAGCGATTCTGCAACGGGCAAGCCGCTCGCCGGAATGAATGCATTGATCACCGGCGCGAGCCGCGGCATCGGTCTGGCCATCGCGCGCAAGCTGGCGCAACTCGGCGCGCGCCTGAGCCTCTGCGCCCGCGATGCCGCGCGACTCGATGCCGCAAATGCCGAATTACGGCGCGATGGTTTCGAAACGCTCACGATGGTTGCAGACGTCACCCATGCGGATGAGATTCAAAATCTCGTCGATCGGACGCATCGCGAACTCGGTCCCATCGACATTCTCATCAACAACGCTGGTATCGGCCGATTCGGCCCCGCCCATCAGATGACGGAAGCCGATTGGGATGCGGTATTAGACACCAATTTGAAGTCCGTGTTCCTGGTAAGCCGCGCCGTTGCGCCCGGAATGATCGAGCGCAAGAGCGGGCACATCGTAAATATCAGCTCGCTGGCGGGCAAAAATGCCTTTGCCGGTGGGGGCATCTATTGCGCTTCAAAATGGGGCCTGATGGGCCTGACTGCCTGCATGGCCGAAGATCTCCGCGCCCACAACATTCGAGTCTCGGCCGTCTGCCCGGGCAGTGTCGCCACGGATTTTTCCCCGCACACGGGCCGCGACACTTCAAAGCTATTGCAACCGGACGACGTAGCGCACGCGGTAGCAACAATAGTGACGCAAGCCCCACAAAGCTTCATCAGCGAAATCGACCTACGCCCCACGCAAAAGCCGTAAACAGCAAGCGAAACGCACGAGCGACGTAGGGCCGCGCTTTATGCCGGGCCTCTTCGTACAGACTCGCGCCAGATTTATCTGTTGGATTGGGTTCTAATTCTCGGAACAAAGAACCGCTCGATCAGCTCATTCCGCCCGCAACGCCGACATCACATCGATGCGCGCAGCGCGCGCGGCCGGCAGCACCGACGCGATGACCGCGGCAGCCAGCAATACAATCGCTGAGATTACCACCGGCACAAAATCCGGCATGCGCATCCCCACGACGTAACTATTGGCTAGGCGCGCGATCACATATCCGAAAACCGTGCCGGCTATGATGCCCGCAGCCGCCATCACGGCGCCTTGGGCGATCACGCTGGTCAGCAGATGCCGCGGCTGCGCGCCTAACGCTAGCCGGATTCCGAACTCGCGCGTCCGCCCGCTCACCGAAAATACAAGCACGCCCGCCACGCCGATCACCGCGATTGCCAACGCGACCGCCGCGAAGACGCCGAAGACCAGCGCGTTCAAGCGATCGGGTGTGAGCACTTCCGCGCGCACATCCTCGAGAGTGGCCGCGTGCTCGACCGGCTGGTCCGCCGAAAGATCGCGAATGATGCGCGTGATCGGCGGCACCAGCGCATACGGATCTCCGTGCGCGTGAACGAACAATCGGCCGCCGCCAATTTCCTGCTCGAACGGGTGATAAATGGTCATCGCCGGGCCTGGTATCACGTTCTCATCGTCGGCATCCGCCGTGACGCCTACAATTCGCCGCGGCCCGGTACTCACGTTGATGAAAGCCATCACCGGATCGGTCCACATCAGATGGTGGCCCACAGCATCCTGTCCCGGAAACATCCGCTGCGCCACGCTCTGGCTGACGATGACGACCTTCTCCGTATCCTTGCGATCCGAATCATTGAAATCGCGCCCGGAGATAATCGGCACCCCCACCGCCGCGAAAAATCCCGGCGACACCGTTCGAAATTCTGCGCGAGGATCCTCTTCGCCGCCGCCGCGCACGTGACCATCGTACGAAAATTGGAATCCCGGGCCAAAAATTCCCGCATCGCGCCACGGCACCGCGGTTCCCACCGCTACGCGATCCACTCCCGGCAGTGCCGCAATTTCACGCATCGCTTCCTTATAGAATCCCTGAATCTGCTCCGGCGTGTGCCCGTAAGAAACAATCGGCACATTCAAGGCCAGCACGTGCTGCATATCAAATGCCGTACGCGCCTCTTGCAACGACATCAAAGTCTTCAGCAGCATCCCCGCGCCTGCCAGCAACATGAACGACGCTGCAATCTGCACCACCGCGAAAATTCGCAAACGCCGGCCCGTGCTTCCGGTGATCCGCACGCCGCCGCTGGCCATGTTCAATCCATTGGCGCCTTCCGCCGAAGGCAATCGCGGCACAAACGCCAACAATACCGAAGCGATCACCGCGAGGCCGGCGCCGACCCAAAGCATGCTCGAATCTACCGTCAGATCCAGCGCGCGCACTGAAAATCGCGAGGCATAGCGCGCGAGAATCGCCACCATCGGCCGCGCGATTAATATTCCCAGCACCGCGCCGGCGCCGCATAGCAGCAAACTATCCGCCAGCAAAGTGCGCCGCAGAGATCCGGTGCTGGCCCCCAAAGCCGCACGCACCGAAAGCTCGCCCTCGCGACGCACGGTCCGCGCCAAAATCAAATTCGCGGCATTCGAGCAGGCAATAATGAATACGAGCCCGGACGCCGCCAGCAAAACCCACAGGACGGTTTTCGCGTTCGAGGTGACTTGATCGCGCAAGCGCACCGCGCTCACCCGAAAATCCGATTGCGCCGAATAAGTTTCGGGGTGCGACTTCACCATCGCGCCGTGAACCGCACTTAATTCTGCGCGCGCCGATTCCAGCGTCTGCCCGGGCGCCAAGCGTCCGAAAAGTTCCGTCATGCGGTGCACGCGCCCGGTCACCATCGTCGCCGACAAGTGGTGCGGGCTGGTCACCACGTTGGCGATGATTTCAGTCTCCGCCGGATACGGCACCGAAGGCTCCAGCACGCCGACGATGGTCGCCGAGCGCGCGCCCAATGATCCCGAATCCAGGCGAATGTTCTTGCCGATCACCGAAGGATCGCCCTTCATCACCGTCATCCAGAACCGGTGCGTCAGTACTACAGCGCCCGGAGCATTCGGGCCGTCATCGTGCTCGTCAAGCAAACGCCCCAGCACCGGATGCAATCCCATCACTTCGAAATACGATCCGTCCACGACGCCGGCGCGCACTTCGCGCGGCTCGCCGAGACCAATCATGGTGAAGCCCGTCTGTGAAAAATCACCGAACTGGCTGAGCGTCTTGACCCCCGCCTTCATATCCTGGATCTCGGGGACAGAAAATGTGGTGTTCTCGATGCCAATTCCGTGCGCGCTCTGCCGGATGTAAATCAAGCGGTCCTCATCGCGATTCACCAGCGGCCGGAGCAACACTCCGCGCACCACGCTGAAAATGGCGGCATTCGCGCCAATCCCCAACGCCAGAGTCAGCACCACGGTGATCGCCAGCCCCTTGGTGCGACCCAGCGAACGCAGCGCCACTTTCAAATCGCGAAGGATCAAATCGAAATTGAACATCGTCGTGGCCCCCTTGACGATATTTGCAATTGAGGAAAGCCCCGGAAGGCCGACCCCCAATTGTCCATCAAAACGCCCAACAAATTCCAGGTTTCGTGGCGGCGGTCCCGCTAAGCGGGACTGGCAGCGCATGCCGCATTACTACAATCCCGCCACCAGCCGAACAACGACAAACCTACGCAAGGATAGACGAGATTCGTAACCGAAAGAGAGCACCGGCACTACGGCGTTTAGCCTTGAGTTCATTTCAAACCCGGCCGCAAAGCCATCGCGTGTGCCTCCGCCCGATCCTTGATGCGAATTAATTGATTGCTCCAATACCGCTCAAACGTGCTCGTCCATTCGTGCAGTGGCCGAATCGCCTCCGCATTCGTGCGATACAGCTTCCGCCGGCCAGCCCGACGCACGTCCACCAACCCCACATTCCGCAACACTCGCAAATGCTTCGATACCGAAGGCTGCCCGAGCCGCAGCCTCAGCACGATTTCCCCCACCGTGCGTTCCCGCAGCGCCAAATAAGAAAGCATCGCGCGCCGCCGCGGCTCCGCCACAGCATTGAATGCATCGGAGGTAGTCGCCGCTCGCGCCATGCCGGCACATTACATTCCCATATAGGAATATGTCAAGGGCTATTTTCCGGCAGCTCGACCCCCTCCGCATGCGAATTCCCAACTCCCGGCAATCAGGCAATCAGTGTAATCGCAAAGACCTCACCGCTGGCGTCTTGCCGACTCTTACGAGCGCAATGGTCGATGAGGACCTGATCGAGGCCGATGCAAGCCGAAAATAAAAGAAATCGGTTGGCGTGTTTTAGTCCGCACGTGTTGGCTGCCAGTGGCGCGATCGTGCTCGTAAGAGCCGGCGGGACGCCCTTCACAAATACTCAGGGTAAACCAGCGGTACGGGGAGCATGCGCTTCTACGTAAGTATCTCCGCACTGGAAATCCTGAATTCCCACCTTCGCCACTTCGCGCCGCCCGAAACATGGATGTACACTCAGAGCGTGCCCGACCTCCCAATCCCGGCGCCCGCTGCGGTCGAATCGCCAGCAGCTCCCCACAAGGTCAAGAATTTTTTCTACACCCTGAAGCAGCGCGCCAAACGCGCCCTGTGGCGCTCGCAGGACCGCTGGCGAGTGCTGACTGCAGGCCTTGAGATCGATGAACTGTGGACGCGCTTCAAAGCCGAAGCCCAGGAAAGCTCCCGCCTCTACAAACAGGATCTCGATCGAGGCTCCAGCCAAGAAGAACAATCCTGGAAGCGTCCCTTCAAAATTTTCGGCGCTCTGGTCTGGAGCGTTCTGAGAAAACTCTCTCCAGCCCGTCGATTATTTTTACTCTTCACCATCCTTCTGGCATTTTTGGCGGTAATCGATTTTCATTTCCTGATTTTCACTCAGGAAATTGAATTCATCCTGGCCTTCGGCGGCCTGCTCGTTCTTCTCATCCTGGTAATCGGCGACCATATCGCCATGAAACGCGACATTGAAATCGCCCGCGAAATTCAGCGCTGGCTGGTTCCCCGCAAAGCACCTGACGTTCCCGGAGTGGACATCGCCTTTGCCACACGCCCGGCAAAAACCATCGGGGGCGATTATTACGACGCTTTTCTGCGCGCCTCGGAGGGCCCGCTGCTAATCGCGGTGGCCGATGTCTCCGGCAAAAGTGTTCCTGCGGCGATGCTGATGGCCACATTTCAGGCAAGCCTGCGATCGCTCGCCGGCGTCAGCGGCTCACTCTCCGATCTGGCCGGCGGCCTGAATCGCCAGGTCTGCGCTAATAGCCAGAATGGCCGTTTCACCACCGCCTTCATCGCTGAGCTCGATCCCGCCAGCGGAAATCTCACTTATCTGAGCGCTGGCCATAATCCGCCAATCCTTCGCCGCGAAGACGGCAGCATCGAGCGCCTCAAGTCTGAAAATATTCCGTTGGGAATCGAGCTAAAGGAAATTTACAAAACGCGCGTAACCCAACTGGAGCGCGGCGACGTGCTGGCGATTTATACCGACGGAGTAACGGAAGCCAGAAACGAAGACCAGGAGCAATTCGGTGAAGCGCGGCTGATGGCCTTGCTGCCAGTCGCCCGGGAAGAAAAGTCCGCGTTAACGCTAACCCACGTGATGCACGTCCTCGACGAATTCGTAGGCGCCGCGCCGCAGCACGACGACATCACCTGCCTAATTCTCCGCCGCAGCTAGCTTCGCCCGGCAACCCAGTTTTCGCGCCTACGCCGATGTAGCCCTCAAAGTTTCTTTGCCAGCACCAGAATAAGCAGTATCAGCAGGACCACGCCCAATCCACCGCTAGGGTAATACCCCCAACCAGTGCTGTAAGGCCAAGCCGGCAAGGCGCCCAACAAGAGAATGACCACAATCACAATCAAAAGCGCTCGAGGCATATTCTCCCTCCAAAAAGCGCCAGCATATTTGACCGCCAGCGGAAGAAGCACAATACAGGCAAAGCCGTAGGCGTTCTTAGTAGGGGAAAGTGCTTTAGCCCTCTCGCCTTTCGGCCCTCTTGTGCGAGATCGTCAAAATTGAGTTATATTGCGCGTAGAACGAAGCCGCTCAGCAGCAGGAGGAATTATTCCGTGATTGAACTATTCCGCGCTATCGCAAAATCCGCGCTCTTCGCAGCAGCGATCGCCGCCGCCGCATTCTCAATGCCCGCCCAAGAAATCCCTAAGAAACTCCACCCCCCAGAGAACGAACAACTCGTCCTGCAAGTCCACGCCAAGGGCGATCAAATCTACACCTGCAAAACCGACGGCACCCAATTTACCTGGACGCTCAAAGCTCCCGATGCCCAACTCTTCGACAAAGACGAGAAGCCCTTCGGCAAACATTTCGCAGGTCCCAGCTGGCAAGCCAATGACGGAAGCAAGGTGGTCGGCAAAGCCGTGGCCAGCGACCCATCACCCGACATCAACTCCATCCCGTGGCTGGTCGTAACGGTGGTGAGCCATGAAGGCGACGGCGTGCTCTCCCGCGTAACAACCATCCAGCGCATCAAGACCAAAGGCGGCAAAGCCCCGGCATCAGGCTGCGACGCGACGCACGCTGACGAAGAGCTCCGAGTCCCCTACACGGCCGTTTATCTGTTCTACGCCCCAAAGCAATAAACGCCACTGAAGTGCCGTTGTGGGGGAGGGTGCTTTCGCCCTCCCGCATTTCGGCCCCGTTGTTCTGCTTTCTCTTTCGATCAAGCCGCAAACTCGCCAGAGTCCGTCAGCCACTCCTCAGCATGCAATTTCTCACGGCACTTGCTATAGAATCGCCCGCATGAAAACCGAACCAACTCCGGGTCACAACGAAAAAATAGTCCACGTCGCCCTTCGCCTGACGGAACTGAACAATACCTCCAGCCAGATTCTCATCTTTCTAAGTTTCGCGATCGTAGCTGCGGTGACGTTTCTGTCGCCCGCTCTGGATCCCTCTCGAAGAAGCCACATAAACGGCGCGCTACACTGGTGGATCGCCGCGATTTTCCCGACGGTCATCGGAATCATTCCCCTGAAGGAACTCGCCGATGGCAGCTTGCCCTGGTACACCTTCCTCCTGTGGATGAGATACGTGCTGCTCTGGTGCGACATTGTTTTCATTCTCGTCGGCGCCCTGCAATTCTTCAGGGCCATCTAGGCAGCGGCTGGCCGCCTCTTCTCTAACTCCTTCTCTCTCAATCGCTTCCCCTTGCTGAATCATCTCGGGCTTTCACGCATCTAATCGTTTGACGTTAAACGATCTCGGATTCAGGGTTGCCGGAACAAAATGCCGTCCCATTACAAGGGTACGAAAACCGAACTCCGCGCGTTGAACGCGTACATCAACCTGACGCGCGCGGCGAACACGCTCGAATCGGTGATGGCCGCCCAGCTTGAAGCGCGGGGCCTAAGCGTCAGCCAGTTCGGCACTCTCGAGGCGCTGTTCCATCTGGGCCCGCTCTGCCAGCACGAGATCGCCGGGAAGCTGCTGAAGTCCGGCGGCAACATCACCATGGTCATCGGGAACCTGGAAAAGCGGGGCTGGATCAAACGCGAGCGCGTGGCCGACGATCGGCGAATGATTCGCATTCACCTTACGCCGGCAGGCCGCCGACGCGTTGCGAAGATTCTGCCCGCGCACGTGGCGGCGATCACCAGCGCCATGCGGCGCCTGAGCAACAAAGAGCAGGAAGGGCTGCGCAACCTATGCCGCAAGCTTGGCCGTGCGGTCCAAAACGATTTGTCAGGGCACGGCTTCAGCCGTGCCACAAGAACGACTGAAACTCGCGACTTTAGCCGCTGAGGTGCGTCGTTTCGATTTATCAAAAATGTGCAAAACAAGGAGACTCTCATGATTCAAATTCGACCCAGTGAAGAACGCGGACGCGGCCAACTCGATTGGCTGGACTCCCGTTTCTCGTTTTCCTTCGCCGATTACTACGATCCCGAGCACATCAATTTCCGCTCGCTGCGAGTAATCAACGAAGATCGCGTCGCCCCCAGCGGCGGCTTTGGCATGCACCCGCATCGCGACATGGAAATTCTGACTTACATTCTCGATGGCGCGATCGAGCATCGCGACAGCATGGGCAATCGCGGCG
>Ga0209655_10000982_pt1 | contig 10690 bp, 10 predicted proteins | sample BogFormECP03_OM2_FD_188236 | JGI IMG/M metagenome (GOLD analysis project Ga0209655, IMG submission 188236) | Bog forest soil microbial communities from Calvert Island, British Columbia, Canada - ECP03_OM2 (SPAdes) (version 2) | ecosystem: Environmental > Aquatic > Freshwater > Wetlands > Bog ...
GAAAGCCGGCAAACGAGCCAAACGACGAGTTGATCGCCGCCGCTAGATCGCCCTTGGGCTCGCCGCCTCCGCCCTTCTTCATCAGCGTCCAAAAGAGCGAGTGGTTCCAGTGTCCGCCGCCATTGTTGCGCACCGCGGTGCGGATATTTTCGGGAATGGCGTCGAGATTCTTCACGATATCGTCGATGGATTTGGATTGCAGGTCCGCATGGCCATCGAGCGCTTTGTTGAGGTTGGTCACGTAAGCGCCGTGATGTTTGTCATGGTGAATCTCCATCGTTTTGGCGTCGATGGAAGGTTCGAGCGCGTCGAACGAGTACGGCAATGGCGGCACGGTGAATGCCATGGGTTTATCCTCCGGTGTGAGATTTGAACTTGCTTCAGCGCGCAAAAGGCTGGAAGCCGCATTGTGACTTCCCAGCAATCCCGCGCCGATGATTCCCGTGTTTGATAAGAACGTACGACGATTCATGGCAGCCACGCATCGGTAATCCTGGTAGCGCGGCAAGTTGTCTTTATGCCGCACCGAGTATAGCGTCACCCCGCCATGGCAACCTAGCGACGCCAGCCGGGCCCACCGAGTTCTGGTGCGCGCGGACGGAACCTCGGTTGCACAAAACCGTTGTACAAAACCACCATTGCACAAAAGCTAGGCGGAGCCTTGTCCGGCTGGGTGATTGGACTCCTGCGATTGGATGCGCGAGAGCGCCCATTGGGCAGATTCCGCCACGTGAATTTCGGGCGACTGGGCGAGGCGGTTTAGCGTGGCGGTAATGCGGGCGTAGGCCGGATTATCGGGGCCTACATTTGAGTTGCCCAGCGCAAGGCAAGCGTTGCGAACGATGCCGCGCCACTTGGTGCGTTTGATGGAGCTGCCGCGGAAGACTTCTCGAAATTCGGCCTCGGACATGGAGGCCAGCCATTCCAGATCGGGCGCCACAAGCGATTGCGAGGCTATGGGCGGGATTTCTCCGGGAGTCGCACTTGCCGGCTCATAAAACGTGCGCGGTGCAAATTCCGGCGCCTGCGTGAACGGGGCACGGTTGTTCCATGGGCAGACGTCCTGGCAAATGTCACAGCCGAAGACCTGCTTTCCGATGGGCGCGCGGAACTCTAGCGGGATGCTGCCGCGGAGTTCGATGGTGAGGTAGGCGATGCAGCGGCGGGCGTCCATCACGTAGGGTTGCAGAGCATCGGTTGGGCAAGCCTCGATGCAACGGCGGCAGCTCCCGCACATGTCCCGCGGGGGAGCGCCGGCGGCGGCCACGCTGGGAGGTATTTCCAGCGTGGTAAGAATCACGCCCAGGAAAAAGAACGAGCCGAGTTTCTGATTGAGTAGCAGGGTGTTCTTGCCGAGCCATCCGAGACCCGCATATTTGGCGAAAACGCGCTCTTGCACCGGGCCGGTATCGGCGTAAATCCGCGCGCTAAAGCCTTGGCCGCCCGCGCCATTTTCTGCACACCTTTTCTCCACTTCCGTGCGCAGTATTTCAAGTTTTTCGCGCAGCACATCATGGTAATCGCGTCCCCACGCGTAGCGGGAAATCCAGCCGCGCGGAGAAACTGCGGAATCCGATGGCGATGAGATGTCTGGCGCCCGCGGGGACTGTGGATATTGTGGAGACTGTTGCGACCCGGCATCCGTGGAAAGCGGGTGGGCTGTGTTGTAATTCAGCGCGCAGACGATAACGCTTTTGATCCCCGGCATCGCTTCTTGAGGGTCACTGCGCCGTGGATCGGCGAGATAGCGCATCTCGCCAGCGTAGCCGCGGGCAAGCCATTCCTCAGTGTGCGCCAACTCTGGAAATTTCTGCGCGGGGACCACGCCGCATAAATCGAAACCGATCGCTTTAGCGCGTTCAGCAATCCACGCGGAGAGAGTAACTTCGGTCATGGCGGTTAGATCGTGAGAATGGGAAATTCACTATATCGAGAGGGCGCCAGATAACGAAGCAATTGCGAACCGCGGACGAAGAAGCAGCACCAAGAACGCCACGGTACTTCGCGCAATTCTTATGTGAAGCTTCTGATCGCCTCGGTCTCGTTCGAGTGCACGTCGAATACGGTATACAGCTTGGTGATCTGCAGAAGATCCTTCACTTTTTTGGTCAAATTCAGCAGTTTCAGTTCGCCGCCGCGGTTTTTCACCGCGGTATAGGCGGTGACCATTTCGCCGATTCCGGCGCTGTCGATGTAGTCCACGTCGCCGAGATCGATCAGCAGCTTGGTGCGCTGTTCGTCCAACAAGCCGCGAATCGTCTTGCGCAACAGCGCGCTGCCTTCGCCAAGAGTAATTTTCCCGCTGAAATCGACGACGGTCACATTTCCGGCGTCGCGAAACGTACACTGCAAACTCATAGCTTCACCTAAGCTTCCTGATGTGGGGTGGCATTCTGGCCGCTCTGACCATTTGGCCCATTTGGCGTTGACGAGGCCGACGGCAATTTCTTGGACATCACAATCTCCGCGCCGCCAGTGCGGCCGGTGACCACATCGAACTCATCCATAAACGACCGCATCAGAAAAATACCACGCCCGGAGGTGCTGAGGAGATTTTCTTGCGCCAGCGGATCGGGAACGGACGCGAGATCGAAGCCTTTGCCTTCGTCGAGAACGTGAATGATCAGCTTGTCCGCGGTCAAATCCACCGCCAGATGGATTTTCTTGTCGGGGCGCTCTTGATTGCCGTAGTGAAATGCGTTGATCACGCCCTCGCGTACGGACATGCCGATGCGGTAGCAATCGTCTTCGCCGAAACCCGCGGCTTCCGCCACGCGCAGGCACATCTCTTCGGCAAGATTGACGCTTTCTACTTCTGTTTGCAGCGCCACTTCGAGGTGTTGTTGGTCTGCCGCCATGCGCCTCAGGCAGTTTTCTGGGGGGAAAGAGCCCCGAAAACCGCATTTATCCGTAACACAGCGCAATAACACAAGTCAATGGCGCGGAAGGGTTGGGTTTAGGTTCCGAACGGCTTTTTGGAGCATCGCGTGGGACGTTGCGGCCGATCATCGCGGTTTTCGTGCGTGGGGACAGCGCTGCGAAGGACGAAATTGAGGTGAAAAACGACGATCGGGAGATACGCGTTCCTGGCGCTGATGATTTAGCGGAAAGGATTTTGGATGGTGAGACGGCCGGCGATCACCTGACCATGCTGAAGCTCTTCGGAATAGAGTGTGGCGCATCCGGCTTGCAACGCGGCGGCGATTACCAGCGCGTCGTAGATGTGGTAGCTGTGCTGCTCGGCAATTTCGAGCGCGGATTCCTGCACTTCCGTGGTGATGGGCAACGGAACCGGGCATAGAACACGGAAGGCATGCAATGCTTCGCGCACTTCACTCCAGGACATGGAGAGTTTTCGGCGGGCGACGGAGACAAACTCGTTTAGGATTTGCACGCTGAGTGTGCCGCCCGAGGCCAGCATTTCCTCGGCGCGGGCGCTGCGCGGATCGTTCTCGGCAACGGCATAAATGAGCACGTTGGTGTCAAAGAAGATCTTAGCTCCGGGCATTGGCTTCTTCGCGGTCAAAAACAAATCCGGCCGGGAGAGGCCGGCGGAGTTTGCGAAGACGGGCGAGGGCCAGCTGTTTGCGATTGTCCCGGCGAACTTCAAAGACGCGGTCTTCGGCAATGCGGATTTCGATCTGATCGCCTTCCTTGAGAGCGAGGGCTTCCACGACGGCGGTGGGCAAACGAACCGCCAAGCTATTGCCCCATTTGGATACTTGCATTAATCCTCCGAGGATATACATTTGCATTGTATATCAATCAAACCATTTTGGCTACGCCCAGTAGGAACGATCCAGGGTGCGGTACTGGATGGCTTCGCTGAGGTGCTTGGGTTCGATGGCGGGGCTGGATTCGAGGTCGGCGATCGTGCGGGCGACCTTCAGGATGCGGTCGTGGGCGCGCGCGGAAAGCCCCAGGCGGGTGATCGCGTTTTCGAGGAGCGTTTCCCCGTCCGCGGAGATGACGCAGTGCTTGCGGACCATCTTTGGGAGCATCTGGGCGTTGGCAAAGGTTTTCTTTTCGCTGGCGTAGCGAGCCAATTGGCGATCCCGGGCGGCGACCACCCGTGCGCGTACGGCTGTGGAATCCTCAGATGAAGCAGGGGCACGTAGCTCCTTGTACTTAACGGCCGGGACTTCGATGTGAATATCGATGCGGTCCAGCAATGGCCCGGAGATTTTGGCCACGTAGCGCTGGATCATCGGCGGCGTACAGTGGCATTCGCGCGTGGGGTCGCCGAAGTATCCACAAGGGCAGGGGTTCATGGCGGCGGCGAGCATGAAGCGCGAAGGGAAAGTCACCGAGATCGCCGCCCGCGAAATCGTCACCGTGCCGTCTTCGAGCGGCTGGCGCATCACCTCCAAAACGTTGCGCTGAAACTCCGGTAGCTCATCGAGAAACAGCACGCCGTTGTGGCCAAGGGAAACCTCGCCAGGGCGCGGGACGGCTCCGCCGCCAATGAGTCCAGCGTCGCTGATGGTGTGGTGCGGAGAGCGATAGGGGCGCGTGCCCACGAGCCCTTGGCCATTTTCGAGAACTCCGGCAACGCTATGGATACGCGTGGTTTCGATGGCCTCTTCGAGGGTCATGGGCGGGAGGATGGTAGGGATGCGTTTGGCCAGCATGGTCTTGCCGGCGCCGGGCGGGCCGATGAAGAGAATGTTGTGGCCGCCGGCGCAGGCCACTTCCAGGGCGCGCTTCGCGGCTTGCTGGCCGTGTACATCGCGCAGGTCCACGGCGTACTGCGCGGCGTCGTTTAAGAGTTGGTGCGCGTCCACCTGCACGGGCGAGAAGGATTCCGGAGCGTTGATCAGGTCCACCGCTTGCGGCAGTGACTTAACGCCAAAGACTTTAATGCCGTTGACGACGGCCGCCTCGCGAGCGTTAGCCTCCGGCACGGCAATGGATTTGAGCCCAGCCTCCCGCGCAGCTAGCACCGCGGAAAGGGCGCCGCGCACGGGGCGTACTCCGCCATCGAGCGATAGCTCGCCCAAGAACATGCACTGATCGAGTTGCTTGCCGAAAAAGTGCCCCATGCAGCCGACCAGGCCCAGGGCCATGGGAAGATCGAAGCCCGAACCTTCTTTGCGAATATCCGCAGGCGCGAGATTGATGGTCACACCCTGGCCGTGCGGAAACTCGTAGCTGCAATTGCGCATGGCGGACTTGATGCGTTCGCGACTCTCTTTTACCGCGTTGTCCGGCAAACCCACCACGTTGAAGTCCTGCATGCGCGCGGAGCCCACATCGACCTCCACCTCCACGAGGTAGGCGTCGATGCCATAGACAGATGCGCTGAGCGTCTTGAACAGCATAAAAGGGAACCAGCCACGCCGGTGCGGGCGCAAGGATAGACCGAATCACGCTAGATACCAATAACTAACTTGGCCAGAAACTCTCCTATAGTATTCTTTGCGACGAGGCTGTTTAGGACTTACGAATCGGCTCAACTGGGGGCATCTTGCAAAGCGTATGGGGTAGGGCGGTGACCTGCGGCGTCGTGGGACTATGGATTTGGCTTGGCATTGCGCCCGGCGCGGCCGCGCAGAACAGTGCGTCGGCCAAGCTGGATGAGGTCGGCAGCCAGCGTTACCAAGCCGGCGATCTGGACGGCGCCATTGCCGCCTTTCGGCAGGCGGTCGCCGCTAACCCGAACGATTCATTGGCGTACTCCAACATGGGGTTGGCGCTGATGGACAAGGGCAATTTGCCGGAAGCGGCCACGGCGCTGGATCGATGTATCAGCATCATTGATGCAAAAGCGGCCGCTGCGCATATCGCTCCGCCCGCGAAGCCCCGCACCTACTCCGTTCTCGCAATTGCGCTCAACAACTTGGCGCTGGTTCTGTATCAACAAGCCCAACTCAATGCGGCCCTGGCTGTGGCTACGCGCTCCACACAGGAGGCGGCGGCCTACCCCGATGCCTGGGTTACCCGTGGCGTGATCCTGCAGGCGCAGGGGCAGCTGGATCTAGCGATCGCCGCTTATCGGCAAGCGCAAACCTTGAATCCTAAACTGGCGAGCGCGAGCCAAGATCTGGGTCAAGCGTTGCAGAAGAAGGGGCAGTTGGATGACGCCCTTACAGTGTTGAGCCAGGGAATCGCCAATCACCCGGATGACTCCGAGCTTCAGGCGGCTTACGCCAGCGTCCTCTCGCAGAAAGGGCGCCTCACCGATGCGGTGGCAGCTTACAAAGTAAGCTTGAGCATTAAGCCAGACTCGTCCGACGCATTGTATGGGTTAGGGAACGGTCTCCGCTATCTCGGCAACTTCCCGGAAGCCCTGACAGCGTTGCAGCAGGCCCACGGGCTGGCGCCCACGGATGTGAATACCACCTTGAGCTTGGCGACGCTGTTGACCGAAATGGGGTACGATCCGGAAGCGCAAGCCTTGCTGAATGAAATCCCGGAAGCGCAGAAAAATAATCCTTATCTGCTCCTGGCCCGCGCGACCACACTGATTCATCAGAGTAAGAGTGGCGACGCGATCCCGTTGTTGCGGCAGGCCCTAGCCGTGAACAGTGATGCGAACAGCGATTTTCCGGAAGCTACTGCGGCATTGGCTTCGTTGCAGATCGACTTGGGAAAACCGGAGCAGGGCCTGGCCATGGTTCGGCCGGCGTTGGCCGCACATCCCGAAAATGCGGAATTGCACAATGCTTACGGTTTACTGCTCGGCGCGCAGGGCAAATTTCCGGAGGCCCAAGCAGAATACGAGAAGGCGCTGGCGATACGGCCGGGCTATCTGGACGCGCGCGTAAACTTGGCGGTGGCGCAGGCGCGACAAAACAAGCCTTCGGATGCGGTCGCGAATTTTCAGGCCGTGCTGGCGGTAGACCCCGCGAACCTGAAAGCCGAGGCCAATCTGGGCGTAACGTTGATCGGCGCCAAGCGTTACGCCGATGCAGCCGCTGCGTTACGCGCAGCAATTGCGCTTTCTCCCAGCGATCCGGACTTGTACACAAATCTGGGGATTGCCTTGGAAAGGTCTGGCAAGACGAGCGAAGCACAGCAATGCTACGCGCAGGCAAAACAACTGAAGGCGCAAGCCCCAAGTGCGACCGCACATCCAACAGCGATCGCGAAGCCTTAAACTTTCCGCCGCTTGAGATATTTTTTTGGAGGAACAATTTTGAAATCGGGAAAAGTGAAGTGGGGGATTCTGAGCGTCGCCAGCATCGCCAAGCGCAAGGTAATTCCGGCGATGCAGCAAGGGGAGTACAGCGAGGTGACGGGCATCGCCTCCCGCGAACTCGGGAAGGCCCAGGAAGCGGCCGCGAAATTTGGCATCCCGAAAGCGTATGGCTCGTACGACGAGATGCTCGCCGATCCGGAAATCGAGGCCATCTATAATCCGCTGCCCAACGAACTGCATGTGCCGTGGTCCATTAAGGCCATGGAAGCCGGCAAACACGTGCTCTGCGAAAAGCCCATCGGGCTAAACGTGGCGGAGGTTAAGCGGTTGTTGGCCGCGCGAGACCGCACCAGCATGAAGTGCGGCGAAGCATTCATGATCCGCTCGCATCCGCAGTGGCTCCGGGCGAGAGAAGTCGTGCGTTCCGGAAAAATCGGCGAACTGCGCGCGGTAATGGCCAGGTTCAGTTATTTTGACCGTGCGGCGGACAGCATCCATAACAACCCGAACGGCGGCGGCGGATTGCTCGATATCGGCTGCTATCCCATCAACACTTCGCGATTTATCTTTGGGGAAGAACCGACGAAAGTGGTTGGGTTAGTTGAGCGCGATCCGGAGATGAAGATCGACCGCCTGACGTCCGCGATCCTGGCCTATCCCTCCGGCCAGGCGATATTCACCTGCAGCACGCAACTGGTCTATCACCAGAGCATGGAGATTTTTTGCACGCGCGGACGTATCGTGATGGAAGTTCCCTACAGCGCGCCACTGAACCTGCCAACGAACATCATTATCGACGAGGACCGGGGCGGCAAGGGCGACGCCAGCACAACCGAAGTCATCCCGCCCTGCAACCAATACACCCTGCAAGGCGACGCTTTCTCAAAAGCAATTCGTGAAGATGGCGAAGTGCCCGTGCCGCTCGAAGACGCCATCAAAAATATGGCGGTGATTGATGCGGTGTTTCGCTCCGGCGCTTCCGGGCAATGGGAAGCACCCATCCTCTAGGACCAAAACATTTACTGCGATTTAGCGCCAACGCCGTACAGTTTTAGCACCGCCTGCAAGGTGATCACGCCCTCTATGGCATGAACATTCGCGCGGCCCACCACGGGCAGGAGATCGATTTGCGCGGCGCCCATGCGGTCCAGCGCGGCGGTAAGGGAATGATCCGCGTGGACGTGCGGGAAGCTTCGCGTATCCAGCAGTTCGACGAGCCGCCGCGAGCCACCGCCGGAGGTAGAAGCCTTTTGCAGCGCCTCGCGGCTCACAAGCCCGACGAGTCCGGTTTCGTCATTCACCGGCCAGGCGTTCAGCGGACTATCCTTCACCTTCTCGAGCGCCTCATCCACCGTGCGTTCCTTGCTCAAAATCTCGGTCGCAGGTTGCATGGCCTGGTACACCTGGCGATGGCTTTCGGCGATACGCGTTTCGGCAGTCGGCAAGTGCACGCCGTCCTGCTCGGCCAGAACCTCGTAGATCGGTTTCTTCTGAAACTTCGAAGAGATGAAATAGCTGATCAAGTTGGAGATCATGAGCGGGACGATCACCGCGTAATCGCGGGTGGTTTCAAAAATCATGACCACGGAAGTCATCGGCGCGCGCACCACTCCGGCAAACGCCGTGCCCATGCCCACCAGCGCGTACGCCCCCGGCGAAGCAACGTAGTTGGGCAGAAAATGCTGCGCCACCGTTCCGATAATTCCACCGAGCATGGCGCCCAAAAATAAGCTAGGGCCGAAAATGCCTCCCGCGTTTCCCGAAGCGTAACTGGTGGCCACTGCGATCAGCTTCAGCACCAGCAGCAGAATCATCAGTTTCAGCGCCATGCCGCCGTTCAGCACATCGCCGACATATTTGTAGCCCACGCCGAGAATCTGCGGCACGAACCAGCCCATGATGCCGACCATCAGGCCGCCCGCCACCGGCTGAAACCACACCGTCTTGCGCGGAAAGCGCATAAACTTGGCGCGCATCCACAAGAGCAAACGTGTGAAGGCCACGGAAACAAAGCCGCCGGCAACGCCGAGCAGCGCGTAAATTCCAAATTCCCCCGGATGGATAAGTTGATACTGCGGAACCTTGAAGAGTGGATCGTTGCCCAGCAGCAAACGCAGCATGGCCCACGAAGTGGCGGAAGCCAGCACCACGGAGCCGAGCACCGGGGCGTGCATGTCGCCCATCACTTCTTCCAGAGAGAAAAGCACCGCCGCCAACGGCGTGTTGAACGCCGCGGCAATCGCCGCCGCCGCGCCAACCGGCACCAGCGCCTTGATTTTTTCCGGACGCAAACCCAGTTTCTGCCCCAGTATTGAAGCGATTCCGGCGCCCACCTGCACCGCCGGACCTTCGCGACCTAGCGGGATCCCGCTGGCAAGCGTTGCAGAAGTGCAGAAAAACTTGCCGAATACCGTACCAAGAGAGATGCGCCCGCCACGCGCAAATAGCGCGGCTTTTGTTTGTGGCACGCCACTGCCGCGCGCATCGGGAAAAAATCGAAATAGCAAATAACCCATGCCCAAGGAGCCGACGACCGGAACGAGTAGCCGCCGCCACGGTGCCCCTCCGGCTGGATACAAACGCATCCCGGCGCGTTCCGTCAACAGGATGAAAGCCACTACGACAAGGCCGACCAACGCGCCAATCAGCAACGTGAGCACCAGAAACACTTGCTCCTCGCGTTCATGCAGCAAGGCATTCCACTGGCGCGATGGCGCCTGCCACCAGGCAGATTTTGCAGTTAACGGCACAGGGGTCGTCATTTGGCTGGGGTATTACCTTTTTTTGCGGGGTGAACTTTTTTGCGGGCAGAATTTCTCAGCCGCGCATTCGTAAGGCGCCCCTTCGTAAGGCGCGCCGCCGCCGCGTAACGCAAGCGCTCCTGCGATTTTGGCTCAAGCAGCGCGTCGATGGCGGTAACCAGCTTCACGCCGCTGGCGCGCAACTCGCTGATGCGATCGCGAGCCACTCTCTCCACCAATTTGATGCCGCGGGGCAAGAGCGAGACGATGACTTTTCTGCGGTCATCGCGGCTGCGCATTCTGCGCACATAACCATGCGATGCCAGCCGATCTACGAGTTCGACGACGCTGTGATGCTTGAGCACCATACGTTCGGCCAGCGTGCGAATGGTGGCGTCGGCTCCGCTAGGAAGTCCGCGCAATGCCAGCAGGAGCAAGTACTGCTGCGGTTCGAGGCCCGTGGCCCGCGCTTTGGCGTCGCCTTCGCGCAGAAACAGGCGGATGCGGTAGCGTAGTTCCGCCAGGGCGCGGTATTCGGCGGTAGTGACTTCCGTGCTCACCCGACAAGTCTATCGCGCTACGATATATTTCGCCAGCGCCAGTCTAGCAGGAGGTTCTGCGGTTGCTCCGTTGTAGCGGCGGGTCTTCAGACCGGTGCTTTTTCCTTTTATTCCGCGCCGGCGACCTTAGATGGCTTTCCGGAAGGCTTTCTGCTTCTTATAATGCTCGTATCCCTCACGCAAATAAAACCTGTGCGCGCGCTCGCGAATCACATTGGAGCGCAAATTCACTTCTTTGCATTTCCGCT
>Ga0209655_10000983_pt1 | contig 10688 bp, 7 predicted proteins | sample BogFormECP03_OM2_FD_188236 | JGI IMG/M metagenome (GOLD analysis project Ga0209655, IMG submission 188236) | Bog forest soil microbial communities from Calvert Island, British Columbia, Canada - ECP03_OM2 (SPAdes) (version 2) | ecosystem: Environmental > Aquatic > Freshwater > Wetlands > Bog ...
CTCCGGGCAAGGCAATGGCGAGTCCCGGCACGTCATAAAGTCCGGCTGCAGTGGTCGAGAACGGACCCATGGCGCGAGGCACTGCGCCGGGAGACGCGGGCGCGGCATAGACTCCGGAGAAATCGGCGCTTCCCACCGGCTCGCTGTACTGGTTGAAAACAGGCCCGGAGCCGCCTGAACGGTAGATGGCGTCGCGGCCAATTTGCACGGTCGTCCAATCCCCCGGGTTACTGGTGCTTCGATCCGTAGCGGCTTCGGGAAGTTTTGTATCGTCGACGTCAATCCACTGGCCCACCGCAACCAGCTTCACGGAGACGGGTTCTGTTTCGTGGCCGAGCCGAAGCTGTGTAAAGCTCAGAGCCAGGGATTGACCATCGTAACCCGACACTACACCCACGAGTTTTGTCTTATCAGGCAGATAACGGCCGCCACCAAGAGGAACACGCTGATACAACCTCACTACAATCGTCTGGCCCGGCTGGATGTGCTTTCGGTTAAGGGTTTTCGCAAGGAGGACAGGCAAAGTCATTCCAGGCGGTAACGGAGTGAGATGTTCGACTGGCCGATCACCGGCAAAAGCAGTGCAACCCGAAACCAATGCGGCGATCGCAGCGAGTCTCCACAGATACGAAGCGCGCGCGCTCACGATATGCCTCTCTGTTTGATTGGACGGCTGAGACGGTTGGAGGTTGCAGCAGCGAACGTGGTTGGTTTTAACTTAGGTAGAAGAGCGGAGCTTCCAGCACTGCGTGCTCCCGGGGCGTGGTCAGGTTATAGAGGTGAAGCGAACCGAACTGCTTGCCCTGCTGGCTTGCCAGATGCGCGAGCTGGAAATGCCATCGCCGACCTCATCGCTCAGGACCCGCTCTGGCGCCAGTTGGATCCGGTCTTCCGCTCTATCAAAGGCCTGGCCGATCGCACTGTGGCCCGTCTTATGGCGGAGATGCCGGAGAATTGGCACACTGTCCAATAAGGCCATCTCCAAGCTGGTAGGGCTGGCTCCTCTGGCCCGCAACAGCGAAAACACCACGGCCGCCGCGGTGCATGTTTAGTCTCCGTCGACGAATATAAAGATGATAGCCATATTGAATTCACAAAGGAGATCCCGGATGAAACTGCCGGCTAGCCTTCTGCTCGCACTTCCACTCCTGTTGAGCCACGTCGGCCCTGTGGCGACGGCCGCTGAGGATCCCGACCTGGTGCTTCAAGGCGGGAAGGTTTATCCATCGCCGACCGCCAGCCCCATCGATAACGCAGTGGTGCTCATTCGGGATGGCCGGATCGCTGGAGTCGGGAGGCGCGGTAAGCTGAACGTTCCGAAGTCGGCGCAGGTGATCGATTGCACTGGCAAGGTAATCGTCGCCGGATTTTGGAACAGTCACGTCCATTTCGAAATTGGATGGCAGGATATTCCGCATGTCCCGGCAGAGAAAGTCGAAGCGCATATGCAGGAGATGCTTACCCGTTGGGGCATTACGACAGTGTGGGATCTCGGTTCCGACCCCAACAACACGCTGGCGCTGCGTCGGCGAATCGAAGCCGGGGAGATTTCCGGGCCGCAGATCCTGATGGCCGGGGATATTTTTCCCAAAAACGGCCATCCGGTCTATCTTCCCGCAGAAATGCAGTTGCCTGAGGCAGCCAGTCCACAGGAAGCGAAACAAATGGCGCAGCAGTACATGAAGATACGCCTCGACGGCGTCAAGCTTTTCACCGGTGCATTCATGGGCGACAAACCGGTAGTGAACATGGATACCGCCATCGTAAAAGCTGCGGTCGATGTGGCGCATGCCCAGGGCAAGCCAGTCTTCGCCCATCCGCAGAACCGGACAGGGGTGGACAACGCGCTGGCCGGCGGCGTCGATGTGTTGGCGCACACAATTCCAAATGAGGGCAGTTACACGGCCGAAGAGTTGTCCCGTATGAAGCAGCAGCACACGGCCTTGATCCCGACTTTGACATTGTGGACGACGGTGGTTTCGGACCCTGCCGTGGTCGACAAACTGGTGGCGTCGGGAGTCGATGAGTTGAAGGCATATTTCTCCGAGGGCGGCACAATCCTGTTTGGAACGGACGTGGGGTTCCAGTCCAAGTACGACACCGCTCAGGAATTCGAATTCATGGGACGCGCGATGCCCTGGCGCGATATCCTCGCATCGCTGACCACCAATCCCAGCGCATTCTTCAAGGAGAGGGCAAAAGGCCGGGTGGAAAAGGGAATGAACGCCGACCTGGTCGTGCTCGATGCCGATCCAGCGGGCGATGTGCGGAATTTTGCGAAGGTGGCGTACACGATCAGGGGAGGGAGGATCATCTACTCCGGTCACGGGAAACCGCAATAGCTTGTAATATGCGTGTTTGTGAAATGTAGAGCGGTTGTGGGTGCCTACCTGTGCGTCCCGTGAGGTCCTGAGAATGTTGGGCACCTCGGTCGCAGTCTGGGACCGCCGAGACCGAGAGCCTTCACCGTGGTCGCCAATTTTGCGGCCGATAAACCAGTCGACGCCCTGGGTGCGCCCCCATCTTCCTGAGACCAATGCCAGTGTATTCTGCCTATTTTTTTGCAACTCTAGCGCCCGCGACTACGACCTCAACTCCGGATTCCTTGAGAGCCTGCACGTCTGCCGTCAATGTCTGAAGGTCGGTTATCAGCGTCGTCATCTCCGTGACAGGTCCCACATATGCGAAGCCCTGCTTGGCGAATTTGCTGTGATCGGCAAGCCCAATGCGTATTTTTGCAGACTTAATGATCATCTTTTTGATAGTCGCCTCAGCATGACTGGCAGTCGATATGCCATAGCTCGGATCGATGGCACTCACTCCCATGAAAGCCTTATCGACGCGAATTTCACTGAGCGAGCGCTGTGCCCATACACCCGACAGATAGAAAACGTCCCGTTGCAGGTCCCCTCCGGTGCACATAACGGTGACCTCTGGATAGCGCTGAAGCTGGCAAAGGATAAGAGGGGAGTTTGTGACGACGGTCAGTCGATGGAAGTGCTGCAATCGTGAAGTCATCTCAGACACAGTAGTACTTCCTTCGAGGAAGATGGTGTCTCCGTCGAGTATCATCTTCGCGGCTTCCGCCGCGATTGCCTGTTTTTCCTCACGATTTGAGCGGACGAGCGTCTCGTACGAAGGCTGAAAATTTGTGGTGGGAGACTTAGAGACGGCGCCGCCATGAGAACGGACGAGCAAGCCTTTGCGTTCAAGGGCGGCCAGATCGCGCCTGATCGTGGCTGTAGTGACCCCGAGAAGGTCCTTTAGCTCCGAAGCGCTCACGGTCCGCTGCCGCGAAAGGAGTTCGGAAATGCGAAATCGCCGTTCATCCGCTAGCATGGAGGACTCCCGTCTGGTCAGTTGCTGAAGCACCGGGCAGACTGGATAAGCACCTCAATCAGGCTGCTAAGATTGCTTCGAATTAAATCCTGCTCTTAGGGCAGCAAACGTGAGTTTACTTCAAACCCTCACAACGATAGTCGATTTTCGAACGAAATCGCGCAATCTGCAACAGAAGGCGACATTTGCCGGTTGATGGAAAATCCGTTCAGGGGGTGCCACCCCAGGCAGACTTGTCGGATTTTGAGGTGAACCACACCGGCGACTTGCGATGCGGCCGAAGGCTCAACAGTTCTAGCGATGCTTGCTCAATTGCGTGGCTGCATCTACCATCTGATAGCTGACTTACACTTCTGTCGGTGATAATCAGACAATGTGGTGAACAGGTAGCCTGGTAGCCTAAGGATCTGCGACAGATACGGGTCCTTCCATTGAAAGCATGAAACCAAGATCTGCAGCAGGTCGAGCGCAGCCGGAAAACCAGGGTCAGATGCTGATTGACGAACGGCGACAGCATATTTTGTCCCTGATCCATCGTCAGGGCAGAGCATTAGTCGGCGAGCTTTCTCGCGCGCTGCACATTTCGCAAATCACCATCCGGAAAGACCTCGATTACCTGCAATCGAAAGGACTGATCCAGCGAACGCATGGGGGCGCCCTGCGGCTGCAGTCCGGAGCGTTGTTCGATCCTTCGTTGCAGGAGAAACAGAAGCAGCATTCCCGGGAGAAGCAAAGGATCGCGGCTGCGGCAGCGGAGATGGTTCAGGAAGGCCAGTGCGTCATGCTCGACTCCGGAACCACTACCAGTGCGATCGCCCAGGCCCTCAAACGATTTTCACAGCTAACGATCATTACCAATGCGGTGAATATCGCTGCTGACCTGGCCGGAACGGACTTTGAGGTCATACTCATCGGCGGCAGCCTGCGGAAGAACTCGTTTTCTCTGGTTGGACCGTTGGCGGAAGACGTGCTGGAGGAAATGCACGCAGACATTCTTTTTCTCGGGGTCGATGGATTTGATTCTGAAATAGGGCTGACTACGCCGAACTTTCTCGAGTCAAGGGTGAATCGCGCGATGGTGAAAGCCTCTCGGCTGGTCGTCGCGGTCTGTGACTCCACGAAGTTCAGCCGGCGCAGCTTATCCAGGATAGTTCCGGTATCCGCCATTCACTGCGTGATCACCGACACTAACCTGCCGCCGGCTATCGCAGAAGGGCTGCGAAGCCAGAACCTTGAAGTGATCCTTGTTTAGATGGATCCGCTAGGAAGCCGGCAATGCGGAGTGACTTGATCCGGGCGGAGTGACTTGATCCGGTCCCCTCGATCACCAAGCGACTTCGACTCTTACCCCTTCCCGTAGGCTACTGGTAAATCTCGACGTTTTGAACAACCCGGCTGATAGCGCCATTCGGGCTGGGGGAATCAGGCTTAAGACCGAAATGAAGTGAGGTGAACAGCCCGAGCAGCTGCCCGAAGATAACATCGAGAATGGGGCGGTAAAGATCGGGAATACCGAGGCCTCTCTCCGGCGAAACGATGTAGTCGGCTCTACCCTTCAGGGCGGCGATGCCTGTAGTCGCGACGGCAACGCAAGTCCGCACCAGGGATTTATCGCGAATCTCGCGCAAAAGGTCGAGTTCATATTTGCGCTGCTGCTCCTGGCTGGAGACGAGACTGACGAACAGAGTGTTCCGATCGAGGGCAGACATAGGTCCGTGCCGAAGCGCCAGCGTGGATTCAGAGAATGCCTGCACATTGCCGGCCGTAAGTTCGAGCAGTTTCAATGCGGATTCCATTGCTGTGCCAGCAAGCAATCCTGACCCCACAAAGCAAGCCCGAGCGTACTCCCCACCGGCAAGCTCGGCGGCAATCTCGGCAGCCGGGAGAATGAAGCTTTCCGCGGCCTCAGAGAGCGCCCGGCAGATGGTCTCGTAAGCTTCGACAGTCCACGCATGCGCCAGGATCTGACCGGCCAGCACCATGTTCGAGAAAGAACTGGTCATTGCAAGACCGCGGTCATTGGTAGCATCATCGAGGACGACGGCCAGGCCGTTCGGGTGGCCCTCGAAAGATCGCGTCATCCGGCCTGCCGCATTGCAGGAGACGACAAGATGCCGCACGTTGGGACACTCTGCCAACGCACGCTCTAGCACGGCGACGGACTCAGGGCTGTCGCCTGAGCGCGAAAATGAGATCCAGAGATACGGTTGCTCCGGCAGAATGTAATCGCTGAATCCCATCAACAGATCAGGGCTCGAGACAGGGACCACCTCGCACTGCCATTGCCGGCGCAAGAGATGATGCAAGGAGTGACCGATATACTCGGAGGTCCCCGCCCCGATCAGAAAAACTATCGGACGCTTGCCCGGCTGGTCGCGCAAACCGGAAGAGTTCAGGAAGTCTCTTACCTCCGGGAGCCGTGAACGCAATCCATTGAAGGTTACCTGCCAAGAAGCCGGTTGCTGCATAATTTCGTGCGGCGTGTGTGTAAGACCCCGCTCACGCTTTTCGTAATCAGACAGGTCGAGCAGTGCCAGCAGTGGATTCACGCTTATAGGCTCCTTCCCACGATGAATGGGCGATTGCGACGTAACCGGAGGAACGCCTGACAGCAGGAGGCGTGGTCCGATTTCCGAAAGCAATCGTAACAAAACGTAATCTCGAATCGCAAATCGAAAATTGAAATCGCGCGCCTGCACTCGCCAAATCCAGGCCGTTGCGCTCGGTCAGGGAGACCCGCGATCACTCGCTTTTTACTGCGGTATCTCCGGAAGCGCCCGATGTTTTCTTCTCTGCATTATGAAGTAGAGTAGCAACCCAACGGCGAGCCATGCGCTGCCAAGTAGTTTGGCGTCAAGATTGAGATTGAGCCAGATAAAGGTGCATACGAGGAGGCCGCAGAGCGGGGCCGCTGCCGCAAACAAGAGCTTTTCCTGCGACCGGAATTTATAGTGGATCAGAGCTGCGGCGTTGACCCCTATAAAAGCAATGAACGCGCCGAAGTTCAGCAGCTCCGCACCCTTCTCAAAGGTAAGTAGCGAGGCGCCAACCAAGGTCATGGCCCCCAAGAGCAGCACATTGTTCCGTGGAATGCCGGTCTTCGCGCTCACGGAGCCGAAGAACCTCCTCGGCAGCGCATTCTCACGTCCCATTCCGTAGAGCAGCCTTGCAGCGCCAAACTGGGCAGCAATACCGGAACCCATGTTGGCTATCAGCAGAGTTGCATTCAGCAGATGGAAGAGATACTTGCCTCCAACCCGCAGCGCGACCTGTACATAAGCCGTGTCCACGATGGAGGCTGGAAAGGGATTGCGTGCCGGCCATGCCAGCTGTGCCACATACACTTCGATCGCAGACAGGATTCCGATCGCAAGGCAGGTGAAAACAGTAGCCAACAGAATGTTACGCCGTGGATTCTCGACCTCCTCGGACATGGTCGAGATGCCATCGAAGCCGATATAGGTCAGCACGGCAATCGAAGAACCATGGAAGAGACGGGCGGTAGAGAACGTTGCGGAGTCATAAAACGGCAGCAGCCACTGCCCTCCCACAGGCCGAGTCACCATGGCTATGTAACGGATCCCGTAGGCGAGAAAGATCACCACTACGATGCTCATAAAAAGAGCGAGCAATGCATTGACACGGCTCGAGGTCTGCACCCCGCGCAGATTGAGACCGGTAAATAAAATGACGAAAGCCACGACCCATGCGGCATAGGGAATTTGCGGAAGCACGTTCTGCGCGGCGGCGCTGCACCAGATGGCGCAGATGATCGGATTGAGCATGTAATCCATCAGCATGGACCAGCCCACGACATAACCGGCAAGAGGATGAATTTCACTCCCGACGTAGGTGTAAGCCGATCCGGCACTGGGATAAACGCGGGCCATCCGCCCATAACTCACCGCGGTGAAAAGCATAGCCACCATCGCAATGAGGATCGTCGTAACCACGTGCCCACGGGCGGCGTTGCTGACCACGCCGTAGATGCTCATTGGCGCGGTCGGCTGGATGATGATGATTCCGTACAGGATCAGATGGCGGAGCTTCAGCGTGCGTCGGAGTCCTGAAACGGCTATTTCGCGATCGGCGCTAGTATCCATGGTGAAGGAAAATCCTCTCTCGCTCTTCGGCCTGCTGAATGGATAGAACCGGATGAATTATCCGGGATTTGTAAACTTCAGCCGGGGAAATCCGTGACGGCTCAAGAATTCATTGCTGTAAGTCGAATCGCGGAATGCTTCGGTTCCCCCGGGCTTTTGGGTTGAGAGCCCCCCGGTTATGTTTCCTGCCAACGCGCAGGCATGCAAATCGGCTCCGCTGAGCCAAGCCGCCAGGAATCCGGCGTTGAAGCTGTCCCCCGCGCCAATGGTATCCACCGGATCGAGGGGAACGGAGGCGACCTGAAAACGCTCTTTACCGCGCTGCACTATGGCTCCGGCTCTTCCATTCTTTAGCGCAATCAAGGGCACGCGCAAAGAGAGCACATCCAGAGCCTCGCTGACCGTGTCGCGTCTTGCGATCCGGCGTACCTCATCCGCATTCGGCAGCAGAACATCAACATACTGCAGCAGCTCATCAAGGACTCCGTCCCAGCGATCTTCGGGATCGTCATTGGTATCGAGAGAGATGGTCAACCCGCGCTGCTTCAGTTCACGAAAGATCGAAGGCAGATCGGGCTGAAGCGCCTTGTGCAGGAAGAGTGAGGAGAGATGAAAGTGCCCTGCAGAGGCGAGATAATCGAGGTCAAGATCGGCTCTCGACATCTCGAACATGGACCCCGGATAGGTGAGAATTCTTCGCGAACCACTATGGTCCAGGAGAATTGTCACCCCGGTTTTGGTGTGGCCATCAGTGCGTACGACCCGTGACAGGTCTACCTCGCTCTCGCTGAGCCGATCAAGGGCGACCTTCCCTAATTCGTCGCTACCGAGACGCGTGATAAACCCGACCTTGACGCCAAGACAGGCGAGATTGTGCGCCAGAATCGCGGAAGAACTGCCCAACGTTAATTGAAAATTGGTAGCGAGAATCTCGCGATCCACGGCAATGTCTTCGGGCAGGCCATACAGAATGAGATCAAGATTGATCTCTCCGGCTATCGTTACATCGAACTGAGTGGTCATCAGATTTCAGAGCCCGCAGCTCCTGGGCTTCAAATTGTGTTCCTTTTGTGGATTTCTTTCTATTGCTCTTTCTTACGCTTGTATCAGAATTTAAGCCCGGATTTTAGGGTTCTGGTCATCCAAAGGCTGAAGGGGATCGAGCAGGTTCAAGACAGTCATAACTCTAACAAGAGCGTGGCGTGTTTTGTTGTTTTATTTCTTGTTTTGTTTGTTTTATTCCCCTTTGCGCGCTATTCTGAATCTTTAAGTCACTTCAAGGATCGCACTTCTGATGGTGGACCGTAGTAAGAGATGATGCTGAAGCCGGTTCGGTGGAACCGGGTAAGCGGAAGAGATCGGAAAAAGAGGGCTCGGCCGCTATCACTGCGCACGCGAATGCGAAACGCTTTACCCAGAGTCCGCTCGACCCCGAAAGACAACGCAATCAAGCATGGTCAGAAAAACGAAAATAAGTTATTCCTTGCATAGGGTCTTGCTACGACATATTGCTGTGGTTGCGGTCCTCAGCACAGCATATTTCGCGCATGCTGCCGATACCACCCTAATGAATCACGGGGAAGTCGTCGTCGTGCATCCCGACGGTTCTTACGAGATCGGGCTGCGGAACCATCCTGAAATCCATGCCCGGGTTGCCGTGAAGATGGATCAGACCTGGATCAGTTCGAGCGACTACCCGCAGCACCAGATCAGTGAATCCTCTTTCAGCGATACCCTCGGACATGGCCGCGCAGTGACAATTCAATGCACCGGCGTTCCTTCCCGCCCGGAATTGGCCTATGTTATTCGGCTCTATGACAATCTCGACGCTGGCGACATAACCGTTACGGTCCAGAACCATACCAGGAAGCCGGTAACCGTGCAGTCGATCCGATCTGTCGAAGCACTTGGCGATCGCCCCCTGAACACGGGGGATTCCGAGAGCAGCGACCGATTTCTTTCTGACAGCTTCAGCGAGGACTGGCCCCCGTTGAAAATCTATGACCTCGATCAGGCACCAGACGGGATGCTCCGCGCCGTCGGCAGTCAGCTGATCTATAACCAGCAAAGCAAACAGTCTATCTTTTTTGGCGTTCTTAGTTCGGATCGCTTTCTGACCATCATGCACCTGAAGGTCAGCCCGGATGCTATGCACAGGCCGGGCATTGGCTCATACACGATAGACTCCACGGGAACTACTGAGATACAAGCCACTGACCCAGAGTCAGGCCTAAGGCATAGTGCCGCAAAGAACCTCGTGGAGTTGAGTTTGCCTCTGGCTCCAGGTTCTGCAATCGACTCTGAGCGTTTGATGTTTGCGCTGGGAGATAACTACTATGCGATTCTCAATAACTATGGAGACGCCATTCGGCAGCTTCACCACAGCCGCTCTGGAACAGGTCCCATGCTCGGCTGGTGGAGTTGGACTGCTTTCTATTCTGATATTACCGAGGGGAATAGCTGGTCGAACGCACAGTGGCTGGCCGAGCACCTGAAATCCCGCGGCTTCGATTATTTCCACCTTGATCTGGGATATGCCTATGCCCGCGGAGAGTACACCACTCCCAACGCTGCCCAATTTCCCGACGGAGTAGCTCCGCTGACCCGCAGGGTATGCAGTCTGGGCCTTAAGATGGGATTCTGGACGGCTCCTTTTGAGGCGAGTGATCGCTCCTGGGTTTATCAACACCACAAGGATTGGCTGCTGCACAACGCGCTCGGGGAACCTATTAACATTGGGGTCGGGGATGAAGCGGGCAAGGAGGTTCTGTTCGTCCTGGATGCAACAAATCCGGAAGCACAGCAATATCTTCGCACCACTTATCAGACCCTGGCAAAAGACTGGGGAGCCGCCTACATCAAGCTGGACTTTATGGATAACACCGCAGTTGAGGGCAACTACTACAGGCCTCACACGACAGCCCTCGAAGCCCAGCGGATTGGTTTACAGATCATTCGCGACGCGGTAGGCGAACATGTCTTGTTAGACAAGGACGGGAGCCCGATGTTGAATCCTGTCGGGCTGGTAGATGAAGGACGTCTTTCGCAGGACACGGGGCACACCTTCTTGCGCAGCAAAGAAGCGGCACCCGGGATCGCGGCACGGTACTATATGCAGCACAATTTCTTCCTGAGCGATCCGGACGCATTGACGGTTTCCAGGCAGTTGATTGAAGAGCGTCAAATCCAGGCACCGCTTACGCTCGAAGAGGCACAAGTCTCTGTCACCCTCGCTGCGGTCTCCGG
>Ga0209655_10000985_pt1 | contig 10679 bp, 10 predicted proteins | sample BogFormECP03_OM2_FD_188236 | JGI IMG/M metagenome (GOLD analysis project Ga0209655, IMG submission 188236) | Bog forest soil microbial communities from Calvert Island, British Columbia, Canada - ECP03_OM2 (SPAdes) (version 2) | ecosystem: Environmental > Aquatic > Freshwater > Wetlands > Bog ...
CAAGACCGAGACTCTTCAAGCCGCAGCTGCCGGCTGGGTCAAGCAAGCGGGTAACATCGAATTCCTAATCCTGGCTATCGGCGGAGTCGTGTTCTTCACATTGTTGCTGGTTACCGGTAACACCATGGCCATAGCTGTCCGCGAGCGCATCGGTGAACTCGCGGTTCTAAAAGCGGTCGGCTATTCCGATCGCTTCGTACTATTCTTCGTGCTTGCGGAATCTTTGTTCATTTCCTTGCTGGGTGGAGCGCTTGGCTTGGCTCTTGCGAAATTGCTGACGTTGGCCGGCGATCCCACCGGCGGACTTCTTCAGTCCTTTATCCTCCCGGGCTCGGCAATCCTATTGGGATTGGCCGCTGCGTTTGGAGTCGGCGTGTTGGCAGGAATAATTCCGGCTGTATCCGCAATGCGTTTGCGCGTTGTCGACGCTCTTCGGGGGATTTAGCAAATGGCAATTCCGATCGTTTACAACTTACGTAGTCTTCGGGCGCGATGGGTCTCTGCGATTGTGGCTGTGCTCGGCATCGCCGGCACCGTGGGCGTTTTTCTCGCCATGCTCGGTCTGGCAAGAGGATTTCGCGCGACGCTGGTTTCTTCCGGATCTCCCGACAACGTTCTGATTCGGCGCTCCGGGGCCGGCAGCGAATTGGACGGCGCTGTTCCGCTTGAACAAGTGCGCGTCCTCGAGGACAAGGCGGCCATCGCGCGCGAAGGTGGCCAACCGCTGATTAGTCCCGAGGCCGTGGTAATTGCTCCCTTTCCGCTGATCACCACCGGCACCGACGCGAACGTACAGATTCGCGGCGTCACTCCGATAGTTCTGAAGGTCCGCAAGAACGTGCGCATCGTGCGTGGCCGGTTTTTCCAGCCGGGCCTCGCGGAACTGGTGATCGGCAGGAATGTCGCCTCGACATATGCGAACCTCGATCTCGGCAAAACGGTAAAGTTCGGCGGCGGGACATGGACCATCGTCGGGGTGTTTGACGCGGGCGGCAGCGCGTTTGACTCCGAGATATGGAGCGACGTGCGAGTCCTCAATCAGACCTATAAACGCCCCGACGACCTCTATCAATCTGTCACCGCAAGTTTGACCTCCCCGGCTGCGTTCGACCAATTGAAGGACTCGATCACGGCCGATCCGACTCTTACAGTACAAGTGGATCGCGAGGCTGATTATTACGCAAGGCAGTCGGAGGTCTTGACCACGCTGATTACCGTGCTCGGCACTCTGGTGGCGATTATCATGGGCGTGGGTGCCGTTTTTGGCGCGCTGAACACAATGTACTCCGCGGTCGCGGAGCGCTCGCGCGAAATCGCGACCATGCGAGCCATCGGCTTCGGGGCCGCCGCCATCGTCATTTCATTTCTCTTCGAAGCGCTGCTGATCGCCTTTATTGGGGGGTTGCTGGGTGCGATCTCGGTACTCAAGCTCAACGGCCTCACAACCAGCACGCTGAACATGCAGACCTTCTCTTCCGTCGCCTTCGCTTTTCGTATTACGCCGGTGCTCCTCCTCATCGGCATTGCCTTCGCTCTGTTCATGGGCTTGATTGGGGGTGTTCCGCCCGCCATTCGTGCGGCGCGGCGTCCCGTGGCCTTAGCGCTTCGCGAGCTGTAACCCGCGCAACCGTCCAGTGGGGCTTTGCATCATAGTTTTAAAAATAAACAGGAACTTTTTCTCTTTGAGCGGGAATAACGATATGCTCAAGGCGCGCTTAAAAATGAGATTATAAAGGTGAGCATGAGACCGGAAAACATCGGGACGAAGACTTCGACTCTGGCTGTTTTGTTTCTTGCAGCAGTATTTACTCTGGGTTTGTCGGCATGCGGCGGAAGCAGCGGTAGCAATGGCTCTGCCACCGTCACTGCGATCGCGATTTCGCCCACCGCGGCGACGGTTGATTTCAATACTCCGATTGACATCACCGCGCAAGTCACTCTCTCGAACAACACCGACACGACGAATACCTCGGTAACCTTCCAAGTGAATGGCATCGGAGGCGGCAACGACACGGTCGGCACGATCGTGAATTCTCCGGATGACAGCCAGGTCGGCATCTACACCGCCCCCCATGTGGTGCCTCCCGAGAACAACGGGCAAGTGATGATTACCGCGACGGCGCCGCAGGTTCCTTCGAATACGACCGATACCAACATCGTAACGTCAAATACCGCGATCATCACGGTCGGTGCGGGGCTGGGTCTCACGATAATGCCCACGAGCGCGACTGTCGGGGCCGGAGGCACATCTCAGTTTTCCGCTCAGCTCAATAATGTGGCCGATCCGAACGCGACCTGGTCAGTAAGCTCCACAGTCGTTTGCGACAATTGCATCGGTTCGATTAATCGAACCACCGGGCTCTACATGGCTCCTGCTTCTCCTCCTCCCGGCGGCACTGTAACGGTCACTGCGACGGATGCGACCGTCACTCCAACACAAACTGCAACGGCAACGGTCACAATAGCGTTTTCAGACCAATCGCTGAACGGACCGTTCGCGTTCTACTATTCAGGAAGCGATCAGTCTGGCTTCATGGCCGCCGCCGGCAGTTTCTTCGCAGACGGCCTGGGGCACATTCAGAGTGGAATCGAGGACGTTGACAGCTTCTCGAACGGAGGCCGGGTACAGTTCCAAATTTCCGGAACATACACAGTCGGCACGGACGGCCGCACGCTCCTCAAACTGAACCAGGGATTACCGGGTGCAGCCACTTGGCAGTTTGCGCTTGCGTCGAATCAACACGCCGTTATGATTCGTTTTGACCGCAGTATCACCGGCAGCGGCACGATCGACCAGCAGAATCTGGACGATATCTCAAGTCTTCCCAGGATTACCGGCCCATATGTGTTCAGCGTTTTCGGCGCGGACCTTTCATTTTCCCCGATGGGAATTGCCGGCAAATTCTCCACAAACGGCAGCGCCGTCCAGACTGCAAATGCCGTCGTGGACCTCAACGATAATGGCGTCGTAAAGCAGGCCGATCCATTGCTCAGCGGTTCCTACTCGCTGGACAGCACGGAGCCCGACACAGGCCGCGGCACGATAACCCTGACAAGCGCCATGACCGGCACGCATCAATATGCGTTCTACATTGTGGACGCCACGCATCTTTATCTCATCGAAGTTGACAACAATGACTACCTGGCGGGAAATATGTACAGTGGGTCGGCCACGCCAGGAAACCTCGCTGCTGCTAACTACGTCTTCACCGCCGGGGGCAATTCGACAGCTGGCTCTTATGCTTCCGGCGGTGTATTTATCTCAGCGGGGAACAGCAACGGCTCTGGCGGCACTATTAGTGGAGGCGTGTTCGATAGCAACAATGCCGGTACCGTCACACCGGATACAACTTTAGGTGCATGCGCTTTCACTGCTGCTCCAACCGGTCGCATCGTTCTCGGCCTAAATCTCGCCACCGGAACATGTCCCAGCGCCAGCAGCATTCAATTCGCGGTATACCAGACGGCACAGGCAACAACTTCGACGAAGGTTGAGCCTTCCGCTGTGATGCTCGAACTCGACTCCACCGCCGTGGCGTCCGGTTCAGCCTATCTGCAGAACAGCACCACCGAGTTCACCGCAGGCAGTTTTGCGTTGAACCTCGCCGGCCAGGGAATATTCCACAATCAGCCGAGCTCCGTTCAGCAGGATGTGGAAGGGCAAGTGACTTTGAGTGCGTCGGCGGTTTCCAGCGGAAATCTCGATATAAATGATTTTGATGCCGGCATCCAGACGGACGCGATTAGCACCACCGATAGTTCAATCGCCGCCCCGACGAATGGCCGGGGAACCGCAGTGCTCGTGGCGACGAATCCGGATGTCAGTTACAACTTGGTCTACTACGTGATCGACGACAACACGGCGCTTCTGTTCGATTCGGACACGAACCGCGTACTGATTGGCGTCATCGCGAGGCAGTTCTAGATCGCTCAGGCCGAAGACAGCTGCTCTGACCATTTGGCGTATCCGGCCACCGGAAATAAAAAGTTTCTACGGTGACCGGCCTAGCTCCGTGAAAGCTGTTACCCGTGCTTTGGTCCTACCAGGGGAGAACTCTTGCCCCACTGTCCCGCGAATACGAAGGAATCGAGCGGTTTGCGCTGCCGTGGAGCAAGCTCGCGCTTGCGCATCTCATCCGCCAAGGATGCAGGATCGCCCGCATAACCCAGCGCTATCCCTGCAACAGCTTCGTAGTCCGCGGGAATATTGAAGAGCTTTCGCGCCTTTTCCGGATCGATTCCCGCCATTTGGTGAACGGAAAGACCGAGCGCCTCCGCCTGAATATTCAGGCTCGCGACAGCTTGGCCAACGTCGTGGAAAGCGTGGCGGTTCGGTTTTCCGTCGTCAAAAGTGAGCTTTGCCACGCTAAGCGCTAGAACAGCCGCTTGCTTTGCCCAACCTTGATTAAATTCGACGAAGGTATCAAGGATGCGATTGTAATTTTCCGGATCGCTCTTCGCGCCGACGATGAAATACCAAGGTTGCGCGTTGTACGACGAAGGAGCCCACCTCGCGGCTTCAAACAAGCTGCGAAGTTTCTCCGGCTCCACCGGCCGGGCGTCGAAGGCTCGCGGACTCCACCGATGCCGAATCAAATCGTGAATCGGCGCGCTCGTTTCGGCCGGTTTTTTCACTGAACTCATGCTTCCTCCTTAATATATTTTAGCGTTGGTATCGTTTTATCGCGGCGCTGCTTCGCGTTCTTAAATCTCTAAAGCAATTTCCTTTTAAGCTTTTGCCCGCGAGTGATCCACCGAGTATGGCCCTGCGCCGTACGTGGCCAGGATCACCAAACCGCCCATGATCGCCACGTTCTTCAGAAAATTGATCATATTCTGCTGTTGCTCTGCGCCTTGCATGGCCCAGAAGTTATGGAACAAGAACGTGACCGGTATCAGGTACAGAAACAAGATCCACGCCGCAATCTTGGTCTGAAAGCCGGCGATAATCGCGAGCCCACCTGCGAGTTCAATCACGGCGGCACACGCGATGGCGACACCCGCCATCGGCAACCCTTTGGACGCCGAATATCCCACCATCTGCGAATACCCGCCGATCTTGAAAAACCCGCTGATCAAAAACAAAACGCTCATAAGGATTCGGCCCGCCAACGGTGTAAAGCTGCTCGATGAATCGCTCATTTACATCTCCTTTTTCAAGTGGATTTACGCAAGGTCGAAAAGCAGAACTTCCGATGGTTTGGTAGCTTCGACGCGCACTTCGGATTCCTCTGAAATGGCCGCGCCGTCGCCTGCTTTTAGTTTTGTCCCATTCACAGCGACCGTTCCATGTGAAACCTGCATCCATGCAGAACGTCCTGCTTTCAACGGGTGTTTGGCCTGCTCGCCTTCGTTCAGACGGGCGATGTAAAGATTTGCATCCTGGTGAATGTTGACGGGCGCTTCCGGACCCGCGACCAAATGAAATTTTCCTCGCAAGTCCTTGTCCGGAAATGTGAGTTGCTCGTACTGCGGCTTCAGATTCTTGCGATCCGGCACAATCCATATCTGTAGTAAATGTGTGGAATCCTTCGGGGATGGATTGAATTCGCTGTGCAGGATGCCCGAGCCCGCGGTCATGTGTTGCAATTCACCGGGACGGATCACCGCGCCGGTACCCATGCTGTCGCGGTGTTCCAGCGCTCCATCCAGAATCCACGTCAGAATTTCCATGTCGCGATGCGGATGCATCCCGAACCCTTGTCCAGGCGCGATGATATCCTCATTCAACACACGCAGCGACCGGAATTGCATATGTTCCGGATCGTAATACTGATCGAACGAAAATGTGAATCGGCTGTCCAGCCACGAGAGCTTGTTGTGGCCGCGCTCATTACCGGGTCTCACTTGAATCATGTTTTTTCTCCCTCTTGGTTTTTTCTGAACTCGATTTCCCGCCGCGCCCCAACTTGCGGCATAGTCGACGCAGGTCCTCTTGTTCGTTCGGTTCTAATTGGCTCATCTCTTTCAAAATCATTTTCGCGTGCCCCGGGAAAACGCGCTTGATCAACCGCAGTCCTTTCGGAGTGAGATGTATAACGATCGTGCGGCGATCTTCCGTTTGCCGCTCCCGGCGCACTAATCCGTGTTTTTCCAGATTGTCTATCACCAGCGTTATATTTCCCCCGCTTCGCAGCAGCTTTTCGCCCAACGTACATTGGGACATAGGGCCCAAGTGCAGTAGCGCTTCCATCACGCCGAACTGGCTCACGGTCAAGCCCTGCACTTCGAGTTGCACGGTGAGCCTGGCTTGAACCGAGTTCGTAGCGCGCGCGAGATTGATGAAAGCGCTGAGCGCGCGCTTTGTTTCCGCCGATCCTTCGAAGTGAGTTGGCAAAGTCGTTTAACCTAGAATTGTTTGATATTAAAGCATCAGATGCAGGAGCATGCGTCCGGGATTCAGCGTCGCAAAGGCTTAGGGTTTTTGCGTGGGCCGCAGCAGAATCTCGCTGATGAAGCTTTGCGGCGACTGCATGACGATAGCCTCTACCGCATGGGCTATGTCTTCTGCTTGCAGCATCTTACGGACATCTTTTCCCGCGTGTGGCGAAAAGTCCGTCGCCACCGTTCCAGGACAAATCGCGCTAACTCTTATCCCATATTGCCGAAGGTCCTCCGCCATGCATTCAGTCAACCCTAGCAGGCCCCACTTGGAGGCGCAGTATATCCCGCCCCCGGCGAAGGCATTCTTGCCCGCCAGCGACGCGATATTGATAATGTGGCCCGTCCGCCGCTCGATCATTCCTGGTGCTACAGCCTTGCTCAGCAGGAACACCGCCTTCAGATTGGTGTCTAACACTGCATCCCAATCTGACTCCGCCGCGCCCTGGAAAGGACCAAAGTATCCGATGCCCGCATTGTTGACGAGCACGTCGATCGCACCCAGAGATTGCTCCGTTTTCTGCACCAGCTTTCCAATATCATTCAAACGCGTAACATCAGCCGCGGTCACGACCACGCTGACGCCTTCCCCTTGTAGCTCAGCCGCCGCGCTTTCGAGCTTGTCCGCATGCCGGGAACACAAGCTGAGCTTCGCTCCCAGGCGGCCGAGGCTCCGCGCGACAGCCAGCCCGATTCCGCGGCTTCCGCCGGTGACCAATGCGACTTTGCCGTTCAGTGGTTTTTCCGCGACCATCAGTTCGCTCCAGCGAGGCGACTCTTTACCGAGATATAACATCATAACATTGAGGTGGCGGCGTGCGCGGACGTCCGGCAAACCCGTAAATTGAGAGCCACAGGTCGATTCACCTTGCGTGCTGGAATCGCTTTCCCTATAATCCCGTGGATTCCGGTTACCCCGTTTTTCTAAACGGGTCGCAGCATAATCTCGATTCTATCCCAGTGAGTTTGGTCCAGGAGGCAGGGAACAACATGCGAAAGTCTTTTGCCATCATAGGAGCATTCCTCACCGTCGTCGGAATGCTTTGTCTTTTCGTACGGCCTGCCGCAGCCCAGGCCCAGCAGGATCAAAATAAGCCCGTTCCCTATACCATGCCGGAATATAACGGTTTCCAGGCCTGCCATGCGGAAACCAACGCGCAAATGCGCGTTAAATGCCTCGACGATTTTGCGGCGAAATTTCCCAACTCTTCTTTAATGCCCTACGTCCTGGGACTCTACTACACCACGTACTACGAGCTGAAGAATTATCCGAAAACCGTCGATTATGCCGATAAGCTTGTCGTGCTCGGAGATAAGGCGGGAGACGCGGGAACGCGCTTGCAAGCGCTCTATATCCGTACGCTTGCATTCAACTACGCTTTTAGCGAAAAGGCTTCCGACGCAACAGACCAGCTGAATAAGGCTCGTGCGGCCTCTCTAGAAGGACTGAGTCTCATAAGTAGCATAACCACCAAGCCGGCGAACGTGACCGAAGATCAGTTCACCCAGCAGAAAAATGCGCTTATCGTCTTGTTCAACTATACAGCCGGGTCCGCGTCGTACACGCTGAAGGATTACCCCAGCGCGATCCAGTATTTCAAGGCAGCGCTAGCAGTGAACCCGACTGACGCCCTTACCAACTACCGACTCGGGCTTGCTTATATCCAGTCCACTCCTCCGCAGTCGCTCGATGGTTTCTGGTCGCTCGCACGAGCCATTGACCTGAAAATTGCCGATGATGCCAAGGTCAAGAGCTATCTGCGAGCGAAGGTTTTTGATTACGAGCAGCCCGGATGTGACTCGCAAGTGGATGCGCAGTTAGCCGAGTTGCTTCAGTTGGCGGCGAATTCTCCCGACCGGCCGGCAACCTACACGATTCCCAGCGCCGACGATTTGAAGAAAATCCAAACATCCAGCAACATTTTGACCGTGCTCACCGATCTCAAAGCCGGCGGCGACAAAGCCAAGATGACTTGGCTGGCCATCTGCGGCGCCGAGTTCCCCGAAGTTGCCGGCAAGGTGATCGACGTCACTCCTGGAACGGACTCCGTGGAGTTGCACATCGTTACCGGAGCTACCGCCGAAGAAATCGAAGCGTCCAACACCGCCAACCTGGACGTAACGGTTGTTGGACAGCCGGACGCGGCTCGCTTGCAGAAAGACGATGGCGCGCGCTTCAGTGGCACGCTGTCGAGTTACGATCCGGATCCAGCCTTCATGCTGCACTGGGACAAGGCCAAAGTGAACCCGGAAGACATTCCGGCCGAGAAGGGCAAGCACACCCCGCACAAGGCCGCGCCGAAAGCTCCAGGAAAATAACGTTCAACCCACAGCTTTCAAAAAAAGTGGCTGGCTCGACTCAGAGCCGGCCCTTTTTTGGTGCCCGAGCGGCCGGGCTAGAGCGGCGCCGGAAGCGACGCATCGGAAGAGATGTTCCGGGGACGAAATTCGAATAGCACTGTGAAGCAATCTAGCCTCGGCGGCGGCTAACGTGGTCCAGCTTGTACTCGCCGACTTTACGGCTGAGCGTGTTGCGGTGGATTCCCAGGGCTTTGGCAGCGCGGGACTGGTTTCCGTGAAGCCGTTCCAGCACTCGCTTGATGAATTTTTTTTCGAATTCCGTAACCGCTTCTTCGAGTAAGATGCCTCGCTCGACCATCATTCCTACCAGCGATTCCAATTGATCTTTCACGATTGCACGCTCCGCAGTCATACCCGGGCGAAGGTATCTTACTTTCCGTCGAGTGAGTGGCCGGTAATCTGCTGAAACGCTTCTCGATACTTCTGCTGTGTTCCGGTGACAACTTCCGGCGGCAGAGCCGGGGCGGGAGGCTGCTTATTCCAGCCGATCCGTTCCAGATAGTCGCGAACGTACTGCTTGTCATAGGATGGCTGAGTTTTTCCAGGGGCATACTGGTCGGCGGGCCAGAAGCGCGAGGAGTCAGGGGTAAGCGCCTCGTCGATCCAAATCATGTCGTTGCCGATCATGCCGAATTCAAATTTCGTGTCAGCGATGATGATCCCGCGTGCCGCAGCGTGTTCAGAGGCAAGGCGATAGATTTTCAGGCTGGTATCGCGCAGGCGCTCTGCCAGCGGGCGGCCGATGCGCGAAATGGTTTCCTCGAAAGAAATATTTTCATCGTGCCCGCTGGTGGCCTTGGTCGAAGGAGTAAAAATCGGCTCGGGCAATCGGTCGGATTCGCGCAGGCCAGCAGGGAGCTCGATGCCGCAGATTCTCCCGCTCTTCTGATAGTCCTTCCAGCCGGAACCGGAAATATAGCCTCGCACAACGCACTCGATCGGAATCGGCTCGGTCCTCCGCACCAACATTGCGCGGCCCTCCAGCGAACTCTTGAACGGTGCCAGCTCGCCGCCAAAATTCTCAGCCGTAAGGACGTGATTCGGTACCACGTCAGCGAGCCTGTTGAACCAGAAAAGCGACAACTGCGTAAGCACGCGTCCCTTATCGGGAATCGGCGTTGGCAGCACCACGTCAAAAGCCGAAAGGCGATCGGTGGCTACGATGAGCAAGCGGTCGCCCAGCTCGTAAATGTCGCGTACCTTGCCTCGTGCCCGAAGCTTCAGGCCCGGAAAATCCGTTTGTGAAATGACGACGCTCATTTGTGGAGAAGACACGGGATATTTTTCCTCACTGGAGGCGGGTATTCTAGCTCAGCCGGACTGGATGTCAACGCCTAAGAATTTATTTCTGAGCGATGATCGGTCGAATGAATTCGACGACAGTTTCGCGATTGTTTCGCGAAGCGCCTTAGCGGTGCCATGACGGCGAAGAACAATCCCGCGTTAAGCCGCGTTGCTGGCGGCCTTCGGCGCGGCCGCGGTGGCGGCGTCTTCCCACTTCACGGAAACCAGCTTTGAGACGCCGGGTTCCTGCATCGTCACGCCATAGAGCACCGAGCCCATCTCCATGGTCTTGCGATTGTGGGTTACCACGATGAATTGCGTTTGCGCGCACATCTCCGCGAGCATTTTGTTGAAGCGCCCGACGTTGGCCTCGTCGAGCGGCGCGTCCACTTCGTCAAGGATGCAGAACGGGCTGGGCTGGTAGCGGAACACCGCGATGAGCAAAGCCAGCGCCGTAAGCGCTTTTTCGCCGCCGGAGAGCAGAAGAATATTTTGCAGCCGCTTCCCTGGCGGTTGCGCCGCAATGTCGATTCCGGCTTCGCCCGAGCTGTCCGGTTCGCTGAGCCGCATTTCGCCGTGTCCGCCGCCGAACAAAGACTGAAACGCGATCGCGAAGTGAGCGTTGATGAAGTTGAACGCTTCCTCGAACTTTT
>Ga0209655_10000986_pt1 | contig 10674 bp, 9 predicted proteins | sample BogFormECP03_OM2_FD_188236 | JGI IMG/M metagenome (GOLD analysis project Ga0209655, IMG submission 188236) | Bog forest soil microbial communities from Calvert Island, British Columbia, Canada - ECP03_OM2 (SPAdes) (version 2) | ecosystem: Environmental > Aquatic > Freshwater > Wetlands > Bog ...
TTTTCGGCAGTCACACTTGACCGCCCTTTCGCCGGGAGGTTCCCGCGCTCAACAAGCTCTACGAAGAATATAAAGATCGCGTGGCGTTCTACGTCGTGTACATCCAGGAAGCGCATCCCACCGATGGCTGGCAGATGCCCAGCAACCTGCATGATGGCGTGCTCGTAGCCAGCACGCACACGTTTGATGAGCGCGACTCTGCCGCCAAAATGTGCGTGGTGAAACTCGGAATTAAGATTCCCGCCTTAATCGACGATCCGCAAGATTCCACTGAGCGCGCTTATACCGGCTGGCCCGATCGACTCTACGTGATCGACGCGAGCGGCCGCGTGGCCTACAAAAGTGCCGCCGGCCCATTCGGCTTTGAACCCGATGAAATGGCGAAATCCTTACAGCGACTCGCACCAACTCCCGGGCAATCCTCGAAGTAGCAATTCGCGGGAAATTACAGGCCAAATGGATCGAACTGCATTGGATTCGTCTGAGAGTGCGCGAATTTCGTGTGAAAATCTGAGCGCGACCTAATCGACCAAAAATGCGATTAGATTTCGATTAGGATTTGTTATCTGTTTTTTTTCTGCAAGTTACGCAAAATTCTAATCGAAATCATTTCGATTAGAAACCGATTAGCTCGAGATTAGCGTAGAGGCTAAGTCAAGGGGTGCTGCCAGGCTGCGGGGCCGGCTTAGGACCTTGGCTGTCGGGTGCCGAGACAGATTCGACGAGAGAATAGACGGAAGGCAAGATCATCAGCAACAAGTCTGCTTGAGGCTTCTTGGCTTCTTCAATAAACGCTGATTGCGCTGCGGTCCAATCCGCCGGCGCCAGCTCGCCTTTGTCGCGATAATTCAACGCCTGCAATCCCGCTTCGGCAAGCCCGGCGAGCTTGTGCGAAAGCGGAATCAGTTCCTTCAACAAGTACGATCGTTGCAAAAGCGGCTGCAGCAGCGCATCGTTGTCGCGCCATACCTCGAGCGACGCGCGAATTTCAGCTTCCGTCGCGCCGCCGCGCAGATCTCCCGCAAGCAGACGATGGACAGCCCGTGCAAATCGCCGCGCCGTCTCACTCTCCGGAGGCACGGCATCCACCAGCCGGTTCAGCGCCGCGTCTCTCGACAGCGTGATTCCAGCTTTCGTGGCCTCCTCCTCCCGCTGGTATTCCTTCAGCGGCTCGACCACATTCGCCAGCACCAGCAGCGGCGCTATCTCCACCGTCCCAGCCATGCGCCGCAACATTCGTTTCTCGCTCGAGAGGTGCCTGAGCCCCAGTTCATCAAGCTCCAAGCTGATCGCCTCGACGCGCTCGTACATCGCGTCCACATCCTGCACGTCCTGCGGCGACCACAGCCGCTCCGCCACCACCGCCGTCCGCGGCCAGATCCGCGAATCGATATTTTCCGGCGTGGCATACTCCGTCCACATGCAGGCCTCGCCGCCAAGAATCGACTTCTGCTCTTCGGGCGTCAACATTCTAGCCTCGTCGCTCAGCGGATCGACGCCGTAGTGCTGCGAAGCCGAATGCATCAGATCAAGGTAGTAGCCGAACGAGAGTAGTCCGCGATATCCTTGCTTGGCCGCCTCCGCCAGTGATTTCTGCCCGCGCCATGACTGAATCACAATATCTTTCGGCAGCGAAGGGCTCAAAACTTCATCCCAACCGACCATCCGCTTGTGATGCTTGGTCAAAATCTTCTCAATTCGCGCGTTGAAATATTCCTGCAACTCGCGATGGGTCGTGAATCCGTGCTCGCGCATAAATTTCTGAATTTCACGATTGGCGTCCCACTGCTTGCCTTTCACTTCGTCGCCGCCAATATGAAAGTAAGCATCGGGAAATAATTCCGCCATCTCGCCGATGAATCGATCCAGGAACCGGTATGTTTCTTCCTTCGTGGGGTCCATTTCCGCGTCGAAAACGCCCCAGCGGCGCTCCACTGCGTAGGGCCCTGGCGCACTGGCAAGTTCGGGATAGCCGGCGAACCACGAAGTCGTGTGTCCCGGCACATCGAATTCGGGCACCACTCGGATTCCCCGGTCGCGCGCGTATTCGATCAATTCCCGCGCTTCTTCCTGCGTGTAAAAAAGCCCTTCCGAGCCCATTTCGTGCAGCTTCGGAAATCTTTTGCTTTCCATCCGGAAGCCCTGGTTCTCGGACAAGTGCCAGTGAAATACGTTCATCTTCACGGCTTCCATGCCATCCAGATTCCGCTTCAAAACATCCAGCGGCATAAAATGCCGGCCCACATCAATCATCAATCCGCGCCATGGAAAGCGCGGCCGGTCTTCGATTTTCAAGGCCGGCGCCGCGAAACCATCCGGCGTAATCGCCACAAGCTGCAGAAAAGTTTGCAGTCCCCGCAAAATGCCAAGCGGATTCTGCGCATTAAGCTTCGCCCCGCGCGAAGTCACTTCCAGCGTATAGCTCTCATCCTCATCGAGTTCCTGCACCGCACGGCTAGCATGATCCGCATCGATCACCAGCGTGGCCTTTCCGGGATCGCCAACGTCCAATCCGACCGGCAAGCCCGTTCGGCGCGACAGATTCTCGAGGAATCGCCGCCCCGCCCGCTCCAACCGCGCTTCTTTGTATCCAGCGATCCCAACAGTGAATTTCTGCGTGATGAGAAGCTGCCCGTCGCCAAGCTGCACGCTGGCTGGCAAAGGCATCAACGAAAGATGAGGCGGCGGCACATCCGCAATCGCAGCGCTGAGGATGAAACCAGAAAAAACCATCACCAAAAGAATTCGAATGACCATCATGATCCCAGTAGGGGAGGGTCTTTCTTTTCAGACCCTCCCGCTTTTCGGCCCCTAGATTTCGGCCAAGCGTATCACTAAGCGTCGCGCAATAACCGAGGATAGAGCACGAAGCCCGCACCTCGACGCCACCACGCCACTTATGGCAATATCTTAAAGACGTTTATTAAAAGCAATCCGGGGGAAACAAGATGGCCAAGGCCACATTCGCAGCAGGCTGCTTCTGGGGAGTAGAAGCAGAGTTCCGCCGCCTCAAAGGTGTCACCTCAACGCAAGTAGGCTACACCGGCGGCCACACAAATGATCCCAACTACAAGCAGGTCTGTACCGACGGCACCGGCCACGCAGAAGCCGTAGAAGTGGATTACGATCCCGCCCAAATTTCCTACGACGCGTTACTAAACGCATTCTGGGCCATGCACGATCCCACCACCATGAATCGCCAGGGCCCCGACGTAGGCTCGCAATACCGCTCCGTAATTTTCTTTCACACGCCGGAACAAGAAGCCACAGCAAAAGCCTCGCGCGACAAACTAGCCGCTTCAGGAAAATTCAAGCGCCCCATAGTCACGGAAATCGTCCCCGCAGGAAAATTCTGGCGCGCCGAAGACTACCACCAGCAATATCTGGAAAAGCGCGGCGAAGCCTCCTGCCACATACCAAGCTAGCGTAGGGGCGGGGGTTCACCACGCGCCCGGTTTGGCTTTGGGTGTTCTCCGACGTAGGGCCCGCGCTTTATGCCGGGCCTCTTCAGAGGTAATCGAGCCACAAGCTTAAGTTTACGCGTACCCAAACGCCGCTAAGAAAATATCCGAAATGCGCCAAATCCCAGCCCGGCCCCCATCAAAGATCCCGCGACCACATCGCTCAAAAAGTGCATGCCAAGAATAATCCGCGAAGCCGCCACACACACCGCAATAAACAGAAGCAAATCCGAAAGCTGCGGATAATAAAGTCCGATGCAAGTAGCAATCGCAAACGCAGTGATCGAGTGTCCCGAAGGAAACGAAAACCGGTCCGGCGGAAGAACCGCCGCCCAACAATGCGGCTCAAGCTGGCAAGGCCGCACCCGGTGACTCGCGTTCTTCAGTAATTTAAATAATAAAATCCCAACGGCGACTGCCACGGCGCCTGAACCCACCGCCAAAAAGCGCTGCCGCCCGCCAAAAAGCAACAAAATCGCGCCCAGCAAATACCAGATCCAACCATCGCCGCAGCGCGTCGCCAGCATCATCCAAATGCGAATCCATTTCGGCGCGCGCCAGCGGTGCACCCGCCGCATCAGCCGGTGGTCCCGAGACTCGATGTAGCCCCAGACCGCTCGCGCAACCGTCATTTCCGTCACTCCATCGCCGATTCCATCGCCAACCCTGGAACCGCCACGCGCTCACGCCGGGGCGGAATCACTTGCGTAGCCCAGCGCCTCACAAAGCGCGTCTCTCCGACACAATTTCCAAAAACATAGGCCGGAATAAAAACACCAAGCGGCGCCAGGACCGTCTTCCACCGCGACTCGCGCATCATTTCGCCCGCGATCAAAAAAACATCGCGCGTAAGCTTCCAATAGCCGCCCGATTCTCCGCGCGGCTTGCCCAACCCTTGCCGTAGCCCCATAAGAAAATCGTTCTTGTCCGTCGCTCCCGGAAATTCCGTGTAAGCCGAACCAGCGGAGGCCAGCGTGTGCGCGTCGCTCCCGCCCAGCGCAATCTTTCGCGTCCGCCGCGCCAAACGCACCGCCTGCCGGTTATTTTCCGCCGCCATCAATCCATTCAACGTCTCCATCGCCGGAAAATATTCGTCGAACCACTCGAAATCCTCGCGCTCGCGCCGCCCCGTCAATATCGAGAACACATGATTCAGCGAAAAAAACAGCCGGTGCTCCGTCAGATACATCAGCAGCGCAATCAAATCGTTCCGGCGCCGTTGGATCTCAATGTGTTGCCGGTCGGTAATGTCGTAAACGCCGACGTGTATCCGAGTGCCGCTAGGCATCGTGCAAGTCGCTTCCACGCTCACGAAAAAATCCGGATAGCGCCGCAACGGCTCGCAACCTTCGATCGAGTCGTGGTCGCTTAAGGTGATCAAGTCCATGCCCCGGCGCTTCAGCGTCACGTACAAGTCCTCGGGCTGGCTGTAGCACTCACGGCAAATCGCCCCCATCCCAGCGTCTTGGGCCGGGCCGGAGAAGTACGAGTGGACGTGCAGGTCGCAGCGCATGAAAACTTTGTAACACTTTTTGCGTTACTACCAAGTTAACGGGACGCAAAAGTTTGATAACACAAGACTTATGACTCATACGACATCTGTAACCGTTTTTTAACAGAACGGACATCCCCGCGCGGCAACTCAACTGCAACAATCCCCCCGTTCATGCCACGTATCGAGTTTGTTTTCTTCGACGCAGGCGGCGGCCATCGCAGCGCGGCCACCTCTCTACAAATGGCGGTCCAAGCTGCGCACCTTCCCTGGGATGTTCGCTTGATGAATTTACAGGAGGTACTGGACCGGCTAGATATCCTGCGGCGCTTCACCGGCCTTCGAATCCAGGACTTCTACAACAAGATGCTAGCGTCCGGCTGGACGCTAGGCAGCGCCCAACTTTTGCGCGTTCTTCAATTCACGATCGCCGCATATCATCGCCCGTGCGTGAAAATGCTCGCGGATTGTTGGCGCGAATCCGATCCCGATATGGTCGTGTCGTTCATCCCGCATTTCAATACCGAGCTGAACGAAAGCCTGCAACTCGTATATCCAGGCAGGCCGTTCGTCACAATTCTCACCGATCTAGCAAACTACCCGCCGCGCTTCTGGATCGAAAAGCAGCAACAGGAATTCATTTGCGGCACAGAACGCGCCGTAGCGCAGACGCTCGAAGCCGGCCACTCGCCCGAACGCGTCCATCGCGCATCAGGAATGATTCTTCATCCGCGCTTCTACGATCCAATCGAAACGGATCGCGCCGCAGGCCGCAAAGCTCTAAATCTTTCGCCCGATCTCCCCACCGGCCTAATCCTTTTCGGCGGCCACGGTTCCAACGTGATCGCCGATATCGTCGCATCGCTCGATAAATCAAATCTCGATCTGCAACTAATCGCCATTTGCGGCCGGAACGAAAAGTTGGCCCAATCTCTCCGCTCGCGCCGCGGGCGAATCCCGCTGTTTGTAGAAGGATTCACAAAGGAAATCCCCTACTACATGCATCTCTCCGATTTCTTTATAGGCAAGCCCGGTCCAGGCAGCCTGAGCGAAGCGGTAGCGATGCAATTGCCGGTAATCACGGAGTGCAATTCGTGGACGCTACCGCAAGAGCGCTACAACGCCGACTGGATTCGCGATAAAGAAATCGGCCTGGTGGTGCGCAAGTTCAGCCAGATCGAGCCCGCCGCCCGCGAACTCCTGCAGCCAGCAACTCTCGATCGCTTCAAGCGCAACACCGCCAACATGCCCAATCGTGCCGTCTTCGAAATTCCAGCCATCCTCAACCAAATCCTGAGCCGTTGCCCGCCCGGCTCAGGGCGCTGCTGACTCACGTCGCCGTCAGCGGGAGCAGAAATCGTGTCATTCCGAGCGCGCTTTCTGCGGAGGAATCTCTCACGCTTTTGCGCGAGTTCCACCATCTCTCCGGATGGATCATATTTCTCAAATCTTCGGCTCCAGCACCGCGCGAATCTGCGTCTGGCTATCGCGAATCACATCCAAATTTCGCTCCCACGATTTTTTTCCATCAGCCTTAACGACCACGTTATGCGTCCCACTCCCCAGCGGCAGAATCGAAGGCGTATCCCCAACAAATTTCCCATCCACATAAATCTCCGCGCCTTCAGGGTCCGAATGCACCGCAACAGTCCCGCTTCCCTCGAAATCGCGCGTATCCGGTGCAATCCCAACAGGTGCCTCCGGAATCTCGCGATTCATCACGTTAATCAAATCCTGCGCGCTCAACGCAAAATTCAACCCTTCCAATTTCGATCCATCCGGGCCGACGCGCTTGAATGTGGCAATCCCGATCACCTCGCCGGTATCATCCACCAGCGGACCGCCGCTATTCCCCGGATTAATCGCCGCATCCGTCTGAATCCACGTGCCATCGTGTTTTTCGACGTGCCCAACTCCGCTAACAATCCCGCGCGTCACCGATTCCGGGAGCCCACCGCCCGGATTGCCGATGGCAAACACGGTCGCGCCCGGACGCACCGACGCCAAATCGGCCAGCGGCAATCGCGGATACCCCGTGCCATCCACTTTCACCAGCGCAAGATCCAAATTCGGATCGGAATAAACGATCTTGCCCAGCAGACGCGAGCCCGTAGCCGTCACCACAAAAAAACTAGCCTCTCCATCCGCCACATGCCGGTTCGTAGCGATAATTCCATTCTCCGTGAGAAAAAATCCGCTCCCCTGCGAATGTTCTCCATCCAGCCGCACCACCGCCGGCACAGCCCGCTGCATAATTTCTTCCGCTGAAAGTTCCGCCCTCGGCGCGCCCCGCTTCGGCGTCACAGGCGCGGAAACAGGCAGCGAGCCACCGCCGCGAGCCAACTTAGCGGATTGCAGCGACACGTCCACGTGCTTGGTCTTCAAGAGGTAGTAAGTCGCCTGGTTTCTACCCAGCGCGGATGTCCACTTGTAAGGCCCCTGCGTCAGCACGAATTCCTGAGCCGCGAATCCATCCTTATATATGCGGACCACCATGGGGTGCTCCAGCCGGTCGCTGAACACGGAATGCACGCGGTGGTAGTATCCGCCCGGCACTTTCATCTCGTAAGGCGTTGTACCGACCACGATGCCATCAAGCTCCACGGTCGCCCCCGGAGGATTCGTGGTGATCGAAAACGTGTCGGCGCCCGCTGCTTTCACGATCAGCAGCGCCCACGCCGCGCCGATGCACACCCATACGACGGCTCGACGAATCGTCATCTTCGCCAGCCTCCTTCCCAAGAACAAGGGCTCGCAAATTCTCACCTCCCAGCAAATCAGTCAATTGTGGAAATTACGCAAGCCGCCACGTACGTACTTACCGCACTCTTTCGTACCGCTGGCGTCCCGCCGGCTCTTTTAGGCCGATGCATGAACTTCGATAAAACCAGTGGCTACTAATCGCCCGCGTATCTCAGCGAGGATGATTTTGCAGCGTCGCTCCACCGCCCGCGATGCTAAACTCCGCCCTTTAACACCCCGGCCAAGTACAAATGCCCATCTCCAGCATCCACATCGACACCCGCCCCGATTGGCGCGGCGGACAAAATCAAGTCCTCCTAACTCTGCGCGGCCTAAAAAAAAGGGCTCACCCAGTCGAACTAATGGCCCTAGCAGGCGGCGCCCTCGAGCGCCGCGCCCGCGAAGAGGGCTTCCGCGTTCACGCCATTCCCGCGAGCAGCGTCCGCTGGGACGGTTCCTCTCTCCTACGCAAACTGATGCGCGACCACTGCTACGAAATCGTCCACGCCCACGATCCCCACGGCCTAACTCTCGCGTGGCTGGCAAAAGCGCATCGCCGCGCCGTTCTGATCGCCCAGCGCCGCGTCGCGAATCCGCTCAGTCGCGGCCCGTTCGCACGAACACGCTATCGTGCCGCCAGACGCATCTTCGCCGTCTCGAAATTCATCTCCGATAGCGTGATCGCCTCAGGAATAGCAGCGAATCAAGTAGAAGTGGTTTACGAAGGAGTGAAACTGCCCGACCGCACAACTCTAAGCCAGCGCGAATCAGCCCGCGAGCGATGGAAATTCGGCGCTGCGGACATTCTTCTAGGATGCGTCGGCTATCTTTTGCCGGAGAAAGGCCAGGAAGCACTAATCCGAGCGCTGCCTGCGATCCTGAAGGACTTTCCACCCTGCGTTTTGGTCCTGGCGGGCGACGGTCCGACGCGCCCAGCTCTCGAAAAGCTCGCGCACAGTTTGAATGTCCAGCGTTCGGTAATGTTCATGGGATTCATCGAGCGCATCGAAAATCTTTATCACGCCCTCGATTTATTCCTATTTCCATCGCTCGCCGAGCCTCTGGGCACCTCGATGCTCGCCGCAATGTCCTACGGCTTGCCCGTCGTCGGCGTAGCAAGTGGCGGCGTTCCTGAATTCGTCTCCTCCGGAAAAAATGGCCTGCTCGTTCCGGGGCCTGATCCCGAAGCCTTTGCCACGTGCGTCAAGCGCCTCCTGCACAATCGCGAAGAAGCCCACAGCTTCGGCGAAGCCGCCCGCGCCACCATCGAGCAAAAATTCACCGACGATTGCATGGTCGAAGCCACAATCGAGAAATACCAATCACTTCTCACAAAGTCTTAACAATTTCCCAGGCATCGCGACACCGACACCCGGCATCCCACTCCACAGAGCATCTGCATTTCGGATGCTCGCCCCGATACCTCGATCCGGCCTGTCAATCCTCTTCCGGGACAAAAAACACAAGGAGGCTCACCGCAAATGAAGATTCGCTACTATGATTTATTGCTGGCCACCGCCGTACTCGCCATAGCCGCACCCGCCTGGGCTCACACCGATGCTGCCACTCTGACGTTCGACAAGTCCGCGCACGTTGGCTCAACCCTGCTCGCCCCGGGCAGTTACCAAGTCCGCGCCGACGAAAATGGCACGCAGGTCGAATTTGAGAAAGACGGCAAAGTCGTCGCTCAAATTCCTTGCCACTGGATCCAGCTAAACTCGAAATCACAAAATGATGAAGCGCTAGTGGACAATGACGCCGTTCAGGAGATCCGCTTCGAGGGGCGTACCGCTGCGGCGCAATTCAACTAACCACTCCGGGAAGGGGCGGTCCGTGGCCGCCCCCTTCCACACGCTGGTCGCAACTATCGCTTCGAGGATCTACTTCAAGTAAGTAGCCAGCCAATCCAGAAATGTCTTGTACCAAAATTCGCTATTCAACGGCTTCAGTATCCAATGTCCTTCATCGGGGAAAATCACCAGCTTCGAAGGCACGCCCTGCCGCTGCAGCGCCGAGAAAAATTCCAAATCCTGCGTGTACGGCACGCGAAAATCCAGTTCGCCGCCAATCACCAGCGTAGGCGTCTTGAATTTTCCCAGCGCTCCCGCCGATCGTTCCGGAGACCACTTGTCATACAGTTCCGGATGCTCCCACGGCGTCCCGCCGTACTCCCACTCCTGAAACCACAATTCTTCGGTGGCATACATCCCACGCGGATCGTACGGCCCCGCGTGGCTGATAATGCATTTGAAGCGCCCCGTATGCGTGGCCATCCAATCCATCATGAATCCGCCGTAAGAAGCCCCCGCCGCGCAGGCCTTCGATCCATCGATGAACGGATATTTCGCAATCGCCGCGTCAAGCCCATCCATCAGGTCGGTATAAACTTTTCCGCCCCAGTCCTTGCTGATCTCCGCGGTAAATTTCTGCCCGTAACCGGTCGAGCCGCGCGGATTCACCATCACCACCACGTATCCCCGCGCGGCCATCACTTCCGGATTCCAGCGGTAGCCCCATTCATCGCTCCACGCGCCCTGCGGCCCGCCGTGAACCAGAAACAGTAGCGGATACTTTTTCGCCGCATCGAAATTCGGCGGGCGGACGAGCAAGCCGTGCACCTTCGTCCCCTCCGCCCCCGCAAACCAGAAAGATTCCGCGTTCGAAAGATCAAGCTGCGCCAGCCGTGCCGCGTTGTGATGTGAAAGCTGGCGTACGTCGCTTCCATCCGAACTCGCCACGAAAATCTCGGGAGGCAATATCAGGCTAGTGCGCGTAAACGCAATCGACCGGCCATCGCGGCTCAGATCGAAATCCATATTGAAGCCATCCGCGATGACTTTTGCCGGCGTACTGCCAGCCGCAGCAGCAACGGAATAAATCGGCATCTCCGCCTGATCTTCCGCCTTGAAGAAAATCGATTTGCTGTCGGCCCCCCACTCATAGCCGTCAACGTTGCGGTCGAATTTCTCCGTCAAATCC
>Ga0209655_10000988_pt1 | contig 10665 bp, 9 predicted proteins | sample BogFormECP03_OM2_FD_188236 | JGI IMG/M metagenome (GOLD analysis project Ga0209655, IMG submission 188236) | Bog forest soil microbial communities from Calvert Island, British Columbia, Canada - ECP03_OM2 (SPAdes) (version 2) | ecosystem: Environmental > Aquatic > Freshwater > Wetlands > Bog ...
GACCGCCGGGTCGAGCCATTCATCATTGATGTATTCGTTGTAAATTGCGAGCCTTTCACCAAGCTTGAATCCGGCCCGCGCGCATTGCTCGCCGAGCCGTTCGAGATGCGGCCACGGCGCTTCGGGATTCACGTAATCCTTGCTGAGCGGCGAAATCCCGCCCCAGTCGTTGATTCCGGCATTCAGGAACAACTCGATCTGACGCGGCGACAGGTTCGGCGGCGCCTGCACGTTCATCGACGGCCCCAGCACGAGCCGCGCCGTCGCGATTGCGCGCGCCATGTCGTAAGCGTCGGGCTCCGGCGCGTCGGCCATTGCAATCTCGGGCTTGGCGCGAAAATTCTGGATGATCACTTCCTGTATATGACCGTGACGCTCATGGGTGTCGCGAATCGCCGTCAGGCTCAGTGCTCGTTCAGCCGCGGTCTCGCCAATACCGAGCAGGATTCCGGTCGTGAATGGAATCCGCAGCTCACCGGCCTCATCTATCATTTTCATCCGCAGAGCAGGGTCCTTGTCGGGCGCCGCCTGATGCACTCCGCCGCGCGCACGCAGCCTCGGCGAGATACTTTCGAGCATCAGGCCCATGCTCACGTTGAGCGGGCGCAGTGCGCGCATTTCCTCGAAGGTCATCAAGCCGGCGTTGGTATGCGGCAGCAGTCCCTCGGCCAGCGCGATCTCGCACGCGCGTCCGACGTATTCAATCGTCGTGCGAACGCCCAGCGTCGCCAGCGTCTCGCGATACTCCTTGAACGCGACCTCGGGCTTGTCTCCGAGGCACATCAGCGCCTCTTTGCAGCCAAGCTCGGCACCGCGCCGCGACCACTGCGCAATCTCGTTGGGCATCATCGTCCAGGCGCCTGGATCGCCGGGATCCTTGCGGAACGTGCAGTAGGTGCATCGATCGCGGCAGAGATTCGTGATCGGTAAAAAAACTTTGCGCGAGTAAGTGACGTCGCGGCCCTTGACGCGATCGCGCAGCTCAGCCGCCGCAGAAAGCATCGCGTCGAGGTCGCTGTCAGGACATTCGATCAGCGCGATCGCGTCGGCGTCGCTCAGGCGCGCGCCCGCCAGCGCTCGATCAAGGATCTCGCGAATGGGCGCGCGTCCGCGCTGCTCAGAAGCGAGCGATGAATGTCCCGACGCCATCTCGCGTTTATAAGACATCAGGTACGTGGAGGCAACCCAGTTGCAAAAGAAAACTGAGTGCGAAAGTCACTAAGCGACGGTGGCGATCCGTCCGGCACAATACCAGAATCAATTGGAGTCGCCGCGAGGAGAATCACCCAATGACGCTGATTGCCGATCCGCTCGTTCATACCTACTCGATTGTCGCGCGCGATCCTGACACTGGGCAGCTTGGTGTTGCCGTGCAATCGCATTACTTCGCCGCCGGCACGGTCGTCACGTGGGCGGAAGCCGGCGTCGGCGCAGTCGCGACGCAAGCGTCCGCCGATCCTGCGTACGGCAAGCTCGGACTCGACTTGATGCGCACACGTAAGAGCGCGCCCGACACGCTTGCGGGCCTGCTCGCCGCCGATCCAATGCGCGAGATTCGGCAGGTCGCGATGGTCGATGCGCTTGGCCGCGTCGCGGCGCATACCGGTCAAACTACGATTCCAGAAGCCGGGCATATCGTCTGCGACGGATTTTCCGTGCAGGCCAACATGATGTTGAAGGACACGGTCTGGCCCGCGATGGCCGAGGCGTACACGAGCGCCAAGGGCGAGCTGGTCGATCGATTCCTGGCCACGCTCGACGCGGCTGAGGCTCAAGGCGGCGACATCCGCGGCCGTCAGACGGCGGCGATTCTGATCGTCGAGGCGAAATCGACGGGACGTCCCTGGGTCGACACCATCTTCGATCTGCGGGTTGACGACGCGCCCGAGCCGCTGGTCGAGATTCGCCGCCTGGTCGCCGTGCGGCGCGCGTACGTTCATATGCGGCTGGGAAATGAGGCGGCTCAACGCGGCGACCTCGACGCGGCCGAGCGCGAGTTCTCCGACGCCGAGCGGCTCGCCGGCGACAATCCCGAGATGCGCTACTGGCACGCGATTGCGCTGCTCGGTTTGGGCAAGGTCGATGACGGTCTCGCGATGCTGCGCGAAATCGGGCGGCGCGATCGCAACTGGATCGAGCTCACGCTGCGGCTGCCCGCGATCCATCTGGCAGCCGATCAGTCAGTGAAAGATCGCGTGCGGAAACTGCTGGATTGACTGTCGCGTTCGAGACAAAGAGCGTTTTGCCCCGTGCGCCCGCGCGGGTTAGTGTGAATGGGATAGGCGAAACCGGAGTACACCCAGATGCCCGAGACCAATGTTGAACGTGGCGCCGTTGAGCACGCACCACGCGTCGAGTACGAACTGCAACTCTATTACTGGATGAAGTTGATTCGCGCGTTCGAGGAGCGCGTCTCGCGATTGCATCGGCAGAACAAAATCCTCGGCGGCGTTTACTCCGGCGCCGGCCAGGAGGCGATCGTCACCGGCATCTGCGCGCCGCTCCACGACGGCGACTTCACCGCGCCGCTGCATCGCGACATGGGCGTCTTCATCATGCGCGGCGTCGATCCGGGACGCCTGATGGCGCAGCTGATGGGCAAGGAAACCGGGCTCTCGCGCGGCAAGGATTCGTTTCTGCACGGCGGCGATTTGGATCACGGCGTTTTCGGATCGACCTCGATGCTTGGTTCGTCGTTGCCGGTCGCGGTCGGCGCAGCACTCAAATTCAAAATGAAAAAGAATCCCAACGTCGCGGTGGCCTTCTTCGGCGAAGGCGCGGCGTCGCGCGGCGACGTGCACGAGGCGATGAACTTTGCCGGCGTGCACAAGCTGCCGGTGGTCTTCGTGTGCGAGAATAACCGCTACGCGTACTCGACGCCGCTCGAGAAGCAGATGGCGATCGAGGATGTCGCCGATCGCGCGGTGGCCTACGGCTTTAAGGGTTACGTGTGCTCGGGCAACGACCTGCTCGCCGTGCTCGAGCTGAGCGAGCGCCTGATCGCAAAGACCCGCGCCGGCGAAGGTCCGGTGCTGATCGAATGCAAGACCTATCGCTACCGTGGGCATAGCGAGCACGACGCGGCGCTATATCGCGATCAGGAAGAGCTAATCGAATGGCAGAGCCGCGATCCGATTCCGCGCTTCGAGTTCTACCTCGAAAAGAAAGGTCACGACATCAAGCGCATCCGCGAGCAGATCGACGAGCGTGCGAACAAGACGGTGCAGGCGGCGGTGGATTTTGCCGAGAGTAGCCCTTTGCCGGAATCTCAAGAAGCACTTGAAGATATTTACGCGCCGACTTCGACGCCAAACTCTTCTAATTCGTCCTCCAACGGCGCTCGTTAGCCATGGAAGTGACCTACATCAAGGCGATCAATTCTGCGCTGCACGAGGAAATGCGCCGCGACGAAAATGTGTTCGTCATGGGCGAGGACGTCGCCGACTTGGGCGGCGCGTTCAAGGCGACCGAAGGGTTGCTCGACGCGTTCGGCGAAGAGCGCGTGATCGACACTCCTATTTCGGAGGCGCTGATTGTCGGCGCCGGAATCGGCGCGGCGGTGCTCGGGATGCGGCCGGTGGTCGAGATGCAGTTCGCGGATTTTATTTCGTGTGCCTTCGATCAGATCGTCAACATGGCCGCGACCCTGCGCTACCGTCACGGCGGCAAGGCTGCCTGTCCGCTGGTGATTCGCGCGCCGTCGGGCGCGGGCGTGCATGGCGCGTTGTTCCACTCGCAGAATCCTGAGGCGTGGTTCACGCGCGTGCCGGGACTGAAGGTGGTCGCGCCCGCGACGCCGTACGACGCGAAGGGGTTGCTGAAGAGTTCGATTCGCGACGGCAATCCGATCGTGTACTTCGAGCACAAGCGGCTCTATCGCAGTATCAAGGAGGACCTGCCCGAGGGCGATTTCACGGTGCCAATCGGCGTCGCGGAGATTCGCAAGGAAGGCGGCGATCTTTCGATAATCACCTACGGCGGCACGCTTGGGCAGTCGCTCGACGCGGCGCGAATCGTCGAGAAGGAAGACGGGCTCGCGGTCGAGGTGCTCGACTTGCGCACGCTCCTGCCGTTGGATCGCGAGGCGATACTGGCGACCGCGCGCAAGACCGGCAAGGTGCTGGTGGTGCACGAGGATCGGCTGACGGGAGGAATCGGCGGCGAGGTTTCGGCGATCATCATGGAGAACGCATTCGAATATCTCGACGGTCCCGTGCGGCGCGTCGCGGCGGCCGACTCGCACGTGGCGTTCAGTTCGCCGCTCGAAGACTTTATCCTGCCGAGCACCAACAAAATCGTCGACGCGATCCGCAACCTGGCGGCGTACTGATATGGCAATCGACGTGACGATGCCGCAGATGGGCGAGAGTGTGGTCGAAGGCACGATCGCGAAATGGCTGGTGAAGGAAGGCGACGTCGTCACCGAGGATCAGCCGCTGGTTGAAATCTCGACCGACAAGGTGGACACGGAAATTCCGTCGCCGGGCGCGGGACGAATCGCGAAGATTGTTGCGGCCGAGGGGCAGACGTTGCCGGTCGGTGCGACGCTCGCCGTTATCGAGCCGGCCGGTGCGGCAGAGGCTCCGGCAAAATTGAAAGTCGTCGCACCCAAGGCTGCGCCGAAACCGGAGGCGGTCGCCGAAAAACCTGCGTTGAAGTCGGTGCCGCCGCCGCCCGTGTCGCAGCCGGCGCCTCGGCCGCAAACCGTGCAGGCAGCGCCGCCGATACAGGAGGCGGGGGCGGGACTACGTGAAGCTGAACCCGATAGCGGCGGGCCGCGGCGGTTTTCGCCGGTGGTGCTGAAAATTGCCGCGGAAGAAGGAATCGATCTGAGCCACGTGCCGGGGACGGGATTCGGCGGACGCGTCAGCAAGCGCGACTTGCAGCGTTACCTCGATTCGCTGCGCAAAACGTCGAGCGCCGCATCGCAGTCGCCGACCAACGGAGCTGCGCAAAGCAGTTCGCGTCCGGCCACGGCTGCGACGGCGACGACCGCGACTCCAGCGCCGGCTCAATCAGGTCCAGGGTTCAAGCCTCCCGTTTATCAGCCGCTCGAGGGCGATATCGTCGAGCCGTTTACGCGGCGGCGCAAGCTTATCGCCGAGCACATGGTGTTCTCGAAGACGCATTCGCCGCATGTCGGCACCGTGGCAGAGGTGGACGTCACCAATGCGATGCGCCTGCGCGAGCAGCACAAGGCTGAGTTCGCGCGGCGCGAAGGATTCAATCTGACCTTCCTGCCGATTGCGGCGGCGGCGACTGTTCGCGCGCTCAAGGAGTTTCCGCGGATGAACGCGTCGGTGGTCGGCGACTCGGTGGTGACGCGCCGCGAAATCAATCTCGGCATCGCGATGGATACCGACGAAGGCCTGCTGGTGCCGGTCATCAAGGCGGCGGAAGGCATGTCGGTGGTCGGGATTGCGCGCGCGATCGAAAGCCTGCGCCGCAAAGTCGCCGAGAAGAAAATCACGGCGGACGATCTCGCGGGCGGCAGCTTCACGCTCTCGAATCCGGGGCGCGAGGGCAATCTCTACGGCTTCGCGATCATCAATCAGCCGCAGGTCGGTATCCTGCGGATGGGGGAAGTGAAGAAGCGGCCGGTGGTGATCGAGGTCGACGGTGCCGACGCGATCGCGATTCGCAGCATGATGTACCTGGCGCTGTCGTACGACCATCGCGTGGTCGACGGCGTGCTGGGCAACAGCTTTCTCTATCGCGCGGCGCGGATTCTCGAAGAGGCGGATTTCGAGCTGTAGCGCCTACCTCACGCGGGATGCGTGCCTTGTTGCGAGCGCAGTTGGTGGATCATGTTAGCGATTTGGCCGCTCAGGTCGCCGATGGTGCGGCTTAGGGCAGCCACCGAGTCAGTCGTGTCACCGGGTTTGGATTGCTGCGTCACCGAGGACTCGACTGTGTAGAGGATGTTCTTGCCCGTCGAATCCAGCAGCGTCCATTTTGCCGACAGGTGCGCTATCCCCTGGCTGTCGGTTTCGAAGCGATAGACGTCTATCTGCACCTGCATATCGATGTGCACGGTGTTGTACCACGGGAAGATAATAATGTTTTCGGTACCAACCTGCGCGGCGAGGTCGCGTTCCATCGCGCTCGTGAAGCCGTTCTGGACCGATTCACCCCATCGATCTTCTTTCGAGAGCTCGAGGCGATTGGCCGCCGCGCGCGTCACGATCTCCGGGCGATCGAGGTAGGGCGGTAGCTTGATAGGCCCGAGTCCGATCGTGAAATCGCTATTGCTGTTTGAGCCCGGAGCAGAAGCCGGCGTCGCAGCCGCAGTGTCTGCGGCGGGCGTGAGGAGATAAAACTTCGAGATATCCTTCTGCGGAGCGAGAATTGCCTTGGCGAGATAGGAGCATCCCGCGAGCGACATCGCGAGCGCGACGGCCGCGCAAATTCTCGGAAGCATTCTGGTCAAGGTCATCGGTTAATTATCCTGGCTGAGGTCGCGGCCGCGAACGACCGCGCTGGGGTTGCGCTGCAGGTAGTCCGCGAGTTCCTTGACCGAATGCGCTGCGGCCGAGACGTCCTGCAGCGTCTGCAGCGCCTGGTAGTTTATCGGCGAGTTGGGTTCGATCGTCGTGTTCACGGTGCCGAGCGTAATCGTGGCCTGTTTGGCCGCGGCGTCCGCCGAGGTCGAAGTTTTCCGTATCGAGCTCGACAGCGGAGGTAGCTGGCCGTTTACCGTCGCGAGAGTGCGTTGCGCGCCGGCCAGCGCATTGTCCAGCTGCACGCGCGTTTCCTCGGAATTATCGATGGCCTTTTTCAACCCGGGCGAGTTGGTGAGTTCCCGGATATTTTCCAGCATCCCGGTCATCTGCGTGAAGACTTCGTTGAAGTCGACCTTGTCGAGCCGTTCGAAAATCCGCACGGCCACGGCCTGCGCCTGCTCGAGCGTGTTTGGAATGGCGGGAATTTCCTGCAGCGGGGAACCGGGCGGCGCGACCATTTGAATAGGGGTGTTCGGTTCGATGTCCAGCGCCACGTACATCAGGCCGGTGACGAAGCTGTCGGAGCCGAGCTGCGCGCGCATCCCTTCACGAATGAGGTTGGGAATCGTGTGCGGATCGTCGAGGTCAATGGCGCTGCCGCCATGGGACACGATTTTTTCTTCATCGAGCTCGATGATGACCGGGATGCGCACGTCGGCGCGCAACTGGCCGTTGGCGTGATTGATGTCCTGCTCGAGGCGCAGCTTAATCCGCTGGACCATGCCTATCTCGACGCCCTTGAACTTGACCGGGGCGCCGGCCCGCAGTCCGTTCACGTCGCCGGCGAAGTAGATGACGAATTCGTGGGTCTTGCGAAACAGGTGCCCCGAGCCGAAGACCACGACCGCCACCAGGATCAGACCAATGGCGCCGAGCACGAAGGCGCCCACGGTTGCAGGATTAACTCGCTTACCCATGATCCCTCGCTGATTTGTCCGCTTTATTTTCTTCCGCGCCGCGGGTCAGGAAAGCCTGCACGCGGTGATCTTTGGAATTCTTGAGGAGTTCCTTCGGGTCGCCCTGCGCGATCACAGTCTTGCTTTCCGGGTCGAGAAAAATGCTGTTGCTGCCGATTGCAAAAATGCTGGCCAGCTCGTGCGTCACGACTACGATGGTGGCGCCGAGGTTGTCGCGCAGCTCGAGGATCAAGTCGTCGAGCAGGCGCGAGCTGATCGGATCGAGGCCGGCCGACGGCTCGTCGAAGAAAAGTATTTCCGGGTCGAGCGCGATCGCGCGCGCCAATCCCGCCCGCTTCTGCATCCCGCCGCTGATCTGGCTCGGATAGTAGCCCTCGAAGCCCTTGAGCCCGACGAGAGCCAGCTTGAGCGAGGCGACCTCGTGAATTTCCTCGTCGGAGAGATCGGTAAATTCGCCGAGCGGCAGGCCGACGTTTTCCGCCAGCGTCATCGAGCTCCACAGCGCGCCGCCCTGGTACAAAACGCCGAAGTGGCGCAGCATTTCTTCGCGCTGTTCCGGCTCGCCTTTGGTGAAATCGAAATTGCCGTACCAGATTTCGCCCTTGGCCGGCACGATCAGTCCCAGCATGTGACGCAGCAACGTGCTTTTGCCGCTGCCGCTGCCGCCCATAATTATGAAGATGTCGCCGTGTTTTACGGTGAAGTTGATGTCCTTCATTATGACGTAGGTTCCGTACGCCATAGTCAGATTCTTGACCGTGATCGGCGGCGGTCCGTCCTTGGGAAAGATCTCGACGGAAACCGGTTTCCCGTCCGAGGCTTTGATCGATGGATGCGTGATGGCCATCAGATTCCCAGGATGTTGAAAACGAAGGCGAAAATTCCGCACGCGACGATTACGTACACGATGCCGGTGACGACCGCTTCGGTCGCCGCGTCGCCGACCGCGGACGAGCTGTCGCCGCATTGAAATCCGCGCAGGCATCCGGCGACCGCGATGATGATGCCGTAAATGGCTGCCTTGAAGACGCCGCCGAAGATATCGGCGAGTGTTACCGCGGCGACGGTTTCCTGGATGTAGGTGCGGACCGTGATGTGCAGCATGGTCGCGCTGACGAATGCGCCGCCGGCGACGCCGAGGCAGTCGGCGTAAATGCATAGCAGGGGAATCATCAGGAACAGCGCGAGCACCCGCGGCAGCACGAGAAATTCGAGCGGCGAAATTCCCATGGTGGTGAGCGCGTCGATTTCCTGCGTGACCTTCATCGAACCGAGCTGCGCGGCGAACGCGGCTCCGGTGCGGCCGGCCATGATGATCGCGGTCATCATCGCGCCCATGTCGCGGCTCATCGCGATGCCGACCAGGTCGGCGACGTAGATGGCGGCGCCGAATTGCTGCAACTGGACGGCGCCCATGAATGCGAGAATCACTCCGACGAGGAAGGTGACCAGCGTGACGATGCCGAACGCGCTCGCGCCACAATCCTGGATGACGATCATCAGATCCACTTTTCGAAAACGCGCCTGGCCGGTGAACAGTCGGACGAACGAAATCGCCACTTCGCCGAGGAAGCGCAGAAAGTCGTCGAGGCCCTGCGCCCAGGAAATCGCTTCGTGGCCGAGCTCTTCGATGAACGAAGTGTGAGTGACCTCGGCGCGCGCGCCGGTTTTCTCGGGCACCGCTTCGGCCAGTTGGATAAGGCTGCGCACGCCCTCGGGCAGCGGCGCCCAATCGGCGGTCAATTTGCGTTTGTGGCAAATCTCGCTGATGCCGAGGAGAAAGGTGAGCAGGCCGCTGTCCCAGTCGCGCAACTCGGCGGCGTCGAAGGTCAGGCGAGTCGGCTTCGGCGCGGTGTCGAGTTGTTTCTCGACGAGGTCGGTCGAGGGCAGGCCGTGACGAAGATGCCAATCGCCGGCGAGCTGGACAACCAGTGTGGAGTTATCGGCGCGCGCGAACGAAACTTCGTTGGGCGGTGGGGTTTGTTGGTGCGCCTGCATCCGTGCGGTTCAATAGAGCATGCGCGAAACGCCAGCACAATTCTTCGCCTTTCGATGAGTTAACCGGCTTTTTCGCGAGCCAATAGCGCGCGCATCGAATATAATATTTTGCCATGAAGGCGATGGTGGTCGAGAAGCCCGCGCCGATCGAATCCGATCCGCTCCACCCGATCGACGCCGCCGTGCCCGAGCCGGGCCAGGGCGAAATTCGAGTGCGTGTGAAAACGTGCGGAGTGTGCCGCACCGATCTCCACGTCGCCGAAGGTGATTTGCCACCGCGCCATCCGCGAATCATCCCCGGGCATGAGGTGGTGGGCGTCGTCGACAAGCGCGGCGTCGGCGCCGGCCGCTTCCAGCAGGGCGATCGCGTCGGGATAGCATGGCTGCGCGAGACTTGCGGCGTCTGCGTCTATTGCCGTCGCGGCCGCGAAAATCTTTGTCCCAATGCGCGCTTCACCGGCTACGACCACGACGGCGGCTACTGCGAATACGCCGTCGTGCGCGAGGACTTCGCATACGCGCTGCCGGCGTCGCTCGGCGATGAAGAGGCGGCGCCCCTGCTGTGCGCCGGAATAATCGGGTTTCGCGCAATCAGGCGCGCCGACGTCAAGCCCGGCGCGACGGTCGGACTCTACGGCTTCGGCGGCTCGGCGCATCTTGCGATCCAGGTGCTGCGGCACTGGGGATGCCGCGTGTTCGTGATGAGCCGCGGCGGGTCGCATCGCGATTTGGCGAAGGACCTCGGCGCCGAATGGATCGGCGACGCCGAGGAAACACCGCCCGCGCCGCTGGACGCGGCAATCCTGTTCGCGCCGGCGGGAAACCTCGTGCCGCCCGCGATGGCGGCGCTGGATCGGGGCGGCATCCTGGCGGTCGCGGGAATTTACCTGAGTCCGATTCCGGCCTTGGACTACGAGAAACATCTTTTCTACGAAAAAGAACTGCGCAGCGTGACGGCCAATACGCGCGCCGACGGCGAGGAGTTCCTCAAGTTGGCCGGCGAAATCCCGATTCACACGAGCACGGTCGCCTTCGGCCTCGACCAGGCGAACGTCGCACTCCAGATGCTCAAGCACGATGAAATCAAAGGCGCCGGCGTCCTGCGCGTGTCGTGACGCCTACCACGGTTGCCACAGTCTGACGCCGAGCTGACCCCAGTACGCGAGGTAACTCGTCAGGCCGACGCAGGCCAATGCGACGAGGAAGGAATGGATGCGGACGCCGCGATGGATTTGCGCTTGCCACGA
>Ga0209655_10000991_pt1 | contig 10651 bp, 9 predicted proteins | sample BogFormECP03_OM2_FD_188236 | JGI IMG/M metagenome (GOLD analysis project Ga0209655, IMG submission 188236) | Bog forest soil microbial communities from Calvert Island, British Columbia, Canada - ECP03_OM2 (SPAdes) (version 2) | ecosystem: Environmental > Aquatic > Freshwater > Wetlands > Bog ...
AGAATAAATTGCGATGCCGCCGTGACCTGGGCATTTGCAGTGTCGAGACTAGCCCCGGGTTGCAGGTAGACTTTGAGGACATCCACGCCGTTGTAGGTCGTCGATTCAATGTGCTGAATGTTGTCGACCAGCGTGGTGAGGACTTTTTCATACGGCAGTGTAATCCGGCCTTCAAACTCCTCGGGGTTCAAGCCCGTATACGTCCAGGAGATAGCCACGACAGGTATATTGATGTTCGGAAAAATGTCGACCGGCGTTCGCAAAATGATGACCGGGCTCAGCAGAAGTATGAGCAGCGCCAGGATAATAAAGGTGTACGGCCGGTTGAGGGCAACTTTAACGATCCACACGGTGCGAGGTTTTCCTTTCTGATGAAGATGACAGCCGTGAACATTCGCGTCTCGCGCGGGTTGGTCAGCCCGGCAGCTCCGGTTTCGGAAGCATCCCGCGCATGATCGCTGCATATTGTCGGTTCTACTGTCTAACTGGCAGTTTGAATGCCACTCTGTATCCCGCGGCTCGACTAGGAGGACGGTCCATAGCTCCGAAACTCGGAACTATCACATTCAAATGCACATCGTCTGGGTGAATGGCGCGAGGTTATTCAACGCGCAGAGCGTCTTATTCGCCTGACCATGAAAGCCGGCGCTCCGGGATCTCAACCGCTGCAAGCAGTGTCGGTATACCGACGCTTGAGCCGAAGCCTCGGAACTTTTGGTACGACAGCTCGCTGGAGGGGTGTGTCAAGCCATTCAGGACGCTTGAAATAGTGCCGTTCTGCGCGGAGATGAGAGAGGAGAACCCATAAATGTGGAACGCGTTGGGTTTCCCGCTCCCCGGTGTGGTCGGTAGTTTGCTAAGTATGCCTTGCTCGACGATCTTTACCCTAACCACTTCGGGTTTGCGGCTGTGCCATCGAAATGGGCCGTTGTTTTGAATAGCTCGAAACGGCCATCGGCGGCCGCTTCGCGCGTCCGCTCAAGTAACGCCGAGATCTGCTCCTGGGTCATGGGCCGAAATGTCTTCACCGCTGTCAGCGCCTGTTCCAACACCTGCGTCGAGTCGATACCTGTAATCACCACTGAGACTGGTTGCGTCAAGGAATAATGCAGCGCCTCGATCGGCTCAACCGTCTTGCTGTCGAGAATGTAATGGTCGCCAAAGGTCTTCATTGCAAGCACCGCGGTCCCTTGCTGGATGGCAACCGGCATGACCTCTTTGGTAAACGACCGAAAATGCGCGTCCATGACATTGATCGGCATCTGCACCGTGTCGAAATCGAAGCCGCGCTTCTCAGCCATCGCAAACATGCGGAGATGCACCGCCGGGTCTTTATGACCGGTAAACCCGATGTAGCGAATCTTGCCGGCCTCACGCGCAGCGACCGCCGCTTCAAGTGCGCCGCCCGGCGCAAATATCCGGTCCGGATCTTCCATCCGAATCACTTCGTCGAACTGGACCAGATCGACGACATCGGTCTGCAATCGGCCGAGCGACTGCTCCAGTTGAAGGTTATAGGCCTCTTTGGTCCGGCCATCCATCTTGGTCATCAGGAAAACCTTGCTGCGATAGCCGTCGCGCAACGCCTGGCCCATGCGGACTTCGCTGATCCCACTGTTGTAGTCCCAGCAGTTGTCCATGAAAGTGATGCCGTGGTCGATCGCGCTTCGTATGAGGCCCACGCTCTCCGCGGGATCATCCTGCTTGCCAATGTGGTAGCCGCCCAACCCAATCACCGAAACTTTCTCTCCCGTGCGCCCCAGTTCGCGGTATTGCATGTCGGGCGACATTGGGCGGGAGATTGGATTGCTCCTATGTGCCGGGGTCTGCACCTGCCCGGGAGCGCCCGGCATCGCAACAGAGGCCATGGCTGCGGCGGCAACCGACTTGATGAAATCTCTGCGTTCCATAAGCTTCTCCTCTCAATCGGTAGGACGCCCGGTTCCTCCAGAGGGTTCGATTCGACTCCGGAAATTAGTTCTACTCGCCAATAGAAGTAACATGCCAGATGTTCCGGTCAGGGTGCTCCGTCCGAATGATTGGCCTCATCCTCGGGAAGATCCAACGCCTTTCTTCACGACTGCCTGACTCAGGCACTAGAAATATCCCTCCAGGAGGAACCTAATCGTGTGATGTCATGCGGTCTCCAAGACGCTCAGGTTCAATGCTCGCATCACGCCTTCTCCATAGCCAGGATCGGCTCTTCGGCAGTTCGCAATATGCCGTTCGAGGACCTCCTGAGCGGCGCCATTGATGGCGCGAGCCGTGTTGTCGAAGAGTAGCTGCCTTTGCTCCGGAGTCATCTTTCGGAAGAGATTGCCGGGCTGCTCCCAGTGATCGTCCTCTGACCGGTGGTCATAGTGACCGGCATCGCCTTCGAGAGGGAGGGACGACTCAGCGTATTGCGGCTGGTTGTCCCACAATCCCTGGCTATTTGGGTTATAACTCGCTGTTTCGCCCAGGTTTCCATCTGTCCGCATCTGACCATCGCGGTGATAGGAGTGGAACGGACACTTTGGTGCATTGACGGGGATGTGATTGAAGTTGACGCCGAGGCGGTACCGCTGGGTATCTCCATAAGAGAACAAGCGACCCTGGAGCATTTTGTCAGGAGACCAACTGATCCCCGGAACCACATTCGCCGGAGAGAAGGCGGCTTGCTCCACCTCAGCGAAATAGTTTTCCGGATAACGATCAAGCTCCATTTCGCCAACTTCGATCAGTGGGTAGTCAGCTTTGGGCCAAACCTTGGTCACATCAAATGGATTGTGTTGGTGTGTATTTGCCTGTTCCTCTGTCATCACCTGGATGAATAGCGACCACCGCGGAAAATCTCCACGTTCGATGGCCTGCAGTAAATCTCGGCCATTGCTCTCCCGATCGTTTGCAACAACCGCGGCAGCGGCTTCGTCGGTGAGATTTTCAATCCCCTGGTGGGTGCGAAAGTGGAACTTCACCCAGGTACGTTTGTTCTCGGCATTGATCATCGAGAAGGTATGGCTTCCGAAAAGATGCATATGGCGAAAGGATTTTGGAATTCCGCGGTCGGACATGACGATCGTTACCTGATGGAGTGCCTCCGGAAGAAGAGTCCAAAAGTCCCAGTTATTCTGTGCGCTCCGAAGGCCGGTGCGGGGGTCGCGCTTGATAGCGTGGTTGAGGTCAGAGAAGCGTAGAGGATCGCGGAAGAAAAAGACTGGAGTATTGTTTCCGACGATGTCCCAATTTCCGTCCTCGGTATAGAACTTGAGAGCTGTACCGCGGATATCGCGCTCGGCGTCGGCTGCCCCACGTTCCCCAGCGACAGTCGAGAAGCGGGCGAACATAGGCGTCTGCTTTCCGATCTTCGAAAAGATCGCCGCCTTGGTGTACTTTGTGATGTCCTGAGTCGTCGTGAAAGTTCCGTATGCTCCCCAGCCTTTGGCATGCATCCTGCGCTCGGGAATGACTTCACGATCAAAATGTGCAAGCTTCTCGATCAACCAGATGTCCTGCAGTAGAGCCGGACCACGACGGCCGGCTGTCAAAATATTCGTGTTGTCCGGTACAGGAGCACCGGTAGCGTTCGTAAAGCGATCGAATCGTGACATTTACTTACCCTCGCTTTCAGCTCCGTATTGCAGCGTGAATGAGTTGATTGAACGTGACAGGAATTTAGCTGATCGTCCGCTGAGAGATTTCCTATCCTTTCCATTGCGAATCGCGGATGACAGAGCAGAAATTTGCCCGCTTGAACGTTACATCCTTGTCCGCCAGTACATCTGCCTTCACGTTGCCGAAGGTCGTCTGAGGCTTGTGCTTGATGCCGTCGTAAAAAGCCTGGATAATGTCTTCTTTAAAGTGTTCGGTCCGTGGATAGGCGTCGACGATTGCCTGGCGATCAGCATCGGAGAAGTCGGAGTAAGCGATTCCGAGTACATCCATCTCGACGCCGTTGGTCAATAGCGCAACCACCGGATGCATGTACTGAGGGATACCGGGTGTGGTGTGAAGGGCAATCGACGTCCAGACTGTGTCGATGTCTTGTTGGGAGATCCCGTGCTGACGAAGAAACTCGCGAGCAGCGTTGGCGCCGTCAACCTCAAAACGATCGGCAGAGCTGCTGTGTTTAGGAGTCAGACCCATATCATGGAACATCGCACTCACATACAGCAGCTCAGCGTCAAAAGTGAGGCCTTTCCGTTTGCCAGTTGCAGCGGAGAAGTAGTAGACGCGGCTTGAGTGGTTGAACAGCAATGAGTTCTCTGTGTCGTGAACCAATTCGGTGACTTCGCGAGCCATTTTGCTGTCAGGGATGGTGACACCGGAAGCGAGAATTAGTGAGGGCGCTTGGACGATTGACGTGATGTGCATTGCAGTTCCTTCTATGCAATCTTGATTTCAACACCTTCATGACACAACGTTGCCGGGTTGCGAGTCAGGTTCTGCAGAAAGTAAGCAGAGCCGTTTCAAGGAGCGGTATCAGGGGCATCGGAATCGATTATCATTTAGCCAAACTTCGATGAAACTGGTAGTCGCAGCACACTTGGTAGCGGTTCGAAGCAAGTCAAGCCTTTTCCGAGCCATTCGGGAATCGACGTTTTTGCAATGGATGCAACGAGTCAGCCACTATCTCCGATCACACCGCCGCCTCACTCGCGACAGGCCGGCAGATCCCGAACCGCGCCATCTTGTTGAGCAGCGTCGTGCGTGGCAAGCCAAGCTTTGCAGCTGCACCTTCCACTCCGCCCACCACCCAACCACGATCTTCAAGCGCACTAAGGATCGTAGTGCGTTCGACCTCCTTCAGAGTAGTTGGGAAAGGACAGACATTGACAGCTTGAGGCTTTGGCATCGGCAAGGGATTGGAAAGGACTCCATCCTTTGAAAGAATCACGGCGCGCTCGACCCGATTTTGCAACTCGCGTATATTGCCCGGCCAGTCGTAAGAGCAAAGTGCAAACATCGTTTCCCGGGGAATGTGGTCGATTTGCTTTCTCATCCGACGGCCGACAATCTCGACAAAATGAGCGACTAGCACTGGAATGTCCTCGCGGCGCGCACGCAACGGTGGCAGCAGGACCGGAAACACATCCAGGCGGTAGTATAGGTCGCTGCGAAATTCGCCTTGCCTTACCATCTCCGCCAGATTTCGGTTTGTTGCCGCCACCAGTCGAACGTCCACCTGATGAGTCCGATTGCTGCCCAGGCGTTCGAACTCCTGTTCCTGCAGTACGCGCAAGAGCTTCGGCTGCAATGCCGGCGGAATATCGCCCACCTCATCCAGGAAGAGCGTACCTTTGTCGGCCAGTTCGAAACGGCCTATCTTTTGTGCGATCGCCCCGGTGAAGGCGCCTCTCTCGTGGCCAAACAGCTCACTTTCGAGCAGATCTAAGGGAATGGCAGCGCAATTGAGTTTTACGAAAGGACGCCCGCATCGCGAGCTACAGCTGTGAATGGCGCGGGCGATGAGTTCCTTGCCCGTGCCTGTCTCGCCCTCGATGAGTACGGTCGAATCCGTAGGCGCGACGTATTGCACTTGTTCGAGGACCCTTTCCAGCGCAGGACTGTTGCCTACGATCTCTTCAAATCCACGCGGGAAAGAGTCTCGATCACGACAATTGAACATCTGGGAAGATTCCATTGCGACCTCCTACTAATCTCTTTCTCACCTTATCGCCCTTCTCCATTGATCCACTCACGGATGTATGCTGGGCAGTTCTTGAGATGGATGCCGCTTGCCTCGCAGCGCCTGAGAAAACTGACAACTTCTTGATCCACAAGTCTTAGGTCCTTCAAGTCCAGAACGATGATCGGGATTGCTTGTTCGCTGAGCAGCGTTTCCAACTCGCCTACGTTTGCTGCGTCCATTCGACCGCTCAGACTAAAGAGCACTTCTCCGCTCCCGGTTTTGGTGATCTTCAGCATCCGCCCCCTACCTCCGAATGGTTCTAAGGAGTGCAATCGCGGGCCCAATCTTAAGATATTTAAAACATGGGAGTTAATCGAAGCGGGTGATTTTGAAGTCCTTGCGATTTTTCGCAAATTTGCGAAAGATCGCAAATGGGCTCCCGCGACTTGTGCGAGGAACTTACTTAGATGTGATCTATTGAGGGATTTGTAGATTTAAAGCGATTCTTGTCGATCTTAAGCGACCTGATCTTTGACTCGAGGGTGGAACCAGGAATACCCAGCTTGACTGCCGCGCCTGACGGTCCTGACACTCGTCCTCCGCTTTCGCGCAGGGCAGCGTGAATCATCTCTTTCTCCTCGTCGAGGAGCTTTCGAGATAGCTCGGGCTGGCTTTTCGGCTCGCTTCGAGGAGGCTGGCGCGAAAGCCAACTCTCATCCACGGAGAAATTCTCTGTGTCGCACACGATGACCGATCGCTCGATGACGTTCTGCAATTCGCGAATATTTCCCGGCCAGGGGTACAACTGAAGTAATTCCAGGCTCCTTTTGTTTACGCTGTGGATACTCTTTCCTGTTTTTTGCGCGTATCGATCGATGAAGTACGCGACCAGCACCGGAATGTCTTCCTGTCGATCTCGCAGAGGAGGCACCTCGACCGGAAAAACGTTCAGCCGGTAAAAGAGGTCGCTCCGAAACGTGCCCGCGGCGATTGCCGCCTGCAAGTCTCGATTCGTGGCTGCGATTAGTCGAACATTGGTTCGGATGGACCCAGTGCCACCGACTCGCTCAAACTCGCGCTCCTGCAGAACACGCAGCAGCGCGATCTGGGTCTCGGCGGGAAGTTCTCCGATCTCATCGAGGAAGATCGTGCCCCCTTCGGCTAACTCAAAGCGCCCTAAACGCCGCTGAACTGCCCCCGTAAAGGCGCCCTTCTCGTGGCCGAATAATTCCGAGGCGATCAGGTCGCGCGGGATGGCGGCGCAGTTCACACTGACAAAGGGGCGTGAGGAGCGTTGCGACCGTTTGTGCACCGCACGCGCGATCAGTTCCTTGCCCGTGCCGGTTTCGCCGGTGATCAGGACAGTGGAGTCTGTGGGAGCAACCTTGGATACTCGAGAGAGCACCACGCGCAGGGCGGGAGAGGTGCCGACGATCTCCTCGAACATCGACGCCCTTTCTATTTCCTCGCGCAGCGCGACATTCTCATTCTGCAGCCTCTGCTCAGCCTGCTTGCGATTCTCGATATCGGTCCCAGCGATAAACCAACGCGTAATGCGCCCCTGTTCATCTCGCAGCGGGTTATAACGGAAGATAAACCAGCGATACGTCCCGTCTTTTCCCAATAAACGAAATTCGGCTTCGTGCGGGAGGCCACGCTCGAATTTACTTTGAGCCTCGCTCATCATGCGCTCCCAATCATCTGGATGAAAAAAACTGCGACGGTCGCGGGTCAAACTCTCCTCAAGGGTAAGACCGAAATAATCGAGTGCCGCTTGATTGATATAAATACGACTGTGATCAGGTCTCAATACAGCAACCTGCTGCGGCGCGAAATCCAGAATATGACGAAGGTCGTTTTCGCTTTGCCGGATGAGATCTTCGGCCTGCTTGCGCTCGGTGACATCGATTACGGAGCCCACGAACTCAACAAGATCGCCGGACGGGCCGAGAACCGGGTGCCCTACTGCGTGGATATCTCTGATTTCGCCGCCGGGATGAATGATTCGGTAGTCGACCTCAAACTCTGCCCGTTCGCGCCTCGCTCGCTCTAGTTTTTCCGCAAATATGGGTTGATCATCCGGATGAAATCGTTGAGCGACTGTTTCGAATGGTGGCATACCGCCAGCCGGGTCAAAACCCATCAGGCGGAAGCACTCGTCGGACCAGTACCTATTTTCTCCCGTAGCTGGGTTCCATGCCCAACTACCGGTATGGCTGAGCCTCTGCGCTTCTGCTAAGTATGCCTCGCTCTCCCGAAGCTTCATTTCCGCCTGCTTTGCCGCGGTGACGTCCGTTACAGCGCCGATGTATTCGAGATCGCCTTGCGGAGTCTTCGTCGCGCGACCCAAAACGTGGAGATGCTTGACCAAACCGTCCGGCATCCGCAAACGATGCTCAAAACCAAGATCGCTCCTTGCCTCGGAAGCGCGGTCGATAGTCCGCTGGACAGAATCTATGTCGTCGGGATGAATTCGCTGAAATATCACCTCCAGCGAGGGCTTAACCGCTCGATCGTAACCAAAGACGTTGTAGCTTTCCTCCGACCAGTAGATCTCTCCACTCGAAACGTTCCAGCCGAAGCTGCCTGTGTGGCTCAATCGCTGCGCCTCGTTCAAATACGCTTCGCCCCGCTGCAGCTTTTCTGCGCTCAGTCGACGCAACGCAACAAGCGAGACCGCGAGGCGACCATAAAGGGTCATCGTCTCCTTCAGTAACACGACAAGCAGCACTATCGAAGAGATGATAAAGAGTGTGCCGCCCACATAAAAAGAGAGGCCGGACCTGAAGGAAGTACTAAGCCACCTGGTGATCCCTTCTGCCAGCCACGCGCACATTGCCACCAAAAGCCATAGATCAAGAACCGACCGCCGTCGAGACCAAAGCAAGAGGACGGTGGCCGCGGCAAAAAGTATTAGGATCGCACCAACATGTTGGAGTTTGGTATACGGTTGGCCATCGGCCGGGACAATTTTCGGTAAATGCGATTCTGCGGCGATGGCAACCCAGGTCAACGCGAGAACGATAGCGATCACAATGGCGACGCTCGCGGCGATTGCAGAACGAGAGGAGTTCTGCGCTGCGAGGGGTCGCGGCTCCTTCTTCATTACCGCATAGAAGAAGACTGCGAGGGGAAACCCGGTATAGTCCGCAAGTGCCAGCCAGAGACCGGTCTGCCGACCAGCGTTGAGAAGGCCGGTCGGCGAAAACTGGCCCCACATGGTAAAAAGTTGCGCAATATTCATTAAGGAAATGAAAAGGTAGCCGCTCGCCAGGACCAGGAGCGCACGCGAGCGAACAATCCTGAATTGAGAAATCAGAAGAAACCAGGTAATGAGATCAGCGAGGATGGCGAGCGAAAATTCGATCGCTGGAGGGGTGTTGCTAGCCTGATGGTGCACTGTCCCAAATGGAACAGTGACAACCCCGATGGCCAGCAGCACTACGCCGATCACAAGCGCTATTCGACGTTCCTTTGGTCCAGCGGGCAGGTTCGCCAGCACTACGCCACTCTGATCAGCCGCCTCGCTCAACGAAGCCTCCCGAAGCTATTCTTTCTGTCGATCATCGCGCCAGCAATTGCCGTGCTGGCCTTCGAACCGCGCCGATCGAGGGGCTCGCCACCCGGATGCTTAAGTATGAGGACCGTCCGCCGCTGACGACGAGTGAGCGCGAGAGGCTTAGCTGCCCACGCTTCATCAAGTTCGGTTGCGAGGGAGTATTGGTGTTCGAGCAGCCGGACACTCTGAGGTGACGGCTGTTCAGCTGCTAGTGCCTTTGCCAGGACCGACGGTGGATTGCCGTGCTGTTGGCCACGATAAAGGGTGAAGTCCACACCTTCCCGGAGCGGCTCCAGCGTGTACTCAGTAGGCTCAGCCATGCAGGACGTTCTCGTCGCCACGGACGTATGACCCTCAATCGATTGATTTTCACCAGAAGCAAGGAGAACGTCAATTTCAATGACACCAACCCTCGCATCGCTACCATATTTTTCAACCGCTTACCGGAAGCCGAGGGTTGGCACGCGGATTGCCTTCCAACTAGGTAGGCAAACGGCCGATAACGAATGGGACGACCGACCGAGAACGGTAAGATCGTGCCACCGACGGCATTGGGAGACAACATGTTATTGCAGATCCTCGCAACAGATTCAAGTTGGGTTCCAACCCTTGCTCGCATCATTCTGGGCATCATCTTCTTCGCACACGGGTCGCAAAAGGTGTTCGGCTGGTTCGGAGGGCCGGGATTGAAGCAAACACTGAGCACTTTGACCGAAGGCTTAGGTCTGCCGACGATCTTGGCTCTTGCGGCTGTAGGAGCTGAATTCGTCGGCGGTGCGGCGCTCATCCTGGGACTTCTTGCTCGCGTAAGTGCACTCGTCATCGCCGTCAACATGCTGGCCGCAATTTTCATGGTGCACGGAAAATATGGCCTCTTCCTGAACTGGTTTGGCGACCGGAAAGGCCACGGCATCGAGTACCACCTGCTCGCCGTTGCATTGGCCATCGTGATCATTGCAAAAGGCGCTGGCGCATTCTCCCTTGATGGCCTGCTATCGAATTGGATCGGCGCGTAAGGTCACCTATCACATCAAACCCAGAGAAGAGAAACCCAGGAGGAACTCGAATGTACGCCACGTCCCTTGCTCTCGCGTCCGGTGTAGCCATCCCCGACAGCACAATGGCACGCCAAGTCACCGAGCTGGTCCGAGATTCGGAGAACTCGTTACTGTTCAACCATTCAAGCCGCGTCTACTACTTCGCCGCTGCCACCGGCAAACGGAAAGGTCTCACCTTCGATCCTGAGCTGTTGTATGTAAGCGCAATGTTTCATGATATGGGTCTCACTCCGAAACACAGCAGCGCTGCAGACCGTTTTGAGGTCGACGGCGCCAATGCTGCTCGCGAGTTTCTCCGGCAGCACAAGATCCCCCAACAAGACATCGACGCTGTGTGGACCTCGATTGCCCTTCACACCACGCCTGGTATTCCTCAGTACATGCATCCGGAGGTAGCCCTATTTACCAACGGCGTCGAGATGG
>Ga0209655_10000992_pt1 | contig 10649 bp, 6 predicted proteins | sample BogFormECP03_OM2_FD_188236 | JGI IMG/M metagenome (GOLD analysis project Ga0209655, IMG submission 188236) | Bog forest soil microbial communities from Calvert Island, British Columbia, Canada - ECP03_OM2 (SPAdes) (version 2) | ecosystem: Environmental > Aquatic > Freshwater > Wetlands > Bog ...
GTGCCTTATTTCCGAATACGTGTAAGATTATGAGTCATTTGACACTTTTTTACCTTTTGTTATAACTATAAAAAAGAGAAGGAAATTGTTACTTTATTCTTAAATCTATGTAAAAAATCCTTTATATTAAAAACACAGATAAGTCTACATAAATATAGAATAAAAGCTATACGTTGATTTGAGAAAGGAAACAACAGAGGGAAAAACAAAAATAGATGATATAAAGTAAATATGTTAATAATCACAGTAGGTAAAAAGTTATTTGGAAATAACAAACAGTTTGATCTAGGGCAAAGAAAAAGTATACGTTAAATTATCAAATAATACCGCAACATCTTGTTAACACCATGATGAAAATCGTATTTTACTGGTAAATTAGTAGCGCTTTTCTATTGTTTCTAAAGAGCGTAAAAAATGTTCTTTCTACTTCTGTTTTCTATCTGATTTAAACAAGCAGATAAACTGAAGATATATTATTGTAAAACGTTGTCAAAATGGAAAAGAAGAATTCATAGTTTTCATGTGAAGAAAGTGTACGTGATAACCCAACTGAAGATCCATTGTGTAAGATATCAGGATACGAGATAATAATATATCCAAAATTTGACAATGTAAATGATACTGAGTAAAAGATACAGGTAAAGGATAGAGTGAAGTTGACAGCGAAAGATAAAAAAAGGGATAAATATTGTACTTAGTGCCTACAATCTTATATAAGCAATATAAAATACCTCATTATTTCTTAGTTTTATAATCCAAAATATTTTAATATTACCATACCGACAAATACTGTGCTCATAAAGAACAAATTTCTATCCTCATTGCCTTTTGATTTATATTTTATATATCATTATACTATTGCAAAATAGCATTAATTACAACGTGGATATTAGAGGAATTAATAGTTTTCATCTAATTAAAATCTATATAATTACCTAGACCTATTGAAATAATTCCCTATTAATAGTGTAAAAACGTGATACTGACAGTATACAGGATAAAAGTAACATATAAAATATAAAATATTACTACACCAATATCTTGTGCAATCATGAAAACAATACACAAATGAAAAACACGATGTTTCCGTCTGTAGGGAAAGAAAAAAAGATGTAAATATCACCCCTATCTTGCACACAGTACAAAATAACGTAAAATATATATATCGCTCAAAATTGTGTGTACCTTTTACCTTGTTTCCACACTGCCATATATATAAGGCCTTCCCTCTACTGGATTTTGTGCATAAGTAACCTTTTCTTGTTTTTCAACTTTATATGTATAATTATGTGTATATCTTCCACTACGTGTTTGTATAGTCAATTTTGTCCTCCTTTTGTGTATGGGGGTTTTTTGTTCTTTACCACTAGGTATATATGTATATCTATAGTAACCAATGTTTTCACTCCCTTTTTATTCTTTTGCAATAGAAAACCAAAAGGAAATTTATGCCTTGTTGTACACGTATGTACACGCTTTTCCCTTTTATTTTCATTAGAGACAGATGACGATAAGGTTGAAACTTTTCACGAATAACTATACTTTGTGTGGATTTCAATAATAAGGGCATAAGACACTTAGTTGTTTTTTGTATACTAGTCGACAATGTAACATATTAAGTTTCAATTGTAGTAGTGTACACTTATTGGTTCTATTACTTAGGAGCTCGCTGTATATTCACTACTATTTTTGGTATTCTACGATATAAAAGTGCCACATTTGTTATGTGAATAATCTACCTTTTATCCTGTTTACTTCTTCATACAACGCAAAATTATGTTTATTCGGTAATTTTCAATGTTTTGAGGGTCTAAGGAGTAAGATTTTGTTCTTTGGGGGCCAGTACAGTGTTTATATTGTAAATTTACAGTTTCACCCCTATTGTTTTTCTGTAACAAAAAAGGAATGGTCTATGTTTCCTCTTTTATACTAATAAAGATGAAACTTTTCACATACACACTTTGTGTATTTAGTAAAAGAGCAACTTGTTTACATGTTCTATATTTGTTAAGTACATCTATTACCACAGGCCACCAAGTTAACAGATTACGCTGCATTTCAGCAAAGATTTACTCTTATAGTTATATACTTGATGGTAATACTATTATTTCGGTACTTTTTGTATTACCTTGCTATCACGTTTGTTATATGAATAATCTAAGTTTTATTCTAGTTTTCTTCTTCATACGAGCAAATTTATGCGAATATTGGGTAATTTTCAACCTTTTGCTGGGTCTAAATAGTAAGATATTATTCTTTGAGAGCACATAATTACCTCGTATTTATTTTGTGAACCTTTATAGGTTTAACTCCTTATTGTTCTTCTGCAACAAAAAACGAATGTGTATTGTGTTTCCTCTTATATTTTCATTAGATACAAGATGACTACAAGGTTGCAATTTTTAACCAGTAAATATGCTTTGTGTCGTTTTCAATAGCAAATTACGTGTTATATGGGCAATAATAATATATTACTTCAGTACACTTATTGGTGCTATACTTGTATTTGGTGGTAATATAGATTACTTAGGAGCACGTTTTATGACCCATACTACTAATTTTAATAGACCTACTCCCAGTGTTAATGTTCCTACACCAATAAAAATGCTTAAAGGGGTATACTGCAAATCCTAAGGATTAACCTTGTGGAAAGATAAGGGTTTATAAGTTATCATTTGACCGTATGTCTATTTTCTATAGGGTTTTAAACGTTTTATCGTACAACCGGCGGGATTTGCTATGGGCACATGATACATATACAGTGCATAGCACACAGTACATTTTATGGTTAACCAACTGTTTCACACCTATTGATATAGGTAGTAATTTCAAAATTATGTTTAGGATTGTAAACAATAGCCCCACTTTTTTCCCTTTTTGCTACAAAATAACATGGCTTTTTTAACGTTCTAGTACTTAATTGACGAGCTTTTTCTATTAAACTTATGGGTATTTTCGGTACATGGTATCCTTGCTACAAGTTTTAATATTCCTACTCCCAGAGTTAATACATCTACATCAGTAAAAATGCTTAAAGGACGAGAATTTGTTGCCCTTATAAGAATATCCTCCTTGTGTACTTGGGAGATTTAAATACTATTAGGTGCCTTTTGTAATATCCTGGCTACTAATTTCAATAGCTACCCTGTAACAATTGTTAAGGCTGTCAAAGAAGTATCGAAAATAGTATGTAAAGTAGTGGAAATATGCTCTTTGGCCAAATCACAGGTTTAAGTCTAAAGAGTAAAATTGTATATTCTGACTATCTTACGTGTAATTACACAGGTATAAGCACGAGTGTTTCACACATAAAGATAATTCTAAAGACAAAAAGTACAGGTTGCTATATTATAATTTCCACATTTTCAGGGATAAGTGCATATTCTATTCTTTGGGTAAATTAATTTACCTCGTAGGGGCATATGTGTCTTAAGGAATACCAACGTTTTATCCCTATTTGTCTTATGCTATAAATGTAAAAACAGGTGTAACTTTAGATGTAGTTTTTCCACGGTATGCTATATTGCGGAATATGGGCCTGTTCCCGTCTTTAGGAGAAGTTTATGCGTTATTTTCCCACCAAATGTACTTTACGTTTGATTAATATCGTTCCTTTTGAGTGTGCACACAGACAGTACTTTTTTTGTTCTTAGGGCACATAATGAATATATTTCCCTCCTTAGTAGTTCCAAGTGTTTTATACCTACTAACATACCCTGTATTCTTATATTCGCAGCAAGTGGAACTATACGTGTATTTTGTGTCTAGTTTCAACATTTTTAGGGCTTAGCAACATGTTATTCTATGGGCACTTTATGAGCTTAGTATGTTTTATGAATATCCACCTTTTCATGCTTTTACTCTTGTGAGTAGTAGTTCAAAATTATTTGTATTTTTAATTTGTTTTCCACATGCGTGTCAGAGTGGTAGGAATTTAGACCCTTTCTGTTCTTTGGGTAAAGTACTTTGTCTCTTAGTATGCCTAACTATCATATGCGCCCTTTTATTTATGATAAGTGGAATATTATGTTTATACTTAGCGTGATTTTCCACATGGAATCCTTGTGTATATTGTATTCTTTGTGCCCAAAGTTGTTAGAGAATAAGTAATTATTTCAAAAAGTGTGTACAAATTGGTACATAGCATATTTTTTTCCCTTTTCTTCTCTTTAGCTTGAACCTTTTTGTCCTTTAGCTAGATATATAAAGATATGATGGGAATACTCTTGGAATTAACGTCTTGTATGGTTTTAAGTACTATTTAGGAGCTCTTTGTATTACCCAGGCTATTGTTTTTAATAGTCCTACTCCCAATGTTAAAACCCCCACACCAGTAACAATTGTTAGAGGTGTTAAAGGAGTATCTAATACAGTATGTAAAGTAGTGGAAACATGTTCCTTAGCTATATCACTGGAGGACTGTTTAGTCAAAGGAGAAAGAACATCGGGTACGATATGTGTAAGCTGACCAAGAAAATTAGGAATAGAGCGTAAAGCACCCATTTTCCATAACATGGCGAGAACGGTCAATAAACATACGGACCAACCAAAGGTCTTTTTCCATGAAGATAAACTCTTAATAAAGATATCAAGAGAATTAATATTCTTCTTCCATTCCTTAGCAAGCTCATCACTCTTTTTAATTTCTGTACCTAAAGCATTGGATATTGTGTCTAAACTAGCAGAAACACTTTTTATTGTAGCATCTACTAGTTTAACTTCTGTGGCATAACTAGAATTAATTAAATGTTCATTAAATGTCGTATTTATTACTTCATCTATTTTATCAATCTTATTCTTCTCCACAGTTTCTGATACTTTATTGTTTTTTCCTGACAATTTGTTTCTTATTTCTTCCATTTTTTGCTTTACTGTTATTTCTATATCTTTTCTTTGTTCTGGTGTAAGATAAATTGATAAATCTATATCTTTTATAGGTATATCCTTATTTGCATCTATTTGCTCTATATCCATAGAGGTAGTTTTATTACTATTATTTTCTATAGATATAGTATCTTTTTGAGCTTTTCTCTCTACAATCTCTATATCATTGGGATTATTGTTATTACTTTTATTTTCCATAGATGTAGACATATTGGCTTGATTTTCTTGATACCCTAAGGCATTATTCTGTTTTTCCGAAGAAAAGGGCTGTTTATCTTTATTATCTACTTCTTGTTTAGTATTGCTTATATTAGCTCTTCCTGTTTCGTTAGTAGAAGAAGATTCCGGTGTTTTTACTTCTTTATTGGAGGATATTTTTTGTTTGGTACTGGTTTGCATAAAGCGTTTTATACTCTTATATGTTATAGGAAGATTTAATATTAACATATATGAAATGTGAATAAAGAGAATCGTGAAAAAACAGGATAAACCTTTACTCGATAATCCTTTTATTTTCTCCTAATTTAATACATAGAATCTCAAGTTTCATCAAGATTATCTTATATGTGTCTTACGCTATAAAAGGAGCAATATTTTGGAGTTAATCGTTTATTCGTCTTGTAAATAAAAATAGAGTTAAAATAGCTCTTGTAATTGAAAATACCAGCCATATTGATACCCAAGCAAAATTGTTTCCTTATTACAAGAAAGAGGGCTAATTGTTGTCGGTGTTCTATAAGGGTAGTATGAAGGATACCTTCATTATGTATAAAGGGTTATTGTGTAACGCCTAGCTCATATTTATATATATAGCCTCTATCTTGCAGCATATGGGCTTACTAACGCAATTCACCTATGTTTCCCTGGCTGGCGGGGCTTTTTTAGAGTGGCTTGAGGGTAAAAAACTCCCAGGTATTAAGGCTTTGGGATAATAGAAAAGGCCCCTTTGCAGCTGCCTTAGCCCGCTTAGGGGATTTTTATGTAAACGATGCTTTTTCCGTCTCTCATCGAGCCCATGCCTCCGTTGGCGCTTTACCACGCCTGCTACCCCATTGTGCGGGTCGCCTATTTGAAAAAGAAGTCACCGTGTTGGAAAGCTTACTTACTCACCCCCGAAAACCTGTAATGGCTATTTTAGGGGGGGCCAAAGTATCAACCATCAAAGCTTATAGAAAACTTAATCGATAAAATGGATATTGTTGCCTTAGGGGGTGGTATGGCCAATACTTTCTTATTAGCGCAAGGGCATGCCATTAGAAAATCCCTTGTAGAGCCCAGTTTAATTCCTGAGTGTCTTTCCATTATAAAGAAAGCCCACAAAAAAGGGTGCCGACTTATGTTGCCTATGGATGGAGTAGTTGCTTCTTCGCCTACCTCCCCCCAGCATGAAACTGTTCTTTTAGCTGACCCCCTACAGGCAGACCATATGATATTAGACATAGGCCCCGCTACCATTCAAAATATATGTACGAATATAGATCAGGTAAAAACTTTAATATGGAAAGGTCCCGTGGGGCTGGCAGAAATCCCCCCTTTGATATGGAACCCGTACCCTAGCCCAGCACATTGCAAAACGTACCGCTAGCCATCACCTTATGAGCGTCTGTGGCGGGGGTGATACAGCCTCTATTTTATTTCTACAGTAGGGGTTATTATAACATATTTTTTATGCAGAACAGCTCTCCTTATTTTTCTCTTATAAAGAGGCTCATTTCACTTATTTGTCATAAGATCATTCGCCTCCTCTGTAACATCGTTTATTGTCATCATTAATACCTATTAGCAATCTGATATAAGAGGCTCATACAGCTTATTCACCCCTTCAGACACTAGTTTTATCATCTTTTTCTTGTAATTTGTATTTTTCTTTTCTGTTGTTACAAAAAGGGGTAGTATGAAGGGCTCGTCCTTCATCATGTAGAAGATTTACTCTTTAATTCCTCCTAGGGTTTTATTAATATGCTATAATTGTTATTTACAATACGTATTTTATATTACTATTCATATGTTGACTATTCATGTGTTGAAGGTGCTCTATTCGCTAGTTTTACCAGTAGTTCATTTCGCATCTATTTAATATTCTCCATATTAATATTATAAAATTATTCTTCCTCTTTCCCTTCTCAAATTAACGTAAGATAGCTTAATTATTGTCCTTATAATCTTATATCCATACCTCTTTTTATAATACGGTAGTAAAACACTATATCTTGAGCTATAGGGAAGTATGAAGGGTAATATATTATTTTATTGTGCATAACCCTCGTATTTCCCAGTTTATATTTATAGACCGGTCATGGTGTGCGTATTATCTTTTATATTGATCTCTATTTGTTTATTCTTATTATTAGTGCTTATTTTTAACAAAGAGGGTTTATCATATTTAAGACCAATATGTGTGAATATATTGATAATAACTTCTTTTTACGTAAGTTGTTCTTGCAATACTTCTTTATAAAAGTTTAGGAAAACACTATATACACATAGAATCTTTTGTTTGATTTGCTGTGAACCCATGTTATACTATGATTTTCTTTATAAATGGAAATATCGATCCTATATTATTATTTGAATGATTGATTTGATTTTCTATCGAGGTAGAAGTATAACTATGGTTTTCTATAGACTAGAGATACTCTTTTGTTTTTCTTTGGAAATAGAAATAATGCTCCCATATAACTTGAGATATTGTTTTTGTACAGGGAAAGTAAAGATATTACTACCATACGTTCTCACTATACCCAATGTTGTATGGAAGTAGGGATGTTTATATAATTTTCCTGGAAAATAAAACTATTACTGTAGGAGATACAGGGCGATTTTTGGCATAACTTAAGATATATGCTGATTTCCTTGTCCAAAGAAGATATTGCTCCTATACAATTGAAATCGTGCTTTGATTCTGTATAAAGGTAGAAATACATGGTTTTCTGTCAGTATAATTGTCTGCTTTATTTCTTTATAAGAGACATCATGTAATTTTACTGGATTCCAAAGATTTATTATTTAGATGATATGTGTTGTTTTTCTTTGATATAAGATATTACTCCTAGTACATAAACAAGTGCTCTGCTCTCTATAGACATACTACGGCAAATTTTCTGGGAAAAAGGAACATAAGTTATTTTCCGAGGAAGTGAAGAAACTATGTCAATTTTCTTTGGAAATGGTCATATTGTTCTTATTGTTACTTAAAGGACTCTCCTACCAATATTTCTAGTATAGCTTTGATTTTCTATAAAGGTCAAGATACTGCTTGATTTATCAGTGAAAATGGTCTATTACTATTATTTTTTGAGGAGAGATATTATTCCCATAAAGGTTACATTAGTATTATTTTCCATAGATGTACGGATATATTCTTTATTTTCTATGGAAGTAGAGAAACTATGTCAATTTTCTTTGTAAAAGGTAGTGGTTTGCTTTTGTGTAAGTAGGGATATTACTATGGCTTTCGTGTGTAGACATATTCCGTTGATTTTCCGTGTAACAGAGATATATGTTGATTTTCGAAGAACTTGGATATACTAGTTTAATTTTCTGGGTAAATAGACATATATTGTGCTTTTTCGGTAAAGAAGAGATGGTATAGATAAAGTGGAGATTTTGCTCCCATATTATTTAAAGGATAGCTTTACTTTTTTTAATGTACCTTTCTACTTGTTCTATCCTCTCTTTATCCTTGGGACTTTTAATGACATTCTGGGAAACACTTCTTACAATTCTAATCTATATGGAATTATTTGTAAATATTGTATCATATCGCTGTGTATGTAATTCTTTCTATTTCATTATGGAAGGGGAAGCTATAGTAATTACATCGTTATTTGTAGATACTTTGTGTATAGTATAGTATATAATTATTTAAGACCAAGATGATCTAAAATCTTAACGATAACACGTTTTTGGGTCATTAGTTCCTTCAAAATGTTATCGGTAATTTCTATGAAAACGTCTTTGAGACAGGTTTTATCTTGTATTTCAGTCTTTATTGTGTCTTTAAGTGTATTAACTAAAGCCTGTTGACTATTGGTTAATTCTGCCTTAGTAGCGTAAGAGACCATAAGAATTTGTATTTGCTCTATCATACTTTTTACTTGAGTAATACTATTTGTTAAACGTTCTACAATTCCTGATGATAAAAGAGCGCCATCTTTTACGAGAGAAAAGCCTGTAGTCATAGTATCATTAAAGAAGATATATTTTAATACTGTTGTAACAGTCAAAATACCGATTAAACCTAAACCTACGTAAAGGAAATAAGGAGCATAATGATTGAAATTATTTAGAATAATAGCTTGTTTTTCTTGTTTATATTGAGTGACTAATTGTTGTATTATATCATAAGCATAAGCTTTAATAGTATCACTTTGTTTTAAGATATCTAATTTTATTTCGTATATAGAATACATATCTGATAAAGTGTGTTTTTTAAGATATAAATAAAGTTCTAATTCTTGTTTATTATAATGCTCAATAAGGATATTTATTTGTTTAAAGAATATGACTTTTTTCTCTTCTAAAGAGAATATTTTGGTTATTAAAAACATTCTCATATTATAGACCTCTAATAATTGATTAGAGAAATAGCCTGACATTATAACTGTTAATGTACTAGCTACACCCATGAATGAGCTTATCATTCTTAATAACATACTTTCTGGTATCATTAATGCTGTTATACTTATTGATAAAGGTATAATTAAGCATAAGGTACCTGTTTTACTTAATCCTTGGTTTATCATATCTATGATACTTTGTGGTAATAACCATTGCCATTGCCAGGACATCTCATATTGTTGATATTGTATTATAAAAAATATACATATAAATATTCCGCTTATTTGGCTTAGATAAATGAAATATTTTCTATATTTTAGGAATTCTGTCATTTTTTATATTTCTTTAACTCTAAATCCTCTTTTATTGTTTCTATTATCTCTTTGTGTATATCTGTTACCATATCCAATTCTTCTTTTATTTTCTTTATATTCTCTACGATTATTCCCATTGCTTTCACTATTTCTATATGTTCTATACTATATCTTTTTAATATCTTTTCCTTTTCTCTTATTTTTATATAATCCTCTTCTAATTCTTCTTTTAATAATTGCAGTATTTTCTGTGTATATGTTTTTATTAATAATTTATTTACTTTATTATCATCTATTTTTGTTACTTTTTCTATAGTTTCCTTTACTGGTTCCTTTATAGGTATATTTACCTTTTCTTCTATACTGGTATTACTTTTATACTGGGTTTTATCAATAAATAGTTTCTTACAAAGGTTTATTATTAAGGATACAATTTGCATTTTCTTTTTTGTTTTAAATAGCAGGAAAGTACAAGGAAAATGTTAAAAATTCACGATGTTTTTAAGATATAAGGGCTTATAATCATAATAATTTAATGTGTAGGTTTTATTATTAAGGGTATAATTTTCATGTCCTTTTTCAATTACATTACAATAAAACCCGTAGTAATGTCTAAGGTAACAATTTTAATATACTATTTGGTAAAATACAAGGAAAAGGTTAGATATATGACAATGTAAAAGATGTAGGTAAAGTCTCATATCATTAAATCTATTGTTTCACCATAGAAAATGTTTTTTATACTTCTGCTTTCTATCTAATTAAAAAAGCCTTTTTCCAGATGTAGAAATTTCTTTTTGAGCCGATAAAAAGTATAAGGGAATAACATTGGAAATTATTTATTTTACTATAGGAAAAACAAGAAGAGGTCTCTCTTCTCTACAATGGCTC
>Ga0209655_10000994_pt1 | contig 10625 bp, 8 predicted proteins | sample BogFormECP03_OM2_FD_188236 | JGI IMG/M metagenome (GOLD analysis project Ga0209655, IMG submission 188236) | Bog forest soil microbial communities from Calvert Island, British Columbia, Canada - ECP03_OM2 (SPAdes) (version 2) | ecosystem: Environmental > Aquatic > Freshwater > Wetlands > Bog ...
GTTAGATCCATGTTCTCGATTTACGCCATTTGCCATAAGTTTCAACCGTTCAGCGGCTTGAATGTGTTTATGAGATAACTTCTAGATTGCTCTGGTAAATGACTACCTGCTCTGCTGGCAGGTGCTCTCGAAACCTGAGCTGCCCAGCCATCACGCGCAACCTTCACCGTATAGGATACTTGCAACGATTCCTGAACAGCTTTAACTTTGAATCCCGGTCCGTTCGGTCCAAGAACGCACGCTTTCAAAACAATTGGAGCGTTGAATAGAGCCATCGGCTCGCCAACGAAGGGCATGTGAAGTGAAAGTCGCCCGCAGAGGCTTCTGAATGGAGAGAGCATTTCGCAGGGTGGCGCGGGCTTTGCAGAGAGGAAGAGATTCGATCTGGTACTCGAATTCATGCGAACGCTGGAACTATAAGGCAGAAAGCGGCTTCAAGAAAAGGTCGGGAACTGTGACCGAAGAAATTGTGCCAGTTCATGGCTGCGGACGTTCGTCGAGAGTGTAACCAAGGGCGGCATAACCCGCCAGTCTCTTCTTGAACATGCGGGCCAGCATGGGCACTTGCACATCCGCGTAGTCGTAGACCCGCACTTCCGTCTTGTTTTCGTGGAGGCGGTGCAAGCGGCCGACGTATTGCTGTAACGTGCCCTTCCATGAAACTGGCATGGCGAGGAACAGCGTGTCCAGCTGCGGATCGTCAAAGCCTTCGCCAATGTAGCTTCCCGTCGCCAAGAGAACGCGTGATTCACCGGGAGGTACGGTCGCGATGGATTCCGCTAGCTTCTTTCTTTGCCTTATGCCCATCCCGCCCTTCAGGATGAAAGCACGGGGTGCAATTCCGCTCAAGCATTCGGCCAGGCACTTCAGGTGCTCCGTCCGGCTCGTCAGAACAAGCGGTGAGCGGCCAGCCGCTAAGGCCTCCTTCAGGTCTTGCACGATTAGATTATTTCGCGCCTCGTCGGAGACGAGCGCGGCGTAGATGTCCTGAATCGTTGCGGCGCCATTCTCGTCGTTGCACTTGAAAATGGTGTAGCGCGGGATGACCTTGTGTTCAAGGGAGGAAAAGGCAGCATCTTTGACGCTGCCATGGTATCGGATAGGACCGCATTGCATGAACAGAATGGGGTGGTGTCCATCTTTCCGTGTGGGTGTTGCCGTAAGGCCCAGAATATATTTCGCTCTTGCTTGGTGCAAAACCTGCTCAAACGTGAATGCCGAAAGATGATGGCACTCATCCACGATAATCTGCCCATAGTCAGCGACGAAGTCCTTTACTTCGCCCTTGCGTTGCAAGCCTTGGATCACCGCAACATCGATTGCGCCGGTTCTTCTGCTTTTTCCTCCGCCAACTTGTCCGATATGTTCGATAGGCATGGACAGGAAAGCTGACAATCGCTCGCGCCACTGGTCCATCAGTTGGCGGCGATGCACGAGAACCAGCGTGTTGACAGCTCTGCTGGCGATCAGACAGGCTCCCACCACGGTCTTTCCGAATGCCGTTGGCGCGCACAGTATGCCCTGATCATGGGCCAATATTTGCGTGACCGCATCCTGCTGATCGGGCCGCAGTTCTCCGCGAAATGCAGCGTCGATTGGCTGCCCGGTTGTGCGCTCATCGTGCAGCTCTACTTTTACTCGATGTGCTTTGAAAACAGCGACAACCTCTTCCAGGCATCCTCTTGGCAGACCGATGTGCTCAGGGAAGCTCTCGCCGCAGGAAATAACTCGGGGCTTGCCATAGGTAGAGAGTCGCATGGCCTGAGCCTTGTAAAACTCGGGATTTTGAAACGCGGCAATACGCATCAAGCGGTCTAGCATGGCGGATGGGAGATTCTGTTTTTCGATATAGAGCAGGTTGCTCAAGACCAGGCGCACGCTCGATGGCAAAGGCTCCGTGATGGTACTTTCCTTCTTTTTCCGCGAAGGGCGCCACAGCCAGGGGGCCTCGCCGTCTTGGTCATCCGGCAGAGGGAGATGCACACCGACCGTATTTCCTTCGGGCGCTATTTCCTGTAGCAATGCGGCAAGCGCGTCTATTGGTATTCTGTGAATCGACTCCAAGAATGCCCATTGATCCGAGTGAGGGTGGAATGAGTCATCGAGGAATACGCTGTTGCCCAGGTTCCTCGGTAACTTTTGCAGGGGCAGGGCAATCAGGTTTCCGAAACCACCCTTGGGCATCGTGTCCTGACTCGGGAAAAGACGGTCGTAGGAATCCAGCCCGATCTGATGCCGCTTTTCCATGGCCCGGGTTAGCAAGCCACATCCAAGCTTCCGGGCATCAAGCGCGCGCACAGGACGGTCAAAAAACATCCAGGCGTGCGCGCCATTGCCGGACCGGGAGCGTTCGACCGCGACCGGAACCCCAAACCGCCGGCACGCCTCAGCAAACGCCCCCGCATCAACCATCCAGGATTTCTTGTCAAAATCGGCCGCAAGAAACTGGCAAGTTTCATCGGGCAGAAGCGGGTAAATTCCGAGAGTTTGTTTGCCGGTTAAGTGGTCGCGAATGGCATCATCGGTCAACGGCAGAAGCGAGCGCGTCTTACGGCCAATCTTCTTGCGCTCTTCCGGTCTCGCGGAATGGATTGCTCGCCAATCCATGACGCAAGCTGGTGAGTATCCGGATTTGCCATTCCGTTCCCACCGGACGGCGTAGACATCCTCGCGGCCCCGAAACAGACTTCGAAACACCGCGATCTTCCTTTGCGGTGTGGATGGCTTGCCTGAACCAGGGACTGATGCCGTCTCAATAGGCCCGATGTGAGGAACTGGCTCGTCAGCGGCGATTCCGTGGGCCGCAAGCACCTTGCGAAGACGGGCATTCTCCTGCCGGAGCCGGCTGCATTCTTCTTCGGCTGGTCTTGGTTGATCCTGGGGGCTAGTTTGTCCCGACATATCGTTTTAAATCGGCATCCATCCGGAAAAAGACGCCGTTAATGATGGCGAGTATTCTCAAGATACGGCAATACCTCTTCTGGGATGGAATCCCCTTGGATCAAGCCCTCGTCAATAGCTCTGCGGACGAGAAATGGCAGCGGAAGGCGGCTCGTATAACGAACGTAGATCTCCCGGTTAGGTCCATGATTAAATTTGTGGATGCGATCAGCCAACTCGAAGGAGTCGATCCCGGCGTCCTTCCATCGGTCAAACTCCCGGCTCAGCTCGCTGAGCGCTTGCCGAAGTTCCGCCTCGTGCGCAAGACCGCATAGAGAGCGCATGGTCTGCTTAATCGGTTTAGGCAGTTCTCGGTTTAACATCGCAACCTCCTTCTGCTTGCTACATTGCTTTTTACATCGGGCTCCGGAGAGCAACAAGCATTCGAGTTGCTGATCTAGCGGACATCCCGCTGGGCAATAACGAGGTTGTCACAATCCGGCATCCGCAAGCCGGCGCACAAAACTGGCCTTTTGCTGATGATTCTCGCGCAATCGCTCAAGGCTCGAAGCAAAACCACTTTCTTGTCCGCGGCGCACAGCCAAGTCTCGCAAGTCGATCAGGTGATGTATAGCGCGGGCGTAATTGTTTGGCTGCTTCGTTTGAATGAGCGCGTCCGCCTGCTGCCAGATTTGCGCTTCCCGGCCTGCCAATTTGCCGAGGTGCTTTGTTCCTCGGCAGCTTCCTGCTGCTCCAAACGCAATTGTTCGGTAGCCGCAAGTTCCTCTTCCCTCAGTCTTCTCTCAGCCGCGCACCTCTCTGCCGAAGCAAGGATATGTCCGACCGTACGCCGCGTAGGCTCCTGGCCCCCTACATGATGCCGGGCAGGATTTCTGGTATGCTCGAAACGCTGAAGAAGGACATTCCGGACGTTAGGAATGTCCTTCTCGGTTAATTCCAACAACAATGCATTCTTCTCTTTCTCCGGCATCGCGTTGATCCACGCTTCCAGTCGGGATCGATGTATGCGCCCATCGCCGGGTAGTTCGGAGCTGAATTTCGCTGCTGTTTGCAATAAATCCTCTTCCAAGCCCAAAAAAGAACCCAGGCTCTCAAGTGGTGGCGTTAGCTTGCCAAGTCCCGGCGGAACGGGCGGCTCAAGTTCTTCTTCATCGAATGCTTCTTCCTGTGCGCAAAGCAGCCAGCCGAGATACAGACTTCGCATGTCGCCGCGCATCAGGTCTGCCCGCAGCGTAATCAACGAACTCATCCATCCGTCGCCATCGTCCCAATCATCCCCGCTCTCGCCTTCGCAGAAAAAGCGGAGGATTAGAAAATGGTTTACCCATCGCGCATCGAGATTGTCTCCCCGGCAATACGCGGCGATTGTTCTTCGGTCAAGCGCTTTTTCAGGAAGCCGCAGCATGAATTCGCGCATGGCGCAGTTCGCAACGTATACAAAGGCGTCGAAATACTTTTCCATGAACCGGTTCGGGTCACCTTTGAGGTCGCCCCATTGGTAAGTGTTCACGAAACCTGTCGGGGTGATTTCCGCCCGCGTCGAAATTGCGCGCAACTCTCGCAGATCTCGCTGGGTCAAGGAGCGATCCAGCGCTCGAAATTCGTAATACCGAAATTCGCTCATCGCCGTCCCCTCCGCCAGGAACGATAAGCCGCGATCCACTCGGCTCCCCTCGGCGGCGGGAAGGGAAGTGGAAGGTCGACCATGGGAACTCTTAGTGTTTTGCTGCCTCGCCTGCAAATTGCTACGATTTCCTCTCCTTCGATCAAGTCCACTCGTTCCACGGTCCCATCGACTCCCAAAGCGTTAGTTTCAAAGGGCGTCGCGAGGCTGTCGTCAATCAGTGTCAGGAATCCTACTATTTGCTCATCTTCGTTGTAAGCGTCAGTTGTAGCTTCCTCGACGAGGGCGTCAAGCGGGGCCTTGCTCAAAGAAAGACTTCGGAAGGCGGGCCTTATTCGCGCGTCAGGTTTTGCGAGTCTGCGCCGCACGGTTGCATTGTACGGCAGATTACCGTACACTTTCAAGGTGAGGATCGTATGCCCGTAAACCTGAAGCAGCAGAGACACCCGAGAAAGGTCGCCCGCATCGAAGCGCGCTTGAATCCCGAGCAGAAGCGCCGTATCGAATATGCGGCCCGCCTGAAAGGCACGTCCCTATCGGATTTCATGGTATTGAGCGCTGATGATGCCGCCGCACGCGCCATTCAGGAGCACGAAGTCTGGACTCTTGCGGGCCGCGACCGTGAGACGTTTGTGCGGACCTTGCTGAATCCTCCGGCGCCCAGCGCGCGCATGAAGGCTGCAGCGCAACGCCACAAGAAACGGCTGGGCACCTTGTGAGCAAGAAGCACGACGAAACTCGCTACCGAATCGAGCCTCTCAGCGTTAAGCACGATCGTGCGGCTTTTTCCTGTGGCGTGGAACCGTTGGATCGATACCTGCAACAGCAGGCCGGACAAGATACCAGCAGGCGTGTAGCGGCTGCTTTTGTCATCACCCCCGACGGCACAACAATCGCAGGGTTCTACACGCTGTCCGCTCATCTGGTGAATCTGGCCGATCTCCCGGAAAATGTTGCGAAGAGACTCCCACGCTATCCGAACGTGCCTGCGACCCTCCTGGGCAGATTGGCTGTCAGTGAAAACTTCCAGGGTCAGGGAATCGGTGCATTGTTGCTCTTGGATGCGCTCCGGCGCGCTTTCGGAAATACCCGTGAAGTCGCGTCGGCAGTCGTTGTTGTGGACGCGAAAGATGAACGAGCGCGTGGATTCTATTTACGCCACGATTTCATACCGCTTCCCACGCAACCCAATCGTCTCTTCTATCCCATGAAGACCATTGAGAAATTGTTTACCCGCTAGCCAAGACTTGGGAAGATGAGAAGCCGCATCGCGCAACACACAACGGCGCTCCACCGTTTCGGTCCAACTTCAGTCCAATTCAAGAGGTTGGTTGCGCCGCGTGCGTCCGCGTAAGCGACACCAGATGCGGCACTTGTTTGATTTTGCCTGCTTTCTTGCAAAGCAGGTGCTCTCCCAGCTGAGCTACACGCCCACATGCAACCACATGATTGTAATGGATTTCTTGTGGGAACGAGCGCCTGCTTTTTGGGTAGGCGCTCTTTTTCAACTAAGTCCAACGCCGACTTGCGCTTGGGCCCACCCGGACCGACGATGAATCGCCAAACCTCAGGACTCGAAGCCGGTTTCCTGCCTGAACCTTAAATATAAAGAACATCTTCAAATGACGAGTTTGCCGCGTCCGAAACGCGATAGCGCGCCTGCCTAGCGAGCAGGCGTTCCTGAAGGCTCGGCTCCTGTGACTTAGCCGTCACGCCGTCAATCAGGCTCATCGCGAGTTAGCATCACATTCGGAACCTCTGAATGCCAAGGCCGCAGGACGACAGGATTGCGCGGGCGTATTTGTTCTTCGGGCGCTTCTATCGTTGGATCCCAGGTTATGTGCCAATTCGCTCTTCTTGACCTCATGTCAAACGCAAAATAGACTCGCTGCGTTTCAGACGTGCGCGCTACTATTGTTATCCTACTGACACGCAGGCGCGATCATGGCAAACACTAGAACATCGATAGACAAGGCGTCGCTGACATCGCAGGCGCTGGCCAAGATTTTACCTAGTGTGGCGATGTTGGATGCCTTGCAGCTTATACTCGCTGGGGCGTCCCTGAGCGAGGTGCTCACCAGCCTCACCCGCCTGATCGAATCTCACAGCGAGGGCATGCTGTGCTCGATTTTTCTCGTTGATCCAGACGGTCAGCATCTGCATTACGCCGCGGCACCGAATCTGCCGGAATCTTACAGGGTCGCTACCGACGGAGCGACCGTCGGTCTGAATAGCGGACCGTGCTGTATGTCCGTTTATAAGCGGCAAGTCGTTGTGGCGAACTTCCTTTCGGACCCGAATTGGTCGGACTTTAGGGATAAGCCCGTATCTGCAGGACTCCTCGCAGCTTGGTCGAGCCCGATCTTTTCACACGACGGAAGCGTGCTGGGGACCTTCGGTATGTATTTCCGGGAAGTTCGGAGCCCAGGGCCGGCCGAGATTCAGCTGATCGACTATGCAAGCCGGATTGCCGGAGTCGCTATCGAGCGACAACGCTCGCAAACGGCGTTGGAGAAAGCGTTCGCGGAGAGCAAGAAGTCCGAAGCTCAACTCAAACAAATTGTCGATGTGATACCTCAAGCCATTACGGTGCTGGACCCAGAGGGGAGCACTCTTTACGTCAACCAATGGGTGCTCGATTTCACTGGCCTCAACATGGAAGAGGTATTATCACCCAACTATCGTACGAAAATATTTCATCCCGAAGATACGAAGCGCTTACGAGAAGAACGTCGCGGCGCACTCTCCAATGGTTTGCCGTTTGAAATTGAAATGCGCGCTCTGCGGAATGACGGAAAATATCGCTGGTTCCTCATTCGCTACAATCCACTGCGCGACGATCATGGCCGCATTCTCCGCTGGTACGCGACTGGAATGGACATCGAAGATCGGAAGCAGGCGGAAGAGCGTGTACTTAACGAAAACCTGGCGCTGCGCGAGGAAATTGATCGTTCTTCGATGTACGAAGAGATTGTAGGTTCATCGCGGCCGTTGCGGAGCGTCCTTTCGCAAGTCAGCAAGGTGGCCCCGACCGATTCCACAGTTTTGATTACTGGCGAGACCGGAACGGGCAAGGAACTAATCGCCAGCGCGATTCATAAAAGATCGAAGCGCTCGGCGAGGCCCTTCATTCGCGTCAATTGTGCCGCGATTCCCCCCTCTTTAATCGCTTCGGAACTTTTCGGCCACGAGAAGGGGTCTTTCACAGGAGCTGTTCAGCGGCGTCTGGGGCGGTTCGAATCCGCTCATGGCGGAACCATTTTCTTGGACGAGATCGGCGACCTTCCAAGCGAAACCCAAGTCGCTTTGCTCCGGGTGTTACAGGAGCGCGAATTTGAGCGAGTTGGGAGCAGCCAGCCGGTCGCCATTGATGTGCGCGTGGTGGCCGCTACAAACCGTGACCTGGAAGCTGCCGTAGCCGCGGGTACGTTTCGTGAGGATCTTTTCTACCGCCTCAATGTGTTTCCCATTCGCGTGCCCGCTTTGCGCGAGCGGAAGGATGACATTCCCATGCTCGTGGAGTATCTCGTCGAGCGTTACGGCAAGAGGACAGGCAAGAAATTTGGACATATCACAAACAAGACGCTGGCAGGGTTCAAAGCTTACGATTGGCCCGGAAACATCCGGGAATTGCAGAATGTGGTGGAGCGCGCGGTGATTTTGTGCGACGGCGATACCTTCTCCGTTGACGAGTCATGGTTACAGCGAAAATCGGAGCACTCACCTGGAGACGCGCTTGCTCGCCCCGGGATACTGGCGGAGGATAAAAGACGGTTTGCGAGCCAGGAAAAAAAATCGATCGAAGCGGCGTTGGCAGCCTGCAACGGTCAGGTTTCTGGCGCACGCGGAGCGGCCGCGAAGCTTGGAATCCCGCCGCAGACGCTTGATTCGAAAATTGCAGGCCTTGGAATAGACAAGCGCCGGTTCAAGGTGGGCTCTGCCGGGCGCCGTCGGGCTTAACCCGCCGTACTCGCTTCCTAGCGCTTGGATGCTAGTCCGTCAAATAAGTTCATCCCCAGGCTCTTCATCTTCAAGCTGTCCGTCAGCACCCTCCACACTCGAATCGTCGCAAATCCTGATGTAGTTTCCTGAACATTCAGGACTCCTGAATCTTCAGAAATTTCTCGCGGCGCAACTTCCCTCCATTCAACGAATAATTTTGGCGGGCCGCTTGCATTGCGTCACAGCGTCCGCAATTCGACGAAGAATGGCAGTGAGGATCGAGAAAAGCTCGCGAAGCGGAAAGACGACGATCTATCTGATTGGTCACTTTCAATCGGAGCATTTGGAGGAATTGGAGAAGCAGTTTCTTCAAAGCGGTTCGCAATTTGTAATCGATTTGAAGGAAGTGACGCAGGTGGACGTAGATGTAGTTCGGTTCCTGGGAAGCTGTCGCGCAGCGGGCGTGAAGATCGCGCATTGCCCGCCGTACATACGAGAGTGGATGAACCGGGAGCGCCGAGCAGGTACGCCCTGAATTGACTAGGGGCAACGGATTGATTCAGCCGAGGGCATCAACGCGGAGTGCAGGAAATGACGGATTCGTCTTACGCGCCAATCTTAACCGCGCCGCAGATCGAAAGGATTCGGGAATTTGCGATGGTGCGCAAGGTCACTGCCGGTGAAATTCTCTATGAACCGGGCGACGACACGCCTCCCGTTTACGTCGTGATTTCGGGCGGCATAAAGATTCTGGCAGTCGGCGGATCGGAAGAGCGTACGGTCACCACGTATGGCGTCGGCCAATTTTCCGGCGAGTTGCTGATGATTTCGGGAAGGAAATCGATTTACCGCTGCCAAGCCACGGAGACGGGAACGTTGCTCGAATTGAGCGCCAGGGAGTTGCGCACCCTGATCGGAAAAGATGCGGAGCTCAGCGACATATTCATGAAAGCTTTTCTGGCTCGACGGCTTTCCCTCCAGGAAAAGGGAGAAGGAAATGTGGTTGTCCTCGGCTCGGGTTACTCCGCAAATACCCTCGCGGTGAGGGAGTTTCTGACACGCGACGGGCATCCGTTCACTTATCTGGACTTGGATGTTGACCAGACGGCGCAGGAACTGCTGGACCGGTTCGGGGTCTCGATAAAAGACATTCCCGTCGTGGTCTGCAACAACGCGCGAGTGCTGCGAAATCCCTCTTCTGAAGAGATTGCAGAGTGCTTGGGGTTCAACTCGAATATCGATGACTCGCAGGTTCGCGATCTGGTTGTTGTGGGCGCCGGGCCTGCTGGATTGGCCGCAGCCGTCTACGCTGCTTCGGAAGGCTTGGACGTTCTTGTGATCGAGAAAGGCGCCCCGGGAGGCCAGGCGGGATCCAGTTCCAAGATCGAAAATTATTTGGGGTTTCCGACGGGTCTTTCCGGGCAGGAGCTGGCAGCGCGTGCGATCGCCCAGTCCGAAAAATTTGGTGCGAAGATCATGGTGGCACGCGCGGTGGAGCGCTTGGATTGCGGCAAACGGCCGTACAGAGTCCATCTCGGCGATGGGCAAGAAATTCCTGCACGCGCAATCGTTCTCGCCACCGGTGCGCAATACAACAAACCTTCCATCGCAAACCTGGATGCTTTTTCCGGCAAGGGAATTTATTACAACGCGACCTTCATGGAGGCGCAGCTCTGCGCCGACGAGCCAGTAATTGTAATCGGAGGAGGCAACTCCGCGGGACAAGCCGCGGTGTTCCTCGCGCAACACGCGGCGTGCGTCGAGATGCTCGTGCGCTCGAAAAACTTGAAAGAAACGATGTCGCGTTACCTGGTGCAGCGAATCGAGGAGAACCCACGCATTCAGGTGCACTACTCGAGCGAACTCACAGCACTCGAAGGAGAGACGCATCTGGAGCAGGTATCATGGATTCAAAAAGACACGGGCCAGATATCCACGCAGCCCATCCGGCACGTCTTCGTGATGGCTGGCGCGTCGCCGAAAACCGAGTGGCTCTCGGGATGCCTCTCCCTCGATAAGAAAGGATTCGTTCTTACCGGACGCGATCTGGCGTCGGAAACATCGCCGATTGCGTGGCCGCTGTCGCGCCCGCCGCAGATGCTGGAGACGAGTGTGCCCGGAGTGTTTGTAGTAGGAGACGCCCGCTCGGGAAATGTGA
>Ga0209655_10000996_pt1 | contig 10620 bp, 6 predicted proteins | sample BogFormECP03_OM2_FD_188236 | JGI IMG/M metagenome (GOLD analysis project Ga0209655, IMG submission 188236) | Bog forest soil microbial communities from Calvert Island, British Columbia, Canada - ECP03_OM2 (SPAdes) (version 2) | ecosystem: Environmental > Aquatic > Freshwater > Wetlands > Bog ...
GGCGCGGCCGCTGACGTGTCATCGCTCGCATCAATCAGTCGCCCCGCCGCCGCTTTTAGTCCCATCGTGCGGAAAAAATCCCCGGAAACCAGCTGCCCGTTGATCACGCTCGCCGGCCCGTTGCCTGTCAAATCCAATCGGCCGGTATTCGCAAACGCAGCCGTCCCCGAAAAAACATTCGCCTGTGTGATTTCGCGATACATCGGCTCGGAAAACGAACATCCCGTCGGATTCAGCCCGCCTCCGTTCATATCTGTGGGGCAATCGCCCGAGGACATCATCCCGTGAATATTCGGCGCCTTGCGCGCGCTCCACTTCAGCACCACCAATTGCGCCGGATTCTCCACCGGCAGCGACCTCAGCAGTACTGCATCGATCAAGCTGAAAATCGCCGTGTTCGCGCCGATCCCGAAAGCCAATGTCAGCACCGCCACCGCCGTAAATCCCAGACTCTTCCGCACCATGCGCAGCGCGAACCGCGCGTCCTGCCACAGCTGCTCCAACCACACGAAACTCCACACCTCCCGCGCGTCTTCCTGCACCCGCGTCACGTTCCCGAATTTCCGCAGCGCCGCATAACGCGCTTCCTCCGGCGACATCCCCCGCGCGATGTTGTCCTGCGCCTCCATTTCGATGTGCTCGCGGATATCCTGTTCCAGCTCATTCAGCATGCGCTTGCGCCGCTTCATCATTTGCCCTCCTGCTCCGAAGGCCGCAGAATTCGCGCGATCGCTCCCGCCAGCTTGTCCCACTTGCTGGTCTCCAGCACCAATTGCCGCCGCCCCTTCGCCGTCAAGCGGTAAAATTTCGCCCGCCGGTTATTTTCCGACGTGCCCTCTTCCGCCGAAATCCATCCCCGCTTGATCAGCCGGTGCAGCGCCGGATACAGCGATCCCTGCTCCACCTGCAACACCTCGTCGGATTTGAATTCGATGGCCTTGGCGATGGCGTGCCCGTGCGTCGGCCCAAGGATCAGTGTGCGCAGAATCAGCAGATCCAGCGTTCCCTGCAGCAGTTCGATGCGCTCGCGTTGTTCTTTGGTAGACATCCTAGGTAAGCGTACATGCCCACCAGTAGAATGTCAAGGTGAGCCCTCCGGCGCGCCCCTCGCCAGCCTTTCCAGGATGGGAACCGGCCACTGGTGCGTGCCGTTATCCACCGTGAAATCGCGCACCACACCCACTTTCTGCTCGCTGCGCGCTACGTTCGCCCGGTAGGACTCCAGATACGATTCCTTCCCCGTCAATGCGAACCCGCGACGCCAGAAAAAACTCCGCGCAACGCTGGAAGAATCCCGATCGTAGAAAATATGGCAATCCCGCAGCACGCGCAGCTCTCACCTCCACTCTGCCGTGCATCGCTCTATCAAAATCGGCGGCGCGCATTTGCATGGCCAAAGCAGCACCCAAATCAACAATCGCATCAGTACAAATCCGCAATCGCCGAAATAAATTCGCCGCTATCTGCAATCTGTGGGTTTTGTAACCCGGAGGAAATTCTCGAGAGGATAATGTTCAACTAACCGTAGCGCCGCTCCGCATTTCTCCGCGAACCACCCGCGCTACTCGTAGCGCAACGCCTGTGTCGGCGCAATCTTGCACGCGCGCCGCGCCGGCACATACGCCGCCAGCATCGCCACCAGAAATAACGACGGCACCACAATCAAATAAGCCACCACGTCCACTCCGCCGGAATTGAAAAGCATCGAATTCATCAGCCGCTCCAGCGCAAAACCCATCACCAGTCCCAGCGCCGTTCCCATCCCCACCAGCACGAAGCCCTTGCCCATCACCAGCCGCAGCACATCCGCACTCACCGCGCCCAGCGCCATGCGAATCCCGATCTCGTGTGTTCGGCGGCTCACGTTGTACGCCACCAATCCATACAATCCGGCAATCGCCAGCAGCAGCCCCACCGCGCCCATCGCGCCCACCAGATCAATCGCGATTCCTGGCCCGCGCACCGCCTGGTTCAGGTAGAACTCCTCGTAAGCCTGCGTGTGCAGCAGCGGCAGATTCGGATCCATGCTGCGCACCGCGTCCTTCACCGGCTGCACCAATTGCAGCGGATCGCCGCTTGAGCGCAACATCAAAACCATTCGCGCCACGGGATGCTGCGCCAGCGGCAGGTACACGAAATCCATCGGGTCGCTCATCGTTTCGTACTTGATGGTCTGCGCCACGCCCACAATCTCCACCGGCGTCCCGCTGCTGTTTTCCAGTCGGATGCGTTTGCCCACCGCGTCGCCGCCAGGCCAATAATGCTTCGCGAAGTGCGCATTCACGATCGCCACCCGCGGCGCATCCGCGGTGTCGCTCGCCAAAAACGCGCGGCCGCGCAAGATCGGCACTCCCATCGTCTCGAAATACCCCTCGTCAATCGTATCCATCGTCGCCGTAAAATTCTCGCGGTCCGGCGGCATCGTGAAACCATCCGGCACAAACGTTACGCCGTCAAAGTCGTCCGTTCCCATTGGAATATTCTGCGTCAGCGCCTCGCTCTGCACTCCGGGAGTTTCCCGCATGCGTTCGGCCAGCAGCTTGTAGAACTGCTGCGTCTGCGTTGCGTTGTACTGAATCAAGCGTGGATCGAAACTGGTCATCAGCAAATGATCTTTCGTGAACCCGGTACCCACCAGCAAATCGTGTTGGAATCCGCGCGCCATCAGGAAACAAGCGGTCAGCAGCATCAGCGACATCGCCACCTGCGCCACCACCAGCATATTGCGGCCCCACATACGCTTGCGTCCCGGCACGTCTACGTCCGCCGCCTTCAGCGCGTTCACCAAATCCACGCGCGTGCTCTGCAGCGCCGGAGCCAGTCCGCATAGAAACGCGCTCAGCACCGACAATCCCACGCATACCAGCAGCACCCGCTTGTCCATCTGGAACGGCACCGCCACCGGCAACTCCGTCGCAAAAATGATCGCGTCTTTCGAATGGAACCACTCGATCTCGCCGTACCCGATCGCGATCCCGGCCAGACCTCCCAAAGTCGCAAGGATCAAACTTTCCGTCAGCAGCAGCCGGATCAATCGTAAACGTCCCGCGCCCAGTGCCAACCGCACCGCGATCTCGCGCGCTCGCTCTCGCGCCCGGCTCAGCAGCAGTCCTGCCACATTCGTGCAAGCCACCAGCAGCACCGCCAGCCCCAGGATCACGAAAACCACGCCGAATTTCCAATTCTGATCCTCAATCGTTCGCGTCTGAAATTGCGTGTACACCGCTGCGCCCCGGCTGCGGCTCACCTTCGGATAATCCCGCTCGAAGTCTTGCGCCAGCACCGCTACTTCGTTGCGCGCTTCCTGCAAGCTCATCCCCTCTTTCAACCGCGCCTTCACCTTCAATTCGCGATCGTCGCGGTCCTCGAAAAAATTCTTCCCGATGTTGGTCGAAAATACCCGCGCCATCGCCAGCGGCATGTACAGGTCGGGATGTCCGAATACCAGCAACCCCGGGAACTCATCGGGCGCCACGCCAATCACCGTGAACGCCGTGCCATTCAGTCGAATCGTCCTGCCCACCACCGCAGGGTCGCTCGCGAATTCATGCCGCCAGAAATCCGGGCCCAGCACCACCACCGCATCGCGCCCCGGCACTTGATCCTCATCCGGGCGAAACCCGCGCCCCAGCCGCGGCTCCACTCCCAGCACCCGGAAAAAGTTTCCCGATACCATCATCCCGCCCTTGATTCGCGGCGTCACGCTCGCCTCCGCGCTGTAACCCACCGCCTGCATATCCGCGTAGGCGATCACCCCGTCATAGCTCTTCGTTTTGTCGCGGATGTCCAGATATTCGCGGTAGGAAAAATCCTCAATCTTGCTATCGTGCGTCGTGCCCGCCAGCGTCACCACGCCGCTCGCATGCGGCACCGGATACGGCCGGAAAATCAGCGCATCCACCATGCTGAATGTCCCAGACGTCAACCCGATCCCCAGCGCCAGCGTCACCACCACAAACGCCGTCAGCCCGGAAGTCCGCCGCAAGCTCCGTATCGCAAACCGCAAATCCTGCGCCAGCGAATCCAGGAACGCCCCCGTGCGCGAATCGCGCACCTGCTCCTTCACCTGCTCCACTCCGCCCAGCTCGATCCGCGCCGCCCGCCGCGCTTCCGCCGCCGGCATCCCCGCCCGCATCTTCTCCTCAATCAACAGCTCCAGATGCGCCTGAACCTCCAGGTCCAGGTCCGCATCCACCCGGCGCGAATGAAAAATATTCCGCAGAAAACTTTTCGCTTTCATGAGTAGCGGCATGATGATCACCTCAAATATCAAAACGATCAGAAACGAAATTCTATTCGTAACGCAACGCCACCATTGGGTCCACTTTCATTGCCCGCCGCGCTGGAATGTAACAAGCCAGGAGCGCTGCCCCCACCAGCAGCAGCGTCACACCGCCAAAAGTAAGCGGATCGTTAGCCGTGATGCCAAAAAGCAGCGCCTCCATCGTGCGCGTCAAGGCCAGCGCGCCGGCAATCCCAATCCCCACGCCGATGCAGATCGTGCGCAATCCTTCGCCCAACACCATCCTCAAGACGTGACCCGTGCTTGCACCCAGCGCCACACGCACGCCAATCTCGCGCGTGCGTCGATTCACCGCGTACGCCATCACGCCAAATACTCCCGCCGTCGCCAGCAGCAGCGCGACGATTCCAAAGAATCCGACCAGGATCACGTTGAATCTCCGCGGCCGCAACGAAGCGGAATAAACTTGCGAAAACGTCTGGAAGCTCGCTGGAATCTCCGGGTCGAGCTCCTGCAGGATTCCTCGCGCTGCCGCTGTCACCGACCGCGTGTCGGCATCGCTCAACATCGTTACGCTGATCGCCGGGCTCGGTCGCTGCAACAAATTCACGTAAACGGTCGGCCGCGGCGCCACATCCAGTCCATATTCGTGCGTGTCGCCCACGATCCCCACGATCGTCAGCAACCGTAAGTCGCTATCCATGTTCCCAATTTCGATCGTGTGTCCCAGTGGATCCTGATTGGGCCACCGCTCGCGTGCCAGCGATTCGCTGATCAGCGCCACATGCGGAGAATTCGCGCCATCGCTCGCCTCGAACATTCGCCCGCGCAGCAGCGGAATTCCCAGTGCCTGGAAATATCCGTCGGTAGCGGCGCAGAAATCCGCGATGCCCATGCGATCTTTTTGCCGGATCATCATCGCAACCAGCTCATCCATGCTCTTGGGAGCCTCATCGCGCGAAGCCAGCAGAAACATTCCGTCGGGCAGTCCGCCCTCCGCCATCGGCAGCACGCTCGTTGCGCCCACCGTTCGCACGCCTGGGATTTGTTTCAGCCGGTCAATCAGGTTTGCAAAGAAAATTCCCCGGCTCGCCTTTACCTTGTGATCGTCCACCCACGGAAGCGCCACGTCCATCGCCACAATCTTGTCCACGCGGAACCCCGGATTCACTTCCAGCACCTTCATCAAGCTGCGCCCCAGCAATCCCGCTCCTACCACCAGCACCAACGTGATCGCGATCTGCGTCGCCACGATTATCTGGCCCACGCGCTGGCTGCGTTGCGAACCCGCTTCGCCCCGCCCACCTTCCGCCAGACCCTTGCGCATATCACCAGCAGTCGCGCGCGCAGCCGTGAACGCTCCCAGTCCCGCGGCAACCGCGGTGGAAAGCAGCACCGCAAACACCAGCACCGGAATATTGATCGAGACGTTCTCGATCCGCGGCAGATTTCCCGGCGCCAGCGCAATCAACCCTGCCACGCCCCAGAACGCTCCCAGCACGCCAAGCCCGCCTCCCACCAAAGAGAGCAAAAATGCTTCAGTCAGGAATTGACGAATCAGCCGCCCGCGACCCGCACCCAGCGCACTGCGAATCGCCAGCTCCCGCTCTCGCACCGACGCTTGTGCCAGCAACAAATTCGCCACGTTCGCGCAAGCCACCAGCAGCAGAAATCCCACCGCGCCCAGCAGCACCTGCAGCGGCAGCCGAGCCTCGCCCGTGATCGAATCTTGCAGCGGCAAGACCATTGCGTCTGTCAGCAGATAATCGCCCTGCTCGTTCGATGCATCGTGAATCCGCCGCGCGATCGCGCTGATGTCCCCGTTCGCTTGCGCCACAGTTACGCCGTCACGCAGCCGCCCTACCGCGCTGTAGTTATGCGAAGTCCTGCTTCGGCCCTCGCCGTCCAAACCGGCCGGCAGCCACAAATCCACGTCCGCCGGAAAACGAAACCCATTCGGCAACACGCCGATCACGGAATACTCTGCGCCATCGATCTTTAAGCGCGCCTGCGAAAGTTCCGCCGGCGCTCCCAGTTCCTGCCGCCAGTATCCATAGCTGACCAGAGCTGTGCGCGCCGCGCCTTGTTTCCCGTCGCCGTCGCTGAAATCCCTCCCCAGAATCGGATGAACGCTGAATACCGTAAGCATCCTTGGCGAGACGTGCGCAATCATGCTGCGCGTCGGCTGCCCGGTCCCCGAAATCGACGTCACGTAGTTGTCATACTTCGCAATCGCCCCGAAGCTCCGGTTCTGATCGCGAAAATCGTCGAAGTTCGGGTCCGCCAGGCGCGCTGGCGTGCCCTTCGCAGTGACCTCGAAGATGGCCATGATTCGGTTTGCGTCGGCGTAGGGCAGCGGCCGCAACAGCACGCCGTACACCACGCTGAAAATTGCAGTGCTCGCGCCGATGGCCAGCGCCAGCGTAAAAATCATCACCGCGCTGCTGCCGGGGTTCTTCCCGAGTTGGCGGAGGGCGTAGCGGCAATCGGAAAGCACGGACTGGAGCCAGTTGCCCATCCGCTCTTCGCGCACCTGCTCCTTCAGCTGTTCAACGCCGCCCATCTCGATCTTCGCCGCTCGCCGCGCCTCCGCCGCCGGCATCCCCGCGCGCATCTTTTCCTCAATCAATATTTCCAGTTGGGATTGAACTTCCTGCTCTAGGTCGGAGTCCACACGGCGGCTAAAAAATAAATTCCGCAGAAAACTTCGTCCTTTCAACAGCAGCGGCATGTGCGTTACCTCTCAACTCTGTTCTACGATGTCCCGCGACGCCCTACGACGTTTCCAATGCCTGCCCAATTGCCAGCGAAATGCGGCTCCAGCGCTTGGTCTCCGCTTCCAGCTGCTTCATTCCCGGCTTCGACAGCCGGTAGTATTTCGCCCGCCGATTATTTTCCGACTCTCCCCAAAATGCCGTAATCCATCCTTCCTCTTCCATCCGGTGCAGGGCAGGGAACAGCGACCCCGGCTTCACCACAAAAGTCCCGCCGGTAATCTGCTGGATGCGCCGTGAAACCCCCAACCCATGCATCTCCCCCGCCCGCAGCGATTTCAATATCAGCAAATCCAATGTCCCCTGCAAAAGGCTCGTCTGTTCAGGGCTCACTCGCTCTCTCCTATCGCCGTTCTATACGAAACCTACGCCCCCACCTATAGAATGTCAATAGGAAAGAAACGCCCGCCGCCACCACCGCACCTGGCTCCGCCCAATGCCGCGCACCCACCAACCCATCTTGGAGTGCGGCGGCTTGCTTGTCCTGAGGCCCCGATTGCATCGGGGCCGTAGGGCCGCCGCTTTGCCCGGACGTCCACATTTCCGCGCCGCCGTATTCGCATTAGACGTCGCAGACCCGCCCACCATGCCTCGCTCGTACCGCTGGCCTCCCCGCACCGCCTGTGATAAAGATATTCACTCCACCTGCGCCATCATCGTCCGCAATCTCGGAGACATTCTTGACTCGTCGAAAACTTAAAAGCACCGCCGTGACTCTGCGCGACGTCGCGCTGGAAAGCGGCGTGTCTCCCGCCACCGTCTCCATCGTCCTCAATAACGCTCCGCTCTCCCGTTACATCCCGCCCACCACCAAAGACCGCATCGAACGCGCCGCCAAAAAACTCGCCTATCGCCCCAAAGTCGTCTCGCGCTTCCTCAGCGCCAAACGCAATCGCACCGTCGGCGTCATGGTCTTCGATATCACCGACCCCTATTGCACCCTGATCCTCCGCGGCATCGAGAACGCGCTCTACCAGGCTTCCTACCTCCCCATCCTCACCGACGTGCACAATCAACGCGGCCGCTTCGAGCGCTATCTCGAAATGCTCCTCGCGCGTCCCGTCGAAGCGCTCATCGTCGTCGCCAACTGGCTCTTCGTGGATATAGACCTCCTCGCCGACGTGGAAAAACGCAACATCCCCGCCGTCATGATTGGCCGCGAGCTGCGTTCCGGCGCCGTCAGCTCCGTCATGGTAGATAACGAAGCCGGCGCGCATCTCGCCTTGGAACACCTGCACTCCCTCGGCCACCGCAAAATCGCTTTCATCCGCGGTCCCAAAATGCTCGGTGACAGTTCTCCGCGCTGGCGCGGCGTGCGCGCCTTCGCCCGCTCCGTGAACCTGGAAATCGATCCGGCGCTCATCCTCGATCTGCCCGATTCTTTCGATCCCAATTCCAGCTACGAAGGCGGCCTCAAGCTCACCGAGGAATTCCTCAAACACAAAAAGCGCTTCACCGCCGTGATGGCCTTCGACGACATGACCGCCTTCGGCGTAATCCGCTGCCTCGCTCGCGCCGGCATAAAAGTTCCCGAAGATTGCTCCGTCATCGGCTTCGACGACGTAATCCCCGCCGGCCTCTCCGTCCCCTCGCTCACCACCGTCCGCCAGCCGATGGAAGCGCTCGGCAACGCCGCTGTGGCCATCATTTTGGACGCCGTCAACGCCGCCATCGAGGAACGCGAATCCCCAGCCCTGCACCGCCTACTAGCCCCCGAACTAGTAGTGCGCGAATCCACCCGCGCCGTTTCCTGGGCCTAGAATTTTTCTGGGATTTGCAGGGCAGCGGGGAATTTTGCTTTGTGTTGCCTTGTTTTGTCGTGCGTCGCCTTGCTTTGCGTAGTTTTGTTTTGCGTTTGCTTTGCTTCGCGTTGCTCTGACGTGCGTCGTTTTGCCGTGCCGCGGCGGTTTTGCGCTTGACTTGCACGCAGCCCGCGCATAATACTTCGCTTTAATAAATTTTAATGAATCTCAAGCCATCGACGTTGCCTTTGAATTTGTAGCGGCCGCCTGCTTTTTCTTTTTAGGCGGGCGTCTTTGCCGTTGCTTTTGATCTAGCTCTTGTAGCGGCCGGTTCAGGTTCATCGAACCGGGCAGCAGTTGCTGTTGGTTATGACGTCGCTTGCGAATCTTTGTAGGTCGTGGCTTTAGCCACGACATTGAGCACGCGAAGTGCCCGCGGCTTTAGCCGCTGAAGTACCGGTTTCGCAGTCGTCACACAAAATCCCGTACTGCCCAGCGATCTTCAGGGAGGTCAGGCACCTTGCGCAAAAATGAAATCGTTCATCCGCACCGCAACCGCATCGCCGCAGCCATCGTCCTTTGCGCGCTTACCCTCGCCCCCGCCCGCCTCTGCGCCGATCCATCCCCCGAATCCGCATCGAAATTCTTTCTCCACTCCGACTGGACCCTCCAATCCTCCTGCCAAATAAACGCCACCCCCGAACAAATCTCTACCGCCAACTTCAACACCACCGGCTGGCACCCCACCACCGTCCCGTCAACAGTCGTAGCCGCGCTAGTAGCCGACAAAACCTACCCCGATCCCTACTACTCAAAAAATCTCCGCGATGTCCCTGGCACCGAATATCCCATCGGCAAGAATTTTTCCCTCCTGCCCATGCCGCAAGACAGCCCCTTCCTCTGTTCCTGGTGGTATCGCACCGAATTCAAGCTCACCGAAAATTTCGCCGGCCGCAAAATCTGGCTGCACTTTGGCGGCATCAACAACCGCGCCAACATCTGGCTCAACGGCAAAAAAATCGCCGACGCCAAAGACGTAGCCGGCGCCTATCGCACCTACGAATACGAAATCTCCGCCCAACTCACGCCCGGCCAATCAAACACCCTGGCCGTCGAAACCTTCGCCCAAACCGATAAAGATCTCGGCATCAACTGGGTGGACTGGAATCCCGCGCCCCCCGATAAAGACATGGGCCTCTGGCGCCCGGTTTATCTCCAAGCAAGCGGCCCAGTCGCCATCCGCTACCCGCAAGTCATCACCCATTTCCCAACCACATCGCTAGCGCAAGCCAATCTCGCCATCGAAGCCGAACTGCACAACGCCACAGCAGCAGAAGTCACCGGCACCCTCGAAGCCCAGTTCGACGACGTCCAGCTGAAACAGACCATCACGCTGAAGCCCAACGAAACACGCACCGCCCGATTTCTCTCCGACGCCTATCCCCAACTCCAAATCAAAAATCCCAAACTCTGGTGGCCCTACGGCATGGGCGCGCAAGACCTGCACGAACTTTCCCTGCGCTTCAACATAGCCAACCAGGAATCCGACGCGCAAACCCTGAAATTCGGCATCCGTGAAGTCACCGCCGCGCTGAATTCCACCGGCGCGCTGCAATTTTCCATCAATGAAAAAAAGATCTTGATCCGCGGCGGTGGCTGGTCCCCAGACATGCTCCTGCGCCAGGATATGGACCGCCTCGAAAACGAATTTCGCTACGTCCGCGATATGAACCTGAACACCATTCGCCTGGAAGGCAAACTGGAATCCGACGATTTCTACAATCTCGCCGACCAGCGCGGCGTCCTCATCATGGCCGGCTGGTGCTGCTGCGATATCTGGGAACAGTGGAAGCACTGGCAA
>Ga0209655_10000998_pt1 | contig 10611 bp, 7 predicted proteins | sample BogFormECP03_OM2_FD_188236 | JGI IMG/M metagenome (GOLD analysis project Ga0209655, IMG submission 188236) | Bog forest soil microbial communities from Calvert Island, British Columbia, Canada - ECP03_OM2 (SPAdes) (version 2) | ecosystem: Environmental > Aquatic > Freshwater > Wetlands > Bog ...
TCCAGTACCTGGTCGATAGCTTCCTTGCGGCTGAACATTTCTTCAGCGTTGCCCAACAAGTCGTGCTGGGACTGATTGTCCCCGGTGAGAATTAAGATAACCAGGCGCGGCGACGAGCTCGAGGAAAGTCGCAGATGGAACTGCGACTCATGCTCCAATGCTCCGCGTGCGATCTAGGGCGTCTTCCGGGATTGTAGAAGAAAATGATAACGGGGATGAGGAGACGTCTCACCCCCTTCCCTTATTTGAGGAAGCTCACTATGGTGGACCAGTGGCTGTAGAGCAGCGCAAACATGCTACACGCAAACCCAATCGCCGCGACAACGTAAACCAGCTTGGGTGTTTTTTCTTTTTTTGAAGTTTCGAACATCGTTTTTTTTGACCTCACTCTTGGAACAAATTGTATCCCTCAAGCCCAGCTCCAGTTGCATCGAGTCCAATCAGGATTGCGGCTCCTAATTCGCATTCGGGCGTGCACAAAGCCACTCCAAGGGACACAGCAACGATTGCAGTGTACTCCGCTGCCACTTCCCACCACGAAGGCTTTGAGCTTCCGCTGGTAGGAGGGGGAGGCGGGGCGCTGTCCCACAGCCGGCACCATCCTTCCAAGTGATATTTCGGGTGCTTGCGGGTACGCGGCGGAGACGGACACTTTCTTACCGGAGTGGCTCTGCGCGAGACGCGCTCGAGCAGAGCCATCCGATTTTTGCTATTTGCCCAGAATTATCTCAAGCGCATTCATTGAGATGAAAACCGCTCCCATCGCCGCATAGTACATTTTCACCATGTTATAGCTATTTTTCATCAGGAGGGTTTTCGTCTCAATATCTGGAGCCTCCAGAACGGCTTGCTTCACGTCTTTCCAGCCACGAATTAGCAGCCATCCCGACATACAGACAATCCAGAGAATCGCCAGAATAACCAACTGCACCGTTTGGGTCTCAGGGGTTTTCCATGTTTTGAGCCCGGCAAAAAAAATTCCCTGAATAGCCATCAGGAAAAAGATAGCGCACGTCCACATAGTCCAGGAACGTGCGAGCGACCCCGATACTGCCCGTTCCCAATAAGGATTCACTTCGTAGGTCTTCATCTTATCCTCCGAATCAACAAAGATTGAGCTTAGCTAGGATACCGTAAGTGACGGCGACTACAGCGAATGCTAACGCAACAGGCTCGGCCCCAACCAACCCGGCACCAGAGATTGCTGTTGCGCCTGTAGGGCGGGCACGCATAACAAGCCAGCCGTGAGGATTGCCGCCAGGAACTGCTTTGTTACTCTCACTTGTGATTTCTCCTTGTTTTGGAACTGCCGGAATGAACTTGGCCACTTTACAAAGTGTGCCGAAGAACGCTGTAATGCACCGCAGGTTATTCCCAGTTAATTACTAAGTCTGTACTGTTTTGAACGCTTTAGTAATTAACTATAGAATGTCTCTTCAAGGTGGGAAAGTCGCACGGAATGCTTCATCGCGCTGAGTTTGTCGGTGAATTCCGACGCGCCAGCCCGCCAAATGTGTAGACGAAACTTGACGGTAATCGACGCTTGGATTGGAACGGGCTTATCGTTAAGGAAGGCAAGCCTCAGACTTTCCAGCAATGCTCGGCGATATATGGGCCGTAGGACTTACTTCACGGGGGCGTTAAGTGCGGCAACGAGCTCGAGGAAAGTGGCGGCTTCCAGGACCTGATCGATGGCTTCCTTGCGGCTGAACATTTCTTCGGCGTTGCCCAACAAGTCGTGCTGGGACTGATTGTCCCCCGTAAGGATCAAGATAATGAGGCGCGAGAGTTTGCCGTCTCTAGCGTTGAAATCGATACCAGCCTCTGATTTTGCAATCACCACGATCGGGTGTGGAAGGCCGCCAACACGGGCATGCGGGACCGCCAAGCCGTTTTCCCAGCCGCTCGGTATCACGCGCTCGCGCTCGAGCACCAGGCGCAGAAACCTCTCCGGCGCGTTGTTGACAGTATCCGCCGCGATCTCACACATATGCCTAAGAACTTCCTCTCTTGTGTTGTGCTTCATATCGGGCAGAAAGAGCTTGGCGGTGACGCTGTCCTTCAGCGTCAGAGTCTGGCGCCTGCGCAACAGAAAATGAATCGCGGGAGCCGAAACCAGTGAAGTGAAGAGCGCCATCACCACTAGCGCTACGAACATGGTCTCGCGAATCAATCCGGCTTGAAGGGCGAGAAGGCCGAGGATCATTTCCATGGCTCCCCGCGCGTTCATGGCCAGACCAACTCCCCATGAAGTGCGACGATCCATCCCGCCCAGACGTGCTCCCCAGCCTGCTCCTACGAGCTTCCCGACGCAGGCGACTCCGATTACCGCCGCGGTGAGGCCCAGGTTGAAGTTCGAGACGAAATTGGTGCGCAGGCCGATGCTGGCGAAAAAGAAGGGCGCGAAAACGTTGGTGACGATGGAGTGGATGTGTTCAGAGGTCCGTTTTCTAAGATGGCTGGATTCACCGACGGCAATCCCGGTGATGAAGGCTCCAAAGACGGCATGGATTCCAGCAAATTCCGCGAACGCGGCACCGGCAAGGGTCAGTGTGAAAATAAAACCTAATACGCCTCCTGGCCAACTGGTGTGAGCTTGGATGAATGGAAGTATTTTGTCGATCAGCCAACGCACGACGGTGAGTGCCAGCAATGTAAACGCGCCGACAAGGAGAATCGTGCGCTTCACGCCGGTGAGCGAATGCGGGCCAGCGTTGATCATGCCGAGGATCATGGAGAACAGAATCCAGCCCACGAGATCGTCGAACATCGCCGAGGACATAACGACGGTCCCCATCTCCGTCCTCAGGAGATTGAGATCCATCAGAATTTTGGCGATCACGGGAAGGGCCGAAATGGAAAGCGCCGTGCCGACAAACAGAGCGAAAATCAGCCTGCTTGCGCCCGCCGCTGCACCCAGGTATTGCGGGAACGCGCCGGCGGCTAAAAACCCCAAGCTGAAAGGAATAATTACTCCGAAGAAACTAACCAGGAGGGCGCTCTTGCCTTGGCGAAAAATGCTGCGCAAGTCGATTTCGAGGCCGGCGGTGAGGAGAAAGAATACGACGCCGAGGGTCGTAACGGTCTCGAGCACGATGGGCATGAAGCCGGTGCTGGGAAACAACGACGCGTAGATCTGCGGCCTGAAATGGCCGAGCACGGTGGGACCCAGCAGAATTCCTGCGAATATCTCGCCCAAAACGGACGGTTGTCCCAACTTTTGCATCAATTCGCCGGCCAGCTTCGCGGTACCCAGGAGGGCGGCGAGGGCCAGAAACATGATCATCACGTCGTGCTGCGTCAGGTGCGGCATGCGGAGCCTTCGTTATTTTGAGCGATCAGCGCGAATTTGTATTCGGCACGGGCGATAGTCTATCGCAAGAACGTGCCCCGGCGGATATGTGCGCTCGGCGAGTCGGGATTTGGCCTATTTGCTGCTATCTGATTGAGCGCAGCGCTCTTTGGTAAAGTGGAATTCAGGCAGGTGAAAATGCTACAAAACAGAAGCTTCCAACAGGTGTGCTTGTGGCAGAGATTTGCAGCGCAAAAGGATGCAAGATCAGCGTGCCGGCCGGGCTAGCCCCAGAGCACATGTGCATACTTCATTTCACGCTCTTCATCGAAAACGAGTGCGCCGAAATGCGCCGCGAAACTGCGCTAGGCAAGAACAAGCACGAACGCCAAGTGGAATTCATGCAGAAGGTTGCCTTGCGCGGCGAGACGCTGGTGAATACAGCCACGAGCGGCTTTCCCATGTCTGATGAACTGAAAGCGCGCGTTCTGAGCACCTTGCTCACCTTGATGAATACCCGCGAAAATATGGACCGCGCTCTCATGCGACAGTCCACCGCCCGCCGATTCGCGGGCTGAAATTCCGCATAAAACCCATTCCAATCGTGCTTGTTCAAGCGAAGCGCAAGGTGGATAATTTTTCACGCTATGCGCCGATGAAACGGGCGTAAAGCGAGCGCGCGACGGCGGGATCTTGCGTGCCCTTCACTATGGCGCGGCCATCGGCAAAGATAGTCATTTCGTACGGCGGGACGCGAAAGCGAAGAAGGAAGCTATTATTGCGCACTTCGGCGGCGGAGGCATGCGCTAAACGGCGGCCCAGCTCACCGAGATCGAGACTACGATTGCCCTGGTGAATCTGAACGGAATCGCGGCCGCACATGGTGACGTGCGGCTGAGCGTTCCCGTTGAGATAGGTGAAATCCCGGCGCCCACACGCTCGACAATCCGGATTGCGCGAGATGCGGACGGATTGAAATCTCCCGGTCCAAACATCGCAGGACACTAGCCGTTCGTGTAACGCCTCGGGCTTCCCAGCAAGGAGTTTTGTCGCTTCTGCTGCTTGGATTGCAGCGATCACGCCGGCGGCAGCGTTGAGAATGCCGGCAGTGTCGCAAGTATCTTCGGCACCCAGGGTGAACGGTTCTTCCCGGGCTTCCAACAGACACGCGAGGCAGGCAGTGTGGCTCGGGCGAATGGTGAAAGTGACTCCGTAGCTTCCGACGGCAGCCGCATAGATCCACGGCATATTGAGCGATATCGCTGCGTCGTTGAGCAGCAATCGCGTTTCGAAATTGTCGGTGCCGTCGAGTATGAGATCGAAGCCGCCAAGAAGTTCTTCGGCGTTTTCAGGGATGAGGTCGGTGACGACCGCTTCGACCCGCGCATCGGAATTGATCGCGCGCAGGCGACGCTCGGCTGCAACCGCCTTTGGCAGGGCTTCCCGCGCGTCGGATTCTTCAAACAGGGTCTGCCGCTGCAGGTTGGACAGTTCCACGAAGTCACGGTCAACGATACGCAGGCGCCCGAGTCCCGCGCGCACGAGCAGACTCGCTACCACGGTTCCGAGCGCGCCGCAGCCCACCAGCACGGCGCTTGCGGCCAGCAGGTTCTCCTGGCCGGCTGCACCGATGCCGGAAAACAGAACCTGGCGGGAGTATTTTTCGCGTTGTTCGGCGTTCATGTGCTTGTTTCCTAATGTGAACTTTATGATAGGCCTTTTCGCGCCGGGCAGGCAACGCTACGTGCTAACCTTTCTTCTTACTCCTCTGGCGAATGAGATTCCCTTGGAAAAAATCGATCCACAGGCCGCGATGCGCGAGACTTGCCGCGGTATGGGCTAGCGGAGCAGTCGTTTGCGGCGTTTTTGCATGCCCGCCGGCGCGAGCACAAGTCGCGACGATTGAACAGCAGCGCGTGGCGGAGGTCCGAATCGTAGATGAATCCGGCAAGCCTGGGGGGGATTACAAGAGCTCTCTTCCTCTGCAAGCGGGCAAACCGTTCGACTTCGCGGAAGAGCGCGCTACGCTGCGGGAGCTGTATCGCAGCGGCGACTACGCCGATGTCCGTGTGACGGCTGAACCCAGCGCGCAAGGACTGCGGGTGTATTTTATCGTTCGCCGAAACTACTTCAATAACGTAATCCGGGTGGAAGGATTAAAAGAACCGCCGAGCGAACCAGCCGCATTGGCCTCCATGCGCTTAGGATTGGGCGAGCCGTTCCGCGAAAGCGCTCTGCAGGAAGCGATCCAGCGGTTAAAGGATACGCTGCGCAGCGAAGGGCTCTATGAAGCGAAAGTGACCTGGACGTTGACGCCACACGAAGACACGCGCCAGATGGATGTGATGGTTACGGTCGTTTCCGGTCCCCGGGCGACGGTGGGAAGTTTCGTGCTGCAAAATAAGACGCCCTATCCGGACGACGAAATCATTCGCCGCTCCAAGATCAAGTTGAACAAGCCGCTGACGACCGCGCGGCTGACCAAAGCCACGCAGCGCCTGAAGAAATACCTGGTGAATCAAGGATATCTAGGAGCAGGAGCGCTGATTACCGCCGGCCAGTACGACCCGCAGAAGAATAGCGTGCCTTTGAAATACGAGGTAACTACCGGACCGCGCGTGAGTGTTGAACTGGTCGGCGCAAAGCTGAGGAAAGGAAAGCTTCGCTCGCTTCTGCCTATTTACGCCGAAGGCGCGGCGGATGAAGATTTATTGCAGGAAGGCCGCCGGAACATACGAGATTACTTTCAACAAAAGGGGTATTTCGACGCGGACGTGAAAGTAAGCTCTCACGAAGATGCCACGCGCGGGGAGCGCGTGATTAGCTATGAAGTGACTCCGGGCGATAAATTTCGGCTTGCCAGCGTCAGCTTTTCCGGCAACAAGTATTTCAGCAAACGGTTGTTAGAGAGCCGGCTGCAACTTCAACCCGCTTCGTTTGGTTCGAACGGCCGTTTCAGCCAGCGGTTGGTAAACGACGATGCGGATTCGATACGCGGACTCTATCTTTCGAACGGCTTTCTGGATGTGAAGGTTACTTCTTCGTTGGATGACAACTACCAGGGCAAGAAGGGGAGCCTGTTCGTTTCGTACGCCATTCTGGAAGGCCCGCAAACATTGGTTGCCGACCTTCACGTGGAAGGCAATCATGTGCTGAGCACCGAGGCGCTGCTCGCCGTGGTGGGATCTTCAGCCGGGCAGCCTTATTCGGCTTCGGCTGTATCGAGCGACCGCAATAACATCCTCGCAATGTATTACAACGAAGGCTTCCCCACAGCGCATTTCCAGGAAGAAGTATCACCCGGAGCTACGGCGACTGAAGTCCGGCTCACGTACCACATCACGGAAGGCCAGCGCATCGAAGTCGCGAAGGTCTTGATCACGGGCTATCAATTTACGCGGCCAGGGGTGATCGCGCGCCAGATCAAAATCAAATCAGAAGGACCGCTGAGAGAAGGCGACGTGGTGGAAACGCAACGGCGACTTTACAATCTGGGCGTATTCAGCCGCGTTCAGATAGAGCCCCAGAATCCAACCGGGACCGATCCAAGTAAAACCATCGTCGTAGATTTACAGGAAGGCAAACGCTATACGATCGGGTATGGAGTGGGATTCGAAGTTCAGCAGATAGGAGCCAGTTGCAGCTCGAACTCCAAAAGCCCGTCACAACCTAGTTGCGATCCCAATGCCACGGTGATCGCCGAGAGCCCGCGCGTCATCTTCGAAATTTCCCGATCGAATATGTTCGGCCGGGCGCAGACGCTTACGTTCAAAGCGCGCGCGAGCACGTTGGAGTACCGGTCGCTCTTGAGTTACACCGCCGACAATTTTTGGGGCCACCCGTCGATCGGCGTTCAATTAATCGGATTGGCCGATAAAGCGCAGGATGTACAGACATTCACATCCGTGCGATATGAGGGCGCATTTCAGGTGGCCGAGAAGTTTTCGCGCTCCAGTTCAATCCTCTACCGGTATTTTTTCCGGAGGGTTACGGCTTCCAACCTGCGGATCGCTCCGGATGAGATTCCACTGTTTAGCCAGCCGACATTGGTGTCTGGATTCGGAATCACCTACGCGCGCGAGCGCCGCGATAATCCCGTTGATGCAAAGCGCGGGACGTTTAACACGGTAGATTTGAGCGTTGCTTCGACCACACTCGGTTCCAGCGCAAGCTTCTTTCGCGGCTTTTTTCAAAACTCGTCGTTTCATCCTTTCGGCCGGGCATTCGTCTTCGCGCGGGCCACGCGTTTCGGCTTTGAACAGCCGCTGGGCCAGACCACCGAAGGCGGAACGGCGGAAGGCGGCTCCACGAATTGCAGTTCGACCGCTCCTCCGTTGTCAGAGGAAGTGATTCCATTGCCGGAACGTTTTTTTGCCGGCGGAGCAACGACGCTTCGGGGCTTCGGCCTGAATGAAGCCGGCCCGCGGGATCCCTGTACCGGCTTTCCTATCGGCGGACTCGCGGTGCTCATATTCAACCAGGAGTTGCGATTTCCGATGAAGCTTCCCTTTATCGGCAACCGTTTGGGCGGCACCATTCTTTACGACGGCGGCAATGTGTACAGCGATGTAGGCCACATAACCTTGGATTGGAAGCCGTCGGCCACTTCGAACCTGAATTATTTTTCGCATACAGTGGGGTTTGGGTTTCGATATGCCACGCCGATAGGGCCTGTCCGAGTGGACTTCGGATACCAACTGAATCCGGCGCGATATCAGGCGACGATTCCGCCGTCGACGGTGCCGCAATTTTTCCGGCTTCCGCATTTCGAGTTTTCGTTCAACATTGGACCGATTTTTTGATGGAGAAAGGCAAAGGACGCTTTGTGCGACGCGCGATTTTCATGCTGGGAGTGCTGTCTTTGCTCTGCGGGCTCGGGGCTATCCCGGCGCGCGCGCAATCCACTCCTCATTCCGAACCGGGCGCGGCTCGGGAAGACTCCAAAGCGCTGCCGGTCGATGGAGTGGCCGCGCGCATCGAAGATGACATTATCTTGGAAAGCGAAGTCAACGAGTTAGCTGCGTTTCAGAAGCTTGTAGACGAGCAAGCCAAGCCTCGCGACGAACTCATCCGCGAGCTAGCGGACCAATGGATCGTTCGTGGCGAAGCAAATACAACCAAGTATCCGCCACCGCCTGCCGCCGAAGTGGAAAGTTCGTACGGAGAATTTGTGAAGCAGTTTGGTTCACCTCAAGAATTCCAGAAGCGGTGCGCCGACGCGGGAATAACGGAAGCAGCAGTGAGGCGAGTGCTGGAGCAACAGCTATACCTCGCGCACTTTCTGGATTACCGATTCCGCGCCGCAGCCCAGGTAGACGATAAAGAAGTGGAGAAGTATTACAACGACGAATTCGCGCCCCAGCTCAAAGCACGGGGTGAGGCGGTTCCAGCGCTGGAAGAAGTGGAAGACACCATTCGCGAAGTCCTGATTCAGAGGGCTATCACGGAGCGATCGACGAAATGGCTCGACGATACGCGAGAGCGTTTGAAGATTGATATCGTGCCGCAAGGGAGCGGGTCGTGAGACGGCGTCGTGTGGCGCGCAGCGTCGTCCTGGTTCTGCTCTTGTTGACGATCGCGGGCATAGTCGCGTTCGAAGCGTTCAAGATAGAGGTGGTGGAGCGATGGGCTCGCGAGCAAGTGGTGAAGCAGCTCGAACTGCGGACCGGAGCGCGAGTGGAACTTGGCACGTTGCACGTAAATATTTTGCGGCTAGGCGCCCACGCGGACAATTTAACGCTGCACGGTTCGGAGGACGCAAGCAAGCCGCCGCTGTTTCACGCCGATCGAGTGGACCTGGGTATCACGGTTCTCTCTTTGTTCCGCCGCAAATTTGCGCTGAGCGAACTGGTGGTTGACCGCCCTCAACTGGCCGTGCAATTCGAAAAGGACGGCCGCAGCAATTTGCCGGCACCGAAAGTGGTGTCCAGCGAGTCATGGCAACAAAACATTTTTGATTTGCAGATTCGGTGGCTGGAACTGCGAGATGGCAGCGCGCTGATCAATGACCGCCGCGTGCCGCTCACGGCAAAAGGCCCGAATTTCCAATTCAAATTGAATTACATGGCGGCTAAGGCAGGCGCGGATTCTTACATCGGCAATCTGCAGTGGAAACAAGTGGAAATCTCGCAGCCGAAGGACGCGCCTTTCCGCTCCGATATCTCGGCAAAGTTCACGCTGCATCGCGACGCCTTCGAGCTCGATGAGCTGGTTTGGAAGCTGCCGCACTCCGAACTCAATCTGCGCGCCGAGCTCCCAAGTTTTTCGCAGCCGAATTGGAATCTGCGGTATCGCGGCCAGATCGCACTGGCGGACTTGCGCACGATTTTTCGGCAGCCTTTGGTGCCCGACGCGATTGCGGATTTTTCCGGCCAAGCCGGCTATAAAGCGGGTGAATGGACAGCAACCGGGCACTACGCCGGCCACAAAATCAATTTGCCGTACGATTGGTTTCACGCAAGCGGAATCGAGACGTGGGGCGATTTCGAAGTGGCGAACGATCAACTCGTGGTGCCGAACCTGGGCGTGCAAGCCCTCGGTGGAACGGTCGATGGCAGGCTGGAAATGGATTTGAAGACTCTGTCAACTCACACCGAAACGCGTTTGCGCGGGCTCAGCCTGGCAGCTGCGTTCGCGGCTGTCAATAACCCGGATTTTCCGGTGAACACACTGCACTGGGACTCGATCATGGATGTCGACTCGACGAATACTTGGACCGGCGCGTTTGAGCGTTTTCGTTCCAAGGGCGAATCACACTGGACACGGCCGGCGAATATGCGGGGGGCAATTCCTGCTGAAGCGACGATTTTTTACGATTATTCGGAGGAAGCCGGAGCTGCGACGTTTTCCCATAGCGAAATCTTCACGCCGACAACGAGGATTGAATTCGACGGCTTTCTCGGCGGCCATGATTCCGCACTGGAATTGAAGCTCTACGCGGATGACTTAATCCCGTGGGATGACTTCATCAATAAATTGCGCGGCGCGGACGCAGTGCCGGCGCGGGAGGCGGGAGACGTCGTTTTCCGAGGACGTATTTTGGGCCCGATCGAGGGACCCACATTCGCCGGGCACTTCAGCGCCACGAGGGCGCGTTACGACACGCTGTATTGGGACAGCATCGAGGGCGATCTTGAATATTCGCTGGACCTTTTTCGCTTGACGAAAGCGACGGTGAAACGAGGCCAGTTCTCAGCAGCGCTCAACGTGCAACTTGACCTCGATGGCGACTGGAGTTTTGTGCCGACGAGCACTTGGACGCTGGAGGCCGAGGTCGAACGAGGGCCTACGGCGGAATTGCAAGCCATGCTCGGAACGAG
>Ga0209655_10000999_pt1 | contig 10602 bp, 9 predicted proteins | sample BogFormECP03_OM2_FD_188236 | JGI IMG/M metagenome (GOLD analysis project Ga0209655, IMG submission 188236) | Bog forest soil microbial communities from Calvert Island, British Columbia, Canada - ECP03_OM2 (SPAdes) (version 2) | ecosystem: Environmental > Aquatic > Freshwater > Wetlands > Bog ...
ATCGAGGTGCTGAATTTATTTACGAGCTTGCGTGGCACGTCGTGGCCGGAGCGGCTGCGCCTGGGAATGTACTACCCTTTTTCGCACTATTATTTTTTGAAGAGTATCGCGATTCCGGCGGAATCGCTGGCGCATTGGGATGGTTTCCTGCAGCGGGGCAAAATATGGGGATTCGAGGCGTCGGACGCTCATGGCGGCTTTCGCGTTGGGTCGTGGCTGGAGATGAAGGTGCCGTCTTATGCGGATACTTTTTCGTTTGTGGGGATGGGAATTTCGCGGCGGTATGAAGCCGATCCGGAAGCGGCGGTGCGCAGCGGGGATTTTTTCAATTGCATACGGGGAGCGGGCGAGCCGGAGCGATTCGAGTTTTCGGCGCATAGTGGATTTCAGGATTTTCCGAGCGGCGACGACGCGCCGCTGAATTCGAGCTTGCACGTCTTGGTGCAGGTGGCGAATCAGGCGGTGCGCGTGGTGTTGAAGAAGGATGGGGCGGCGGCGCGCGAAATTGTTGGGGATCATCTGGATTTGGAAGATGCTCCGGCTGGAGTTTATCGCGTGGAGGTGTTTTTGGTGGGGCACCCTTTGTTGCGGGCCGATGTGCCGTGGATTCTCTCGAATCCGATTTTTGTGGGGACCGAGCGAGAGACGTTACCGGCGCGGCGTTTCACGACGATCCGCGCGCAGCTGGGGCCACGAGCGGAGTGGTACAAACGCTAAAGATTTAGCACAGTGCGCACAGAGAAAAGGTGGAGGTAAATCGGAGAGGGCAGGAAGACCCGACGCCTGCACGCTGCGGCCCCTATGAACCCTTTGAAATACGTGCGAGGGGTGGGGTCTGCTATAATCCGGTACCGAAATTATGGACTTCGATCACCTGACAACCTTTCTGGAGATTTCGAAGCTGGGGAGCTTTTCGCGAGCGGGGCAGAAACTGTTCCGTTCGCAGCCTGCGGTGAGCGCGCAAATCCGGCAGCTGGAGCAGGAGTACGGGCAGAAGCTGTTCGATCGCGTCGGCAAGACGGTGAAATTGACGGCTGCGGGCGAAGCGCTGATTGTGTACGCGAACCGGTTGCTGAATTTGAAGGGGGAATCGCTGCGCGCGGTGTCGGATTTGTCGAGTTCGCCGCGCGGCACGCTGCAGGTTGGCGCCAATGAGGCGACCTGCCTGTACGTGCTGCCGGATTTGTTCGCGGCGTATCACCGGCAATTTCCCGGGGTGCAGATCAGCATTTACCGGAATTTCAGCCGCAAGGTGATTGAGAAAATCGAAGACGGCAGCGTGGACGTGGGAATCGTGACGCTTCCGGTGAAATCTCCGAGCTTGAAAATCCATTCGATCTTTCGTGACCGGCTGATGTTGATGGTGAGTGCGAGCAATCCGCTGGCGCGCGCGAAGGGCGTTACTCTTAGCGAAATCGCCGACCAACCTCAGATTCTGCCCAAGACAGGATACACACGGCAATTATTCGACAAACTTTTCCGGCCGTACCGCGCGAAACTGCGGGTCACCATGGAGCTGGCTAGCGTGGGGATGATCAAGCGGTTCGTTGCGGCAGGGCTGGGAGTTTCGATCATCAGCGAAAGCTTTGCCAAGGACGAAGTGCGTTCGGGCGAGGCGAGACTGGTTCCCATCACGGACGTGCAGCTCACCAGAGAACTCGGGCTGGTGTACCGGCGCGACCGGACTTTGCCGCGAGCGGCGGCGGCATTTGTGACCCTGCTGCGGCAGCAGAATTTCCAGGTGGATGGCGTGCACGGTTCCAGCAAGCGCTGAAGATTTTCACGGGTAGTTGGCCACAACGAAAAGCACGGCTTCAGGGGCTAAAGGCCCGCTGCTCGCTGGATTTCACGGCGCGGCTGAAGCCGGCCCTGGCGACCGCGGCGCTTCTGAAATTGCCATCTTCAAGTACATCGTTTCGAACCCCTGCGCTTGCGCGACAGCGATTTGTGCGATTGTTCCAGCCACGAATTTTCCGCATCCAATTTCCTATCGGGCGCGTACCATATGTGTAGGGAAGTGCGTTCGCGGGGAGCATCATGCTGGTCAAGAAAGCGCCGGATCTTACTTATAAGGATGTGACGCCCAAGAGCCTGTACATGGGGCGGCGCAATTTTCTTTTTGGGCTGGCCGCGGCTTATGGTGCGGTGGTGGGCTACAAGAAATTGCACCGATTGCTGGAGGGTCCGGCGACGGGTTCGACGCCGGTGAAGCTGACGGGCGTGGCGAAATGGCCCCTCAGCACTACCGAGAAGGAAACATCGCTGGAAGATGTGACGCACTACAACAATTTTTACGAATTCGGAACTAGCAAGACCGATCCCGCCGCGAATGCCAGGAATTTTGTCACCACGCCATGGAGCATTTCCGTCGAAGGAGAAGTGAAGAACAAGCGCAAGTACTCGATGGACGAAATCATGAAACTCGCGCCGCTGGAGGAGCGGATTTACCGGCATCGCTGCGTGGAAGGGTGGTCCATCGTGGTGCCGTGGATTGGCTATTCATTCAACACGATTGTGAAATTGGCGGAGCCGACGCCTAAGGCGAATTTCGTCGCGTTTGAAAGTTACTACGACCCGAAGCAAATGCCCGAAGGCGGGTCGGCCGGAATCGAGCTTCCCTACGTGGAGGGATGCCGGTTGGATGAGGCCATGAATTCGCTGACGCTGCTGACCGTGGGAATGTATGACGAGACCCTGCCGAACCAGGATGGCGCGCCGGTGCGCCTGGTGATTCCCTGGAAATACGGATTCAAGAGCATCAAGTCGCTGGTGCGGATTCGCTTGGTGAAAGATCAGCCGCCGACAACCTGGAATATCTCGAACGCGCACGAATATGGTTTTTACTCGAATGTGAATCCCAGCGTGGATCATCCGCGCTGGTCGCAAGCCACCGAGCGCCGCCTCGGTGAATTCCGGCGGCGTCCGACGCTGATGTTCAATGGCTATGGCGATCAGGTCGCGAGCCTCTACAGCGGCATGGACTTGAAGAAATATTATTGAGCGTGAAGCCCGCGTGAATTCCATCCTCACCAGCAAATGGACCAAGGTAGTGGTGTTTCTGGTGTGCCTGGTTCCTTTCGGGCAACTGCTGTGGCGCGCGTTTCACAATGGGCTTGCCGGATTTCCGGACAACATGGATTTCGGCGCGAACCCCATCGAATTCATCACGCATGCGACGGGGGATTGGACGCTGCGTTTTCTGGTGATCACGCTGGCGATTACGCCGCTGCGCAAGATTCTGCGCCAGCGGCAGCTGATACGCTTTCGGCGGATGCTGGGACTTTTCGCGTTTTTTTACGGCTGCTTGCATTTCGGCACGTGGATTGGGCTCGATAAATTTTTCGCGTGGTCCGAGATGTGGAAGGACGTGCAGAAGCGGCGGTTCATTACCGTGGGATTTGCCGCGTTCGTGCTGATGATTCCGCTGGCCGTGACTTCAACGGCGGGGATGATCCGGCGGCTGGGAGGAAAGCGCTGGCAAATGCTGCATCGCGCGATTTACTTGAGCGCGATTCTGGGCGTGATTCATTATTACTGGCTGGTGAAATCGGATGTGCGCAAACCGCTGCTGTACGCGGCGATCGTGGGAATTTTGCTAGCCTACCGGTTGGGAATGTGGATTTACGGGCGGGGGCAGCGGTCTGCTGCCGGTGGCGGCGTTCGGCCTGAACCTTCGACTGCGGAAACAGCGTAGCGATGCCGCGCGCTGGCGGGCCTTTTCGGTACGGAACTCGCTCCTGATATCGAGGCCGGGCCGTTTATACAGCGAAATACGGATTGTGCGGGCGCTGCTCGGAACGCATACTCTTGGCCGTATAAATTAATGAAAATAGGGTGCTTGCCCGACGCATCGACGTACGATGCAGAAACCTGCCGCGCGAAAGCGCGCTCAATCGGCCCGCGACTGGCTGGCTCGAGACGGTTGGTTCCGCCTGGGCACTGTTCCGAAACTGCACTGTTGGTCAGGTGCTTCGAGCGCGTTTGGCGAGTAGCATCGGTGCCAGCGGTTTTCTCGGGTGAAGCGCATGGCGAATGATCAAGTTGTTGGCGGTTGCGATCGCGCGCCGCAGTCCAGGTCGCTCCCGTGAACGAGACTGCCCGGGAATCAACGAGGTCTGCTGCTTGAGAAATCCCAAGAATTTACTTTTGTGCGCTTTGCTGCTGGGGATGAGCATTTCCTTGTTCGCCTGCGGATATTCCGGCACGCCCCCTGGCTACACGCCTCCTCCAAATGGCAATGCGCCGACGATCACGCAGCAGCCCGCAAGCCAAGCCGTGACCGCGGGGCAATCGGCGACATTCTCGGTGATAGCGACAGGGACGGCGCCGCTGGCGTATCACTGGTACCTGAATTCCGCAGCGGCGGGAACCAATTCGAGCAGCTTCACGATTGCGGCGGCCGCCGTGGCGCAGACTGGCGCGCAAATTTATGTGACGGTGACAAACGCGGTAGGGGCGGCGACGAGCGCGACGGTGACGTTGACCGTGAATGCGACGGCGACTGCGCCGGAGATTACGGAGCAGCCCGCGAGCGTTACGGTGACGGCGGGGCAGCCAGCGGCGTTTTCCGTGACAGCGACCGGAACTTCTCCTTTGACGTATCAGTGGTTCATGAATGGCACGGCCAGCGGAACGAACTCGAACACATTCTCGATTGCGCAGACGACTACCGGGCAAACCGGCGCGCAGATTTATCTGAAGGTGAGTAACGCGGCGGGAAACGCCAAGAGCAATACCGTGACCCTTACGGTGAACCAATCCGCGCCCACCGCTCCGGCGATTACGCAGCAGCCCACGAACGCGACCGTGACGGCGGGGCAACCGGCAACATTTACAGTGACGGCGACGGGCACGGCGCCGCTGACCTATCAGTGGTTCTTGAACGGGACCGCGGCGGGGACGAATTCAAGTACCTACACGATTTCGCAAACTACGCTCGGGCAAACCGGTGCCCAGATTTATGTGACGGTCAGCAATGCGGTGAACACCGCGACCAGCCAGACCGTGACGCTGACTGTGATTGCGGTGCAGACCAGCACGGTGAACGTGCTGATGTATCACAACGACGTGGCGCGCACGGGGCAGAACCTGAACGAAAGCACATTGACCACGGCGAATGTGAAATCCGCGAGTTTCGGGCTGGTGGGGAATTTGTCGGTGGATGCGGGGGTGGACGCAGAGCCCTTGTACGTATCCAATCTTAATGTTGTGGGCGGTGTGCACAACGTTGTTTATGTTGTGACCGAGAACAATTCCGTTTACGCGTTTGATGCCGATACTTTCGCGCAGTTGTGGCAAGTTTCGGCGCTGGGCGCGAACGAAACCGCGAGCGACAACCGCGGATGCGGACAGGTTTCACCGATCATCGGAATTACCTCGACGCCGGTGATCGATCTGAGCGCCGGCACGCACGGCGAGATTTTCCTGGTGGCGATGTCGCTGGACAGCGGCGGAAACTATCACCAGCGGCTGCACGCGCTGGACCTCACCACCGGCGCAGAGATCAGCGGCAGTCCGGTGACGGTGCAGGCGACTTTCCCGACGACGAGTGGCACGACGACATTCGATCCCAAACAATATAAGGAACGCGCTGCGTTGTTGCTGCTGAATGGCGTGATTTATACGACGTGGGCATCGCATTGCGACAATGCACCGTACACCGGTTGGATCATAGGCTACAGCGAAACGACTTTACAGCAATCGAGCGTGCTGGACGTGACGCCCAACGGGGGCGACGGCGCGATATGGATGGCGGGCGATGGTCCCGCGGCGGATTCTTCCGGCAACATTTATCTTCTCGACGCGAATGGAACTTTCGATGATACGCTAAACAGTAACGGATTCCCGGAGCACGGTGATTACGGCAATGCATTCATCAAGATTTCGACGGCGAACAACAGTTTGAGCGTGGCGGATTATTTCACGATGTTCAATACCGACGCGGAATCGGATTCAGACGAAGACCTGGGATCCGGCGGAGAAATGCTGCTGCCCGATGTGCAGGATACGCAGGCCAACACGTGGCATCTGGCGGTCGGCGCGGGCAAGGACGGGCACATCTACGTGGTGAATCGCGACCTGCTGGGCAAATTCAATACGAATAATGACAGCGCGATTTATCAGGAAATTGATTCGAACGGACTGAGCGGCGGCGTGTGGTCCATGCCGGCTTATTTCAACAACGTGGTGTATTACGGCGCGGTGAGCGACCACTTGCGGGCATTTTCGATTGCGAACGCGAAGTTGACGACGCCTGCAGGCTCATTGACGTCGGAGAGTTTTGCATATCCGGGGACGACGCCGAGCATTTCGGCGAATGGGACTTCCGCGGGAATCGTGTGGGCGGTGGAGAACAATAACGGCGGAGTGTTGCACGCTTACGACGCGACGAATCTAGCGACAGAGTTGTACAACAGCAATCAGGCAGCGAACAGTCGGGATCATTTTGCTGACAATAAATTCATTACCCCGATGATTGCGAATGGGAAAGTGTACGTGGGAACGCCCAACAGCGTGGCGGTTTTCGGATTGCTGCAATAGGCCGCGCTTCGCAATGCGTGGCTTCAGGGGCTAAAGCCCCTTCTCTCGACGGGCCTGACGGCGGGGCTGAAGCCCCGCCCTTCCAACGAACCATCTGTCAGGCGCTAACCTCTCTACTGCTTTAAAGCCTTCTCAATTGCGGCGATTACTTCGGGTGAGTCGGGCGTGACGTCTGGCTCGAAGCGCTTGACGACGTTTCCGTTGCGGTCCACCAGAAACTTCGTGAAATTCCATTTGATTTCGCCGGCGAGGGCGAGATTGGCCTTGGTGGTGAGATAGGCGTAGAGCGGAGTCTGGTCGTCGCCCTTCACGGAGACTTTGGCGTAGATGGGGAAGGTGACGCTGTACTTCGTCTGGCAGAAAGTTTTTATTTCCTGATTCGTGCCGGGTTCCTGGCTGCCGAAATTATTGGCGGGGAAGCCGAGGATCACGAAGCCCTGGTCCTTGTATTTTTCGTAGGTGGCTTCCAGCGCGCTGTATTGCGGAGTAAATCCGCAGCGGCTGGCGACATTTACCACAAGGACGACTTTGCCTTTAAAATTTGCGAGAGGCAGAGGCTTGCCGTCAATCGAAGGAAGCGTGAATTCGTAAATGCTTGAGGCTGCAAAAAGAGATGCGCTCATCAGCAGGGCCACCAGTCCTATAAAGTAGGCGCGGGAAATTCCAGTTCGCAAAATCCGCATGTTTTCTCCTCGGGGGCTCCTGGCCGCCAAGCCAGGACGCGCGTAAAAGCATACAGCAGCGGAGTGCGTGCGGCAATTCCGGCGAAATGTGAACCTGCGCGGTGCAGTCGGCGCGCCGAGGCATGCCGGCAACTATTCCTCGTCGGGATGGACGCCAAGGTCATCGTTCATTTCTCCCGCTGCGAGCGGCCGGATGCACAGTTGCTTACCGTCCAGGCTGCATTGATACACCTGATAGGCCGGCAAATCTTGCGGTTGCACTTCGTATGAGCCGTCTTCCATATTCACGGCGGAATCGAAGCTGTGCATCGCGTAGAGGTTGCCGGGGTTTGCGCGCACGCGGAACTGCGCCGAGGCGGGCTCGTAATTGCCATAGCTGAAGCAGTGGCCGATGCAGGCGCGATCGGCGATGTGTTGCACCAGGACGCGCGAATCGGGGAAGGGCGGCTTGAGAGTTGCGAGCACGCGCGAGCTCCGCGGCACGGTGCGCACGAGTTGCTCGACCTGCGCCTCCATGCGATTGATCGTGCCGGTATCCTGGTACAAGAACGTGAAAAAGACTGCCGCCATCGCGCTGCACGCGAGCAAATGCCACCGGCGCGGCTGCAGCGCTCCAAGCAGGCAGCAGAGCAGCGCGGCGGAAACCGATGTGAGACGTTCGGTCAAGAGCGCGAGTGCGGACGGCTGATAGGGAAAACGAATGCCGTCGGGCAGCAGGATTACTGCCAGGCACACGATGACGTAGAGCTGCACCGGCAGTGCGAAATCAGCCCAGCGAATCTGCCCCCAGCGGCGGCGAAAGAAATCCGCGGCCAGCGCGCAGAAGATGAAAACCAGCAGCGCGAATTCCGGAATTGCGTAGCGCGGGCCGAACAAGAGCAATTGGTCCGAGCCATTGAAAAAATAGAAGGGATCGTCGCGCGCCTGGACGATATCGTGGTGCCAGAAATAATAGCGCGCGGCGTAGAGCACCAAGCCCGCCGCAGCCACCAGCAAAATCTGATAGCGCCGGGCAATCGCCTCGGCCAGTGCGACATACGCCGATGCCGCGACCAGCCACGCGAAGCCGAGAGGATGGGCGAGCATCACCAGCGGCGCGAGTGCGACGGCGATCCAGCGTTCCCAGCCGCGGCCGCGCCAGAAAATTGCGATGGCGAAAAACGCGAGGCCCAGCGAAATATAGAAATTCAAGAAGCCCATTGCAAACGAATAGCCATAGCTGAAAATGGCGATGACCGGGCAGAGCAGCCAAGGCGCGCGTCTGGTGGTGGCGCAAACGAAGGCGAACGTGCCCCAGAAGAAAATCAGCACGGCTAGCGACACGGCAATTTTTTCGGCGGTGTGCAGAGAGAGAAAATGTCCGAGGCCGCCGAGCAGGAGATCGAAGAGCGCGTTGTTCCAGCGTGGCGCGAGCCACAGGCCGGGCGCGTAGCCGTGCCGGATCAGTTGCGCGAGCCACGCGTTGTATAGATGGCTTCCTAGGTCGCCCGCGGCGATGTTGCGATGCCAAAAAACGGGCGCGAGGACTGCGGCGGAAATCAGCAGTAGGCGCCAGGCGTGTGGGCGCACGAACGCGGCGGACTGCGCGAGCACGGACGCGCGCGGCTCCGCTTGCGGAATGATTTCCACGATTTCGTTTTCGCTAGGACTGGACGGGTTGGCGTGGTTGTGCTGCGTCAAGAAGGGCGCCTCAGAGGGTGTGAAAGTGTGCGCTGCATCGCTGCAAACATATCACGGGAAGAGTTAAGTGCGGGCGGCGAGCACGCGGAATCCAGTTGCCGCTGCAGGTGGCGACGGGCCTGAACGGGCGGTTCGGTTTGGCAGGCTACAGCAATGTGTCCGAAGCACGGCGAGTAGTGATATAAGGATGGCGGAGCGGCGCGACAATGCACGCCGACGCGCGGGAGGGCAGCGATGAGCGATCCCAATATCTCGGACATCGCGAAGAAGGCAGTGGGTTGGTCGATCTTTGTGAGCGTGTTGATGATTGTGGTCGGGATTCTGGCGATTGTCCTGCCGTATGAGGCCGGCCTGGCCGCAAATATTTTCGTGGCCTGGATGTTGATATTCGCGGCGGTGGCGCATTTCGTTTTTGCATGGTACACGCGGCGCACCGGTAGCGTGCTGCTGAAAGTGCTGCTGGGGATTCTGTATTTGTGCGTGGCGATTTATCTGCTGGATCATCCGGCGCGCGGGCTGGCCACGTTGACACTTGCATTGGCGTTTTATTTATTGATCGAGGGAGTTTTTGAGATCGTGCTGTTTTTTCAGCACCGTCCGGCGGCGGGCTCGGGCTGGTTCTTGGTGGATGGCTTCGTGACGCTGGTGCTCGGCGGAATGATTTGGGTGACGTGGCCTTCGAACACTGAATGGGTGCTGGGCACCTTGGTGGGTATTAGCATTTTTTTTAGTGGCGTAACGCGCTTGATGATTTCGCTAGCGGCGCGGCGGGTGGTAACGAAGGTTGCCTAGTTGCCCGCGGGCGGATTGCCGCTTGCTTGAAGAAGGTCTAGAGATTTAACGCAGCGGACGCAGAGGTAAAAGCGCAGAGTGCGCAGAGAAGGCGTGCATCTGCTTCGGGCTTGGCAAGGCCATCATCAGGATCCCACCGCACGCAATCGTCACACGGTCTGAAATTTCGGCTTTTACATCCAGAGAAAACTAAGCTTCTTGGTCGTCTTTCTTCGGCGCGTAGGGGTACTTCGGGGGTTTCTGCATGTGGGCGGTGCGATAGGCGTCCAGCTCGGCATCCGTCAGATGGAAGTGCGTCTTGACGGGATGATTTTCCGTCGCGGCGAGTTCCAGGTGCAGGCGGTGCGAGCAGATGTCCGGCGCATCCTGAAAGCGGACGCGGCGAGTGTCGAAAGCTTCGTTGGGAATCGTCAGTGTGAATTCGCGCGGTTCGGTCGCGGTTTCGCGAACGGTGAAAGTATATTCACGGCCCTGGGGCTTGGCCTCGAAACCGACGAACTGCACGATGACGTTGTTGTTGCTCATTTTCCGGCGGCCGCAACGGCCAACGGCACCACGACTTTCTTGACGCGCTTGGCGCGCTTGCGCTTCGGCGGCGTGCCTTCGGCAATTTCGACCACCATGATGCTGGTGACGAACTTCTTCATGCCGTGCAGGTCGAAGTCAATCGAAGTGCGGTCGTTATCGGATTCGGTGATTACGCCAAGGCCGTATTGGAAGTGCTTGATGTACTGCCCTTCGGGAAGTGCTTTCAACGAGGCTCCTAAGACCGATGGTGCGTGTGCGAAAAAAAAGGGCGAAACCGGCTAAAGCCGGCTCGCCCCTCTTCGACTAGAGGCTGGTGACGTTCGCTGCCTGCAGACCCTTCGGTCCACGGGTAACTTCGAACTCAACCGCTTGCCCTTCG
>Ga0209655_10001000_pt1 | contig 10596 bp, 7 predicted proteins | sample BogFormECP03_OM2_FD_188236 | JGI IMG/M metagenome (GOLD analysis project Ga0209655, IMG submission 188236) | Bog forest soil microbial communities from Calvert Island, British Columbia, Canada - ECP03_OM2 (SPAdes) (version 2) | ecosystem: Environmental > Aquatic > Freshwater > Wetlands > Bog ...
CCCTGCCACGGACGCGTCGTGAAATTCAATACCTGCTCTTCACCTGGACAGGTTTCTGTGCCTACTGCGGAGCAAAAGCAAAGCGCTCACGAGGTCCCTGCATACTTAACGTAGTAATACTACTTCTGTACTAATTCCGTCCCGCCGTACAGCAGTTTCCGCGTTCGTTTCGTGCTATTTTCAAACGGAAACTAAAATATGAAATCTCGTACACACGATCGCGGCTTTCTTCTACCCTGCGTGCCCGGCAGCGGCAGGAGCAAGCACCGCTTCGCTCGCCCGAGCTCAAACCCTACCGTGCAGAAGTTCTCCAGACGAAATCTCGGTCACTTCCAGTTCAAGAGCCAGGTCAAATGCCAGCGCAAGAGCCCGGACATAAGAAAGAGCAGAGGCAGGATCGCTGTTACCGCGTTGCACCAACTACGTATCACTACGTACCGTTCGCAGCAGTTCTAATCGACGCCGCGGCGATTAGAATCGTCTGCAACTCCCAGAAAACAAACAGTGGCGACCAATTCTAATCAACTATCTTTCGGCGATTCCGGGAGTCATCCCCCAACCAGGAGTTTGGCGCTCTCACGGCTGCCCAGACCACGGCGCGAATGTTGCGTACTGAAGTTTTTCGCGCTTGCGCAACTTCACCTCCGCACTGCTACAGCATCCAGCCGCCGGTTACGTTGATTACTTGGCCGGTGATGTAGTCAGCGGTGTCGGAGGCGAAGAATTTCACTGCTGCGGTTACATCTTCGGAGCTTGGGGGGCGGCCCATCGGGGAGCGGGCGTCGCGGATACGGCGGGCTTCGTCGGCTGTGAGTTCGCGTTCGTCGATGTTGGAGGGATTTATCACGTTGACGGTTATGCCGTTTTTTGCCTCTTCGATGGCGAGCGATCGCGAGAAGGAAACCACGGCGGCTTTGGCGGCGGCGTAGGCTGAGATCGTTCCTTGGCCGAAGGCCCGTTCGGCGCCTACGGCTCCTAGGTTGATGATGCGGCCCCAGTGTTGGCGGCGCATGGCTGGTAATGCTGCTTTGCTGGCGTGGAAGACGCTGTGCAAATTCGACGCGATTACTTTTTGCCATTCGTCGGCGGAGGTGTCGGCTACCAGCTTCCAATTAAATTCACCAACGTTGTTGACGAGGATATCGAGGCGACCGAAGCGTTCCAGGACGGCGTCCAGGAGGAATTGGACTTTTTCCGGGTTGGTGGCGTCGGCTTCTACTGCGAAACATTCGGCGCCTTGTGCTTGTAAGGCGCGGAGGGTGGTTTGGGCTGCGGTTTTATTGGCACGATAGGAGATGGCGATGCGCACGCCTTCCTGGGCTAGTCCTTGGGCGATGCCTTTGCCGATGCCTCGGCTGCCGCCAGTGATTAGAGCGGTGCGGTTGCGTAAGGGCACGATGGCTCCTGGAAATGCGGTCGGGTAAGTATAGTGAATTTTTGGGGATTTGGGGTGGTGCGATTACTTGCGACGAAGTTCGAATTAGCCCATGCGGGCTACGACTACGGTTATGTCGTCGGCTTGTTCGGCTGTGCCGGCCCATTGTTCGGCGGCGGCTATTAGGTTTTCGGCGATTGGCTGCGGATGGAGGCTGCGTTGGCGGAGGACTTCGTCGCGCAGACGCGCGACGCCGAATTCTTCGCCATACACATTCTCCGGCTCGGTTAGGCCGTCGCTGAAGGCTACGAAGAGGCTGCCGGGTTCTACTTTGATTGTGCCCTGGGTGAATTTGCAGTCTTCGATCAGGCCCACTACTGTGCCGCCTTCACTCAATTCCTGCACGTTTGAGCCATTCACGAAAAATGGAGCTAGATGCCCCGCGTTTGTGTACGTCAAGGTGCGTGCAGCTACGTCATAAACCGCATAGAAAAATGTGGCGTAGCGATCGTCGGAGGTGTTGCGGAAGAGATGGCGGTTGAGGCGCGCGACGAGCTCGGCGGTGCCGGACACTCCGTCGAATCCGGCGTGGCTGCGGAGCGTGGCTTGCAGGCTGGCCATCAGGAGCGCGGCGAAGATGCCCTTGCCGCTGATGTCGGCCAGCGCGATGCCCACTGTGTTCGAGCCGGTGCGGATGAAATCGTAGTAGTCGCCGCTAACTACGCGCGCGGGGCGGCAAATCGCGGCGAGTTCCAAGCCCGGAAGCGCAGGCAACACCTGCGGGAAAAGCTGCGACTGGACTTCGCGGGCGATTACGATTTCGTTTTCTAGTTTTTGGCGCTTGCTTTGTTCTTCGATTAGCTCGGCGATGGAACTGGTCATTTCGTTGAAGGATTCGCCGAGCGCGCCGAGCTGATCGCGTTGATGGACGCGGACGCGTTGGCTGAAATCGCCGCGGCGGACGTGCAGGGTGGCTTTGTAGAGATCGTCAACCGACGTGGTGATGGTGCGGGTTAGGACGAAGCCGGTCGCCAGGCCGGCGATGCCTAGAAAAAGAAAAATAACGGCGGCGGCGATGAGCAGGATTTCGAGAACGGGGCCAACGTCGCCGACCGAAGTGAAGAGGCGGCGGCTGAGCGCTGAGGCGCGGATGCCGAAGGAGGCGAAGATGGCGGCGGGAGCGTCAGAAGGCTGCGGACCGACGTGGGCCAGTTCCAGGGTGGAGACGCCGTTGATGCGGATGTCGGCCCAATTTTGCGGCGGTCCGAGAGTGCGGCGGCGGCTGGCGATTTGTTCGCCGGGGATGAAAACGTGGCCGTTGAAATTGAGTGAGATGCCCTGGGGATTTGTTTCGCCGCCGGGACGCAGGGGGATTATGGCGATGGGACCGAACTCGGAGGCGAATGTATCGAGGAATGCGGAATTGAGCGGGGTGGCGACGACTAGATTGAATGGGCCTGCAGGGCCGTTTTTGCTGATGGCTGCGGCGATCCAGATTTTTCCGTCAATTTCTACTAGGCCCGCGAAATGTTGGCTGCCTGGAGATTGCGATTGGATCAGGCGCTGGCCGCGATTGGGGAAGACGCGGAGGTCGGGCCATTGGCGGCGTTCTGCTTCGATTAGATTGGAGACGCCGGGGCGCTGCAGTATGGCTTCGTTTGTCGGCTCGGCGCCGTGCGCTGCTTCCATTTCTACTGCGCCGGCCAGGGCGTCAGCATCTGCGGCGATGGTGCTGATGCGTTCTTGCAGATCGTCGTGGAAGAGGTGCGCGCCTAGTTGGAGGTAGAGGCCGTAGGTGGCCAAGCCTGCCATGGACAGGAGCAGGATCACGGGAACCACGGCGATGAAAACGTAGGTGACGATCAGGCGGTTGCGGAGGGTCCACATGAAGCGATTGCGCAGCCACGGGATCAGGCGGACGAAAAGATAGACGGCGGAGAGGAAGGCTAGGAAGGCTAAGAATCCGGCGAATGGGATTGTCGGGCGGAAGATTAGCGTTACGCGGGCGAGGATGTAGATCGCGACGATTACAGTGGCGATGATGTCCAGCGGCGAGGTGCGCCGCAGGAAGATGATTAGCCGGCGAGGAGAGAGTTGGTTCACTTTGGTTTGTCTTGAACGTTAGGAGAATAGCCGAGGTGCGGGCGTTAGGGAAGCTGGGCGACGTGCGCGCGCGAAAAGTGTGGCGGCCCGGAATTGGTTGCCGCACAGCCACGAGTGGCTGTGCTACGAAAACGGACCACGACGGTGCAACGTTATAAAGCGCTGCGATCGTTTTGTTGGACTCGGCTATGGTGGCGGCTGTAGCCGAAATAGACGATCAGGCCGATTAGCAGCCAGATGATGAGGCGGGCCCAATTCCAGATGCCTAGCTTGTACATCATGTAACCATTGAACAAGATGCCCAGGATGGGGACTAGCGGGACCAGGGGCGTGCGGAAGGGGCGGGGTTGATTGGGATTGGTTTTGCGCAGGACCAAGATGGATATGCAGACGATGATGAAGGCGAAGATTGTACCGATGTTGACCATTTCTCCGATGATGTTGATGGGAGTGATGCTGCCGATGATCGCGGCGATGAGGCCGACTAGAATTGTGTTCTTGTACGGCGTGCGGAATTTGGGATGAATCGCGGCGAAGAATTTTCTTGGGAGCAGACCGTCGTTGGCCATGGAATAGAGCACGCGGGTCTGGCCCAGGAGCATGACGAGCATGACGCTGGTTAGTCCGGCTAGGGCTCCGGCGGTGATGAGGTAGGAAGCTTTGGTCAGACCGCGATCGAGAAAGGCTACGGCTAGCGGGGCTTCGATATTGATTTCCTTCCAGGGCACCATACCGGTGAGGACCGCGGCGACCAGAATGTAGAGGATGGTGCACATGATCAGAGAAGCGATAATGCCGATGGGCAAGTCGCGCTGCGGATTCTTGGCTTCCTGCGCGGTAGTGGAGACGGCGTCAAAACCGATGTACGCAAAAAATATGTAGGCCGCTCCCCGGCCGATGCCGCCGAAACCCATGGGCGCGAAGCTGGACCAATCGTGTCCCCAGTTGGAGGGATTGACGTAGCGCATGCCGAGGAGAATGACGAAGAGCACCACCGCGACTTTTATGATGACGATGGTGGCGTTGAAGGAGGCGCTTTCCTTGATGCCGATGACCAGGACGGCAGTGATGATCAGGGCGATGAGAAATGCGGGAAGATTGAAACCGATTTCGACGCCGAAGAGAACTGGCGCGGCTACCAGATCGTGAGCGCGCTGGAGAAGTTCGGGAGGCTGCGCGGTCATGATTTCACCCACTCGCTTGAGGAAGTCCTGGCTGCCCAAGACGAGGGAGGGATCGGAAGCGTGGGCCATCTGGCGGGCGATGACGTTCTCGGCGGTGATAAGAGCGGTCCAGTGGTCGTAGGCGAGCCAGAGCGGCATTTTCAGATTAAAGATCTTGAGAAATTCGATGAAGTGATTCGACCAGCCGGAGGAAACGGTGCTGGCGCCCATGGCGTATTCGAGAGTGAGGTCCCAGCCGATGATCCAGGCGATTAATTCGCCGAGCGCGGCATAGGCGTAAGTGTAGGCGCTGCCTGCCAGCGGAATCAGCGCGGCGAATTCGGCGTAGCACAAGCCCGCGAAGGCGCAGCCTAGGCCGGAGATGATGAAGGAAAGCATGAGGCCGGGGCCGGCGTAGTGCGCGCCTAGGCCGGAGAGGACGAAGATGCCGGCGCCGATTACCGCGCCAACGCCGAGCGCGGTTAACGAGACGGGGCCTAGCGTGCGTTTCAGCGTGTGCTCGCCCGTGGCTTTGGCTTCGTTGAGCAGCCAGTCCATTGGCTTTTTCTTGAACAGCGCGTTGCTCATGCGGTACGTCCTCCGTCGGGTTGCGGCCGCGTCAGAAAGTCAAACGCACCATGAATGGACACGGACTAAGACAAATAAGGACATTGATATTTCAAATGCAGACCAAAATGGCCTGCGGTTCGCGCGGATGAAAAATAACACAGCGCCGCGAGGTAGCAACTACTAAATCGTCGCTGTGCGCCAATGCGCGTCACGTTCCGGTGTTGCGCGCAGCGATCGCTTGCGCTGCTACTGATAGATATTCGCGGGCGCGTTGCGCTGGGTCTGGGGCGTTTCGCAGATCGCCGACGACGGCTACGGAATCGGCGCCGGCCTGGAAGACTTCCGCGGCAGAGTTTATGGTGATGCCGCCGATGGCCACCAGGGGTTTGCGCGTAAGTTTTCTGGCGGCGCGTATCAGTTCGAGGCCTACTACCGGGGCGGGATTTTCTTTTGTGGTAGTTGGGTAGATTGGGCCCACGGCTATATAGTCCGCCGCAGTGTCGTTTGCGGCGCGGAGTTGTTCGAGATTGTGTGTCGAAATTCCAACCCATTGCGGGGCGGGGCAGATTTTGCGGGCTCCCGTTACGGGGAGGTCTTCCTGGCCTACGTGGACTCCTGCGGCGTTTGTGATGGCGGCGACGTCGGGGCGGTCGTTGATTATGATTTTGACGTTGTTGTGAGCGGCGGCGATTAGGGCGTTTGCGATTTCTTGGAATTGGCGCGCGGTGATGTGCTTGGCGCGGAGTTGGATTAGTTGGACGCCGGCGTCGGCGAGTTTTTGGGCGAGGGATAGGAGTGACGCGGTGGGTTGGTTGGGTGTGGCGTCGAGGATGGCGTAGAGAGCCGGGAACAATTGAGCCTCCGCGCTACTTGGCTGCTACTGCCAGGGCGCGGTCCAGGAAGTGGGTGTCGAATTTGCCGGCTATGAAGTCGGGGTCGGCTAGGATTTTCTTGTGGAGCGGGATCGTGGTCTTGATTCCTTCTACTACGAAGCCGTCGAGGGCGCCGTTCATTCTGGCTATGGCTTCGGCGCGGTCGTTGCCGTGAGCGATAATTTTGGCGATCAGCGAATCGTAGTAGGGGGGAATCACCGCGTCGGAGTAGCTGGCGGTGTCCACACGAATGCCGGGGCCGCCGGGAACGCGGAAGGCGGTGATGCGTCCCGCGCTGGGGACGAAGGTCTCGGGATCTTCGGCGTTGACGCGACATTCGATGGCGTGGCCGCGAAATTCGATAGGGCCGAGAATGTCGGTGAGTTTTTCTCCGGCGGCCACCCGAATTTGCGATTTCACCAGGTCCACGCCGGTGACCATTTCGGTTACGGGATGTTCGACCTGAATGCGCGCGTTCATTTCGATGAAATAAAGATCGCCGGATTCTTCGCGCAGAAATTCAACCGTGCCGGCGCTGGAGTAGCCCAGTTTTTTCAGGGCGTCAACGACCTGCTTGCCGATGCGCTTGCGCGTGGCGGGGTCCATTGCTACCGAGGGAGACTCTTCGAGAACTTTCTGGTGGCGGCGCTGGAGAGAGCACTCGCGCTCGCCCAGGTGGACTACGTTGCCGTGCTTGTCGCCGAGGACTTGAAATTCGATGTGGCGCGGGTGTTCGATCAATTTTTCGATGTACACGTTGGGGCTGCCGAAGGCTTGCTGGGCTTCGGCTTTGGCGGTCTGAAACAGGGGGATCAGCTCGCGGGCGTTGCGCACGATGCGCATGCCGCGGCCGCCGCCACCTTCAGCGGCTTTGATCATTACGGGATAGCCGATTTCCGCGGCGATTTTTTTGGCGGCGTCTTCGTCGGGGACTACTCCGGCGCTGCCGGGAATAATGGGGAGTCCGGCGGCGGCCATGGCTTCGCGGGCTTTATCTTTTTCGCCCATCAGGCGGATGGCGTCCGGGGCGGGGCCGATGAAAGTGATGTGCGAGGCTTCGCAGACTTCGGCAAAATTGGCGTTTTCGGAGAGGAAGCCGTAGCCGGGGTGGATGGCGTCTACGTTGGCGATTTCCGCGGCGCTGATAACTTGCGGAATGTTCAAATAGCTTTCGCTGCTGCGCGGCGGGCCGATACAGATGGCTTCGTCGGCGAAGCGGACGTGCAGGGAGTTGCGGTCGGCCTCGGAGTAGACGGCGACAGTTTTGACGCCCAGTTCCCGGCAGGCGGATAGGATGCGGAGAGCGATTTCGCCGCGATTGGCGATTAGGATTTTTCGGAACATGGCGGTTGAAAGCGGATGATTTATGCGCCCCTATTAATCAAAACAGGGCGGGTCTGAGACCCGCCCCTACAGAATCTCTGCCAAGCGCTGATGGAGCGGGCACGGCATGCCGTGCCCCTACGAATTTAATACCAAATTCAAAGAGCAGGCGGGACGCCGGCGCTACGAATTCGACGGATTAGTTATTTTTTGCGGTGGGGGCGGATGCCGAATAGGGCTTCGCCGTATTCCACCGGGTGACCGTTTTCCACAAAGATGCGGACCACTTCGCCGGCCGCGTCGGATTCGATTTCGTTCATCAGCTTCATGGCCTCTATGATGCAGAGAACCTGGCCGGTTTCTACTTTCGAGCCGATACTCACGAAGGGATCGGCGTCGGGGCCGGCGGCCACGTAGAAAGTGCCGACGATCGGGGACTTCACGATGTGCAGATCTTCAGCGCGCATGGTGTCTGCGGCCGGCGTGTGTTGGCCGGCGGCTGGAGCGGCACCAGAGCTTGCGGCGGACGCTGCGCCAGACGCTGAGGGCGACGCGTGGCTCGTGTGTGGCTGGGCGGACGCTACTACGATTTCTGGGGCCTGGCCCGGTGAAAAGGCGTACGACGGCGAAGATGGTTTCTTCAGCCGGATGCGAAAGCCTTGGCGCTCGTATTCAAATTCCTCAAGGCCGTGCTTGCGCATGAAGTCCAGTAACTTTTCGATTTCGGGGAGGTCCACGCCGTGAGCAGGCGAGCCGGATGCTACCTTGGGAGTCTGTTTTTTCGCCATTTAGAGTTCTAGAAAATCCCGGGAAGCGCTGGTCAAAACCTCCGCGCCGCGAGAGGTTACCAGCACTTCATCTTCGATTCGTATGCCGCCTAAGCGTTCGATATAGACGCCCGGCTCAACCGTTACGACCATGCCCGATTCGAGCAAGGTTTCCTCTGCACGGCCCAGCCGGGGCATCTCGTGAATTTCGAGGCCCAAGCCGTGCCCGGTGCTATGAGTGAAGTAACGATCCAGGCCCAAACGCTTGAAAACTTTGCGCGCTGCAGCGTCCACGGACGCGGCCGAAACTCCCGGCCTAATGGCGGCGATAGCGGCTTCCTGGGCTTCGAGGACTGCGTCGTAGAGCGAGCGCACTTTATTACGCGCCCCAGCCCGCGCTCCGATAGTGGACCGTCCCAGGAAGACGGTACGTGTCATATCGCTACAGTAGTCGCGCAGTATAGCACCCTGGTCAAGGACGACCAATTCGTTTTTCCTGAGGAGCTTGGGTGTGGGACGGGCGTGAGGCCAAGCGGAACGCGGGCCGGAGGCCACGATGGTTTCAAAGGATGGGCCGCTGGCGCCTTGCAGCTTCATGGAGCGCTCGATATCGGCGGCGACGGCCAGTTCGGAAATGCCGGGTTTCACGTTGCGGACAGCGGCGGTCCAGACTTCGCTGATTAGCCGCGCGGATTCGCGCATGAGGGCTAGTTCTGCTGCTTCTTTTACGGCGCGGAGGCGTTCGATCAGATCTGGTGCGGCGAGCCAGCGCAGGCGCGCGCCAGCTGCGAGTTGCAGCGCGTCTCTTTGAGCGACGGTGAGCTGCGCGGGCGCAAACGCGAGGCGGATGACGCCGCGGCGGGCTTTCAGAGCTTCGCCGAGCGCCCGGAGCAGGCCGTGCTGGGCGATGACGGTTGTGGCGTCGTGAACTTCCTGGCGAGCCTGCAGAGTGTAACGGCTGTCGGTGAAGAGCGTGGCTCGGGAATGCTCGACAAGCAGGATGGCGGCGCTGCCGGTGAAGCCGCAGAGATAACGGATGTTGGGAAGGTGGGTGACGAGCAGCGCGTCGGAATGAAGGGCGGAAAAACAAAGCCGGAGCCGATAGATCCGGCTCCGGGCTGATTTCGATTGCACAGTTTTTAGGGCCACGACCTTACGTGAGAACTCCTCTTTTACCGGCTGCAACTATCCCGGCAGAATGCGCGGGGTTAGGAAGAAGAGAAGTTCCTGGGCCGTGGAGCTGACCGTGGTGTGCTTGAACAGATTGCCGATGACCGGCAAGCTGCCGAGCACCGGCACTTGCTGAATATCTGTCTGTTGTTGCGTGACGATGACACCACCGATGACCATGGTGGCGCCGTCCGCAACCAGAACCTTGGAGGTGGCTTCCTGCGTATCAATCGCGGGAATGCCCTCCACGCGAGGAAGCGCGGCGTCAATCTGATCGTTCTTGACGTCCACGTCCATGTAGATGGTGCCGTCGGCGGTGATCTGCGGAGTGACGTCGAGTTCCAGCACGGCGTCCACGAATTGCACCGAGACCGTGTTGTTGACAATCGTCTGCACCGGGATCTTGGTGCCTTGCTTGACGATGGCTTTCTGGTTGTTCTGAGCGACGATCTTCGGCTTGGAGAGCAGCTTGCCGACGCCGCGATCCTCGGCGGCGGTGATGACCATGTCCAGCGCGAAATTGCCGTTGGCGAACGAATAAGCGAAACCGCTGGTCGGAGTAGCCGCGCCGAGATTGGTCAGCAGCGGCACCGAGCCAGACGTCAACGGCGGAGTGCCCACAGCAAACGGAGGCGCAGGCGTATGAATGATCGGGCTGGTACCGACGGCGGTAGCGCCGCCGATGGTGCTGCCGTGTGTGCCGAGTCCCAGACCGAACTGCGTGCCGATTTCCCGTGAGAAGGAACGATTGGCTTCGACTACGCGCGCTTCGATTTCCACTTGCTGCGATTTGCGGTCGAGCTGGCGCAGCAGGTTATCGAGGACTGGCAGAACCGTGGGGACGTCACGGATGATCAGAGTATTGGAACGGCTGTCGGCCAGAATATCGCCGCGCGAAGAAAGGAACTTCTTCAGCGTGGGAACCATGTCGGTGGCCCGGGCATAGCTGAGAACGCGGGTGGTGGTTACGACGTCGGCAGCCTCCGTCTGGGCTTTCGCCAGTTCGCGGTTTTGCTCTGCTTCGTGCTTCAAGGTTTCCTTGGTGGCGATGCGCAGGACGTTACCGTCGAGCTGCTTATCGAGACCGTTGTTCTTGAGGACGATGTCCAGGGCTTGATCCCACGGCACATCGTCGAGAACGATGGTGAGGCTGCCCTTCACGGCGGGGTCCACGACGACGTTCAGGCCGCTGATTTCGTGAATGAGGCGGAAGAAATCGCGGAGGTCAACGTCTTTCAAGTTGACCGAGATGG
>Ga0209655_10001001_pt1 | contig 10581 bp, 7 predicted proteins | sample BogFormECP03_OM2_FD_188236 | JGI IMG/M metagenome (GOLD analysis project Ga0209655, IMG submission 188236) | Bog forest soil microbial communities from Calvert Island, British Columbia, Canada - ECP03_OM2 (SPAdes) (version 2) | ecosystem: Environmental > Aquatic > Freshwater > Wetlands > Bog ...
CCTATGATCAACATGTCTGGCTCCTTTCTCCCGAGCCTATGGTCATCGATAAACCACAGTCTACTCGGGTCGAGGGAGCCAGCATTGTTATGAAATCATATTCGTACTAGAACCTGCTTTTCCGGTAAGAGCGTCTACCAGGACTTGGGTCCGATACCTGGGAAACCGTCCTCCCAAAAGTCCTGAGTAAACCCTGCGCGACTAGGCAGGAGCCATTTCCCACAACCCTCTTTCTGGCCAACTTCCAACTCGGCGACGACCGCCCGGAAGGCACCGATTGCGACGCACGTTTGGCCATGAAACGTCCACCGCTGTTCTCAGTGGGTGGTGGGTGTTACGAGCGAATGTTCCTTGAGGGAGAACATACCCCAGCTTGCATGAGGCTCGTCGTTCGTCGCGGGCAAACTGCTACTGAGAGTAGGAACTTTCATAACTAAGCCGGCGTCTAATCAACCGTGTGGTTTTCTGCGTCGTACTAGACGCGGCTGTCAGGAACGTCTCGTGAACAACCCATGCCCAATAGCCGACGTTGCACGAATGCTTGTGCACTTGTCGCAGTCCTAATTCTGACGGGCTACTCCGCAAGGGATACCCGCGCGGTGCCTTCCTTCGGTTACCAATTGCCACTGTCGTTTCCCGTGGGCCCGACGGCGCGACTTGTCGCGCATGCCGATTTAAACGGCGATGGGAAGGAGGATCTGGTCTTTGCGGGGCAGAGCGCGCACGAACGAGAGCGAGGTGTGGAAATTCTGGAGGGAAACGGCGATGGAACTTTTCGCAAGGGCGTAACGATTGATCTGCAAACCCCGACTGCCGCGATTGCGGTGGCCGATGTCAACGGCGACGGCAAGCCAGATTTGATTCTTCTCCATCCGGGGGTGACTGTTTTGCTCAACACAACTCCGTACTCCGGTGCGCCAGTATCATTTGGGTCCGAGCAGAGCTTGATGGGTGGCTTTGGACCTGCGCTTGCGGCTGCGGACTTGAATGGCGACGGCAAGGCCGAAGTGCTCGTGGGCACGACACCATCGAGAGATGCCAGAGATGAAACAGGGACGCTCCGCATCGCGACGGCTCCGGCTTTTATAGACGCAAGTCACCATGCTGGAACGGCGCCGCTGGTGGAAATCCCCATCCCGGGTGTTCCTGTGTCTATTGCCATTGGCGATTTTGATGGAGATGCGAAGCCAGACGTTGCCGTTGGCTTCAGAGGGCAGGGACGGGAGCGCAGGGGCGGCGTTGTGGTGCTGTTAAATCGAACCGAGAGTGCCAGCACGCCGATACGATTTGCCGATCCGATTGTGGTGCAATTCGATCACGCTGTGAATTTCGTTGCCGCGGGGGACCTCAACGGGGACGGTCGTAATGATATATTTGCGGCTTGGTGCAGCAGTGGCACCGAACAGTGCGGCGCGGTTTCGTTGATGAGCAGTCCTGGAGCGGAAGGAGCGATCAGATTCACGAGCCAAAGCGTCTCCCTGGGAGTGGACCGCGCGGCAAACTGGATCCTCCAGGACGTTAATCACGACGGAAAGCCGGAGCTGCTTTTTCTGAATCGACTATCAGGCGTGGCGGTTCATTATGGAGCACCCGCGGAGATCGTGGTTGCACTGGGACTCGGAAACGGGAAGTTTGCACCGCCGCGAACGTTTTCAGCCCCAACCTTGAACAGCCTCGGCATGGTCTTGGCCGATTTCAACCGCGACGGCCACGCGGACTTGGCTGTGTTGGACGCGGCATCTGCGGAGAGTGGGCGGATCAGAGTGCTTCTGGGACAGCAGGGTGGCGGATTCCACGGGCCAGAGTCGCTGATTACGGGGTTTGCGCCGGCAGCCGTGATTCCAGTTTCGGAGCATGGGCGGACAGCCGGGTTCGTTGTGACGGGCATTCCGCAGAATGGCCTCGCGTCGTCTGCTTCTAAAGCCGGCCGTACCGCTGAAGTTTTCGCGGGCGAGTCTCTCAATCCTCCGTATGCGCCGCTGTACACCGTGAGTGGTGTTCCGGACGGAGCGATTGCAGTTGGCGACCTGAATGGCGACGGTCGAACCGAGATGGTTGTGGTTACTGCGTCGGGTATTGAGGTTTATGCCCTGGAAGGGAAGAGCCGGAATCATCCGATTCAAGCTGCGAAATTTCCGGCGACTGGAAATCGCTTCGGCGCTGCCGTGCCGCAACGCGCGATCCTCCAGGATGTGAACGGCGATGGGAAGCCGGATCTGATTGTTGGCAACGGATACGATCGGAGTCTGCAAGTCTATATAAACACCGGTGCGAAAGCATTCTCGTTTGCCAACCCCGTGCAGGTGCCCTGGTGCCCCAGGAGTGTTCCTCCGCCAATCATGAAAGGGTTTGTGAGTCTTTCGCTGGAACTAGCTACCGCGGATATAAATGGGGATGGCAAGCCGGACCTCGTCGTCAACGGGTATTGCGGCTTGACCGTGATGCTGAATCGCATGCGTGAACATGGAGATGTCACGTTTGACGTTCCGGTGCCAGTGGTGGATGTGACTGGGCAACCACTGCGCCCACAGGGTGTGACGCTGGCTGATGTGAATCGCGACGGGAAGATTGACCTGATCGTCACCGAAAATAATTACAGCGCGAACGGAGGCGAAAGCTCGGCCGTCGACGTGTTTCTGAACCAAACGACTTCGTCGCCGACTTTTCGGCTGGCGCAACAGCTGACGATCGGCAAGCGGGTGCCTTCCGTGGTGGCAGCCGACTTCGATCAGGACGGCTGGCCGGATTTAGCCATCGTGGACGCCGTGGACGGCACACTGACATTTTTCTTGAACGATGGTCAGTGGAAATCAAAAGGGGGGTTCGCGATGCATTCGTCCTTTACGGTAATGCCCGGACCGCAGCAATTGCTCGTGATTGACACCCCCGGTGGCGGTCTGCCGAGATTGTTACTTCGTAACAAGGACTTGGCTGCCATAGTGCAATGAAGGACCAGTTTCCTGGCAGACGCTTGCAATTCATGCGACACAGTCCGCTCGGTGATTGTCGCAGGTTGTTCCTGAACAACGGAGTTCGACGAACCTTGTGGTGGCACAACGCTCGCTGGAATAGATCGCGAGTAACGCGCTACTGTTTACCGATTGAATTCCACTTGCCTGGTTTGTCGCGTAACCGGACATCGATTGAGAACCACCCGTGACAGAATTTCGGCGAAATCTTGCTAGCCGCAAATCCCAGCGTGTCATATGATCGCCCAGCAGAATGCCGGAGGCTTCTTGCACACCTGGCTGCAAGACTTTCGCTATGCCTGGCGCATGTTTCGCAAGAACGTGCTGTCCAGTCTGGTGATTTTAGCTTCCCTCGCGATCGGGATAGGCGCGAACACGGCCATTTTTAGCGTGGTAGACACGCTCTTGCTTCGCCCCTTGCCTTATCCCCACTCGGAACGGCTGGCTGCGATTTGGCTGCACTCCCCGGCGCTCGCCATTTTCCGCGATTGGCCGTCGCCCGGCCAATTCATTGACATAGAAAACCAGAACCATTCCTTCGAGCAGATGGCGCTTACGCAGAGTCGCACTCACACGCTCGCGGGCGGCGAGCAAGCCGAGCTGGTCGCCGGCCTGCGCACGCAATCCAGTTTACTGGGGATGCTCGGCGCAAAACCCGCGCTCGGCCGCCTATTGTTGCCGGAAGATGACAGGCCCGGGAATCCGAACGTCGTCGTGCTCACCGACAGGATTTGGAAACGCCTCTTCAACTCCGATCCTGCGATCGTCGGCAAGAACATTACGCTCGATGGCAAGCCTTTCACCGTCGCGGGCGTAATTCAGAGCGGCTTTATGCTGAACGCCGAAGTAATGCCGTCGGAAGAGCCCATGGACAAGGTTGACCTGTTCCTTCCGTTGGCATTGGCGGCCGACGCTCAGCAAAACCGCCGCGACGAGAACTACAACATCATGGTGCGGCTCAAGACGGGAGTTTCCCTCCAACAAGCACGCGCAGACGTCGACGTAATCGCCAGCCGCATACGTGAAAAGGACGAGCGCGACCGCAGTTTTGGTATGGACGTGGTCGGGCTGCAAGAGCAGGTGGCGGGAGACGTTCGTCGGCCGCTTCTGGTGCTGCTCGGAGCAGTGGGTCTGGTGTTGCTGATCGCCTGCGCCAACGTTGCCAGCCTGCTGCTTACGCGCAGCGCGGCGCGCGAAAAGGAAGTAGCTATCCGCACGGCTTTAGGGGCCAGCTGGCAGCGACTGGCGCGGCAATTACTTACCGAAAGTATTCTATTGGCAATCCTCGGCGGGGCCACTGGCCTTCTGGTTGCGCGCCTGAGCCTTTACGTAGTGCGGACGATGAATCCTGGCAATATTCCCCGACTGGAAGACATAGGAATTAACGGCACTGTTCTCGCATTTACCTTCGGACTGTCGCTGCTAACCGGCACTTTGTTCGGTGTAGCCCCGGTTTGGCGCGCCGTCAAGCTCGATCCCAGCGCGTCGTTGAAGGCCGGGGGACGTAGCGGTCAGAATGACGGCGGGCTATATCTAGGCAGGCATCGTTTGCGGAGCCTGTTAATCGTTTCCGAATTCGCCCTGTCGCTCATGCTGTTGATTGGAGCTGGGCTGCTGATTCGCAGTTTCGTGCGCTTGCAAAACGTCAGCCCGGGCTTCACCACAAACCGCGTGCTCACCATGCAGATTGCCGCCAACGACCCGAAATATCGCCATGACGACAAAGCGGCAGCGAATTTCTATCAAGAAATCGAAAGTCGCATTGTCCGCCTGCCGGGCGTGAGCACGGAAGGCGTCGTTTCGGTTCTGCCGCTCACGGGTTCGGTCGGTTGGGGCGGCATCAACGTGGAGGGTCACCCCATGCCTCCCGGTCAGGAATTGCAAGTAGATCTGCGCACTGCGAGTGCCGACTATTTTCGCGCGATGCAGATTCCGTTAATCCAAGGCCGCTTTTTCTCCGAACATGACACCGCGGACATGCCGAGAATGGTAATTATTGACGAAAAATTCGCACAACGTTTTTGGCCGAGCGGCGACGCCATCGGAAAACACTTGTGGTTCGATCCCAAGCGGCCTATCGAGATTGTCGGCGTCGTCGGAACGGTTAAACAATACGGCCTGGAGACGGATGGCAAGATCGCGACCTATTTTCCGCAACTGCAAGATCCCTCGACTGGGATGTTTCTGGTGGTGCGCTCGGCATCCGACTCTGCCGGACTATCCTCGGCGATCGTGCGCGAAATCCACTCGGTTGATTCCTCCGTGGCGGTTTACGGCACTCGCACGATGCAAGCGCGCCTCTACGATTCGCTTGCGCGCCAGCGTTTCGCGAGCACCATGCTTGGCGCATTTGCGGCCTTCGCGATGCTGCTCGCGGCCATGGGCCTCTACAGCGTTATGTCCTACCTGGTGACGCAGAGCACGCATGACATTGGTGTGTTGATGGCATTGGGCGCGCTACCGGGTGACGTTATCCGGTTGGTGCTGCGCCAGGGGATGCTACTAGCCGCCATCGGCATTTTGGCAGGCGTCGCGGGTGCTGCAGTATTTACTCGCGTAATGGCCAGTATGCTCTTCCGGGTGAGTGCGACAGATGCGAGTACCTTCGCCGCAGTGCCTGTGTTATTAGGTGCAGTGGCATTCGCCGCCACACTCATTCCAGCTTGGCGAACCACCCAGGTTGATCCGATCGTAGCTCTGCGCGAGGAATAGCGCCGCGTCGTCGTCAAATCCGCTGTGAAGGGCCCGTAACTCCTGACAATTCGCGTTGCCGGAAATGTGAAGTAGCACTTAACTTGTCCGAGTAATGCGTTTACCAGGCACTGACTCGACCGACCAAGTTCGTCTGAGGTATCGGTATTTTTGACAATAGCCTGTGGCTCGAAGATTTTGTAGGTATGACCCCCAGCAAGGGGTATTCGGCCAACCCAAAAACCAGTTTGGAAAGGCAGAAATGATGACCAACACGCAGAAACTCTCCTCTGTATTGTTTGCGCTCACGATAGTGCTCGCTCCCCAGCCCGTTAAGGTTCACGCGCAGCAGGCGTCACATCCTCCTGATAAGGGCTTTTCGTTCGCTGTCTACGGCGACTCGCGCTCAATGATGTATCTCCCGTACAAGGAAGACCAAGAGGCGGAAGCCCGCCAGCTGGTGGTCGACATGTTTGAGCTGGTCCTTCCGGCAAAGGTAGCGCCGGAGGTTGTCAAAAAAGACGTAAAGATGATTTACGACCCGACGACCAACGAACTGGTGGAAATGGTCATGCCGTTCGATACCGCAAGCGAAGTGACTACGCTCAAGTTCGATAAAGGCTGGGTCACCGAGGCTTCGGTCGAGGACGTGAAATTGCTCCCCGGTGTGAGTCGCACCATGTTCCGACTGGAGGGCGGCGACTGGGTCGCTAAAGAAGTTGTGGCGAACGTAAAGAGCGGGCGCGCCCAGTTCATCGTCAACACCGGCGACTTGGTGTGGTGGGGCAAGCAGGGCAGCAAGCCCTCCGACAATCCCTATTGGAAACTGGTAAACGAAGATGTGTTGAAGCAACTGCCGAAACCCAGCCGCGAGATGGAGAAAGCGGGGCTTCCGGGCCGCGTGTTCCCGGCGGTTGGAAATCATGAAGTGTGGGCCGACTCCGACGTCGAAGGTCTGCTGACGGCTTTCCCCTATCTGAATAAATTCGGTGTTACCGACAAACAACTGATCTACAAGTTTGATTATCAAGGCGTGCGTTTCATCTTCCTTTGGACCGGCGCGTACGACTATCGAGATCCGACGGGGTGGAAAGCGACACGGCCTCCCTACGAAGCACAAATGGAGCAACTCCAAAAGTGGCTGGATGAAGCTAAGGCGCAGGGCACGAAGAAGGTATTCATTTCGTTTCACAGCCCCGTGTTCGCTCGCTCCGGAATGGGGGCCATCCCGGCAGACCAGAGTCCCCACAAGACGATTGCTCCGTACGCCAAGGACCTCGACATCGTGGTCTTCAACGGGCATGTGCATACCACCGAGCTTTACCAGGTCGACGGCGTGAAATACATGCTACTGGGTGGCGGTGGTGCAGAGCAGGACCCGATTCTTCCCGGCAGGACGCATATCAAGGTTCCCGAAGATTATCCGCCCGATTTGTATTGGAAAGGCGCGAGTCCCATCGAGGAATACAACTATGTGCTCGTAGACGTGAAGCCGGGTCAGCCAACAAAATTTACGCTCAATCGTTTCCGTCCGGGGTCGGCTGAGCCGTTCGCAACAGTGGCGTTGTTCAAATGAAAAGCAATGGCGGTTCATCTAGCCGTTTCATTCTTCCATTGCCTGCCTTCGTGCTGCATCCGTTTACGGCGTTGTTCCTTGGAGTCGTGCATGTTTACCTTGCCGAAGGTCATCTCTCTAAGCTAATCGGCGGCTCTCGCACGTGGACGGACATTTGGAAAGGATTCGGCGCATTAGCGGGAGCGTATATATTCGCGGCCCTTGCGTCCCGCGGACTTGCTCAACGACGGAAACCCGGAACGTCTGGAAGCACGATTGCGAGCGAGACTGCTAAATTTACGACGAATCCGGCTAACTCCTGATTTGTCGCGTAACCGGAAACTAGGAAAATCCACTTTACCGTTTATCGGGACTTGAGATTGCTTTGTGCGGACTGAGTGGTAGAGTGACACCGCTCTGACGGATTGACCGGCAAAACCGAGGTGAAATCATGCGAGTTCGCCAGCGGGTAGTGCTGATGTGCGCAGCCTCATTGCTGGGGTTTCAGGGTTGCGGCTATTTTGCGGATAACTCGCGATCATTGACAGAGGCCCGACGGGCCGCGATTGACGACGGCGTGCGGCAATTTACAGCCACGGTTGCTCACGATGTGACACAGGACGGTCCGATTGCATGGCGCAAGTTTTTTGCGGAGGGCCCGGAATTTTTTATGGCTGTGAATGGGAAGCTCGCGTTCCCCGACGGGCAGTCGGCGGCGAAGATGATGCCAGAGATCGCGCGCCAGTTTAAGCACATCGACTTGCGTTGGGGCAACGACTTGCGGCTGGATGCTTTGACAGAAAACTTGTGTAATGTTGCGACTTCCTATACCGAGAATATCGAGTTGCAACGCGGCGTCGATGGGTTTCAAGGCACGCAAAGCGGTTATTTTACGGGACTGGCCGAGAATCGAAACGGGCATTGGCAATTTCGAAATGCCCATTGGTCGGTGCCTGTGCCTCCTTCGAAGGCTCCTTGAAAATCAGGTTTTCGGCCATTCGTTGCGCCAACTCCTGATTTGTCGCGTAACCGGAAACTAGGGTACGGGGACTCGCTTTAGCGGTAGGTGCTTTAATCGGTCACTTGGATTGGGCTGGTGAAGCGGACGACGAGAAATCTTTGCTATTCCCAACGGAAGACCTTCGCCGAGAGCGCCGTGCAGACAAGAAACACCAGGGCCAGTGCCGCTACATCGCCTAAATGCTCCGACCACGCGTCGCCCTTCCAAATTCCTCCGAGCAGGGAAACTGCATACGTTAGCGGCACGATTACCGCCGCGGCGTGCAGCAGCGGCGGCAGCAACGCAATCGGCGCAAAGAGTCCGGAAACAGCGATCATCGGATACATGATGATGGCACCGATTGGCTGCGCAAACCGCGCCGTGGGCACGATGCTGGCGATAAGAAACCCCATCGACAAGATGCTGCACGTACTTATCAGCAACGCGATCGTGAATCCGACAAATGGAACATGAATGCCGACCGGGTAATACCGTTTGCCTGCCAACACCATTAAGGCTAGGGTCGCCGCCGTGAGCAGCAGTTTGACAATCACGTGCGCGGTGAGGATCGTCTGGGGACGCAGCGGAGTGGCACGGAGTCGCTTGAGAATGCCTCCCTCGCGGTAGATAGAAATAATTGTCACCAGCGACAACACGGCGCTAATGGCAATCAGAATCGAGGCGAGGACCGGCAGACCGACGCTGACGAAAGTGTTGGCACCTGTTGCGGTCGCTCCGAGTTTGGGGCTGACGGCCCGTCCAACCAAGATGAACACCAGAACGGGGATTACGATCGTCCCGATCGCCCCGAGCGGCTCTCGCAGGAATATTTTTAACTCGATCCAAGTCAGTTTCCAGAGTCCACGCAGCATCGTTATTCCACCTAGTCGCGAATCGAGTGGCCGGTCAATTTCAGAAAGACGTCCTCAAGGTTGGGGAGAATCGTGCGGAAATCCGTGATCCGGATCCGATTCTCGGAAAGGCACTGAATCACCTCGGTCACTAGGTCGTCACCTCGGCCGCGAATGGTGATCTGCGATCCGCTGCAGGTCACTTTCTCCGCCTGCGGGATTGCCCGAAAGCGCTCTGCTGCATTCGGGTCGTCCGAGGCGAGAACCACGGACCGATCAGGGCAATGCCGGTTGACGAGGCTCCGCGGTCTGTCGATGTCGATGATGCGTCCGTGCTCGATGATTGCTACCCGGTCGCACAACCGTTCCGCTTCCTCCATGAGATGAGTAGTCAAGAAAACCGTCTTACCGCGTTCGCGGATACCGCGGACCAGATCCCAGATCGCGCGTCGCGCCTGCGGGTCCAGCCCGGTGGTCAGCTCGTCCAGAAACACCACCTCCGGATCGTTGATGAGCGCAAGCGCAATGAACAGCCGTTGCTTTTGACCGCCCGAGAGAGTCATAAACCAAGCATTCCGCTTATCGGCGAGGCCGAGCTGTTCGAGCAGGCGTTCGCCGTCTGTCGCCTTCTTCCCATAAAGCACAGCCCAAAGGTCTATCGCCTCCCACACCTTGATGCGCTTCTGCAACTGCGCCTGCTGGAGCTGCACTCCAATCCGATTTTGCAGCTTGTACACATCGCGGAAGGGATTGAGGCCTAGCACCGAGATAGCGCCCCGGTCGGGTGTGCGCAGTCCCTCGATGCACTCCATCGTGGTGGTCTTTCCCGCGCCGTTTGGCCCGATTAAACCAAAGATTTCACCGTCGTTGACGTCGAACGATACCTCGTCGACCGCGACGGTCGAGCCGTAGGTTTTGCACACTCCGGAAACCTGAATGACTGGATGCATGCTATTTTGCGAAGTTGTAGCTTTACTGAGCCGAGAGTCTATATCACGGACGTAGTCTAAGTCCTGCTTAGCCCGGACTGCGTCTTGATCCGTCGCTGGTGCCAGAAACTTGGCGAGATTCGTTTATTGATTCTACAGGAGTTATAAGCCAAGTTCCTGGAGAGTCGCGTTACCGGAGATGTGGCTTTGCCCTGATTTCACATTTCTGGTAAGCGCGTTCTATAAAGGGGAGAGTCAATAGAAAAACCTTCCCGGCGACTGGAAGGAGCAAAGATTTTTGCCAGGCTCTCCAGCCTATGTAATGTAGGGAGGCTCTTGGGGTTCTCTTTTTTCGCCGATTCATGTTGCTGTCGTGACGACGCCTTCGGTTTCTGATGCGACAAGCAGTGCGGTTGCAAAAAATGCCAACCATAGTTCTATCTGAGGCTCGAAGCCTATAGCTTTTTCTGGTTATCCGAGGGGGCATATCAGTAGTGTCCCAACGTTTTGCCTCTTGCCTTCCGTAAATTATTGATGAGAAAAGCATAAGCGGCAAATTCTCTTGGTCTCGATTTGAACTCGGAAC